>PR_CR_10_Liq_1_inCRDRAFT_1001175_pt1 | contig 15170 bp, 13 predicted proteins | sample PRCRCaboRojoPR_3_FD_10241 | JGI IMG/M metagenome (IMG submission 10241)
GGCCTGCGAATCTCTAATAATAGGCCGGTCATCATTAATGGTGTTATTTACGGCCACCACACCGCTAAACAGCAAACCACCGGAGGCTAAAGCCGACCCTAAGAGGCTCATCAACTCGTTGTAGGTTCTAAGATGCGTAATGGCACTAAGGTAAACCGTGCGCTTGCCCACCTGCACTCTATCTTCGGTAATAAGGCTTAAGTTCCCTTTAATCCAGCCATCCTCTTCAGCCACCTTAATGGCTATTTTGGTCCCCAAATTTAGACGTTCAGCGGGCACGCGCCCTTTTTTCATCACGTATAAATAGCTTTGATTGGTTTGGGCGGCCAGCTGCAAAGGCAGCACCAGTGCCAAAATCCATAAATTTCGCATTAATCCGTTTCTTTGGGTTTGTAGTGATAGATTACGTTGTGGGCGGGCTCCTTTTCTCCCGCATACTCTTTCCAATAATCCTCGCCATACTTGGCAATTTCATGGCTAAGATCGTCATCTTCCCAATAATCTTCAGCTTTGGGAACAGACTGTCGCGGTAGCACTCTACGATACAGCACAGCCAAGGCCATACCTACCGCTCCACCCGCAATATGGGCTTCGTGACTTACCTTCTCCTCTACCGGCAAAAGACCCCAAAATAAACCACCATAAACAAAAACCACCAGAAGAGAAAGCGCCAGAAGGTTGCTTTTGCCTTGTAATATTCCGCTGAAAAAAATAAAGCCCACCAGCGCGTACACCAGGCCTGAGGCGCCTACGTGAAAACTCTCTCGGGCAAAGAACCAAACCAATAAACCACTCAATAGCCAACTAATTGCTATGACCCAACTTGCTTGCCGAGGATAGAAGTAGTACAAGGCCACACCTAAGAGTAAAATGGGAATGGTGTTGCTCACCAGATGTTTTAGGTCACCGTGAATTAAAGGAGTACCAACTATCCCGGGTAAACCCGAAAATTCACGGGGAAATATTCCCCACTGATAGAGATTGAGATTAAAGGTGAAATCCGCCCAATAGCTGATCCACATAAGTAGAATTAATAGGAACGGAAACAGCACTACTTCTATGCCTAAAGGGGCTACTTCTTCCTTTTCATTGAAAGCTGTACCGGGTTTTAACCAACTTTTCATCACGTATAAATGTACTTACTTTTGCCGCATTTAGAAGCACAATTTATGAGCGCCCCTCTTGCTGAACGATTACGTCCTAAAACCTTTGACCAATACCTGGGCCAAGAAAAATTGGTAGGAAAGAATGGCGCTTTANGGCAGCTTTTGGCACAAAAAATAGTGCCNTCNATGCTTTTNTGGGGACCGCCNGGNGTGGGTAAAACTACNTTAGCNGAACTNATTGCNCAGTTTAGNGGGCGCAAATTTTTTACCCTTAGCGCCATTAATAGCGGTGTGAAAGACGTGCGCGAGGTTATTGAAAAAGCCAAGGGCCAAGGGCTTTTTGCACANGGCAGCACCCCTATTCTTTTTATAGATGAAATACACCGCTTTAGTAAATCGCAGCAAGATAGTTTACTGGGTGCGGTAGAACGCGGAGTAATTATCTTAATTGGTGCCACTACTGAAAACCCAAGTTTTGAGGTNATTAGTGCTTTACTGTCTCGATGTCAGGTATACACCTTAGAGCCTTTGGGCGTTGCTCATTTAGAAACTTTACTTGACCGGGCTTTTGCCGAAGATGAATGGCTGCAAAAACAAAAAGTAGAGCTTAAAGAAAAGGAAGCCTTATTTAGGTACAGTGGTGGTGATGCCCGGAAGATGCTNAACAACCTGGAGCTAGTGGTGGGTAATTTGGGTGATTCAAAAGTGATTACCAATGNCACCGTGGAGAAGATTCTGCAGCAAAGCAGCACCCGATACGATAAAAATGGTGAGCAGCANTATGATATNATCAGTGCTTTTATTAAATCCATCCGCGGAAGCGACCCTAACGCAGGGCTCTATTGGCTGGCCCGCATGATTGAGGGAGGCGAAAGCCCTGAGTTTATTGCGCGTAGGCTTTTAATTTTAGCTTCAGAAGATATTGGATTGGCCAATCCTAACGCGCTGCTGTTAGCCAATACCACTTTTGAGGCGGTACAGAAAATTGGCTGGCCTGAAAGCCGAATTATTCTTTCGCAGTGTGTAATTTACCTGGCCAATTCACCCAAAAGCAACAGCGCCTACATGGCTATTAACAAAGCTCAGGAACTGGTGAAAAAGACAGGTGAGTTACCGGTACCACTGCATTTACGCAATGCCCCTACCCAACTAATGAAAGAGCTAGGCTATGGCGAGAAGTACAAATACTGCCATGATTACCCTGGTCATTTTGTGGCTCAGGAGTTTTTACCAGAAGCCATCAGCGGCAAGACATTATATCAACCAACAGAGAGTGCATCCGAAAAAAAAACCAGCGAAGCTTTGATGCAACGCTGGCCGAAATATTTTAAGAAATAAGGAAATTAGAATCCTTTAAAGGATTTGGTAACGGTGGCGGTTTCAGTTCCATCGTCAAAAGTGATTTTCACTAAATCAAGACAACCGTCTTCTTGAATAAAATCTAAAGAACCACTCTCAAATTTGATGTTTTCACCGTCAAGAGTGGCATCTACCACTCCAGATACCATTCCGTACTCACAGCCTTTAAAAAGTCGTAAGGGCTCAACTACTATCATGTCAACACTATCGGCATTCACAAAGTCAACCCCTGAAAAAGTTCCTTCAATGCTAATATCATCATCGGCAAAATCATTGGGTGTGCTTAATCCGGCCAGCCATCTAACAGATTGGTTGATGTCCATTCTGAATTCATCATTGTAAATCTGGTCTTGGGCGGTAACGGTAAATTGGTCATTACCATCATAGGTAATAGATAAACGCCCCGCGAAGGTTTTCTCGTCAGCTCTATAGTTGCTGAAGTCAAGGTAATGCACAGATCCAGGCTCTAAATAAGCGGCACTTCCTGAAACAACTACCTGGCCTTCCCGCACGGTACCTTCATCTCCGGTTACACCCTTACCAAAATCAAGCGTGTAATTGTTAGGACCCAAATTGGTAGATCTTTTTAACCAAGCACCGTCTACCTGCACAGAGTCTTCACTAGCAAGTTCTGCACTTCTCAGGCCTTCATCCATTAAAGCATAAAGGTACANCGCGTTGGCCTCTGTTACCAGAAAATAGTCTGCGAGACGCTCTTCCGCATCAGCTTCTAAATTGTTAATCTCCTCACATGCTGTGAACGAAAAAGCCAAAAAGAAGAGGCCTCCCGTGATACCAATAAATTTTTTCATAATTGATCGATTTTTCATGAGTTAAATTAGTGAAATTTGAATGTCAATCGTTTGAACCTAAAAACGCGATATTTATTCCTAAACGGACATTAGTAGTTTGCAAGCCTTGGTAGGCAATGGCTCCTACCAGATTTTCGGTAAGCACAAATAGCTGCACAGGGCCCAATTTTGCCTGCAGGCCTGCGCCAATGTTATGAGCCACTCCATTAATTATCGAATAACCGCCAATAATTTGAAAATCGCGCGCCAGGCGTCCTTGGTAATTTATNCCTATATCATGATACCAGGTACCGTTCCAAATCCGGGCGTGGTAGAGAGCGCCAAAAACATGGTTTGGGGTAACGAAAAAGTTTGCTCCTGCAAATACTTGTGACATTAGAGACTTGGTGTAATTACCTCCCTGAGTTTCTTCAAAGTTAAAGGCCTCAACTAGGGTATCGGCAAAATCATCAAAACCACTTCCCGTATTTTCATTACTCAAATCAACGTCCACCCCGTCAAACTCGTACGTACCATCGCTTTTAAACTGAGCCACATCTTGTTGCCAGGTGATACTGCCAAGGTCTATGATACTAGCGCTTAACTCCCAACGTTCCGTTAATTTATAAGTAGCCCCTAAATCAATGGCCATTCCCCGATTATCGGTTAGGGCTAAACTCCCAGGGTCGTTCAGATTGTCGCCTTCAACCAGTGACCTACCTGAGCTTTGGAGTAAAACATCGGTGTTAATAATGGCGGAGAAATTTGATTGATTCTCAATAGAAAGGCGCGCCCTCTCAAAATGCGAATGGGCTTGACCGATAATGTATTTGTAGCGTGCTCCAACAGTTAATCGCTCGTCTAGAAATGTGTGCTGATAACCCAGGTAAAGGTTTGTTCGAGCTACGGTCTCAAACTCAAAATTATCAATGGAAAAGTTCGTGAGTGTATTATTGTTGTCATCCACAAAAAGAACCTTCATTAGGGCTCCCGGTAAGTCCATCCGGTAGGCGATATCCACTGTAGATCCCATGCTTACAAAACCATTACCTGCCTTAAAACCTATGCCTAGTAAATCAAGACTGCCGCTAAGCGTTAAGTGACTTTGGCCATCTAAATTACGTGAAACCTGCTCTAGATTTTCATTCACATTTGAACCCTCTTCCAACAGGTCTACTAAGGCAAAGCCATTATTATGGTAATTAAAGGACGCCCCTGCCAAACCCGGTAAGGCTAGCCAGAACTTACTTTGCTGCTGCATTCCAGGATTGGTATGCAAGCTCTGACCAATAGCATTAAAATTGTACAACATCAAATCGCTTTGCGACAGTAGATTCCATCCGCGGCATAGCAATAGTAGCACTAAAAAATACGTTCTAACTCTCATAGACTCTCGGGATTTACATTAAGTCTAACTTTAGTGGCCATGCGCACTTCCAGTCCATCGGTTGCATATAATTTAACTCTTTCACTTCCTCCGTTTAAGGTGTTTACAGCGGCCCTGAACCGGATGGCGTTAGACTTAAGCAAGGCAGTTATTTGCTCATCATTTAATACTATTTCACTCTCGGTTACACTAGTACCATTTGACTGACCATTGGCATCTACCGGAGCGGCTTGCAAAAAGTCCAGAAAAACCCCGCCAATGCTATCTCCAGTAGTGGAGTCCAGAAAAGAGACTTGCATATTCATAGTCACTGGAATAGCATTTTCACTACGTACAAACAAAGTAAGCTCCTCAATGAAGTCAGGACTCTCTACGCTACCAATCTGCACGTCTTCAATCGTTTCATCCAGGGTCATTTGTTCCAAACGAAGCTCAAGGGGAATATCCAGCTCAAAGTTTACGGAGACCTTGGAGTTTCTACTCACGAAATTAGGGGTAGAAGGGCGACCTCCGGGGTTTAAGCTGGCCTGCGCCCGATAAAACACCTGGTTTGGAATATTGGCCAAAAAGTTGACAATATTCGAATTGTCATTATCTACCGAGAAGGGACTGAGTGTAGGAGTGTTAACATCTGGGGCGGCATTGATTACTAAATTGGGGGGAGCTAAAGGGACCCCACTGCCCGCGCTGTTGAGACCCGTAAAAGTAGACCTCACCTCAACGGGTAGTCCAGCCGAACTAATAGTAGTAAGAGTTACCGTAGGATTAGATAAAAAGAAACCTCCTGCAAAATTTTCCAATCCTGAGATACCTAAATCAAAATCACCAGGAGGAGCTACCACTGCACCTTCCCCAAAGAACCCTACCGCCCGCTGTACTTCCAAACTCTTAAGTCGAAAAATCACGTCTAAATCTACCCCGCTGGGCAGATCGCTGATATTTTGAATGGCCAATTGCACGTCTAGAAAATTAGTGCGCGTGCCCCCAGCGGTAAAATCAAAAAACAATTGAGCTACCGAGGCTGAATCTAGAGCGGTGGTCTCATTTGCTGCCAAGGTGATCGTACGTGAGAAAGGTGTTCCTCCATCGTCTGTATTGAATAAGGTAAACTGAATGTCAATCGGATTAGAAACAGGAGCGGAACTAACAATAGAATACTCAAGGAAGCCTTTAAAAAACTCAGCTGAATCTATTTCAGCTCCTCCTAAAGTACCCAGATTTTTCCCTACCTGAACAATGGGTAAAACCCGACTCAGGGTAATTTGCTCGGGATCCTGGTCAGGAATACGCACCAGTTTATTGGCTCCATAACTAAAGATAGAGTCCTGGCGGTAATAAATTCGCAAAGCATCATCCGGGTCTATTTGTAAAAGTGTATCACCGTCCGTTACTAAGTCTGCCAGGGTTAACCTGGCATTAACCAGAGGGATGGTGCCATTAGGTTGAATTTTTATTTCTTTCCAAAGATCAAAATCAATATCCTTCTCACAACTCAAAAACAGCAGAGATGTAAGGGCTAAAAGGAGTCGCTTAATCATATCCAATTGTTGGGCTTGCTTGGTTGAAAATACTGTAAATCAGGTGGCTGACCATAATTTATGGTTCTTTCACTTGTAAGGTCAAGATAAGATAAAAAATTAGAAATCTGGGTTTAATTATTGCGAGTTACTGGTAATTAAGTTTAAGGAACCATGCGAATTAAAAACCCTAACGATTTTGATACCTGGTGATTCTCATCTCAGTTCTTCTGTTCAAGGCCCGGCCCACCTCCGTATCATTGGTAGCCACAGGCTGCTCAGCACCGTAGCCGGCAGAGTTTAACCGATCTGCCTGAATGCCTTTGTTTATGAGATACTCATACACGGCTTTGGCTCGTTGCTGACTTAACTCTTTATTGTAAGCATTGGTGCCCTGGTTATCGGTGTGGCCTTCCAGACTTACCTTTACGCTGGGGTTGGCTTTCAAGAAATTGTACACTTTGTTGAGCTCCGCAAAACTGCGTGAATTGAGTTCATAAGAGTCAAAATCAAAAAAGACATTCTCTAGCTTTACACTCTGCCCCACTTCAATAGGAATGAGTTCAATGTTTAGCACCTTAGCCTGATCGGCCCCTTGGGAGCCCAACTTAAAGTTTTGCGAGTAAAATAGATAGCCCCGTTTCTCAATAGAAAGCGCGTATTCACTTTCGCCCGGTAACACTGCATAAAACTTCCCATCGCGCCCACTGGTTTTTTTAAAGCTAAAGGTGCTATCGGTTAAACCGCTAAAATCAATCTCAGCCGCCAAAGGCTCCCGGGTTTTTTGGTCTATTACGCTTCCGCGGATGTAAGCCACCGCCTTGGCTCGCCTGTTTTCTGGTAGGCTAAAAGAATAGAGGTCCAGCCGGCCTAAGCCGGTTTCTAAAGCATCACTACTGAAGAAGCCTGTTCGGCCGTCTGGCGCTACAATTAGGCTAAACTCCTGAGCGCTGGTGTTAATAGGATAGCCTAGATTTTCAGGCGGTCCCCAGCTGCCATCGGGTTGTTTGCGGGAAACAAAGAAATCTAAATCGCCCATGCCGGGGTGCCCGTTAGACGAGAAGTACAAGCTTTGCCCATCAAAATGGATGAAAGGACTGGTTTCCTGGCTGCCGGTATTAATGGCCCCTTCCACAGGTTTTGCTTTGGTCCAGCCATCGGTGGTAAAGCGGCTGTAGTAAATGTCTAAATTCTGGTCGGTACTGCCCCGGCCCCGCACAAAATACAAGGTTAAACCATCGGGCGAAATACTGGGTTGGCTCTCCCAAAGGCCACTGTTAATCTGCGGACCCAGATTTATAGGTTTGCCCCAAAAGCCGTTGGGTTGCAGAAAGCTGGCAAAAATATCACAAGAGCCAAAGCCATCAGGACGCTCACAAGCAGCAAAGAAAATCACCCGGCCATCGGCCGTAATGGTTTGGGCACCCTCATTGCGGGGCGTGTTTAAAAGCCCTTGTACGGCCTTAGCCTGCTTCCATGCTCCGGAGATGCTATCGCGGGTGGTGACCCAAAAGTCTTCGTCCTTTTTCTCGCCCTCCATGTTGCGGTGGGTGAAAACCAGCGTAAGGCCATCCGCAGAAATGCTGGGGAAATACTCCATTTGAGGGGAGTTTACCCTATCGCCTAGGTTTTTAGGGTCATAAGCTTTGGCTTCCTTTTTCGCTTCCAAGGCAAAGGCACAGCTCTCAATCATGCGGTTTACCTCAGTAAGGTAGCGCTGGTTGGCCCTGGGGTTTTCAGCGTAGTTTTGTAGTGGTTTGCGGGCTTGCTCGTACTTTTCCAGTTCATACAGTAACCGGCCGTAAAAAAGGTCTAGATAATACGGTGGATTATGCTGGTAGGCCCGCTCGTAAACGGAAAGGGCGCTGTCTTTCTTACCCAGTTTTTTGTAGAGGTCAGCCAGAAAAAGCAAGGCATCCATGTAGCCTGGTTCCTCTTCCAGCGCTTCAAGCAGGCTCTCCTCGGCTTTGTCAAACTTCTCAGTAGTAACGTACTCCCGCGCCTTTTGAAAATCGCGCACCGCCCTTTTGCTTTGGCCACGGGCGCTGATTGAAAAAATAATGACGAAAAGCAGAGCTAATTTTTGCATACTAAGTAGTGTTGGGCCAGCAAGGTACTAACCTGTTTTGAACTAAAATATTTTGATGCAGCGGTGGCAAAAGCTCTGAACCCATAACCAGGTTAATAAGTCAGGGCTTTATTTTCCAAATTTGATCAGAAATGGGCAGGTACTCTGGCAGGGCGGCTGAGCCATACCACTCAAATAGCTCATAGTCTAAAAAGCCATTTTTTATGGCCGGATCGGTTTGCAGCAGTGCCATAGCCTCTTCCCTACTCGTAACTCCGTTTAAAATAAATATACCGCGGTACTGCTGGCTGTTCTTACCCAAAGGGCCGGCTACAATTATTTTACCCGCTTCCACCAATCGGTTAATATTTTTTAAGTGGCCCTTAAAGCTTACGCGGATGCTGTCTTTATTCGCACTTTTATTNGGCCCGGTTTTNANNATCACCAAGTAGTAACTTTTCATGCCGTAATCATCGGCCCCCAGCCTAAGGGCCAAAGCCGAATCATATTTAGGGTTTGCTTCTACCGCCCGTAAAGAGTCGGGTTGAGCGTGACCCGTTGCGCTTAGCACCAAAGTTCCAATAAGGAGTAGCACCATTTTTTTCATAATCGGCCAATTTGAGTGCAAGTTTACAGAAGTTTAACTAGCTCTCACCAAGCTCAAAAACTGGCGCTGAAAAACCAATCCTTGTTCTCTATTTAATTAACAATAACCTGTGGAGGAATCTTTTGACAAAGGCTACTTAAATTAGAATTCTTCTTAATTTAGCTTCAAATTAATACGCAATGAATCATCTGGGCAATAACATTCGCCATCTGCGCAAGCAAAAAGGTTTTACCCAAGCCACTTTGGCGGATAAACTAAGCGTAAACCGCAGCTTAATTGGCGCTTACGAAGAAGGGCGCACGGCGCCACGCATTGCCACCCTACAGTTGCTTTGCCATATTTTTAAAGTGCCTTTGGGCGATTTAATAGAAAAACCGCTGGATAAAAACTACCAAGGCAATTATGCAGCCGGAGCACTGCGCGTGTTGCCCGTTCCCGTTGATGATCAGGGCGATGAGCTTATCACCTTAATTCCGCAAAAAGCAGCGGCCGGTTATACCAAGGGGTACGCGGACTCTGAGTACATAGAACAGCTTAAAACCGCCAACCTACCCTTTCCGGAGTTGCAACAAAGCGGAAGCATGCGCATTTTTCAAATTGAAGGCGATAGCATGTTGCCCGTGCAGCCAGGCGCCTACGTTATTGGCGAGTTTGTGGAAGACTGGCGTCATCTAAAAAGTAACCAGTGCTATATTTTGCTTACGCTGAATGATGGCATTGTCTACAAGCGCGTAGAAAATCGTTTGAATGAAGAAAACCAGTTTGTGCTGAAATCAGATAACAGCGAGTACAAACCCTATACTTTGCCCCCCGAGGAGATTTTAGAGGTTTGGCAAGCTAAAGGGGTTCTAAGCTTTGAAATCCCCGACCAGGATTCACTCCAGGAGCTGCACAACCAGCGGCTATGGCAAATGATGGATGAAATGAAAGCCGAAATCAAGAGGCTAGCGGCCAAGATGGAAAAAACTACATGAAGAAAGATTTGAAGACTGGGCGAGGCGCTCAAATAAATACGCACAATCCCTTTCATCAACAACATTACACGGTTGATCCTGAATTTAAGGAGCACCTGCACCAGTCAGGCGAAGACACCAGCGGTAACGCCAAAACCACCTACACGGCAGTCTATCCCAAAACCATTTTAAACCGTGTAAACAGCCCCGATATTGGCAAAACCTGGAGCATGAATCCCTACCAGGGCTGTGAACATGGTTGTGCGTATTGCTACGCCCGCAACTCCCATGAATACTGGGGTTACAGTGCCGGCACCGACTTTGAACAAAAAATCTTAGTTAAGAAAAATGCGCCCCAATTGCTGGAGAAGGCTTTTCAAAAACCCAGTTGGCAACCTGAGCCCATCATGCTTTCGGGTAACACCGATTGTTACCAACCCATTGAGAAAAAACTGCAAATTACCCGTGGTCTTTTAAAAGTTCTGGAAAAGTATCAGCATCCGGTGGGGATCATCACCAAGAATGCCCTCATTCAGCGGGATGTGGATATTCTGAAGCGAATGGCCGAAAAGCGCCTGGTGAAGGTGAGTATTTCCGTAACCACGTTAGATGAGGACCTGCGCAGGAAATTGGAGCCGCGCACCGCTTCCGTAAAGAGACGCTTGCAAACCATTGAGCTTTTAGCCCAGAATAATATCCCGGTTAATGTGATGCTTGCACCCGTGATTCCTGGCTTAAACAGTCATGAGGCCATGGCTGTGGCCGAAGCCTGCAGCAATGCCGGTGCCGTTAAATTCAATTACACCATGGTTCGCCTCAATGGCCGGGTTTCGGTTTTGTTTATGGATTGGGTGCAAAAACACTTTCCCGATCGCTATCAAAAAATAAAGCACGGCATAGAAGCTACCCATGGAGGTCTGTTAAATGACAGTCAATTTGGACGTAGAATGCGTGGGGAAGGTGAGTATGCGCAACAGATTAAGCAAACGGTAGCCTTAGCGCGCAAAACCTATTTTGCCGAAAAAAACTACCCTGATTACAACTGTGATGACTTTCTGCGTGTGCCCAAGGGGCAGTTTAGTTTGAGGATTTAATGTTAGAAAAGGCACTTAGGATGTTAGACGATGCTTATTCCAACGGGTCTTCTGATTTAATCTTCCGCGAATAAAGATTTAACAATCGACTGGGCTCTGATTATGTCAGAAGCAGCAACGTGCAACTCTACATCGTTTTGAGTAGAACCGAATCCGGCCAATCGCGCAGAGTTTACATTATCTCTAATGTGGATGGTGATGCCATTCTCTTTTAATACTTGCGCCACTCGGTTAATGGTTATGGCGCTGTCGGTTAGTAACAGTTCGTATTGGTTCATCCTTTTTCTTTTGGGTTTGGCTTAAAATAGTCGCATTAGGTGTTAGATAATTAGATTAATGCATTTAACATCTGCCATTTTTTAATGCCTAAGATAATCGTTTCAATCCCACTCAAATATCAACTCCTGTACTAAATCAGGATGCAGGCTTTGCGCTACCGGGCAGGCCTTCGCTACTTTTTCTAAAACCTGAGCGGCCAAAGCTCCGCCCGAAACCTGGCATTTTAGTTTCACAGCAATGCCACTGATGCGCCTGGGGCCGCTGGCCATCTCCTTCCCCACGCTAGCGCGAGCTTCAAAATCCCAGCCCTCTTCTTGCGCTCGTATGCCCATCACCGTAATCATGCAAGTGGCCAACGCGGTGGCCACCATATCGGTAGGCGAAAAAGCTTCGCCCTTGCCCTTATTATCAGTGGGTGCATCGTTAATAAGCGTGTTTCGCGATGCTAGATGGGTGGCCTCGGTGCGCAAGTGTCCGAGGTACTTAACGTGGGCTATTTCTTTCATGTGGACCGTTCTTATTAGTGGTTGGCAACAAATGTCGTTGCGTTTTTTACGCAATTTAAGACTCTAAACTTTCATCTGGCAAGTGGGTTAAAACAGCGCTATGATTGGTATTAGATTTTCTGAATTTACCGGCCAGGGTAAATCGCCTTTTGAAAAACTCCTGGATACTTTTAAGGAGCTTCTTTTACACACCAGTGGCGATGTAGACGAGGCCATTGACTGGCTGCGTGAACTGGATAAAGAGTACACCCTTACCACCAAAGACTACACCATTGACGACTTTTTAGAAGACCTCAAGAAGAAGGGTTTCCTGCGTGAAGAAATTGATCCTCCTGAAGGAGAGGGAGATGGCCAGGGTTCTGGCCACGGTTTAAAAATGACGGCCAAAACCGAAAAGGCCATCCGGCAAACGGCCCTGGAACAAATTTTTGGTAAGCTTAAACGCAGCCAGACGGGCAACCACAGCACTAAGTACACCGGCCAGGGCGATGAACAAACCGCAGACCTGCGTAACTACCAGTTTGGCGACAGCCTGGATAAGATTGCCATGAATGAAAGCATTAAAAATGCTTTTGTGAATCAAGGCATCACTGATTTTGGCATGACCCAAAATGACCTGGTCACCCAAGAAACGTATTACAAAGCGCAAATGAGCACGGTGCTGATGATTGACATTAGCCACAGCATGATTCTTTACGGTGAAGACCGCATTACGCCTGCCAAAAGAGTAGCGTTGGCTTTAGCCGAGTTTATCAAAAGTCGCTACCCCAAAGACACCCTGGATATTTTAGTGTTTGGCAACGATGCTTGGACCATTGAGCTCAAAGAGTTGCCTTACCTGAAAGTAGGACCCTATCACACCAATACGGTGGCCGGACTGGATTTGGCGATGGATATTCTACGGAAAAAGAAAAATGCCAACAAGCAAATTTTCATGATTACGGATGGCAAGCCCAGTTGCTTGCATGAACCAGACGGCACCTACTATAAAAACAGCTTTGGCCTGGATGAGTACATTGTAAACAAGTGTTACAACCGCGCAGCGGCTTGCCGCAGAGCCAACATCCCCATCACCACTTTTATGATTGCCCAAGACCCTTACCTGCAGCAGTTTGTGCAAAAATTCTCGCAAGCCAATAAGGGAAAGGCTTTCTTCACGGGCCTTAAAGGTTTAGGAGATTTCATTTTTCAGGATTACGAGCGCAACCGCAGAAAAAAAATATAAAACCCGGCTTTTAGCCGATTGCAAAACGAATCAAAAACATGAACAGAACTAAGATCACCACCTTAGGAGCCTTGAAAAAATCAGGCTACCGGCCCAAAAGCATTAAAGAAGAGCTGCGCGCCAACTTAATCAACCATCTGCAAAAAGGAACCACCGTATTCACGGGCATTCACGGCTATGAAAACACCGTAATCCCTGATGTAGAGCGGGCCATCCTTTCGGGGCACAACATCAATTTTTTAGGCTTACGCGGACAGGCCAAAACCCGCATGGCCCGGCAAATGACGGAACTTTTAGACGAGTACATTCCGGCCGTAAAGGGAGCAGAGCTCAATGACGACCCCTTGCAACCCATATCGCGGCAAGCAAACGACCTGATTAACGAACAAGGAGACGAAACCCCTATTCACTGGATTCACCGCAGTGAACGGTATTTTGAAAAGTTGGCCACACCTGATGTAACGGTGGCCGACCTCATTGGCGATGTGGACCCGATAAAAGCGGCCAACCTCAAGCTGCCTTACTCCGATGAGCGCACCCTGCATTTTGGGATGATTCCCCGCGCCCACCGCAGCATTTTTGTCATTAACGAACTCCCTGATTTGCAGGCCCGTATTCAGGTATCGCTTTTCAATATTTTACAGGAGGGCGATATTCAAATCAGAGGTTTTAAGCTGCGTTTGCCTTTAGACCTGCAGTTTGTCTTCACCGCAAACCCCGAAGATTACACCAATCGCGGCAGCATTGTGACGCCACTGAAAGACCGTATTGGCAGCCAAATTTTAACGCACTATCCTGAGGACCTCAAAACCGCCCTTCGCATCACCCGTCAGGAAGCACGGCTCACCGAAGCGCAGCAAAATAGTGTTGAGTTCCCTGAGGTGGCCTTAACCCTTTTGGAGCAAATTGCCTTTGAGGCCAGAGACAATGAATTTATAGATAGTAAAAGTGGGGTTTCCACCCGATTAACCATTTCGGCATTAGAAAACCTGGCCAGTACGGCCCAGCGCAGAGCGCTTACCAGTGGAGCCGCCAAAACACAGGTACGCCTTACCGACTTTATGGGGGTGATTCCGGCCATTACCGGCAAAGTAGAACTGGTGTATGAAGGCGAACAGGAAGGAGCTAGCCTGGTGGCCGAAAACCTCATCGCGGAAGCGGTAAAAGCCTTGGTGGTAGATTACTTCCCGGCCTTGGATAAACTGAAAGCCTCTGATGAAAAAAATGAATACAAAGCGCTGGTAGACTGGTTTAGTGAAGGCCACACCTTAGATTTCCTATTTGACTTTAGTGAAAAAGAATACCAAGAGGCGCTCACTAACATAAAACCCTTAAAAAAACTGGCCGATAAACACCTGAAAGAAGTGCCCAAAGAGGAGCACTACTTTTTAATGGAAATGCTGCTTTGGGCTTTGGCCGAACACAACAAACTGAATCGTGAAAAACTGACCAACGGCTTTAATTTTAGCGATTTATTTGGCAGCTACCTGAGGGGTGGGCGTATGGAAATTTGATTTAAGGTATACTCTAAAAACCACTAGCGGTCTAGGGGCTCTAGTGGTTTTTCTTTTTCCACTTGGTTTAAGCGTACCAAGGTTAAATTGCGGATGCCGGTAACAAAAACAAACTCATTTTCAAAACCTCCCTGAGGCTGAGCAACTATTTTAAAGCCACTGGTGGTTTTTACCCCCGGGGCTGATAAACTCTGGGTGAAATACACTCCACTCAACCACAAGGTCTTTAAAAAGTACTGCCCTACATCATAGCCCTGCAGCGCAAATTTGCTGGGCTCAGCATTAAAGCGCTGCCGGTAGTTTTGGACAAACTGCTGGGTGAGGGTATCTTCATAATCGGTGTGCAGCACCTCAGTGGTGGTAAAATTTAATCGGTTTAAATAATCCAGTTCTACTGTTTCCATTTGCATTAAGCGCGGGCTACCCACTAAATACAAACTGGTGTCTTTTAGCACGTACAGTCTGCGGGTAAGCTCGCTTAAAAATACCTGTCCATTGCTCAAAGCAATCACTACCGTAGGCAGGCTGTCGCGCCTAATGTGTCGCAGTTCATTATTGGGATCAAAATCATCTTCACTAAAAACAAAATTCTCAATGTACTCCCCTTGGCTACGCGGGCTTAACCGTGATTTTATGCGCTTGGCGCGATCCAGGGCTTGGGCGTCACCAGCATGCACAAAAATTAAATTAGCGTGAGGAAACTGTTCATTTAAGAATTCTGATAGGCGGGCGTCTTTGGCCTCAACGCCTGGCACCACCTGTAT
>PR_CR_10_Liq_1_inCRDRAFT_1001176_pt1 | contig 15161 bp, 15 predicted proteins | sample PRCRCaboRojoPR_3_FD_10241 | JGI IMG/M metagenome (IMG submission 10241)
GAAGCCTTGTGGGCATTTTCCTGCTGGCGATCACGCTGGCCCTGTTCGCCTGGGCGGGAAACACGGTTCGCCTGGCGGTCCAGGAACGCATGAATGCCGAGCCGCGCAGCTTCGAGCAGCGCGAACGCGTGCTGTCGGTCAACGTGGTCGAGGTGCAGCCGCAGACCATCGCGCCCGATCTGACCCTTTTCGGGGAGCTGGAAAGCGCCCGGACACTGGACCTGCGGGCCGTGGTCGGCGGCACGGTTCTGGAGGTCTCGGAGAATTTCAGCGATGGCGGACGAGTTGAGGCGGGCGAATTGCTGGTGCGGATCGACCCGCGCGATGCTCAGGCGGCGTTGAACCGCACCCGCGCCAACCTGCAGGATTCCCAGGCCGAGCTGCGCGATGCCGAACGCGCCCTGACCCTGGCCAGTGACGAACTGGCCGCCGCCGAGGACCAGGCCGACCTGCGCCGCCGGGCACTGGCCCGGCAGGTGGACCTGGCCGATCGCGGTGTCGGCACCGCGGCTGCGGTCGAGAATGCCGAACTGGCCGCATCCAGCGCAGAACAAGCCGTGCTGTCGCGCCGTCAGGCCCTGGCGCAGGCAGAGGCACGCGTGGACCAGGCCCGCACCCGCCTCGCCCGCACCGAGATCGACCTGGACGATGCCGAACGGACCTTGGCCGATACGGAAATCCACGCCGCCTTTGCCGGATCATTGGCCGAGGTCTCGGCCTCTCCGGGTATCCGGGTCACCGCGAACGAACGGCTGGGCCAGTTGATCGACCCCGATCAGCTGGACGTCTCGTTTCGCCTGTCGACCTCGCAATACGCCCGGCTGCTCGAATCCGACGGCACGGTCATCGGCGCGCCGGTCACGGTCTCGCTGGCGGTCGAGGGGCTGAACCTGACCGCGCAGGGCAGCGTCTCCCGCGAAAGCGCCCTGGTCGGCGAAGGGCAGACCGGCCGCGTCCTGTTCGCGCGGCTGGACAATACGGCCGGCATGAGACCGGGCGATTTCGTCACGGTCACCGTTACCGAACCGGCGCTTGATGGCGTGGCGCTGGTGCCCGCAACCGCCGTCGCCGCCGATGAAACGGTGCTTGTGTTGAACGAGGAAAACCGGCTGCGCGAGGCGCCCGTGACCCTGATGCGGCGNCAAGGCGATGACGTGATNATTCGCGCCCCGGACCTGGCTGGACAACGCATCGTGGCCGAACGCTCACCGTTGCTNGGGGCCGGAATTGCCGTGCAGCCGCTCAACCTTGATGAACAGCGCTCGGCTGCACNGGCCGAACCGCAGGTCATATCGCTGGACCCCGAGCGACGCGCCCGNCTGGTGGCCTTTGTCGAAGGCAGCCAGATGCCCGACGAGGCCAAGGCCCGCGTGCTGTCGCAACTGGAACAGGACGAGGTACCCGCCGATGTCGTGACCCGTCTTGAAACCCGGATGGGGGGCTGACGCATGAGCACTGGCATCCTGTCCTATTTCACCCGCCATGCAACGCTGGCGAACCTGTTGCTGGTGCTGCTACTGGCCGCCGGTATCTTTTCCTATCCCAAGATGCGGGCTCAGTTCTTTCCTGACGTGATCGTCGATACCGTTTCAGTCTCGGTGCGCTGGGACGGTGCAGGCGCCGAGGATGTGGACGCCGCCATCGTCCAGCTCATGCAACCGGCCTTGATGGCCGTGGAAGGCGTCAGTGAAACCAGCGCCACCTCGCGCGAGGGCAGCGCCCGTATCACGCTGGAATTCGAACCGGGCTACGACATGGCCAAGGCCACCGAGGATACACAGCTGGCCGTGGACACGATCAGCAACCTGCCCGAGGACGCCGAAGACCCCGAGGTGCGCCGCGGCAGCTGGTCGGACCGGGTCACGGACGTGGTCATCACCGGCCCGGTTGGCGTCGATCAGCTGGGCCGTTTCGCCGATGAACTGGTCACTCGGCTTTTTGCCGAAGGCGTAACCGGCACGACCATTCGCGGCGTCGCCGCACCCTCTACGATCGTCGAAGTGCCGTCCCTGTCACTGATCCGCCATGACGTCACCATGGCCCAGATCGCCGACGCCATCGCCGAAGAGGTCAGCACGGACCCAGCCGGCGACGTCTCCAGCTCGGCTCGGGTGCGCACGGGCGTGGCCAAGCGCAGCGCCGACGAGATCGCGGGGATCGTCCTGCGTTCTAATCCCGACGGCAGCACGCTCACGATTGGCGATGTCGCCAGCGTCCAGGTCGAGGGTGTGGACCGCGAACGCGCCTATTTCGTGGGGGATGACCCGGCGATCACCATTCGCGTGGATCGCTCGGCCCGGGGCGACGCCATCGAAATCCAGGAAACGGTCGAAGAGGTCGCCGCCGCCATGCAGGCCACGCTACCCCAGGACGTCAGCATCGACCTGATCCGCGCCCGCGCCGATTACATCACCGGACGCCTCGACATTCTCTACAGCAACGGGCTGCTGGGGTTGGGCCTTGTCGTCGGGCTGCTTTTCCTGTTCCTCAACGCACGCACGGCCTTCTGGGTCGCCGCCGGTATCCCGGTGGCCATGTCCGCGGCCATCGCGCTGATGCTGCTCGCGGGGCTGACGATCAACATGATCTCGCTGTTCGCACTGATCATCACCTTGGGCATCGTGGTCGACGACGCGATCGTCGTGGGCGAACATGCCGATGCGCGCTATCGGATGGGCGAACCCCCGGCCCTGGCTGCCGAGAATGCCGCGAAACGCATGTTCCAGCCGGTCTTTTCGGCCACGCTGACCACGATCATCGCCTTCATGGGCCTGATTGCCATTGGCGGGGGCTTCGGCAACCTGATCGCCGATATTCCCTTCACGGTGATCGTTGTGCTGGCCGCCTCGCTTGTCGAGTGTTTCCTGATCCTGCCGCACCACATGTACAAGTCGCTGGAGAAATCCTCGGACACCGCGTGGTATGACCTGCCTTCGCGCGTGGTGAACCGGGGGTTCGTCTGGATACGCCACAATGTCTTCCGCCCGCTGATGGCCGGAGTCATCTGGGCACGCTACCCGGTCATCGCCGGTGTCGTGGTTATCCTCGCCAGCCAGGCGGCGCTTTTCGTCAAGGGCGACGTGCAATGGCGGTTTTTCAACGCGCCTGAGCAGGGGTCGGTCACCGGGAATTTCGCCATGCTGCCCGGCGCCACGCGCGAAGACACGCTGGAAATGATGCGCCGGATGCAGGAGTCGACCGAAGAGCTCGGCCGCGAATACGAAGCCGAATACGGCGTCAACCCGCTGGACTACGTGATCGCCGAGATCGGCGGCAATGCCGGTCGGGGCCTGTCGGGAGCCGATACCAAGGATGCCGACCAGCTGGGCTCGATCTCGATCGAACTGATCGACGCGGATCTGCGGCCGTTTTCCAGCTTTGCTTTCGTGGCCGACCTTCAGGACCGCGTCAGCCGCCATCCGATGGTGGAAACCGTCAGCTTCCGATCCTGGGCCAGCGGCCCCGGTGGCGACGATATCGACATCCAGCTTTACGGCGCAGACTCCGAAACTCTCAAATCCGCCGCCGAGGCGCTGAAGGCGGAATTGGGGCAATTCCCCGAGGTTTCAGCGGTCGAGGACAGCCTGTCCTACGACAAGGAGGAACTGGTTCTGGACCTGACACCGCAAGGGCAGGCCCTGGGCTTTACCATCGACGGGCTGGGCCGGGTCCTGCGCAACCGTCTTGGCGGGATCGAGGCGGCGACCTACCCGCTGGGCGCACGCAGCGCCGAGATCCGCGTTGAACTGCCCGCCGGCGAATTGACGGCCGATTTTCTCGATCGCACCCAGATGCGCAGCCCCGAAGGCATCTATGTGCCGCTGGCCGATATCGTCACGGTGGACACCCGCACCGGCTTCTCCACGGTCAACCGCGAAAACGGCGTCCAGCTGATCACCGTGAGTGGCGACCTGACCGACGATGACGCGGAACGCGCCGCCGAGATCACCCGCATTATCCAGGAGCGTATCCTGCCGGACGTGCAGGCACGCTACAACGTGGACACGTCCCTCTCCGGGCTGGCCGAGCAGGAAAACGAATTCCTCAATGACGCTCGCAACGGACTGATCCTGACACTGACCGGGATATTCCTGACCCTGGCCTGGATCTTCTCCAGCTGGACCCGGCCGCTTATCGTCATGGCGATCATCCCGTTCGGCCTGGTGGGGACGATCTATGGCCATTACCAATGGGGTGTGCCGCTGAGCATGTTCACCGTCGTCGGCCTGTTGGGCATGACAGGGATCATCATCAACGATTCCATCGTGCTGGTGACAACGATCGACGAACACGCCAAGACGCGCGGCATCATTCCGGCGATCATCGACGGGGCCTGCGACCGCCTGCGGCCCGTCCTTCTGACCACGCTGACGACCGTGCTGGGCCTTATGCCGCTGCTCTACGAAGGGTCCAGCCAGGCAGAGTTCCTCAAGCCCACGGTCATCACCCTGGTCTACGGGCTTGGCTTTGGCATGGTGCTGGTGCTGATCGTGGTGCCGGCCCTGCTGGCCATCCAGGAGGACGTGGGCAACCAGGTGCGCGCGGCCAAGCGCGGTTTGCGCGCACGCCCCGGGGCCATCCGCTGGCCCAACTGGATCGGCGCGGGCGGGGCCGCCGCGGTCTTTACCGCATTGGTGGTGCCGGTTCTGGCCACGGGTCAGGCGCTCGGCCCGGTAGCCACCGCCCTGCCGATGCTGAACGGCGCGGCAATGGCCATCGCCGGGTTCGCGGGCCTGACGCTGGTCTGGCTTATCCTGGTCTATGTGCTGACGGGGCTTTTCTGGGCCCTGCGCGGCGGCGGGCCGGATCAGTCGGCAGTGCAGCCCTGAATATCCACCGCCGTGCCGCCACCGAAAACAGTGACGCGGATATCGGACCGGTCCAGCCCGAACGCCCCGCCCGAGACATGCACCATGTCGGCGCTGGCGATCAGGGTCCGACCGTCGCGCCGCGTTTCGGGTTCCGACACCCAGATATCGGGTGTGCCAGCCTCGATCACGACCTCTTCGCTATCCCCCAGGGGCGGCATGTCGATATGCGCGGTCAGCCCAATGCCATCCGCGGTCGGATCGAGCGTGCAGCGCGCCGCGCTTACCCCGCCCTCGGCTGCCGTGCGAGGTCGGTCCAGAAGCGCGGCGGCGATGTGCGCGTCGCGCCGGTCCGCATCCGGCAACACCACGTCGAAGTCCAGCTGAACCGGCACGCAGATATCCTCGCACACGCCCAATTGCACCGCGGCCATCACCTGCGCGGGTCCGCTGGCCTCGGACAGGTCGAATTCCATCGGGATCACCACCCTGTCGCTATAGACGATGGACCGCATGCCGTTGGACCATGACAGCTCCGGCACGGGCCAGTGAAAGGCCACGGTCTCGATATTGCGCGATCCCGACCAATCGAAGAGCGGCGGAATGCCGGCATCGCCGGGCGCACGCCAGTAGGTCTTCCAACCCTCGGCCAGGGTAATCTCCAGCCCGGCCATGTGGTGCCCGTTCTCCATCCGCCAGCCCGGCAACACACGCAGCTCGACCACGTCCTCGATGGGATTGGCCCAAAGCGGAACGGCCATCACGGCCAGCGGAAGAAGCGGGAACGCCAAACGGATCATTCGTTCTAGATACGCAAGACCCGGCAAATGAAAAGTCACGTTTGGGTCAATCAGCGGTGACCCGGCCCTTGCACGTGGCGCGGCTGCACCACATGATCGGATCATGGAAACCGCGCCCAGTGACCTGACCGGACAGCTACTGATCGCCATGCCCGGCATGGGCGATCCTAGATTCGCCAATTCGGTGGTTTTCGTGTGCGCCTATTCGCGTGACGGGGCCATGGGGCTGATCGTCAACAAGCCCGCGCCCGAGATTCGCTTTGCCGAGCTTCTGCAACAGTTGGAAATCGAGGGGGCCAACCCGCCGGACGTGCGGGTGCATTTCGGTGGGCCGGTGGAAACCGCGCGGGGCTTCGTGCTGCATTCCGACGATTTCACCTCGCAAGAGGGAACAATCACGGTGGGCGGCGGCGTCGCCATGACCGCCACGCTGGACGTGATCGAAGTCGCTCGCAAGGGGTGACGGGCCACGTCGCAGCCTGCTTGCCTTGGGTTATGCCGGCTGGGGGCCGGGGCAACTGGAGTCGGAAATCGCCCAGAACGGATGGCTGACCGTTTCGGCCTCGGACGACATCCTGTTCGGGCGCGCCAACGAGCACAAGTGGACCGCCGCATTGAAGCGCCTTGGGGTCGATCCACTGACCCTGTCGGACACCGCCGGTCACGCCTAGGGCGGCCGCCGGACGCCCTGTTGGTTCCGCCTTTCGCGACCCGTCCTAACGGGGCGCGGCCGCCCGGCGCAGGCGGTCGTTGATCGCCCGGCCGAGCCCGGTCTCCGGGATCGGCGCCACCGCGATGCGGTCCGCGCCCATGTCGTTCATCTCATGCAGACGCGCGAACAGGCTCGCCGCCGCCTCGACAAGGTCGCCGCTGGCCGAAAGCGTCAGGTCACCGGCCACGTCGCCGAAACCAAGCATCGTTTCCCCCGGCTCTGCGGCGGTGGCATTCAGGCGCACCGCGCCTTTCGGCGCGTAGTGCGAGGCCAGTTGCCCCGGCGAAATCGGCTGTCCGGCCTCGCCGCCGATGGGCAAAGGCGCGCCCAGGCAGGCCTCAAGCGCCTCGACCGGGAGGCCCCCGGCGCGCAGCAGCACCGGATCGGGAAGAAATCCGACAATGGTGCTTTCGACACCCACCGCGCAGGGGCCGCCATCGACCACACCGGCGATCCGGCCCGACAGGCCATCCAGAACATGCGCCGCGCTGGTGGGGCTGACCTGCCCCGAAGGATTTGCCGAAGGCGCTGCCAGCGGCCCGGTGCGGCGCAGCAGGTCCTGTGCCAGCGGATGCGCCGGCACCCGAACCGCCAGCGTTTCCAGCCCCGCCGTGACCAATGGCGAAATCCCCGAGGCCGGGCGGAGCGGCAGAACCAGCGTCAAGGCGCCGGGCCAGAAGGCCTCGGCCAGGCGTTCGGCATCCGGCGGCATCTCGACCAGCGCGCGGGCCTCGTCGAGACCGGCGACATGCACGATCAGCGGGTTGAAGCTGGGCCGCCCCTTGGCTTGATAAAGCCGCGCGACGGCCGCATCATCTGTCGCATCCACGGCCAGGCCGTAGACCGTCTCGGTCGGTATCGCCACCAGCCCGCCCGCCGCCAGCAAGGCAGCGGCCCGGTCCAGCCCGCTGCTGTCGGCGGCCAGGCGCTCGGTCTCTATCTCGGGCATATCAGCTGTCATGACGTGGCGTTTCGGTTGCGACAAACCCCGCGCCAGCTAGCGTGAGGCGCGCGTTAGGGTGGGCTTACCCCTGCTCTTGCGCGAATCCAAGCACCATCGCCAAGAGGTCCAGATGCCCTATCAAAGCCCGGTTCCGCATATGCGCTTCCTTCTCGACAAGGTGGTGGGCTTCGATGCCGTCCGGGCCACCGACCGCTTTGCCGAGGCCACGCCCGACATGGTCGATGCGATCCTGACCGAGGCCGGCAAGATGTGCGACGAGGTTCTTGCCCCGCTGCAACGCGTGGGCGACCAGCACCCGGCGACCCTAGAAAACGGCAAGGTGCGCACCCCGCCCGGCTTCGCCGAAGGCTATCGCGCCATTGCCGATGGTGGCTGGATTGGCATGTCCGCGCATCCAGACACAGGCGGGCTGGGCCTGCCGATGACCCTGACCAACGCGGTCAACGACATGATCTGTGGCGCCTGCCTTGCGATCCAGCTCAATCCCCTGATGACCCAGGGCCAGATCGAGGCGCTGGAACACCATGCCAGCGAGGATATCAAGGCGCTCTATATCCCCAAGCTGATTTCCGGTGACTGGTGCGGCACCATGAATCTGACCGAGCCGCAGGCCGGGTCCGACGTCGGTGCCCTGCGCACCAAGGCCGAGCCGAACGGCGACGGCACCTACGCGATCACCGGCCAGAAAATCTATATCAGCTGGGCCGACAACGATTTCACCGAGAACGTCTGCCACCTCGTGCTGGCCCGCCTGCCGGACGGGGCGCCGGGCACCAAGGGGATCAGCCTGTTCATGGTGCCCAAGATGATCCCCGATGAAGATGGCAACCCCGGCGCGCGCAACTCCCTGCGTGTGGTCAGCCTGGAACACAAGATGGGCCTGCACGGGTCGCCCACGGCGGTGATGGAATATGACGGGGCAACCGGCTGGCTGGTCGGCGAGCCGCATGGCGGGATGGCCGCGATGTTCACCATGATGAACAATGCGCGCCTCGGCGTCGGCACCCATGGCATCGGCGTGGCCGAGGGCGCGTATCAGCACGCGCTGGCCTATGCCCTGGGTCGCAAGCAAGGCAAGGTCGGCGGCACCGGCACCATCGTCGAACACCCCGATGTGCGGCGGATGCTGGCCAGCATGAAGGCCGACACCTTCGCCGCCCGCGCCATCGCCTTCGCCAATGCCGTGGCCATCGACATGGGCACGGCGACGGACGACCCGGCCTGGCAGGCCCGCGCCGCCCTTCTGACGCCGATCACCAAGGCCTTCGGCACCGAGGTCGGGATGCGAGTGGCGGAACTCGGCGTGCAGGTGCATGGCGGCATGGGCTATATCGAGGAAACCGGCGCCGCCCAGTATTCCCGCGATGTGCGCGTTTCGGCGATCTACGAGGGCACCAACGGCATCCAGGCGATCGACCTTGTCGGGCGAAAAATGATGGACGGGGGCGAGGCCGCCATCGCCCTGATCGACGAGATCTGCGAAGGGGCCGACGCGGCCAAGGCAACCCTGCCGGACCTGGCGCAGGATGTGTATGAGGCCGCCGAAACGCTGCGCGAAGCGGTTGAATGGCTGGTTGCGCAGGACATGCCGGACCGGCTGGCCGGGGCCACACCGTTTCTGATGGGCTTTGCCCGCGTTCTGGGTGGACACTTTCACCTCATTGCGGCGCGTCAGGGCGATGGCGGCCACGAAAGGCTGGCCCGATTCTACATCACCCGGCTGTTGCCGGAATATGCGGCCCACCTGGCGGAAGCCCGCGCCGGGGCGGCGGACCTCATGGCACTGACGCTTGACGACCTGGGCGCGTGATGGTCTGAGGCGGCCATGACCGGCATCCGCTATCCTTGGGACACACCGCCAGAGCACGGCGCGGCGACGGAGATTGCCGAAGGCGTCCTATGGCTGCGCCTGCCCCTTCCCATGGCACTGGACCATGTCAACGTCTACGCACTGGACGAGGGCGACGGCTGGACCCTGATCGACACCGGCTTTGACAGCCGCAAGTCGCGGGGCATATGGGAAACGATCCTTGCCGGACCGCTGGCCGGCAAGCCCGTCACCCGCGTCATCTGCACCCACCACCACCCCGACCACATGGGCCTGGCCGGCTGGTTTCAGGAGGCGGGCGCGGACCTGGCCATGCCACGCACCGGTTGGCTGATGGCGCGGATGCTGCAACTGGACGAACAGCCCGCCTATCCGGCCCGGTCGATCACCTTCTACGAACGTGCGGGCATGGACCCGCAGGTCTTGGAAAGTCGCCGTAGCGAACGGCCCTTCAACTTTGCCGATTGCACGCATCCCTTGCCGCTGGGCTATACCCGGCTGCAAGAAGGACAAGTGATCCGCATGGGCGGCCGCGACTGGGACGTCCGGATGGGGAATGGCCACGCCCCGGAACATGCGACGTTCTGGTCGCGCGACGACGACCTTGTGATTGCCGGTGACCAGTTGCTGCCCTCGATCAGCCCCAATATCGGGGTCTATCCGACCGAACCGGAGGCGGACCCCCTGGCCGAATGGCTGGACAGCTGCGCGCGGTTTCAACCCTTGGCCGAGGACCGCCATCTTGTCTTGGGCGGGCACAAGCTACCCTTTACCGGACTACCCTTGCGCCTGACGCAGCTGATCGAGAACCACCATGGGGCCTTGCGGCGGCTGATGGATCACCTGGCCGAACCGCGCCGCGCAGGCGATTGCTTCCTTCCGATCTTCAAGCGCGAGATTTCCGGCGGCCAATACGGGCTGGCCCTGGTCGAAGCCTTGGCCCATCTGAACCACCTGTATCAAACAGGGCAGGCCACTCGGGAATTGCGGGAAGACGGCGCCTGGTGGTTTCGGGCCGCCTGACGCTATTGCCCCCGGTTGGCCGTGCGCGCGTATAGCCGTGCCACGATGCGGCTGGCGGTCTTCTCGCACAGCGCCGGCACCACGGCATGAATCAGCGCAGCACCCGCCGCAACGGCCAGCCAGAAGGCAAAACGCAAGGCAAAGCCCATATGCTGCAGATAGCTCTCTTCGACGCTTGCGGGATGGTCGAGGAACACCCGGCGGGCAAGGCTGGCGCGATGGGATTGGTCGGTGGTGTCGGTCATGGGACCTCCTTGATCTGAACTGCCGCCATCTTAGCGCTTGCACCGCGACGTCTGATCTCAAAGAATGGGGCGGTAGTCGAAATTCTTGGGATATGATCTCACATAATGGCAGAATTAGACGATCTGAGCCGCAAAATCCTTGCATTGCTGCAGCAGGACGCCACGCTGACCGCCGACGAAATCTCGGAACGGGTGGCCTTGTCGCGCAACGCGGTCTGGCGGCGCATCCGGCAGATGGAAGAGGCCGGCATCATCACCGGGCGCGTCGCCCTGGCCGATCCGGTCAAGCTGGGTTGCCCGTTGGAGGTCATGGTCCTTGTGCGCACCAACACCCATGACGCCCGCTGGATGGACAGGTTCCAGCGCATCGTCCGCGCCATGCCCGAAGTGGTGGGCGCCTACCGCATGTCCGGCGACCTGGATTACCTGCTGCGGGTGCGTGTCGCGGATGTGGCCGCCTATGATGCCTTTTACAAACGTGTGATCGCGCAGGTTCCGGTCTCGGATATGTCGGCCAGTTTCGTTATGGAGGAAATCAAGGAAACGACGGCCCTGCCGTTGTGACACAGCCGGAGGCCGGAATGGAAAACGACATCAAGACCACAGCCGAGGCGATAGAGGCACAGGCCCTGCCCCGCCGCCATGAGGTCCACGCGGATGACGAGTCCCCCTCGCAAAAACCCTTGCCGGATGCGATCGCCAAGACCCCGGTGCAGCAGAAGAGCCCGGCGGAATGGGCTTATGAGCGCCTGATCCTCTACATCCAGAACTTCGAGGAACAGCTCGATGACGAGCACGAGATCGCCATGGGCTTTGCCGGCAGTGACAGCGGCGTCATGCGGATCGAGGGGATGGGGTTCTTCGATCCTGACATCATTACGTTCTACGGATCCGACGCAAACGGGATCAAGACGCAGCTGATCCAGCATGTGAGCCAGCTCTCTGTGATGCTCCGGGCGCTGCCCAAGCATATCGACCGCAAGGAGCCAACCCGGATCGGATTCCGACTGGCGCGCGATCTCCAGAACGAGGCCGGAGCGGGTGAAAACGAGGATGCGACAGGCTGACCGCCGGATCGGGGCTGACAGGGCCGCCGGAATGGGCTACATCCGCTGCATCGAAAGCTGGATTTCCGAGGGAACGACATGGCAGACCACAAGCACGGTGAGATGGACATCACCGAACAGGAAAAGACCTTTGCCGGGTTCATGACATTCACGGTGCGCACCACCATCGTGATCATCGTGGCGCTGATCCTGCTTGCGCTGATCAACGGCTGATCGGGCAGCCCCGTCATGGACCGCCGCAAATTCATCCTGACCGCGCCGCTGGCCCTTGCCGCCTGCGGGGCGCCCCGTGTGTGGGCACCCGATGAATTCGTGGCGGCAAAGGCCTATTCCCATCCCGGGCCGAAGTCCCTGACGCTGTTCACCATGAAGAATACCGGTAGCGACAACGGTGCGCATACCGGTCTGATGATCAATGCCAGCCAAAGGGTGCTTTTCGATCCGGCCGGCACTTTCGGGCACCCCTCGATCCCCGAACGCAACGACGTGCATTTCGGCATCACGCCGCGGATCGAGCAGTTCTATATTTCCTATCATTCGCGGATCACCTACTACACGCTGATACAGTATGTTGAGGTTTCACCCGAAACCGCCGAACTGGCGATGCGGCTGGTGATGGAAAACGGCCCCACGCCGAAATCGCTCTGCACGACGCATACCTCGCGCATTCTCGCGCAACTGCCGGGGTTCGGCTTCATCCGGACGACGATTTTCCCCAACAACCTGGCCGATCAGTTTGCCCGTGTGCCAGGAGTGCAGACCTCGGAATACCGCGAGACTGACAGCGACGACAAATCCGTCGCTGCCGCACAGATCGACCGGGCTATCCGGACAGGCCAGTAAGCCACAAAACTGCGTAGAGCGTGATTGCCCCGGCACCCATTGCGCCGATCACGTTCCGTGTGAGATAGCCCACCCCCACAGTCACAACCGCCGCCGCGAAACGTGGCAGGTCAGGCGTGCCCCCGGTGGCAGCGGGCCACAGAACCAGCGGCGCCACCAGCCCGGGCAGAACCGCGACGGCGGTATAGCGCAGATGCCGCAGCACCCAGTCCGGCAGCCGCGCGGCCCCCAGAACCCCGAGGAAGGAAAACCGCAGAAGGAAGGTGCCGATCCCCACCGCCACGATGATCGTCCAGATCGTCGCGTCGCTCATGTCTGAACCCTCCGCGCCTGCCACAGCTCGACCTGGGCACCCACCATCATCGCCACAAGAGCCGCAACAAGCAGGCCAAGATTGTAGGGCACCCCTGCCAAGACAAGGGCCAGCACGACCGAGGTGAAGGCCGCCGCCAGATGTGCCAGCGTGCGCATCATGGGGCCGATCATGGCCAGAAAGCAGATCGGCAGGGCAAAATCCAGCGCCAGCCAGTCGGGGATTCCTTCGCCCAACCACAGGCCCAGCGCGGTCATCGCCACCCAGAACGGTGCGATGGGGGTCACCACGCCGAAAAAGAAGCCCAGGCGCTGCGACACTGTCCAGTCGGGGTATTGTTCGAAGCGCATCGCAGAACAGGCAAAGCTCTGGTCCACGTTCAGATAGCCCGCCAATGCCCTCTGCCAGAGCGGCGCGGCGCCCAGCCAGGGCGCCAGCCATGCCGAATACATCGCCATGCGCAGGTTCACCGCCAGCGCGGTGGCGACGATGATCAGCACCGGAGCGTTCTCGACCATCAATTGCAGGGCGGCGAATTGCGCCGCGCCGGCGAAGACAACGGTGGAAAAGGCCAGTGCCTGCGGTGTGGTCAAACCGGCCTCGGCCGCCACCACACCGAATAGCAATCCGAAAGGGCCAGTCACCAACAGGAAGGGAAGCCCGTCACGCAGGCCCAGGTAATACGTGTTTTTTGGCTTGGTTCGGGCCAAGGGACTGACCTAAGGTTCGATAGCGACGGTTCGGACTATCGCGCCGCAAGGAGCAAGGCAACCGATGACACAGCCGCTGGGCGTGATACTGGCAGGCGGGCGCGGCACGCGAATGGGGCACACGGACAAGGCCACCTTGATCCTGGGCGGCCAGACGCTGCTGCAACGGGCGATCGACCGGCTGGAGCCGCAGGTCGCCGCCTTGGCGGTAAACACCAATACCGACTTGCCGACCGAGTTCACGCGGCTGCCCGACAGCATCACTGGCCACCCCGGCCCGTTGGCCGGGATTCTGGCCGCCCTGGACTGGGCGGCGGCGATGGGCGCACGCCACGTCGTGACCGTGCCGGTCGACGTGCCCTTCTTTCCCTGCGATCTGGTGCCGCGGCTGTTGCTGGCGGCCGAGGCGCACCCTGTGGGGCTGGCCATCGCGGCGGACGAAAGCGGCCTGCACCCGACCTTTGGCCTCTGGCCCGTGGACCTGCGCCCGGACCTTTCCGCCGCCTTGGAGAGTGGGGTTCGCAAGGTCACCGACTGGACCGACCAGTTTGGCGCTGCACAGGCCCATTTCCCGACAACCGAGCCCTCGGCCTTTCTCAATGTAAACCGGCCCGAAGACCTGGCGCGCGCCGAAGCTGCCTTGGCCAACGCTACATGAGCATCAGCCGCGGCTTCGCTGATGAGGAGCGGCCACGTATCGCGGCGCTCTACTGGGAGGCCTTCGGAGAAAAGCTCGGGCGGGTGATGGGGCCACGCGCCCGCGCCCTTGGTTTCCTGCAGGACGTGATGGACCCGGCCCACGCGATCACCATGCGCAACCCGGCGGGTGAATTGCTGGGACTTGTGGGCTTCAAGACCTATGAGGGCGCCTTTGTCGGTGGCGGGTTGGGGGACATGACGCGCCATTACGGCCGGCTTGGGGGGATTGGCGGGCCGGGCTGCTCGCCCTGCTGGAGCGGGAGGTCGAAAACATCGCTTCCTGATGGACGGGATCATCGTCGCGCCCGAGGCCCGCGGTCAAGGCATCGGCACCGCCCTGCTGGACGCCATCGCGAAAGAGGCCGCGGGGCGCGGCTATTCCGAGCTTCGGCTGGACGTCATCGACAGCAACCCGCGCGCCCGCGCCTTGTATGAACGGCAGGGTTTCGTGCCGGGCGGCGAACACAGGCTGGGCGTGCTGCGCCATGTCTTCGGATTTCGCAGCGCCACGACGATGATCCGGCGCGTGGGCTGAACGGCCGACGCCGCCCTTGCACCCCGATCAGCGCGACGGGCCGTCGTGCCGCTCCGCGCGCACCCCCGCGACCCGAATGCACGCCACTTGGCCGCCCCCCCAAGCGGCAGCTTTGCGCAGGGAGCGGGCTTTGCAGAGTTCGGAGCGACCGTCCGCGAACGGCACGTGCCGGCCCGGGCGGACACTCAGGCCGACTGCGGCGAAAGGCAGGTCGAACCCATGTCCGACGTTTGTCGGGTGGCCTGTCGATAGACCGCGGGATGGCGACCGACGCCTTTTCTGCGCGCTTTATCTCTGCCATGTCCGCGCGCCGCATGAGCGATGCACCCAGCCCAACCTGATCGCCAGCCCGGTGGGCGGTCTGGCGATAGGCCGGCACCTTCGGTGCTATTCGGCCCGGGCTACAGAATGACCGCTTCGTCCCGCAAAGCAGCCGTCCGATTCTCTTCCTCAAGGAAGCTGAACGGGTGTTCGGTCTGCTGCTTTCCCCGGCATCTGCTGTCCGTGCGGCGCCGCCTAGTCGAAGGCCCCTGTAACGCGCCCCAGCAGCATGAAGGCCCGCGCCGTGCGGGTCTCGGCAAGGGCGGCGATATCCTCGTCGCTGGCCTCGGGCT
>PR_CR_10_Liq_1_inCRDRAFT_1001177_pt1 | contig 15150 bp, 14 predicted proteins | sample PRCRCaboRojoPR_3_FD_10241 | JGI IMG/M metagenome (IMG submission 10241)
ATCCCGCCGGCGCGGCACCCGGCGTCGAGCTCGATGAGCTCGAAGACTGGCTGCAATTTCCATGGGAATGACGGGCAACCCGCCGCTGGGCATGGCGCGCGAGCGGCCGCATGACTTGCCGACGGAGCAGGCGATCCGGGCGCTGACCAGTGCTTTCGCGCAGCATCAGTTGCCGCAGTTACTGGCCATTTTGGCGCAAGTGCGCGGCGCCGGCGCCCTGACGGGCGATGATGAGACGTTCCTGACGGAAACACTCGCAACGCTCGCCGACGCCAGCGCTGCCCTCGGACAGCATCGCGACACCGAAGCGATCCGTCGCGGTGCGCTCGCCCTCTACGACGACATCATGACGGCCGCCTGTGCGCTGGCGCATTGAGGAAACGCGCCAACAAATCGTAGGTCTGCGAGCAGGCATCCGGCACCAGGTCCGCCAGGCACAAATAGGCGTGCACCATCCCCGGCAGCGTATGACTCGTCGCGGAGAGACCAGCCGCTCGCAGACGCTGCGCATAAGCGATGCCCTCATCCCGCAGCGGATCGAGCTCGGCGGTGATCACCAACGTGTGCGGCATGTGCTCGGTGATGTCCATGAACAGCGGCGAGACGGCGCGGCGGTCCTGCTGGCCCTGCAGATAGCTGTCGAATAGCCACAGGATGCGCTCGCGCTCCAGGAAATACCCTTCGGCATACGCCGTCACCGAGGGTTGTGACAGGCTGTAGTCGAGACTCGGGTAGATCAGCACTTGACTGTCGATGGCCACGCCCGGCTCGAACTGGGCCAGGTGCGAGACGGTGGCGCAGAGTGCCCCACCGCCGCTGTCGCCGATGAGTGCCAGTCTGGGCTGGTAGCGCACGCCCTGGGCACCGAGGCACCGAAAGACCTGCTTTGCACAGACCATGCTGTCTTTGACCGCCGCCGGATAGGGGCATTCCGGGGCCAGCCGGTACTCCGCGGCGACCAGGATCCAGCCCGTGGCCAGCGCCAGCCTGCGGGCGATGGGATCGTACGCCGCGACACTACCGGCGACGTGCCCGCCGCCGTGCAGGAACAGCGCCACCGGCCGGGCGGCCGCGGGCGCCGGATGGTAGATGCGCACCGGCACGTGATACTCGTGGCCCGGAATCACGTCGTCGCGGACCAGGGGCAGCTCTGGCCGCTCGGTGACGAAGGTGCGGATCAGCGCATCGAAGGTCTCTCGCGCATTGATGGCCGTGCGGCGGTAGCCGTTGGCGTGCGCCAACGCCTTGGCCGCACGCAGCTGCACGAGCCACTCGCGCAGCGGCTTCGGGATGGCGGCGTCGCGGTCGTCCTGCATTCGCTCAGGCAATGCGCAGCACGTTGCCGGCTTCGTCTGCGAGCATCGCCACCGGTTCCTGCCCCAGCGTCAGGGCCAAGCGGTTCATCATGTCGATGGTCTCCCGACTCATTTCCTCCCGCGGCCCGGCGATCTCCTCGCACAGCTCGAGCGCGCGCTTGCGCTCATCCTCGGTGCGCAGCAGCTTCGTCAGCGCCGCCATGGCCGCCTCCGGCTCGTAGCCGACGATGAGCGACTCCTTGTGGATCATACGCGTGCGGTGCTTGGGCTTCATGCTCGCAAAGGGCTCGGTGGCGAGCAGCATCTGGTTGGAGCGCTCCAGCCGCGAGCGGCGGACCTCCTTGCGGGAGTTGGCCAGGAAGATCAGCATGCGGATGACGCCATCGGCGAACTCGCCGAGATCGATGCGGTCCAGGGCATCCTGCACTTCGGTCAGGGTACGCAGGTCCTCCCGCGGCTCGGACTTGGCGACGGTGCGGCTTAAGCGCTCGCCGAGGGCCTGCACCGGCGGCGCGCCCCAGAGCAGGTGGAACTGCCACTCGATCATGGCATTCTGCATGTCACGCACGCCGTCCCACCACTGTGTGACCAGCCCGGCGTTGAAGCGCTCCAGCTGGCGGAAGGGGTTGTCGTCGGCCGCCGCCTGACGGTTGTCGCGCACCTGCTCGGCGAGGCGCTTCACGGGCTGCGTGGCCGGATTGCGGTCGCTCTGCAGCCAGCGCTGCAGGCGCATCGGGCTGGTGTGGGCCAGCAGCTCGGCGGTGGCCTGGTTGGTCATGGCCCGCAGGAAGGGGCGCACGGCTAGGTCATAAACCTCGGTGCCCAACGCCGAGAAGCGCGCCACGGTGGCGAAGGGCTTATCGGAGTCGTCGCCGCCACACTGCGCCATCATCTGCTCGATACCGCGCTCAGCGAAGGCCACTTTGAAGGCCTTCTCGACGCCCTCGCCCGTCTCTTCGGTGATGACCATTTCGTACAGGCCCGGCGACAGCGCTTCGATGGCCTTGAGGGTGGAGACGATTTCCTCGTGCTCCTTCTTCGCCACCGACGAGGACACGAAGATACCGAGGTGGCCGACGCTCGGGTGCAGGGTGTAGAGGATACGCTGGCCGCGGGCCTTGATCTCGTCGACGCCGGTGTAATGGTCGGCGATCCAGCCCAGGGCCTGCTGCGGCGGCGTGATGTTGTCACCGTGGGAGGCGAAGATGATGATGGGCGAGTTCACCTCGCGCAGGTCCACGTGGGTGCGCTCGTTCAGGTGGGCCTTGCCGCGGCCCAGGCGATTGCCGACGAAGAGGTTCTCCACGATCCACGCGATCTCGTCGGTGGTCATGTAGTAGAAACTGCCCCACCAGCGCTCGAAACCGACGAAGCGCGGCACCTCGGTGTCGATCTTGTCCCAGAGGGCGTAGTACTTCTCCCACCAGGTGTTGCTGGGCGAGAGCCGCTCGAAGTTGAACACCAGATTGGCACCGTCGAACATGCCGTTGCCGAGGTCCCCCAGCATGTGCACGGTGCTGGCGCCGCCCACCAGGCCGCCCAGGTAACGCATGGGGTTCTTGCCCTTCTGGCCCGCCCAGTAGGAAAGCGGCGCGCCATTGGCCACCACGGGGCCTGTGATATCCGGGTTGGTGGCGGCGAGCAGCATGGACGCCCAACCGCCCTGGCAGTTACCGATGATCACGGGCTTGGGGGCGTTCGGATGGCGCCGGCGCACCTCGCGCACGAAGTCCGCCTCGGCAGCCGTCACATCGGCCAGGGTCTGGCCCGGCATGGGCATGCGGGTGAAGGTGACAAAGTAGGTGGGATGGCCGCCGTGGATGGCCGCGCCCACCTCGCTTGCGTGCTTGAAGCCGCCGATGCCCGAGCCGTGGCCGGCGCGGGGGTCGATGATGATGTAGGGGCGACCGTCTTCGCGCATCGTCACGCCCTCGGGCGGAGTGATGCGCACCAGGGAGTAGTTCACCGGCCGCGCCAGCTTGGTGCCGTCCACCACCATGTCGTGGTCCCAGCTGAGCACGGTCTTGTTGCTGCCTTCTTCGTGCTCGACGAAATAATTGCCGCGCTCGCGCATGGCGTCGGCGTACAGCACCGCGCGCTGGGCGCCGTCGACGACGTAATGCCACCAGTGCTGAGCCAGCATCGGCGTCGCCATGGCACCCATGACCTGCTGCCAAGTCTCCGCGTTGTGCTGGGCGTTGGTCTGCGCCGTTTCCAGCGCCTGCTTGCCATGGGCCTGGGCGATGAAGCCAAGATCACGGCCGTACTGGACGTAGGCGTCGTCGCGGCCGTCGAGGGACGTCTGCCACTGCCCGAGGGTGCGTGCAGCGGCGCTGCCGTCGGCGAGGGGCAACAGGGACTGGGGCAAAAGCTTGGTGAAATCGATCATCACTGGCGACCTCGGCGCATGACTGGTTCGGTGGTGGTCGCAGGCTGCGACCCGTGTTCATCCCGCGCTCGCCGACGACCTGCCTGGCACGGTCGGTGCGACGTGGCATTGGTTGCACAAGACAGGGCCGACGGGGCTTACGCAGCGGCGCCCCGGACGGCATCAGGCCCCGCATCCGCGCCATTCGCCGGCGTCAGCAGCTGCGGACCACCCGCAGCGTATGGCGCGCGATCATCCGCTCCTCGTCGGTGGGGATGACCCAGACCTCCGGGTGCTGGCCGGCCGGGCTGATGCGCGCACCTGCGCCGAAGCCGCCGGCGGCGTTGGCGTCGCTATCGATCTCGACACCGAGCCAGGCGGCATCCGCACAGACGCGGGCGCGGATGTGGGCATCGTTCTCGCCGACACCGGCGGTGAACACCACGGCATCCAGCCCGGCGAGGGAGGCGGTGAGCGAGCCGAGTGTCTGCCCGATGCGGTAGACGAAATAGTCGATGGCCTCGGCGGCGGCGGGATCGTTGCTCTGGTGCAGTGCACGCAGGTCGTTGCTGACGCCGGAGAGACCCAGCAGACCGGACTGCTTGTACAAGAGCCTCTCCAGCGCCTCCAAGTCGAGGCCGTCCTCGCGCATCAGGAATAGCAGCACGCCCGGGTCCAGCAGGCCGGGGCGCGTGCCCATGGGCACGCCGTCCAGCGCCGAGAAGCCCATGGTGGTGTCGACGCTGCGGCCGTCGCGGATGGCCGTCATGCTGCAGCCGCTGCCGAGGTGCGCGACGATGACACGCCCGCCGGCGATAGCCGGGGCGATTTCCCGGAGTTTCTCGACGATGTATTCGTAGGAGAGCCCGTGGAAGCCGTAGCGCTTGATGCCCCGGTCCAGCAGCGACCGCGGCAGGCCCAGTTGCTCGGTCACCCGCGGGCGCCCGCGGTGAAAGCCCGTGTCGAAGCAGGCCACCTGCGGCAGGTCCGGATGGTCTTCGGCGACGGCCTGGATGGCGGCGAGGTTGTTCGGCTGGTGCAGCGGCACCAGCGGGATCAGGCCGGCGAGCACCCGGGTGATGTCCGGCGTGATGCGAACCGGCTGCGAGTAGGCCTCGCCGCCGTGGGCGACCCGGTGCCCGACGGCCAGGATCTGCCCGCCGTCGGCGAAATCCTCGAGCCAGCTCCAAATCTGCTGGAAGGCGCGGGCATGGCCTTCGCCGTCCGAGAGGGTCTCCCACCAGCTCTCCGAGAGCACCTGGCCCTCGAGGGACTTGGCGATGAAATGCGGCCGGGTGCCGATGCCCTCCACCTGGCCCCGGGCACGCAGGCGCAGATCGGCTCGAGGGCTGGAGCCCGCGTCGTAGACCGCGAACTTGATGCTGGAGGAGCCGGCGTTGAGGGTCAGGATCAGCCCGCCCTGGCCAGCACTGGTGGCAGCACTCATGGCGGCCCCCCTCAGTGCGCCGGCTTGTCGTGCAGCCCCTCGCGCACCGCGTGCGCATGCAGCACCGCGGTGGCCGCCGAGGCGCGGCGGGTGCGCACGCTGTCCGCGCGGGAGGTCAGGATGATCGGCACCCGCGCGCCGAGCACGATGCCGGCGGCCTCCGCGTTGGCCAGGAAGATCAGCTGCTTGGCGAGGATGTTACCGGCCTCCAGATCCGGGGCGATGAGCACGTCGGCGACGCCGGCAACCGCTGAGTCGATCTGCTTGATGCGCGCCGCTTCCAGATTGATGGCGTTGTCCATGGCCAGCGGGCCGTCCAGGATGCCGCCGGTGATCTGGCCGCGGTCGGCCATCTTGCACAGCGCGGCGGCGTCCAGCGTGGACTGGATCTTGGGCCGGATGGTTTCCACCGCTGACAGGATGGCCACCTTCGGCTGCGCCACGCCAACGGTTCGGGCCAGGTCGATGGCGTTCTGGCAAATGTCGCGCTTGGCATCCAGGTCCGGCGCGATGTTCACCGCCGCGTCCGAGACCAGCAGCAGCTTCGGATAGGTAGGCACATCCATGACGAAGATGTGGCTGATGCGTCGCTCGGTGCGGATACCCGTGGTCTTGCTCAGCACGGCACCCAGCACCTCGTCCGTGTGCAGGCTGCCCTTCATCAGGATCTCGGCGGTGCCCGCGCGGATCAGCTCCACTGCGCGGGCGGCGGCGGCGTGGCTATGCTCGACGTCCAGGATCTCGGCACCACCGAGGTCGATGCCGTGCTCCTCGGCAACGGCGCGGATACGCTGCTCAGGGCCCACCAGAATGGGCGCGATGAAGGTGGCGGCGGCAGCCTCCATCGCGCCCGCCAGCGACACCTGGTCGACGGGATGCACCACGGCGGTGGGGATGGGCGCCAGCGACCGGACCTTGTCGAGCAGGGCCGCGAAGCTGTCGTGATGCCGCACTGAGACCTCAGCCGCCTCCGCCACTTCGATGCGCTGCTTCTCGGTGGGGGCGACCACCACGGCACGACCCGACATTACCGTTTCGCCCGCCTGGTTGACCACGGAGCAGGACAGCGCGATCCGCTGCTCCGGCAGCTTCTCGACGACCTTGACCTTGGCCGTCAGCGTGTCACCGAGCTGGACCTGGCGATGGAACGCCGCATCCTGATTGCGATAGGCGGTGCCGGGCCCCGGCAGCACGTTCGCCAGCAGGCTCGAGATCAGCCCGGTGGCCCAGAGGCTGTGGCCGACCACGCCCTTGGCACCCTGCGCCCGGGCGTAGTCCGCGTCCATGTGGATGGGGTTCAGATCACCGGAGACCTTGCTGAAGAGCGCCAGATCGTCCCGGGTCAGGGTGCGCTGCAGCTCGGCGCTCTGCCCGAGCTGAATCTCATCAAAGGTGCGGTTCTCGAGGATGTCGGCCATGGCACTCGCTCTCAGGACACGCCGCGATAACAGTGCGATCGCGACAAATGTTGCATCGCACAACATCCTAGGCCGTTGGAATTGCTGCTACGTGAATCCTTTCTGTCCGTTTCGTGACACAACGGCCCCGGGCATGTGGCCCCCACGCACACGCATGAAGTCCGTTGAGCCTATTCGGTGCCGCCCGCCGAGCCGGCGATGGCTCGGCGCGATGGCCTGCTTTCCCTCCATGGACGCAGGCATTACAATGCCCGCGTCATCGAATGGTCATAATTTCAGATGGATCTCACGCAAGCAATCAAGCAGTTCCTGCCGCTGCAAGTGCGGATGCCGAACCCCCGCAAACCCCTGGAACTGGATACCCATTATGCGGCGGAGGTATTCCTTGCCGAGACCCCCCAGGGTGCCGCCGTGATCTGGCTGGACCCTTACTGGTGCGATCAGCCTAACGCGGGGGCGGTGCACATCGCCTACGCGGCACCCGTGGCCCTGGGCGACGCCGAGCGCTGGGTGGACAACGACCCACGCTTCGGACCACGCTGCATCCCTTACCAGAAGCCCTTCGTGCTGGAGCGGCTGCGGCGCGACTCACCGGCCTGGCCAACCTATCAAGACTGGCAGACGCGGCGGGCGACGAGAGGCAAGGACTGTGCCCGACACGCCGCCTGGCAGCGGGTCGAGCATGAGTTGGGCGAGCTGGTGCGGCGCCGCATCACCTGAATCCGCCGTCTGCGATGCCCTCCAAGCGCTGCGCGCCCGCAACCGCAGACCCGTCAACGCAGCAGATGCGTCTTCTGCGCACCCTCCTTGAGCAAGGTGGCAAAGTGCTTGAGGAGCTTGCGCCGGGTCAACAGCATGCGCAGGCTGTGCTTGCGCGTGCCCTTGGTGATGCTGGAGGGGTCGAAGTAACCCTTGGCGTTCTCCACGCTCAGCACGAAGGGGGGCTTGCCCGCGAGCGCAAGTAACCAGCTCATGATGAGTGCGCCGGTACGGTGATTGCCTTCCAGGTAGAGCTGTGGCTCGCTCAGCACGTGGATATAGGCCCCCGCTGCCCGCCGCCAGACGCTTTCGCCATTCAGCAGTGCCAAATACTCCCGCAGCGACTCGAAACCGCCGTCTCCCTTGGCATAAAAGCGCTCCTCGGTGGCGATGAGCCCCGCCGCATACTCGTCACGGAGTCGGGGGTCACCGCCATAGATGACCAGACCATTGAGTTCCAGGAGCGCCCGGGAATTGCCAAGCTCGAAGGGATCGACGCGCTCGGCGAGCAGGGCGTCGACCGCGGCATAGCCGAGCATCATATGCTCGACGACCGCATCGGACAGCGGGTCCCGACGGGTCTCCAGCCTCTGATTGATGGGCTCGAAGTCGCGCTGTACCGCGCGCAGTGATGATTCGATAGCCAACAGATTGAGACGCGGCGCCTTGACCATTGGCTCCGGATGTGATGCAGGCATGGCGGCGGCGAGCACCGCGATGGTGGGCGGCAGGTATGCACAACCTCACCGCCGCATTGCCGCGGGGCGGGCGCCCCGCGGCGGCGGGCATCATTGAATGGCTTCGACCTTCGCCCGGGCCAGCCGTACCATGTCCGCTGGCAACGGAATATACCCCATGTCTTCGGCGATCGGCTGCCCCTGTGTCAAACTCCACAGGACGGCGTTTTTCAGAGCGTCGCGCTTCTCCGCGTGCGGATATTGCTGATACAACAAAAGCCAGGTATAGCCGACGATGGGGTAGGCGTCGGCATCGGGCGGATCCGGCACGAAGACTCGCAGATCCTCCGGCACCTCCGGCGCGGAGCCTAGTGCAGCGCTGCCGGCCGCCGCCGTGGGCGCCACGTAGCCACCAGTCTTGTTCTGCAACGTGGCCATGGGCAGCCCGAGCCGCTTGGCGAACTGGAATTCCATGTAGCCGATCCCGCCTTCTGTGATGTTCACCCGCTGAGCCACACCCTCGTTGTAGTTGACAGCCATGGTGCTGCCGGGCCAGTCGATCTGTTTGCCCACGCCCGGACCGTCGCGCCACGCCGGGAAGGCCTCGGCGAAGTGACTGGTGATGATGTACGTCGTGCCGCTGCTGTCTCGGCGCACCACCGGCGTGACGGCACGCCTCGGGAAGTCGATGTCTGGGTTGGTGGCGGTGATGCGCTCGTCCTGCCAGTGCTTGATCTCGCCACTGAAGATACCCTCGATGGCCTCGCGGGACAGCGTCAGGGTGTCTACGCCCGGTAGGTTGTAGGCGAGCACGACCATGCCACCGGTGGTGGGCACCATGACCGCACCACGCTCGCCGACCTGCTCGAGATCCGCATCGGACATGGCGGCATCACTGGCGCCGTAGTCGATCTCGGCACCACCATACACTTCTCCCGCCGGATCCTTACCCGCCAGAAACATGGCGATTCCCTTGCCGCTGCCGACACCTGCGTATTCGAAGGCGACATTCGGTGTCTGCTCGTCGTAGCTGTCGATCCATTTTTGGTACAACGGTTCGGGAAAGGTGGCCCCCGCGCCACGAATCACCAGCTCGGCGGTGTTCTCCACCACGGTGTCATCGCCGCTGGAGCAGGCGACGAGCAAGACGGCCGCACTCACTACCAGCGTGCGGCTGAAGCCTCGCAGACTTTGCATGACCAAAACCCTTGGCTGATCGAGCGGATACATCACAGGCCTCAACTGAACTCGCCGCGTACGTATTCCTTGGTCAAATCCTGCTTCGGGTCTTCAAAGACCGCCTGCGTTGGGCCCATTTCCACGAGATAGCCGGTGCGCCCGCCCTTGGAAATGTCCACCGAGAAGAAGGCCGTCGTGTCGCCGACGCGGGTCGCCTGCTGCATATTGTGGGTCACCAGACCAACGGTGAAGCGCTCGCGCAGTTCCAGCATCAGCTCCTCCACCTGGCGGGTAGCGATGGGATCGAGCGCCGAGCAGGGCTCGTCCATCAGCAGCACGTCCGGCTCGGTGGCGATGGCGCGGGCGATGCACAGGCGCTGCTGCTGCCCGCCGGAGAGACTCAGGCCGCTGTTCTTGAGCTTGTCCTTGACCTCTTTCCAGAGCGCAGCACGCTCCAGCGCCGTCTGCACCTTCTCGTCATAGTCACCCTTGAATTTGTTCAGCTTCAGGCCGAAGGCAACGTTGTCGTAGATGCTCATGGAAAAGGGATTGGGCTGCTGGAACACCATGCCAATGTACCGCCGCACCACGACCGGATCGACATCCTTCGCGTAAATATCTTGGCCGTGGTAGTCCACTCGCCCCTGGAACCGGAAAACGGGAATCAGGTCGTTCATCCGGTTCAGACTGCGCAGCACCGTCGACTTCCCGCACCCCGATGGACCGATGAACGCCGTGATTTTGTTCTTCTCCACTGGCACTGTACTGTCGCGGACGGCCAGAAAGTCTCCGTAAAAGATGCGCTCGACATTACAGTCGATAACGGTGGCCCCTTCGGGCTGGTACGGCTCGGCGATAAATTCGCCGGTCTCCGTAGGGTCGATCGCTAATACAGCACTCATGCTCGATACCTCAGTCGTTGTGTCCTGCTCACGTCACGCTTTCCGGCGTCCCAGCACCCGGGCGAGGATATTCAACGCGAGCACCATCAAGACCAGCACCAAGGAGGCCGTCCAAGCCAGCTCGATCTGGTTGTCGTAGGGCATGCCAGAGAAGTTGTAGATCAGGATCGAAAGCGATGCGGTTGGCTCCGCCAAGCCCTCCAGTCCGGAGATATAATAAGAACTGAAGAGCGCCGTGAACAGGAGCGGAGCCGACTCACCGGATGCACCGGCCACCGCAAGCAACACTCCAGTGATGATACCCGGTGTCGCGGTGGGCAAGGTCACTTTTCCGATCACCTGCGCGCGGGTGCAGCCCATTCCGTAAGCCGCGTCCTTCATTCGTTGGGGCACCTGCTTGAGCGCTTCTTCAGCGGTAAGAATTGCGGTCGGTAGCATCAGCACAGCCAAGGAAATTCCGCCGGCGATGGCGGAATAGCTGCGCATGGAGATCACCAGCACCGCGTAAACAAACACGCCGGCCAGGATCGACGGAAATCCAGTCAGCACCTTCGCGAGAAACCGCGCCACCTGTGCGAGGCGGCTGCTGGGCGCTACCTCGGCCAGATAGATCGCCGCCAGAATACCCACGGGAATGCTGATGAGTGAGCCGATCAGCACCATCACCAGCGTGCCCACAATGGCCGGGCCGATGCCGCCGCCAAATTCGAATGCGGCGGGCGGTAAGGCGGTGAGTGTCTCCCAGCTGATTCTGGCACCGCCCTTGGCAACCAACATGTAGATCACAGAGATCAGCGGTAGGGCGGCTAGAGCGGCCAAAAACCAGGTAAAACCGGTGAGAAGCCGGCTCTTGAGACCGCGACCCTCGAAAACAGATGCCCGCAAGCGGGGCTCGGTGAGGACGGCGCGCCCCAGCGTTGCTTGGCTTGCTTGCTCGCTCATGCTTTACCCTCAAACTTACGTGTCGCCGCTTTCATCACCCACAGACCCAAGATGTTAACGAGCAGCGTGATGGCCAGGAGCGCCAGTGCCGCGTACATCAAGGCTTTGACCTCCAGAGGCCCCGCTTCGGGGAAGCTCGACGCGAGCAGTGATGCGAGGGTGTTGGCGGGCGCGAAGAGTGACAGGCTGATCTGGTTGGAGTTTCCGATCAGCATCGCCAGCGCCATGGTCTCGCCGAGGGCACGGCCAAAGCCGAGGACCAGGGCCGCCAGTATGCCGCTGGAAGCGGTCGGCAACATCACTTTGAGAATGGCCTCCCAGCGGGTGGTGCCCATCCCATAGGCAGCCTCTTTCACTTTGTACGGGACCCGACGGAAAGCGTCGACGGAGATGGCTGCCACGGTTGGCAGAATCATCACCGCCAGCACTAAAGCGGCGGGCGCCATTCCAGGCCCACTCAGGGATGTGCCGAACAGTGGGATCCAGCCCAAGGTTTCGTTCAGCCACTGTGAGGCTGGCCGGATGAGCGGGATGAGCACATAGATGCCCCAGAGTCCGTAGACCACCGAAGGAATGGCCGCGAGCATTTCTACGACCGTTCGGAACACGTTGGAAACGCGGTCGTCGAGAAAGTCCTGAGTCAGGAAGATGGCCATCGCTACGCCGAGGCCGCCGCCGAGCAGCAGCGCTAGCAACGAGCTGAACAATGTGCCCCAGATCTCCGGCAGGATGCCGAAGGTTTGCTTTTGCACGTCCCAGGTGGTTCCGATTAGGAAGTCAATGCCGAAGCGAATGATTGCCGGGAAGGCCTGACGGCCGAGNTCGAAGACAATGTATGCCACCAGCAGTAAGATGACCGCAGCGCAGGCCCAGACGATGCCTCGCAAAAGCTTGTCCGCAGCGTATTCGCCTGACGACGGTGCCTTGCTGATCTTGGTGACCACCTCCGTGAAGGGGTTGGATGCCATAGTGCTTGCGTCCTCACAATGAAATGAGGCGACCCGCCTTGACAGCTTCTCTGCGAGCCAGAGCTGTCACTGCGGGTCGCCGCGGTGCTTATCGCCGATTAGCGGTTACTTGGGCCCGTCTACTAAGTCAAGCGCAGCGCGAACCTTTGCTTTGACGTTATCGGGCAACGGAATGTAGCCCATTTTCGGGGCGTCTTCCTGGCCAGCCGTCAAGCCGTACTCGACGAATTCCCGCAGGATCTTGGCTTTCTCAGCATCCTGGTGCTGATACAGGAGCATCCATGTAAAGGTTGCGATCGGATAAGCATCCGCGGATGGCGGATCACAGACCCAGACGCGCAGATCCGGTGTGCCTTTGTAGCCAGGGAGGTCGGTGCTAGGAAACTTGGCGCTGGCAAGCGCTGCCTTGCCGGAATCCTCACCGGGCTTGACGAATTCTCCGGCCTTGTTCTGGAGAATCGCCATCGGCTGGCCGGTCGCTTCGGCATAGCCATACTCGATATACCCGATGGCACCGGGGGTCTGCTTGATCATCGCCGCGACGCCGTCATTCTTCGGTGCGCCGACGAAGCTCTTGGGCCAGTTCACGGTTTTGCCGTGCCCGACTTCTTTTTTGAACTCGTCACTGGCGCAGGCCAGGTGGCCAGTGAAGACGTAGGTGGTGCCAGACGAGTCGGAGCGACGCACAACCGTCAGCTTGCCGTCCGGGAAGTCGATGCCCGGGTTGGCTTTCTTCAGTCGTGGATCCTGCCAGCTGTCGAGCTTGCCGAGGAAAATGTCGTTGACGACGTCTCGGGGCAATTTGAGTTGTGGGTCGCCCGGGAGGTTGTAGGAGAGGACGACCTCGCCTGCGGTCATGGGCAGCAGCACGACACCCTTGCCCTTGGGAACATTGGCGATCTCGTCATCGTTCATTGCTGCGTCGCTCGCCGCGAAGTCCACGGTCTCGCTGATAAACGCGCGGATACCTGCGCCACTGCCGACGGCTTGATATTGGACGCGGGTGTCCTTGTTTTTGGAACTGAAGTCTTTGGCCCACTTTGCGTATAGCGGAAACGGGAAGCTAGCTCCAGAGCCGCTCAGGGTAGTGTCGGCGAGCAGGTTTGCGGAGAACATGGTGGCTGCGACGCAGCCAGCCACGACGGGCAGGTTGAAGAACCGATTCATGGACATGGTTGATTTCTCCCGAAATCGGCGAGTAAGTGGGGGGTGAGTGGTCAGTGTGCAGCGGCATGGCGCGCAAGTCTGTGAATCTTTGATGAAGACATCCGGGAATCGCCGATGGTGGCCCGACGGCAGCGGTGGCGGGTGACAATGTTGGGAGCCCGCCGGCGAACGCGCGGGAGGAGCGGTCCCGGTGGGCCAACGCTCTTACGCGCAGTGGGCAGGGCCGCGGGCGAGCCATCGACGGCTAACGGCAGCGTCGTACCGTCCTAGCGTCGCGGGCGCGACCGGCAGATCGACGGGGGCCAACGGGCGCAAAGCACACGCCGATGGTGCTGGTTTGTGCCGCCCGAGGGGCTCGCAGCAGCGGCGATTCCGGTGGCGATGAGCAACCCGCCTGATCGCGACGGCCTGCGCCCTCAAGGGCCGCCTGAGTCATCCCATTGCGAACCGAAGACGTCCACTCGCCATCTGCGACTCACGCGACGAGTGTGCGCGCCTGTCTGCCACCACGACACCGAGGGCTGCAGGTGTGATGCCGTTCGTTGCCCATACGGCGGGCCCGGAAATCGACGGCAGCAACCGACCGTCGGGTTGAAGTGTGACGACACAACGAAGCACGTTTGTGAAATTTTTATGACGGGAGCAAGACTTACGCAGCCCCCGGCGACGCTCACCGAGGGGCGCAGGCGCGCGCCTGTAATGGTTCCAGCCCCCGCAAAACTCCTTGACCACCGCCATCGCCGGCGCTGCTCTGCCACCAGCCGTAACCGCCGCCGAAGTCGAGGCGTATGTCATCGACACCGAGGGCGCCCACGCCTTTGTCCAGTTCCGCATCAAGCATCTGGGCTACAGCTGGCTGTATGGACGGTTCAACGACTTCTCCGGTGGCTTCACCTACGACACCGAGAATCCCAGCAACGCCACCATCCAGGTGGACATCGAGACGGCGAGCCTGGACTCGAGCCATGCCGAGCGCGACAAGCACCTGCGCGGCGAAGACTTCCTGGACGTCGACGAGTACCCTGATGCGCGCTTCGAGAGCACCGCGGTCACCTGGAACGAAGACGGCACCGGTATTGTCAACGGTGACCTCACGCTGCGCGGCATCACCAAGCCAGTGACCCTGGAGGTGGAGGAAATCGGTGCCGGCCCCGATCCCTGGGGCGGCTACCGGCGGGGCTTCCAGGGCAGCACCAGCTTTCCGTTGAAGGGCTTCGGCATCGACTACGACCTGGGGCCGGCGGCCACCGACGTGGAAATGATCTTATCCGTGGAAGGCATCCGCCAGGACGGCTGAGGGCCGCGCCCCTGTCCAGAGCCGCTGCGCGGCCCGGCTGCGCCGGGCGCAGCGGCCATGCCGGTTTTCAGCGCCGCTGACCGGTCAGTTCTCTGACCACGCCCATCACGCGCGCCTGCATCTGCTTCGCCCACGCGGGCTGCGGCAGATTCCAGCCGACGACGATCCCCACCGCCACCCAAAACAGTATTGTCAGCATTTCGACCTCCATTGCGAGTTGCAAAAGGTTAGCACGGCGGCATTATTAACGGTCGCAAACAGATCCAGCCTAGCCCTCGGGCATCCGCGCACGTACGGTCGCAAACACCTCGCGCAGGCCCTGAAAGACGGCCGTCTCTGTGGGAACATACGGCCGCAACGCGGTGACCGCACGCCGCGGCGCCCTCCGCGGCGCGCCGAGGGGCATCACAACGAACCGCTCAGTACCGACCGACGAATCTGCCCGACGGGGACGGCCCAACGCCGTCGACATTGCCTAGCCCACCACGACCCATGATCCGGATGCTCTGCCACGCCACCGGCGACACACGCGCGTGTCACGCCCCCCTCCACGGCCTTTGCGATGACCACGAGCGCGCCGTAGCCCGGCGCCGGTGCGTCGCACGCGGCCATGTCCCGCTGGCGGCCACCGCCGCGAGCCGCGTCCGCGCCACCGCCGGAGACCTGCCATGAGCCTCTCTGCCGTCACATCCATGGTGCCGGGCGACGGC
>PR_CR_10_Liq_1_inCRDRAFT_1001179_pt1 | contig 15129 bp, 18 predicted proteins | sample PRCRCaboRojoPR_3_FD_10241 | JGI IMG/M metagenome (IMG submission 10241)
GGGGCACACGGACAAAGCCGGGGGCGAAGGGGCCGTATTGCGCGTTGCGCTCGTCCTGTCCGCCCGCCGACAGGCAGCCGATGGTGGTGCCGTGATAGTCGCGATCGCGGTAGAGGATCTTGTGCTTCTTTCCGCCATAGCGCTTGTGCGCGATCTGGCGGACCATCTTGAACGCCTTCTCATTCGCCTCGGAGCCCGAGTTGCAATAATAGACGCGGGTCATGCCCGGCATCTTCTCGATCAGCCGCTCGGCAAAGCGCGCACCGGGTACTGACCCGGCAGCGCCTGCGAAATAGTTGAGCTTGAGAAGCTGGTCGCGCACCGCGTTGGCGATCCGTTCGCGCCCGTAGCCCACATTCACCGTCCAGACCGCACCCGACACGGCATCGAGATGTTCCTTGCCGTTCTGGTCCCAGACGCGCATCCCCTTGCCCTCGACGATGATCCGGGGATCGGACGTCTCGTAGGGTTTGTGCTGGCTCAGGTGATGCCAGACATGGGCGCGGTCGGCCTCGACGATCTTGCTCAGGTCATTGTCGGTGAATGTGCCGTCCATTGCGGGGCTCCGTCTGTATGGGGTGCCGGAATAGGCTGTCCCAAGATTCCCCGGGACGCACGATTGATCAAGCCCCGCCCTGTACGACGGCGGGAACCGGCATCGCGCAGGTGAACGGGTGATCATGGTCGCCAAGGCCGCGTGGGGCGCAAACGTCACCCCCACGATCCGCTCATTTGAAGAGAATTTGGTGGAGCCTAGGGGAGTCGAACCCCTGACCTCTTGCATGCCATGCAAGCGCTCTCCCAACTGAGCTAAGGCCCCATCCGGGTGGCCGATCCGGCCTGTCGCCGCTGCATAGGCAAAGGCGCAGGCGGGATCAAGCGGAAAATGCGGGACCGGACGGCCCCGACAGGTCAGCTTTCGTCGTCCTCGTTGGACATGTCCGCGATGTCGTCGAGGGGCACGTTGTCCTCGTCATCCTCATCGTCCAGGACGTCATCGCCCAGGTCGACATCGACATTCTCTTCTTCATCCTCGATCACGACCTCTTCTTCCGTGTCTTTGGAACGCGCCTTGGTCGCGGCGTCCTCGGCATCGGCGGTGATCATCCGGCTCTTGCCGGTCTCAAGATCCACGACCTCGCCCGTGTAGGGGCTGACGACCGGGTTGCGGTTCAGATCGTAGAAGCGTTTGCCGGTTGTCGGGCAAATCCGTTTGACGCCCCATTCTTCCTTGGGCATGGGTGATCCCTTTCTATCTCGTCACTTGTGAGCGGTCGGCGTCCCCTGCCATAACCGGGATAGGCTGTCAAAGCCTTTGCGCGCCGCGTTTCGGGTCAGGGTTAAGGGGGTCATATGGGGGAACATGTGCTGCCGGGCAACCCACCGGTGCCACTGCTTCTGCGGAGGTCGTCGCGGGCGCGACGCATATCGCTGCGCGTGTCGCGTCTGGACGGGCGGGTGACGCTGACCCTGCCCCATGGCGTGCCCGAGGCCGAAGCGTTGGCCTTTGCCCGGGAAAAGGCCGCTTGGCTGCGCGACGCGCTGGCACAGCGGCCCGAAAACGTGGCGGTCGGTTTCGGGACGGAGCTGCCCCTGGAGGGCCGGCCGGTCACCGTTATCCCGGGCCCGGGACGGGCCGTGCGCCTGAACGGCGATCACCTGGAAGTACCGGGCGCCCCGGCCCAGGCCGCACGCCGTGCGCAGGCCTTCCTCAAGGATCGCGCCCGCGCACGCCTTTCCGCCGCCAGCGACCGCTACGCCGCGGCCCTTGGGCGACCCTACACGCGGCTGACCTTGCGCGACACCCGCTCGCGCTGGGGCTCGTGCAGCAGCGATGGGCGGCTGATGTTTTCCTGGCGACTGATCCTCGCGCCGCCCGACGTGCTGGACTATGTGGCCGCGCACGAGGTCGCGCATCTGGCGCATATGGACCATTCGCGCGCCTTCTGGGAGACCACGCGCCGGCTGTTCGGGCCTTGGGAGGCGCAGCGGCGCTGGTTGCGGACCCATGGCGGGGACCTGCACCGCTACCGCTTCGGCGATTGACCGGCGCCATTTGTGATCACATACTGCCGCCATGCTGATGAACGCCCGCCCGCAAGATGCGCTGCCCGCTGCCCATGACAGGGTCTATCGCGGGCTGCGCACGCGGATCATGCACGGGGATATCGCACCTGGGCAGGCCCTGACCCTGCGTGGCATCGGGGCGGAATACCAGGTGTCCATGACCCCCGCGCGCGAGGCCGTCCGGCGCCTTGCCGCCGAAGGCGCGCTGCAGATGTCCAGCTCGGGCCGGGTGTCCACACCGGAGCTGTCGAACGAACGGATCGAGGAACTGGCCGCGCTGCGCGCCCTGATCGAGGTGGAGCTGGCCAGCCGCGCCCTGCCGCGCGCCCATATCGCCCTGATCGAGCGTCTTCAGTCGATCAACGCCACAATCGGTGACCGGATCGCCCATCACGACGCGGTCGGGTACATCCGCACGAATCTCGAGTTCCACCGCACGCTGTACCTGCGCGCCCAGGCGCCAGCGATGCTGGCCATGGCCGAGACGGTGTGGCTGCAACTGGGTCCGACCATGCGCGCGCTTTACGGGCGCCTGCAGCGCAAGGAGCCGCCGCATTTTCATCGCCTGATCATCGCGGCGCTCAAGGCGGGAGATGAGCCGGGGCTCAGGCTCGCCGTCCGGTCGGACGTGACGCAAGGGCTGAAGATGCTGGCCGGTTAGGCCGCCAGCCCCTTTGACCCCATGTCGAGAAATTTGCGCCGCCGCTCCGCGATCAGCGTGGCGCGATCCTTGCCATCGAGCGCCGAGAGCATGTCGGTCAGCGTCCGGCCCACGCGGGCGATGGTGTCTTCGGGGGCGCGGTGGGCCCCGCCCAAGGGTTCGTCGATGATCCGGTCGATCACGCCCAGCTTGTGCAGGTCCTGCGCCGTCAGGCGCAGCGCCTCGGCGGCCTCGCGCATCTTTTCGGCGTCCTTCCACAGGATCGACGCGCAGCCCTCGGGCGAGATGACCGAGTAGACCGAATGCTGCAGCATCGCGACCTTGTTGGCGGTGGCAAAGGCTACGGCCCCGCCCGATCCGCCCTCGCCGATGATGACGGAGACCAGCGGCACACCCATCTGCAGGCAGGCCTCGGTCGACCGGGCGATGGCCTCGGACTGGCCGCGCTCTTCGGCGCCTTTGCCGGGGTAGGCACCGGGCGTGTCGACAAGCGTGATCACCGGCAGGCCAAAGCGGTCGGCCATTTGCATCAGGCGGATCGCCTTGCGATAGCCCTCGGGGCGGGCCATGCCGAAATTATGCGCGATGCGGGACTTGGTGTCGTTGCCCTTTTCGTGGCCGATCACCATCACCGGGCGGTCGTCGAGCCGGGCGAGCCCCCCCATCACCGCGTGATCGTCGGCAAAGTTGCGGTCGCCCGCAAGGGGCGTGAACTCGGTGAAAAGTGCATTGATGTAGTCGCGGCAATGGGGCCGTTCGGGGTGGCGCGCCACCTGGCATTTCCGCCAGGGCGTCAGGTCCTTGTAAAGATCCTTGAGAAGCGTCGCCGCTTTCTTGTCCAGCGCGGCGGCCTCTTCCTCGATATCCATTTCCTCGTTTTGCCGCGCCATCGCGCGCAGTTCTTCGGCCTTGCCTTCGATTTCGGCGAGCGGTCTTTCGAAGTCGAGGTAATGGGTCATCGCGCGGGTCTGCCCTGCCTGTTGCAACAGGGGGTATATGACCGTGATGGGGTCGATATGCAACGGGCGCGCGCCCCGAGGGACGGCGGGGCGCGGCCCGGGGCCGGGTCAGTACCCGGCAAGCGCAACGAGTTGCGCGAACTGGTCTTCGCTCAGCACCGTGCGCCAATGGTCGGTGCAGTTCGAACGCATGAGCACCAGACGGGTCTCCAATTGGCCGACCTCTTGGGCCAGTGCCTCACGCTCGCCCTGGGGCGCTCCGGTCAGGATGGCCTCGCGGAGCGCGGCCCGGGCGGCGCGCGCCTCGGCCTCGAGCGCTTTGCGCTTGGCGGGCATCGTATCGACCCAGGCCTTGAGATCGGCTCGCTGCGCGTCGTCCAGCGACAGCGTGTCGGCGTTCTTGGCCAGAACACCGGTCAGGGCAACGATGGGCGCCGACAGCTCTTGTGGCGCGGGCTGCTGCTGGGCCTGCGCCGTCGTCGCCGCGAGAACCATCGCGGCAGTGAACAAAAGTCGTTTCATGGGGTCTCCGGAACGGGTTGAAAGAAAGGACAGCCCCAACATTCCAGCGCAGGAAGGTTTACGCCTTGATCGAAATCAACATAGGAGATGTGTATTTGAGTTTCGTGTCCGCTTCCGGCGATGCCAAGGGGGCGAAAACGACAAAGGCCGGCCCATGCCAGGCCGGCCCCGCATGTCGTGATTGCTCGACGCTCAGCCGGCGGCGATCATCTCGGCCTGACGCACGATGACCTCTGCCTGCTTGATCGAGGCGATGTCGATCAGCTTGCCCTTGTAGGTCGTGGCGCCCTGGCCGCTGGCCTTGGCCTCTTCCATGGCGGCGATGATGGCGCGGGCGTCGGCCACGGCCTCGTCCGTGGGGGTAAAGACCGCGTTGGCCAGGGCCACCTGCTTGGGATGGATCGCCCATTTGCCGACCATGCCCAGCGTGGCCGAGCGCAGCGCCTGCGCGCGAAAGCCGTCATCGTCCGAGAAATCGCCGAACGGGCCATCGACCGGCAGCACGCCATGGGTGCGGCAGGCGGCGACGATATTGGCCTGCGCCCAGTGCCACGGGTCGGCCCAGTAGTTCTGGCCGTCATGGCGCATGTAGTAGTTTTCCTGCGTGCCGCCGATGCCGGTGGTGGCCATGCCCATCGAGGCCGCGAAATCCGCGGCACCCAGGCTCATCGCCTGCATCCGGGGGCTGGCGGCTGCGATCTCTTCCACATGGGCGATGCCCGCTGCACTTTCGATGATGCATTCAAAGCCCAGCTTCTTCTGCCGGCCCTGCGCGGCCTCGACCGCCGTGACCAGAGCATCGACCGCGTAGATATCCGCGGCATTGCCCGCCTTGGGGATCATGATCAGGTCCAGCCGTTCGGAGGCATTTTCGAGCAGGTCGACCACGTCGCGGTACCAATAGGGCGTGTCGAGCCCGTTGATCCGCACCGACAGGGTCTTGTTGCCCCAGTCGATATCGCCGATGGCCTGGATGACGTTCTTGCGTGCCTCGGCCTTATCGTCGGGGGCGACCGAATCTTCCAGGTCGATATTGATGACATCGGCCTCGGATGCTGCCATCTTTTCGAAAAGCGCGGGCCGTGAGCCCGGGCCGAACAGCTGACAGCGGTTCGGGCGGGCGACGGGCGCAGGCTGTGTTCGGAACGACATGGGCGAAGGCTCCTGGCTTTGGGTAAGAATGTTTCGCATCTTTCGCGCCCGGAGTTAGGAAATTGCGCAAGTGGGCGCAAGCGGATTCTGCGCCTGCAGCATGGGCGCGCGGAGCGGCCGGTTGATGATGTTGCACGTTTCTTCGACAAGCTGGCCTAACGGCGCAAGAATTCTGCGCGTTGCCAATCGAATTCGCGGTGAACGCGATGTGATTGCCTGTCCGATATGTAGACTTGCGCCAACCAACAAGGAGACGCCGAGATGATTCAGACGCCCTATCTTCTGTTCCTGGGCGATGCGCCCGACCAATTGGCTGCAAAGGTTGCGCAAGGCATCAAGGATTGGCGCCCGGACAACGCCGTGGGCCAGTTCCGCATGGAGGGCTGCAATGCAGACCTGGGCCTAAAGGACATGGATCTTGCCAAGGCCAAGGCTGCGGGTGCCAGGACGCTGGTCATCGGCGTGGCCAACCGGGGTGGCGTGATCAGCCAGGCCTGGAAAAAGGTCCTGGTGCAAGCGCTCGAAGAAGGTTTCGACCTGGCATCGGGCCTGCACAACCTGCTGCGCGACGAACCCGACCTTTTGGCCGTGGCCGAGGCCTGCGGGCAGACCCTGCACGATGTCCGCGTGCCCGAGGTAGACTACCCCATCGCCAATGGCAAAAGGCGCACGGGCAAGCGCGTGCTGGCCGTGGGCACCGATTGTTCCGTGGGCAAGATGTACACCGCGCTGGCGCTGGATGCGGCGATGAAGAAGCGCGGCATGGCATCAAGCTTTCGCGCCACGGGCCAGACCGGCATCCTGATCACCGGCGATGGTGTGCCGCTTGATGCCGTGGTGGCCGATTTCATGGCTGGGTCCATCGAATGGCTGACACCGGACAACGATCCCGATCACTGGGACATCATCGAGGGGCAGGGGAGCCTCTTTCACGTCTCTTATTCCGGTGTGACGCTGGCGTTGATCCATGGCGGCCAGCCCGATGCGCTGATCCTGAGCCACGAGCCGACCCGTGCCCATATGCGCGGTCTGCCGGAATACGACCTGCCCACGCTCGAAGCGCTGCGCGACACGGCGCTGCCGCTGGCGCGCGTAGCCAACCCTGGCTGCGAGGTGGTGGGCATCTCGATCAACACCCATCACATGGGCGCGGCCGAGGCCGAGCGCTATCTGAAAGAGACCGAGGACCGGATGGGCCTGCCCACGGTCGATCCGTTCCGGCAAGGGGCCGATCGCCTGGCCGAGGCGCTGGCATCGCTTTAGTCTGCGGCGTGGCGGCGGCTTGGACCGCCGTGACGGGTATTTATACCAAGAAGAAACAGGGGAGTATGCCTGGATGATCGAGGTGACGCGCGACGTGTTCCGTCTGGCGGAGGTCTTTACCATCAGCCGGGGGTCGCGGACCGAGGCGCAGGTGCTGACCGTACATATCAGCCGTGATGGCGTGACGGGACGGGGCGAATGCGTCCCTTACACCCGCTATGGCGAGACGCTGGACAGTGTGACGGCACAGATCGAGGGCCTGCCCCAGGGCATCACCCGGATGGAGCTGCCAGAGGCGCTGCCGCCCGGGGCCGCGCGCAATGCCGTCGATTGCGCGCTCTGGGATCTGGAGGCCAAGGCTGCCGGTCAGCGCGTCTGGGAGCTGGCGGGTCTGCCCGCCCCGGGGCCCGAGATCACCGCTTATACCCTGTCGCTCGACACGCCCGAGGCGATGCGGGCGCAGGCGGCGAAGCATGCCCATCGCCCGATCCTGAAGATCAAGCTGGGCACGCCCGACGACATGCCGCGTCTCGAGGCCGTGTGCGCAGGCGCGCCCGAGGCACGGATCATCGTCGATGCGAACGAGGGCTGGACGGCCGCGATCTATGCCGACCTCGCGCCGCATCTGACCCGTCTGGGCGTAGCGCTGGTGGAACAGCCCCTGCCCGCGGGCGAGGATGACGCCTTGATCGGCATCGACCGGCCCGTGCCGCTGTGCGCCGACGAATCCTGCCATGACCGCGCGTCGCTGCCCGGGCTCAAAGGCAAGTACGACATGGTCAACATCAAGCTCGACAAGACCGGCGGGCTGACCGAGGCGCTGGCCCTGCGCGAAGCGGCCCGGGCCGAAGGCTTTGACATCATGGTGGGGTGCATGGTGGGCTCGTCGCTGGCCATGGCACCGGCGGTTCTGGTGGCCCAGGGTGCGGCGATCACCGACCTCGACGGGCCGCTGCTCCTGGCCGAGGATTGCGACCCGCCGCTGGTCTTCGACGCGGACGGGGTCCACCCACCCGATGCCGCGCTTTGGGGATAGCAGAATGGATCACGCGATCATCTGGGATGCGGAGTTTCTGACAGCCCCCGGCGCGCCCCAGCGTTTCTGGTGCGGACCTCACGATCCCGATCCGGTCCTTTTTCAGATCGGCGCGGTCCGGCTTGGGCTGAGTGGTGCGTTTGACCTGGGCGCGCGCTTCGAGTGTGTGGTCATCCCCCGCGACAGGCAGGGCAAGCCATACCCGATTTCCGAGTTTGTCACGCGGCTAACCGGTATCACACCTGCCCGCCTGGCTGCAGACGGTTTGGAACTGCCCGATGCGCTGAAGCGTTTCGACGCATTTACCGAAGAGGCGTCGATATGGGCTTGGGGCACGGACGAATTGAACGCCATTGCCGTCACATGCTACCTGGCTGGTCGGCTCGCACCGATCCCGGCCAAGCGTTTCGGAAACGCGCCAAAGCTTTTTGTCAATGCTGGCATTCCGCTGGACGATATTCATAGTCTGCGATCGAATACGCTTTGCGACTACTTTGGACTGGCTCAACCAGAGGCCCGCGCCCACGACGCTTTGTCCGACGCGACTGGCACGGCGATCGCGCTGCAATACTTGCTAAGGGAAGCACGCTTGCGCCCCGCGGACTTCACCCTGCCGTCTTGACCTTTCCGCCCATGCGCCCGAAACAACCGCAGCCACCCCGATGGAGACCCGCCTATGACCCGCACCGTATACGTCAACGGAGACTACCTGCCCGAGACCGAGGCAAAGGTTTCTATCTTCGATCGCGGCTTCCTCATGGCCGACGGGGTCTATGAGGTGACGAGCGTTCTGGGCGGCAAGTTGATCGATTTCGACGGGCATGCCCGGCGGCTGGAACGTTCGCTGAACGAACTCGACATGCCGCACCCGCCCGAATTGGGCGAGATGCTGGAGATCCACCGCAAGCTCGTGACCGAGAACGGGATCGAGGATGGGCTGGTCTATCTGCAGATCACGCGCGGGTCGGACGGCGACCGCGATTTCGCCTATCCCGCGCGCGACACGCGCCCGACCGTGGTTCTGTTCACCCAGTCGAAGCCCGGCCTGGCCGACAGCCCGGCGGCCAAGACGGGCATGCGGGTCATCACCATTGACGACGTCCGCTGGGGGCGCCGCGACATCAAGACGGTGCAGCTCTTGTACCCGTCGATGGGCAAGATGATGGCCAAGGCCGCTGGTGCCGACGATGCCTGGATGGTGCAGGACGGGTTCGTGACCGAAGGCACATCGAACAACGCCTATATCGTGAAGGGCAACAAGATCATTACGCGGGCGCTGTCGAACGACATCCTGCACGGGATCACCCGCGCGGCCGTTTTGCGGTTCGCGCGAGAGGCCCAGATGGAGGTCGAAGAGCGGAATTTTACCGTCGAAGAGGCGAAGGACGCCGACGAGGCCTTCGTCACCTCCGCCTCGGCCTTTGTAATGCCGGTGGTGCAGATCGACGATGCGGTTCTGGGCGATGGCGTGCCGGGCCGCGTGGCCCCGCGCCTGCGCGAAATCTATCTCGACGAAAGCCTTAAAGCAGCGATCTAAACCCTGCCGCAACGCCGGTGTCCAACGCCGTCCCGGACCTGATCCAGGACCTCCACGTGCCCGACGTTGAGGCCCCGGCGCGGTGGCCGGGGCGGTGTGGTCTTGAGTTATTCGGTTCGCTTACTCAGCACAACGCCGTCCCGGACTTGATCCGGGCCCTCTTGTGTCGCGCTGACACGTCGCCGCGACAGGGGCGCCCTAGCCCTTGTCCGTCACGTTTTCCTTGAACGCGACCTCGAAGGCGGCTTGCTGGGCATCGCTCGCCTCGGTCTGGTTCTGCGCCTTCCACTGGTCGTAGGGCATGCCGTAGAACACTTCGCGCCCCTCTTCCTTGGTCATGCTGATCCCGCGCTTGGCTGCGGCTTCTTGGTACCAGCGCGACAGGCAGTTGCGGCAAAAGCCTGCCAGGTTCATCAGGTCGATATTCTGCACATCCGGCCGGTCCTCCATCAGGTGCTGGCGCAGGCGGCGGAAGGCGGCGGCTTCGATCTCGGTGCGGGTGGCGTCGTCCATGGGTTCCCTCATCTGGCTTGTGTCAGACCTGTGCATCGGCAAGGGCAGCGTCAAGCATCGGGGCCAGCCGTTCGGCCCAGGCACGCTGCTGCTCGACTGTTTCGATCAGATCGTTGCGCAGCTCGATCAAAACATTCGGCCGCCCTTCGGCCAACGCATGCCGCGCGATGGCATCGCCGGGCAGATGGCCGCCATAGGGCTCGTTGCGGCCGACGCACAGGTCCGGCTCGGCCTCCAGCCGCGCGATCAGCGGATCGGCCAGCCGTGTGTCGAACCCGTGAAGGATGCCCACGTGCCAGGGCCGCGGATCCCGTCCGCGCAATTGGCGCGTATAGCTGTGGATCGAGCAGATTACGGTGTCGTCCCGCCGCGCCGCCAGATCGGCCAGGGCCGCGTGATAGGGGCGGTAGTAGTGAGTCAGCCGCCGTTCGACCTCTGCGGCATCCGCATGGCGATTGCCCGGAATGATCGACCCGTCGTAGAGCTTCATCAGAAGCGTCGGGTCGTCCTCGCCCCGGTTCGGGTCGATCACAAGGCGCGAAAAATTGGAGAGGATCACCGGGGCATTCAATAGCTCGCCCAGGCCGAGTGCGAGGCCTTTCGCGCCCGGGTCATAGGCGATGTGGCGTGCCATATCCTCGGGCGGCAGGCCCAATGTGCCACCGTTTGTGTCCGGCGGCACCGTGTTGGCCGCGTGGTCGCAGGTGATGAGCCAGCGGCTGTCGCGCGCGGCCCCTTCGATGAAATAGGGATGGTATGTCATTGAGGTGTCATGTTGCCTGCCCACTGCATAGGGCAGTTGCCGCTGGAAGGGAATTGGGCAATAACCGGCGCCAAACCGGTTAGCGGTAACGCGGCGGGCCAGAACCCGCGGAACAGGCCGCAGAGCAGACAAGGGGACAGACCAGACATGAGACGCCTTCGCAACGTAAAGATCGTGGCAACCCTGGGTCCGTCCTCGAACGATTACGACACGATCCGCGCGCTCCACGAGTCCGGGGCGGACGTTTTTCGGCTCAACATGAGCCACGGCAGCCATGACGAGATCCGCGAGCGTCACCGCATGATCCGCGAGGTCGAGCGTGACCTCGACAGCCCGATCGCCATCCTGGCCGACCTGCAGGGTCCCAAGCTGCGCGTCGGTTCATTTGCTGACGGGCCCCACGAGCTCGAAGACGGAGCGAAATTCCGGCTGGACCTGGACGAGACGCCGGGCGATGCGACCCGGGTTTGCCTCCCGCATCCCGAAATCTTCGCCGCGCTGGAAACCGGGGCCCGACTTTTGGTCAACGATGGCAAGGTGCGCTTGCGGGTCGACGAATGTGGCGGCGACTATGCCCAGTGCACCGTGATCGCGGGTGGCGAGATCTCCAACCGCAAGGGCGTCAACGTGCCCGACGTCGTGCTGCCGCTGGCGGCCCTGTCCGAAAAGGATCTGCGAGATCTGGAGTTCGTCTGTCAGCTGGGCGTGGACTGGCTGGCGCTGTCATTCGTTCAGCGAGCCGAGGATGTCCATGAGGCTCGACGCCTCGTGCATGGCCGGGCCTCGATCCTGTCGAAGATCGAAAAGCCCTCGGCCGTGGATGCCTTCGAAGAAATCCTCGAGGCCAGCGACGGCATCATGGTCGCGCGCGGTGATCTGGGTGTGGAACTGCCCGTGCAGAATGTCCCGCCAATCCAGAAACGCCTTGTGCGGCGCTGCCGGTCGGCCGCAAAGCCGGTGATCGTGGCGACCCAGATGCTCGAGTCGATGATCGAAAGCCCGATGCCCACAAGGGCCGAGGTATCGGACGTGGCCACCGCGATCTACGAAGGTGCCGATGCGATCATGCTGTCGGCGGAATCCGCGGCCGGCCAATACCCGATCGAGGCCGTGACCACGATGGACAACGTGGCACAGGAGGTCGAAAGCGACCCGACCTATACCGAGATCCTCGAAGCTTCGCGCGCGGCCAAGCGTACCACCGTGAACGACGGCATCGTTGCCGCGGCCCGCGAGATTGCCGAAACCACGGATATCAAGGTGATCTGCTGCTACACCGAAAGCGGGACCACCGCGCTTTTGACCGCGCGCGAACGTCCCCGCGTGCCGATCATCGCCATGACCAGCCTGCGTGGCACCGCCCGGCGCCTCGCGCTCAGCTGGGGGGTCGATTGCGTGATGACCGGCAAGCTCGAGCGTTTCAAGATGGCCGTGGTCAACGCCGCCCGTGCCGCCCGCGCCAATGGCTATGCCGACGAGCAGGATCAGATCGTCGTGACCGCCGGTGTGCCCTTCAACGTGCCGGGCACCACGAACATCCTGCGGGTTGCACCCTGTGAAGAACGTTTGATCTGGGCGACCGATCCGGAATAGGGTGTCTTCACCCTCAGCGCGGAACGGTTTTCCATGGATCCAGAACTTGCCCTCGTGATCGGCCTTGTCGTCGGTGGCTTTTCCGTTCCGGCGGTCGTGTCGGCCTTTTCCGATGGCCGGGCACCCCGCGCTGCGGCCGTGGCCCTGATGGTCGGTGGCGGCCTGGTCATCTGGGCCTTTTCGCAGAAATCCGGCGGCTACGCGCTTGAAGACATTCCCAAGGCGTTCATCAGTGTGGCCGGGCGGTATCTGAACTAGCGCCACGCGACACATTCCTGTTGCATGACATACCCGCCTAGTCTAACAGGCGGCTTCGTTCGCGCGGCCGGCCAGTGTGGCATGCCGAGTCGCGCATATGACCGACCCGCAAGTGAAGGAGACGGAAATGCCCAAGATGAAGACGAAATCGAGCGCCAAGAAGCGCTTCAAGGTGACGGCCAAGGGCCGTGTCGTGGCGGCCCAAGCGGGCAAGCGTCACGGCATGATCAAACGGACCAACAAGTTCATCCGCACCGCGCGCGGCACCACGATCCTTTCGGCTCCGGACGAGAAGATCGTGAAGAAATACATGCCCTACGCACGCTGAGCAGGAAGGATCTGAAAGATGTCCCGTACCAAAGGTGGAACCGTCACCCACGCCCGTCACAAGAAGGTCGTCAAGGCAGCCAAAGGCTATTACGGCCGCCGCAAGAACACCTTCAAGGTCGCCCGTCAGGCGGTCGACAAGGCCAACCAGTACGCCACGCGCGACCGCAAGAACCGCAAGCGCAATTTCCGCGCTCTGTGGATCCAGCGGATCAACGCGGCCGTGCGCAGCCATGACGAGGCGCTGACCTACTCGCGCTTTATCAACGGTCTGACTTTGGCCGGCATTGAAGTGGACCGTAAGGTTCTGGCCGATCTGGCCGTGCACGAGCCCGAAGCCTTCGGCGCGATCGTGGAACAGGCCAAGGCCGCCCTGCCGGCCTAAGCTGGCCTGGGCCTAACGGCGCGACGCCCCGTAGCCCTGGCTGCGGGGCATTTTCATTTGTGCATGCGTGCGGCGCTAGCGCAACGTCGTGTCGGCCTGTTGGAGCATGTCTGCGATCAGGGATGCGATGCGCGCCGATCCCCGCGCTGACGGGTGCAGCCTGTCCGCGGCAAACAAGGCACGGTCCGACGACAGCACGACGCTGCCCATATCAACGAGCAACACACCTTCATCCGCAGCCGCCATGCGGGTCAGTCGCGCCGTCAGCCTGTCATAGGGGCGTACGCGGGCGGTGCCCGCGAACCGGGGCGAGGTGTAGTAATCCGCCCAGAGGACCCGCGTGCCCTGCGCCCGGACCTGCCGGACCAGGTCGGGGATCGCGCCCGATTGACCATCGGAGGAAATCAGCCGGTCCAGAACATCGTCGCAGCCGGTGCATCCGCATTCGGCACGCAGGTCGTTCGCCCCGCCGTTCAGCGCCATCCAGTCGGGCCAGTCGGGTGACAGTCCCGCCACCTGGTTGGGAATATGCATCGGCCCCGGTCGGTTGCCGGTCATGCGCGCCGCGGGCAGGGAGACGTCTCCGACCGCGATCCCGAGCCGGGTGGCAAGACCGTCTGCCACGGACGCGCCTTCGATCCGGTTCCACGCCATGACCGAATCGCCCGCGACCACGACGCGCGCGCCGTCGGGCACACCGCGCCCGCAGGCGGCCACGGTCAGGATCATCAGGGCCAGCAACAGATGCCGCATCACGCACTCCTTTGACCATCAAGTGGAGAGCGGCTGCGACAGGTCAAGTCCGGCGGGCTTGCATGCCTCGCGCGCACGCGCTACCTCGCCCGTGATCCGCAACAAGGGGGCCCCGATGGACGACCTGCGCGACAAGTATATCCAGGCCATCGCCGATGCGTCCGACGAGGACGCGATCGAGGCGCTGCGCGTCCAGGCCGTGGGCAAAAAGGGCGAGATCAGCCTCAAGATGCGCGAACTGGGCAAGATGACGCCCGAAGAACGCCAGGTTGTGGGCCCCGCGCTCAACGCGCTCAAGGACGAGATCAACAGCGCGCTTGCCGCCAAGAAGGTCGCGCTGGCCGATGCCGCGCTGGAAGAGCGTCTGCGCACCGAATGGCTCGACGTGACGCTGCCGGGCCGTTCCCGGCGCGAGGGCTCGATCCACCCGGTCAGCCAGGTTTGGGAGGAATGCACCGCGATCTTCGCCGATATGGGCTTTGCCGTCGCCGAAGGTCCGCAGGTCGAAACCGACTGGTACAATTTCGACGCGCTGAACATCCCCGGCCACCACCCCGCGCGGGCCGAGATGGACACCTTCTACATGGCCCGGGCCGAGGGCGACAATCGCCCGCCTCATGTGCTGCGCACCCATACCTCGCCCGTCCAGATCCGGTCGATGGAGATGGCCGGCGCGCCCCTGCGCATCATCTGCCCCGGCCGTGTCTACCGCGCCGACTACGACCAGACGCACACGCCCATGTTCCACCAGGTCGAGGGGCTTGCCATCGACAAGGACATCTCGATGGCGAACCTGAAATGGGTGCTGGAGGAGTTCTTTTCGGCCTATTTCGGCACCGAGGTGAAGACTCGCTTCCGCGCCTCGCATTTCCCCTTCACCGAACCCTCGGCCGAGGTCGATATCCAGTGCAGTTTCGAAGGCGGCACCGTGAAGGTGGGCGAGGGCGACGACTGGCTCGAGGTGCTGGGCTCCGGCATGGTCCATCCAAAGGTGCTGGCCGCGGGCAATATCGACCCGGCCGCCTGGCAGGGCTTTGCCTTTGGCATGGGGATCGACCGGATCGCGATGCTGAAATATGGCATCCCCGACCTGCGCCCGTTCTTCGACAGCGACCTGCGCTGGCTGCGCCACTACGGCTTTGCGTCGCTCGACGTGCCGACGATCCGTGGGGGTCTGAGTCGTTAACGCGGGTCGGTTGCGTAGGGTGGGTTTCCAACCCACCTTGGCTCAAGCTCAGTAACGCAATCGAAGGCCCCGCAATGCCCCTGTTTTCCCACGCCAACCGTGAACGCAATGCCGACACGCGGCGCGTCTACGCGATCTACGAACTGCTGCACAC
>PR_CR_10_Liq_1_inCRDRAFT_1001181_pt1 | contig 15117 bp, 14 predicted proteins | sample PRCRCaboRojoPR_3_FD_10241 | JGI IMG/M metagenome (IMG submission 10241)
GGCCATGATTGGCCTGGTGCTGCTGCAAATGCTGCTGCTGCCACCGCTGCGGGCGCTGACCGGCACTCCCTTCTGAGTGCGCCTGAGTGCGGTAGCCGACCGCCGTACGGGCACGTCCCGGGCTCGGCCCGATGTCGGGCCAGGGTTACGCCCGGCGCAGGGGTCAGCAGGCATTCATCATCGTCGGCGATGCATGCGGCTGTGCCATCGACGGTGGCGGGCATGCCACGGCGCAGGTCCTGCACGGCGATGGTCTGCGCCGGCACAAGCCCCGGAAGGACACGATGGCCGGCGAGCGTGCCAGAACGGCAGCGTGCGTTGGCGCCCGCCTCAATCCAGCGCGGCGAGCAGCAGCACCAGCGCCAACGCGCCGCCCAGCGCGACGGCCCAGCCCGGCGCGGTGATGGTCACATCCGACCGCAGCCAGGTGCGCAGGCGCTCGAGGGATGATCCGCCTTGGGGATCGGGGGTATGGGACATGTCGGAACCTCTCGTTGGGGTGCTCGCGAGGCAGGTGAGGGATGGTGCGCCGCAATCAAGATGATCGACGACTGACAGTGAGTCCAAGCCGCCGGGGCGTCTCATGGGGCCGCAGACACCGGCATCGCGGGGGCGCGCTGCGGACCCCTGCTCACCCCGTCGCCAGCAGCTGCCACAGCGCATAACCGCCGAAGCCCAGCACCAACAGCCCCGCCGCCCGGCGCAGCCAGATCGCCTCCAGGTAGCGGGCGGCCGCCCCCGCCAGCAAACCGATGCCGAGCAGGTTCGGCAGGGTACCGAGACCAAAGGCCAGCATCAGCAGGGCGCCCTGCACCGGCGAGCCCGTTCCCAGCGCCAGGATCAGGACGCTGTAGACGAGTCCGCAGGGCAGCCAGGCCCACACCAGCCCCACCGCCAGCGCCCGTCCGACGCTGCGGATGGGCAGCAGCCGGCGCCCCAGGGGCTCGAGGTGCCGCCAGAGCAGGCCGCCGGCGCGCTCTATCACCACCAGCCCGCGCCACCAGCCGCCGAGGTACAGCCCGAGCGCAATCATCATCACCGCCGCCAGGCCATAGAGGGTGCGCTGGCCCCAATGGAGCACGCCGGACTGGGCCAGCAGCGCGCCGACCCCGCCCGCCAGCGCGCCGGCCAGGCCATAGCCCGCGACCCGCCCCAGGTTGTAGCCCAGTTGCAGCGGCAGCGACGCGCGCAGGTGGTGGCGGCGCGCCGGGTCGATGCCCAGGGTGAGCATGGACACCACACCGCCGCACATGCCGACACAGTGCACGCCGCCGAGCAGACCGACCACGAAGGCGGTGGCCAAGGATGTCAGCATGTCGCAAGCCCCCGCAGCGCGTTACCATCACCGCCGGCCGCGGCCGCTGCCGCACCAGGGGCCAGCGACCGCCGACGGGCAATGTCAACCGCTGCGCTCACCACAGACCATCGAGACCGCATCGCATGCAAGACTATCAGCGCCAATTCCTGGAGCTCGCAATCGCGACGGACGTCCTGCGGTTCGGCGACTTCACCCTCAAGTCCGGGCGCAAGAGCCCCTACTTCTTCAACGCGGGCGCCTTCAGCACCGGCGGCGGGCTGGCCCGGCTCGGCGAGCACTACGCGGCGGCGCTGATGCGCTCGGGGCTGGCGGTGGACATGCTCTTCGGACCCGCCTACAAGGGCATACCGCTGGCCGCCTGCACCGCCATCGCCCTCGCCGAGCGCCACGGCCGGGACCTGCCCTTCGCCTTCAACCGCAAGGAGGCCAAGGATCACGGCGAGGGCGGCAGCATCGTCGGCAGCGCCCTCGGCGGGCGCGTGCTCATCGTCGATGATGTCATCACAGCCGGCACCTCCGTGCGCGAGTCCGTGGACATCATTCGGGCCGCGGGCGCCGTGCCAGCCGGCGTGCTGATCGCCCTCGACCGCTGCGAGCGCGGCACCGGCGAGCAGTCGGCCACCGCGGAGATCGCCGCGACCTTCGGCTTGACGACGGTGAGCATCGTCACCCTGCACGACCTGGTGGAGCATCTGCACTCGCACGCCGAGCTGGCTGCCTTCCATGATGCCCTCGCCGAGTATCGGCTGCGCTACGGCACGGCGGCCCCGGGCTGAGCGTCTTCGCACGACGGTTTCTCTCCCAGATGACGCGCGCGGCTCGCGGCGAGCGTCCGCGATCCAGCCAGGTGCACCTCAGCGCGGGCGGATCTTGGTGCCGACGCCCTCGTCGGTGAACAGATCCAGCAGCACCGCGTGCTCGACGCGCCCGTCCAAAATGTGAGCGGCGCGCACCCCCGCCTTCACCGCCTCCAGGGCGCAGCGCACCTTGGGCAGCATGCCCCCGGCGATGACACCGTCGCCGATCAGGCGCTCGACGCGACTCAGCTCCAGCTCGCGGATCAGCTCACCCTCGGCGTCGATGATGCCCGCGGTGTTGGTGAGCAGGATCAGCTTCTCCGCGCCCAGCACCTCGGCGACCTTACCGGCCACGAGATCCGCATTGATGTTGTACGAGAAGCCGTCGGCGCCGACGCCGATGGGCGCAATGACCGGGATGAAATTCCCGCCCACCAGCATATCGACGACGCCCACGTCGATACTCTCCACCTCGCCGACATGGCCCAGGTCGATGATCTCCGGCGCGGACAGCTCGGGCGCATCACGGCGCAGCAGCATCTTGCGCGCCCGAATCAGGTCTCCGTCCTTGCCCGTCAGGCCCACCGCGTGACCGCCGTGCCGGTTGATGAGATTGACGATCTCTTTATTGACCAGCCCGCCCAGGACCATCTCCACCACGTCCATGGTCTCGCTGTCGGTGACCCGCATGCCGTCGACGAACCGGCTCGCCTTGCCGAGGCGCTCCAGGACCTCGCCGATCTGTGGGCCGCCGCCATGCACCAGCACCGGATTCAGCCCCACGAGCTTCATCAGCACGATATCGCGCGCAAAGCCCTCCTTGAGCCGCTGCTCCACCATCGCGTTGCCGCCGTACTTGATGACCATGGTCTTGCCGGCGAAGCGACGGATGTACGGCAGGGCCTCGATGAGCACCCGGGCGATATTGCGGGCGCGATCTTCCGGCAGGGACATGACTTGGATTCCTCGTTGAAGACGGCGACATGGGGCCGCGGCGCCGCGCGTGCCAACAGGCGTCGGCACAGATTCTGGGGCTCGTGCGATTGCCCGGTGATCCGCATCGATGCGCAACATCCGGCCCGGCTGCGTGATCGCGGGGCGGGCCAGCCGCCGCCCAACCCGCGAAAACCAAACATGCAGGGGCGATGGCGGACCTGCTAAAGACGCCCGCTGTGACCGAAACCGCCGCTGCCGCGCGCCGACTCGGCGAAATCCGCCACCACCTCCAGCTCGGCATGCACCACGGGCACGAGCACCAGCTGGGCGATGCGCTCGCCCACCTCGATGCGAAAGGGATGATCGCCGCGGTTCCAGCAGGAAATCAACAGCTCCCCCTGATAGTCCGCGTCGATCAACCCCACCAGATTACCCAGCACGATGCCGTGACGGTGCCCGAGGCCCGAGCGCGGCAGGATCATGGCCGCCAGCCCCGGCTCGGCGATGTGCACCGCCAGGCCCGTGGGCAGCAGCTCTGCGGCACCCGGTGCGAGCTCGATCGGCGCCTGTGGCAGCGCGCGCAAATCCATGCCCGCGGCGCCCTCGGTGGCATAGGCCGGCAGCGGAAAGTCCCGCCCGAGCCGAGGGTCCAAAATCTTAACTTGAAGCCGATGTCGCATAGCGTTCCGCAATCAGTGCCACGAGTGCCGTCGCCAGCGCGGGCTTCGGCATCAGGGCCAGCGACTTGCCCCCGCCCGGCCAGAGGACCGTCAGGGCGTTGTCGTCCGCCTCGAACCCGCCGGCGGCGGCGCCGACCCGATTGGCGGCGATCATGTCGAGACCCTTGCGCGCCAGTTTCTCGCGCGCATGCCGCTCAATGGCCTCGGTTTCGGCGGCAAATCCCACGGTGAACGGCTTATCGGGGCGGGCCGCCACCTCGGCGAGGATGTCGGCGTTGCGCACGAGCGCGAGGGTCAGGTGATCGGCGTCCTTCTTGAGCTTGGCCGGCCACGGCGCCGCCGGGCGATAGTCGGCCACAGCCGCGGCGGCGATGAACAGGGCGCAGTCGGCCACCCGCGCCATCACCGCCGCGTGCATCTCGGCGGCGCTTTCCACCGACACCCGGCTGACCCCGGCGGGGCACGGCAAGTGCACCGGCCCCGAGATCAGCGTCACCCGGGCGCCGGCGCGGGCCAGCGCCGCCGCCAGTGCATAGCCCATTTTGCCCGAGCTGCGATTGCCAACGAAGCGCACGGGATCGATGGCCTCGCGCGTGGGCCCCGCCGTCAAGAGGACCGGAACACCCGCGAGCGCCCGCTCGGTATCGACCACGCCTGCGAGCATCGTCGCCGCAATGTCCGCCGGCTCCAGCATCCGCCCCGGCCCCGTGTCACCGCAGGCCTGCGCGCCGCTGGCGGGCCCGAGCAGGCGGCAGCCGTGCTGCGCGAGTCGATGCACATTGGCCAGCGTCGCCGGATGCAGCCACATCTGCTGGTTCATGGCCGGCGCGATGGTGACCGGTGCTGTCGTCGCCAAGACCAGGGTGGTGAGCAGATCATCGGCCAAGCCATGGGCCAGGCGCGCGATGAGATGGGCCGTGGCCGGCGCCAGCAATACCGCATCGGCCCAGCGCGCCAGGGCGATGTGGTCCATGCCGGCCTCGGCCTCGGGCGCCAGTAAGTCGCTGCGCACCGGCCGCCCCGAGACGGCCTGCAGGGTCAGGGGCGTCACAAAGGATGCCGCCGCCGCCGTCATGACCACCTGCACCGCGGCACCGCCCGCCACCAGGCGCCGCACCAGCTCCGGCGTCTTGTATGCGGCGATACCGCCGCTCACACCCAACAGAATCTTCGGAGAGCCTTGCTCGGACACGATGCTCGCTGAGGCGGCTGGACAACGCGGCTTTCGATCAGCCCGGGATTGTAGCGCAGTCGACATCGCCGATGCGGCATACCGCGAGCCAGCCTCCACCCATAGGACCCGACTCGCAGATCGCTGCTTGGCTTCGCGTGTACGGTCGGTTAACCTGCCCCCATCGCCACCATCAGCAGCCACTGCCAGGGGAGATGCCCAGATGTCGATCAGTGATTGGCCGGAACAAGAGCGGCCGCGGGAGAAGCTGCTGTCCCGGGGCGCGGAAGCGCTCGACGACGCGGAGCTACTGGCCATTTTCCTGCGCACCGGTGTCCAGGGCCGCAGCGCCGTCGACCTCGCCCGGGATCTGCTCGCAGACTTCGGCGGGCTCGTGGGCCTGTTGTCTGCGAGCCAAACCGCGTTTTGCGCCGGCAACGGCCTGGGCACGGCCAAGTACGCACAGCTGCAGGCGACGCTCGAGCTGAGCCGGCGCTACCTGCGCAACGAAATCGCCGAGCGCGATGTGCTCACGAGCCCCGAAGCCGTGCGCAATTATCTAAAGAGTCAACTGCGCGTACATCCGCACGAGGTCTTCGCCTGCCTGTTCCTCGACAACCGCCATCGCGTCATCGAATACCGCGAGCTGTTCCGCGGCACCATCGATGGCGCGAGCGTGCACCCGCGGGAAGTCGTCCGCGAGGCCATGCGCTGGAACGCCGCCGCCGTGATCTTCGCCCACAACCATCCCTCGGGCGTGGCCGAGCCGAGCCAGGCCGATTTGCGTATCACACAGCGACTACAGGATGCACTCGCGCTGGTGGACGTGCGCGTGCTCGACCACATCATCATCGGCGAGGGCGATGGCACATCCTTTGCCGAGCGCGGACTGCTGTGAGGCCGGCCCCGACGAACCTGGCATCCACGCGTACCCAACCCCTTGAAGATATGGCCGGAGAGGGGTATTCTGACCGGCTTTGCGGCCGAATACTTAATCGATCCCGCTTGTCCTGCGCCCCGCACGACGCCAGGCCCGCACGCCGCAGCGCCGGCTGCCGCGGCCAGCAGGCGACCCAAACAAGCGACCCAAGCAAGCGACTCAAGCAAGCGACCCAAACCCAGGAGCCTCGGGCCATGTCCAAAGTCTGTCAGGTGACCGGCAAGCGCCCGGTCACCGGAAACAACGTCTCCCACGCGCACAATAAAACCCGCCGGCGTTTTCTGCCGAACCTGCACTACCATCGCTTTTGGGTGGAGAGCGAGAAGCGCTGGGTGCGTCTGCGCGTCTCCACCAAAGGCATGCGCATCATCGACAAGCTTGGCATCGATGCGGTGCTCGGCGATCTGCGCGCCCGCGGCGAACGGATCTAAGCCTCCGGGGCGCAAACAACGCCCGGGGCGCCGCCCCCGCACCGCGGCATCCGCCCGCCGTTTATCATCCAGCAACGCGCGTTACGAGGTTCAACGCCCATGGCCAAGGCAGCACGCGAGAAGATCCGCCTCAATTCGAGCGCCGGAACCGGTCACTTCTACACCACCACCAAGAACAAGCGCAATCAGCCGGGGAAGATGGAAATCAAGAAATTCGACCCGGTGGCTCGCAAGCACGTCATGTACAAGGAAGGCAAAATCAAATAGCCGCACACACGCGGCCGCCAAGCCGCCGTGTCTCGTTTCAAAAGCCCGCCGCCGCGGGCTTTTGTCGTTTAGGGCCACAAGAGCGCATCGACCATACCCGGCGTCGACCCGGCACGACGCTCACTCACCGCATCAGCCAGTCCCCGGCGCACGCATTGCGCCACACCGGGTGTCAGCGGTGCGCCCTCAAGGGCGTCACAGACGCCGGCGTATCAGTGTCCGGCGGGCATCCCCGCCAGGGCAAATCCGCGCAGCTGCCGCGAGAAGCGCTCCAGGGCGTGAATGCCGGTGGTCTCCGCCTGATGGCACCAATTCTGCAGCTGCTGCAGCAGCGCCTCCTGGGAGGGGGCATTGCGCTCCCAGATCTGATGCAGGCGCTCGTTGAACTGATAGACCACGGCGAGCTCCCGGCTCTGCGCAAGGAGTTGCTCCAGCCGCCGTCGGCTGCTCTCGTCGAGCTGGCTCCAGGTGCGCGCGAGCATGCGTGCGGCGCGTCGCGGGGAAATGCCGCAGGCGTCCTGCGCGTCGCTGCTCAGCGCCTCGCGCGTCACCGGTCGCAGCACATCCAGACTGAAGCGTCTGACGACGTGCATGCGGCCCACCAGCAAAGCCCGCAGCGTATCCAGATCGATGGTGCACTTACCCTCGATGAACCGCGGCGCAGGCGCCACGCGCTTGACCCGCGCAAGCCGCAGTGCGCTCAGGCTGCGGATATACAGCCAGCCGACGTCCAGTTCCCAGCGTCGCATGGACAACCGCGCCGACGACGGAAACGCGTGGTGGTTGTTGTGCAGCTCTTCGCCGCCGATGAGCACGCCCCAGGGCAGAATATTGGTGGCAGCATCCGTGGTCTCGAAATTGCGATACCCCCAATAGTGGCCGACACCGTTGACGACGCCTGCGGCGAGTATCGGAATCCATAGCATCTGCACGGCCCACACGGTGAGCCCGTAAACGCCGAAGAGCAGCAGATCCAGCACCAGCATGAGGCCGACGCCGTGCCAACTGAAACGGCTGTAGACATTGCGCTCCAGCCAGTCGTCGGGCGTGCCATGGCCATATCGGACCATGTCATCGGCGTTCCTGCCCGCGGCCATGTAAAGCTCGGCGCCGCGCCAGAAGACGGTTTTCAGCCCCAGCACCTGCGGGCTGTGCGGATCCTGCGCGGTCTCGCAATGGGCGTGGTGCTTGCGATGCACAGCCACCCACTGCCGGGTCACCATGCCCGTGGTCAGCCACAGCCAAAAACGGAACACGTGGGCCACGGCGGGATGCAGGTGCAGCGCGCGGTGGGCCTGTGCACGGTGCAGGTAGATCGTCACGGCAATGATGGTGAGATGTGTCATCGCCAGCGTGGCGAGCACCGTTTGCCAAGGCGGGAGGTCCAGCAACCCCTGGTACGTCATCAAGCAAGTCCTCGGGCAATCCACAGGTGAATTCATGGTCTCCCCGGATTGTCATTATCGGTTATCCGGGAGACGAATACGGCATGCCACTATAGCCAATCAGGCCTCCTTGCACCAGCAAGGCGCCGCGCTGATCAGCCTTGCCGCAGCAGGAGGTTGCCGAACACGTCCCGCTCGGCCGTCCAATCCGGCGCCAGCCAAGTGGTGGCAACGTCATCGAGGATGACGGCCGGACCGGCCAGCCGCTCGCCGATGGCGAGCGTCGCCCGCCCGCGCAGTGGCACGGGCGTCGGGCAGCCGGCCAGCACGACGGCGGCTGCATGCCCGCCTGCACTTGCACAATCCATGGTCGGCAGCACCGGGGCGCGCGGCGGCGCCGTGAGGCGTACCCGGAGATTGACCAACTCCACCGGCAACGCCAGGGCGTGGCCATAGCGTGCGGCATGCAGCGCCTGAAACGCCGCCACGGTGCGCTGGATCCCGGTCCAGGGCACATTCAGCGTGTAGAACTGTCCGCGATAACGCAGGTCCAGACTATCCTCCCGCCGCAGGTCGCGCGGGGCGATGCCCTCCGCCGCCAGCGCGGCCCGGCCCTGATCGGCGAGCGCCGCCAGCGCGCGGCTCACCTCGGTATCGCTGCGCCCGCCCAGCGGGCCGAGCCAGGCGCGCGTCAGCAACCGCCCGGGCGGGGCCGCGAGCATGCCGAGGGCCGAGAGCACGCCGGCACGCGCGGGCACCAGCGCCCGGCGCATGCCGAGGGCCTGGGCCAGCGCGCACACATGCAGGCCGCCGGCACCGCCGAAGCAGCAGAGCCAGCCGCCGCTGGGATCGATGCCCCGCTGCACGGAGATCACACGCAGCGCCTGGGCCATGTGCGCGTTGACGATATCGATGATGCCGCGTGCCGCCGCCTCCGCCAGGGCCTGCTCGGACGCGGCCACCAGCCCCAACTGCCGGCCGAGGTCCGCCAGGGTCGAGCGGGCCGCATCCAGGTCCAGGGGCATGCGCCCGCCCAGGAAGGCGTCCGCCCGCAGGCGCCCGAGGACGAGGTTGGCGTCGGTGACGGTGGGCTCGCGGCCGCCGCGACCATAGCAGACGGGTCCGGGCTCGGCGCCGGCGGAGGCCGGGCCGACCTGAAGGGCACCGCCGGCGTCGAGGCGCGCAATGGAGCCGCCGCCGGCGCCGATGGTGTGCATGTCCACCATGGGCACCGCCACCGGCAGGCCGCCGATGCGCCCTTCCAGCGTCAGCCGCGGGGCGCCGTCCACCAGCGCCACGTCCGTGGAGGTGCCGCCCATGTCGAACGTCAGCATCTGGCCGAAACCCCCGGCGGCCGCCACAAAGCCGGCACCGGCGAGCCCGCCGGCGGGACCCGAGAGGAGCAGCCGCACCGCCGCCTCGCCGGCGGCGTCGGCGGTCAGGGTTTCGCCACTCGATTGCATCACGGCCACACCCGCACCCGGCAGCCCGGCACGCAGCCGCCGCAGATAACCGCTCACCACCGGGCCCACGCGGGCGTTGAGCCAGGTGGCGACGCCGCGCTCGTACTCCCCCATCAGCGGCAGCACCGCAGAGGACAGGGAGACGAACAGCCCGGGCGGCAAAGCGCGGGCGATGGCGCGCTCGGCGCTGGCGTCGAGGTAGGAGAAGAGCAGATTCACCGCGACCGCCTCCACGTCCAGCGCCGCCAGCGCCGCGCGCAGGGCGTCGAGGTCGTGGGGTGTCAGCGCCTCGATGGGCCGGCCGTCGGCGCCGAGACGGCCGCCGGTCTCCAGGCACAGGGCCGCTGGCACCGGCGGCGTCGCCGGCGGTGGCTGCAGATCATAGAGCGCCGCGCGGGCCTGACGCCCGATGCTGAGCAGATCCCGAAAGCCGCGGTTGGTCACAAAGGCCGTGCGTGCGCCTTTGCCTTCCAGGACGGCATTGGTGGCCACGGTGGAGCCGTGCACGATGCTGAGATCCGCCGGCGCCAGGCCCAGTTCCTGCACGCCGCGCAGGATCGCCTGCTCGGGTACCGCCGGGGTCGACGGCACCTTGTGGATGCGCAGCCCGCCGGCGTGCCAGAGGACGAAATCGGTGAAGGTGCCGCCGGTGTCGATGCCAAGCAAAGCCATGCGTCAATCCCATTGTCTGCGGTGAGCCCCCGGTGCGCCTGCACGACACCGCTGGACGAGCGTCGAGGTTACACCGGCCCGCGGTCATACCCAACGCCGATGCGTGCCGGCGCGCGCTTGGCAGGCGCCCACGCCCGCGCTATGGTCGCCGCCATGGATGCATTGCTACGAGTACACGCCCTCACGCGTCACCGCCGCCGAAACCGCCGCCCCACACGGCACCCGATCCGCGCGCAGGCGCCGGAGCACACCGCGCCGGCGGCGGACACCAGCGGACCGTTCCCGGGCCCGCGCCGCGCATCACCCGCCGCCGCCGCGCCCCTCACCGCGGCCCGGCGCAGCACAGGCCCAGTCGCCGCGGTAATGGCTCACGGCGGGCGCGTCGCGCGCTGACATGCCAGAACTGCCGGAAGTCGAAACCAGCCTGCGCGGCATCGCCCCGCACCTGCGGGGCCGACGTATCGTCCGCCTCGTGGCGCGGCAGCGGCGGCTGCGCTGGCCGGTGCCCGAGACCGTGGACGCCGCCGTGGCGGGCCAGCCCGTCGAGTCCCTCAGCCGCCGCGCCAAGTACCTCTTGCTGCACCTGCCGCGGGGAGCACTGATCCTGCACCTGGGCATGTCCGGCAGCCTGCGGGTGCTGCCGGCCACCACGCCTGCCGGGGCACACGATCACATCGACCTGGTACTGGACGACGGCCGCTGCCTGCGGCTGCGGGACCCGCGGCGCTTCGGCAGCCTGCACTGGGCGGAGCCGCCCATCGCCGCGCACCCCCTACTGGCGCGCCTGGGCCCGGAGCCCTTGTCGCCGGGCTTCGACGGCGCCCACCTCTTCCGGTTGAGCCGTGATAGCCGCGCGCCCGTCAAGAACTTCATCATGGACAGCCACGTCGTGGTGGGTGTGGGCAACATCTACGCGAGTGAGGCCCTGCATCGCGCCGGCATCCATCCCCATCGCCCGGCGGGGCGCATCGCGCTGGCCCGCCACGAGCGCCTGGCGACGAGCATCAAGACGGTGCTCGCGGCGGCCATCGCGCAGGGCGGCACCAGTCTGCGGGATTTCGTGCAGGAGGACGGCGCGCCGGGCTACTTCGCGCAGGCGCTCAAGGTCTACGGGCGCGCGGGCTTGCCCTGCCCCGGCTGCGGCGAGCCGGTGCGCCAGCAGCGCATCGGCCAGCGCTCGAGCTTCTACTGTCCGCGCTGCCAGCACTGAGCCGCGGAGCGCGCCGGCGGCAAGCAACCGCGGGCTGGGTGGCGGCGGGCGGGGGACGCCGTGAATACATCCCTGTAGGCTTCACGACCGCATCCCTGCGGTCGAGACCCCCGCCCGCCGCCACCCAGCCCGCTGAGGCTTGGGCCGAACGTTGCCGTCCGTCGGGGGTGCCTCATCCCTTGGTGCGCTCGAATTCGGCCATGTACGCGATCAGCGCGTCCACGCCCGCCTCGGGCATGGCGTTGTAGATGCTCGCGCGCATGCCGCCGACGGAGCGATGGCCCTTCAGCGTCAGCAGGCCGGCGTCTTTGGCGCCGGCCAGAAAGTCGGCGTCNAGCTCGGCATTGGCGAGGGTGAAGGGCACGTTCATCCAGGAGCGNCTTCCGGGCTCCACCGGATTGGCGTAGAAGTCCGAGCCGTCGATGGCGGCATAGAGCTTGCCCGCCTTGCGCTGGTTGATCTCGGCCATGCCGGCGAGGCCGCCCAGGTCTTTCAGCCACTCAAACACCAGTCCCGCCAGGTACCAGGCGTAGGTGGGCGGGGTGTTGTACATGGACTCGGCGTCGGCTTGGATCTTGTAGTCGAGCATCGCCGGGGTGCCGTCGATGGGCTGGCCCATGAGGTCGTCGCGGACGATGACCAGCGTCAGGCCGGCGGGGCCGATGTTCTTCTGCGCGCCGGCGTAGATGACGCCGAACTTCGACACATCGATGGGGCGCGAGAGGATGGTGGAGGACATGTCCGCCACCAACGGCTTGTCGGTCTCGGGCACGTAGGGGAACTCGACGCCCTGGATGGTCTCGTTGGGGGTGTAGTGCAGGTAGGCGGCGTCGGCGGACAGGCGCAGCTCGGCCTGCGCCGGGGCGCGGGCGAAGGTGCCGTCCTGCTCGGTGCTGGCGGCGATGTTAATGCTGGCGAAGCGCTTGGCCTCGGCGATGGCCTTTTTCGACCAGCTGCCGGTGTTGAGGTAATCGGCCTTGCGCTGGGCCTTATCGGCGCCGCGCAGCAGGTTCATGGGGGCCATGGCGAATTGCAGCGACGCCCCGCCTTGCAGGAACAGCACTTTGTAGTTGTCCGGCACCGCGAGCAGCTCACGCAGGTCCGCCTCGGCCTGCCGGGCGATGGACAGGAACTCCTTGCCGCGGTGGCTCATCTCGGCCACGCACATGCCGCTGCCGTGCCAGTCGAGCATCTCCGCCTGCGCGCGCTCGAGCACCGCCTCCGGTAGCATCGCCGGGCCGGCGCTGAAGTTATAGGGTCTGGACATGGTTTGACTCCTTACGTGTCGGTGTGTGTTCGGTCATGGTGCGACGTCCGGGCGCGTCGTGCCGGGGCCGCACAAGAGTGGCGTGGCGTCCGCAGTGGCGTGGCGTCCGGGCGCGGCGCGCCGGGGCTGCACGATAATGGCGTGGCGTCCGGGCGCGGCGTGCCGGGGCTGCACGCGCCGGGCCGGCCAACATCGCCGGCACCCGCCGGCATGGGGGCGACTCGCGCAACCATGTGCGGGGGCGGGCGCCGGGGTCAAGAAATTGGCCAAACATTGCGCGCCACGGGGCTGGGATGCAACCCGTCGACAGGCACCGCAGCACCCGCACCCGCCGCATATCCGCCTCGGCCCACCTGGTGCCGGCGGCGGTCCTGTGTGATACCTTCATCACATGACCACCGGCCAGCCGCCGGTTCGTACACGTCATTCAATTTCTCGGAGTCACCATGGACGACAATCGCAAAAAGGCCCTCGCCGCGGCGCTGAGTCAAATCGAAAAGCAGTTCGGCAAAGGCTCGGTCATGCGCATGGGCGACGCCGGCGCCATTCCCAACATCGAGGCCGTCTCCACCGGCTCCCTGGGCCTCGACGTCGCCCTTGGTATCGGCGGCCTGCCGCGCGGGCGCGTGGTCGAAATCTACGGCCCCGAATCCTCGGGCAAGACCACACTCACCCTGCACGCCGTCGCCCAAGCCCAAAAAGTCGGCGGCACCGCCGCCTTCGTCGACGCCGAGCACGCCCTCGACCCGGTCTACGCCGAAAAGCTCGGCGTCAACATGGACGAGCTGCTCGTCTCCCAGCCCGACACCGGCGAGCAAGCCCTCGAAATCACCGACATGCTGGTGCGCTCCGGCGCGGTGGACCTGGTGGTGGTCGACTCCGTCGCCGCCCTCACCCCCAAGGCCGAAATCGAAGGCGAGATGGGCGACAGCCACGTCGGCCTGCAGGCCCGGCTCATGTCCCAGGCCCTGCGCAAGCTCACCGCCAACATCAAGCGCTCCAACGCCATCGTCATCTTCATCAACCAGATCCGCATGAAGATCGGCGTCATGTTCGGCTGCTTCGACTATCATGCGAAGGTCGTGCTGGCCGACGGCTCCACCGAGAAGATCGGCAAGATCGTCAACCAACGCCTGCCGGTGGAGGTTCAGTCCATGGACCCTGAAACCGGCGCGATCGTGCCGCGCCCAGTGGTGAACTGGTTTCGCAACGGCGAGACGGAGCGTTGGCTCGACCTGGAAGTCGAAGCCGGCGGCAGCAGTGGCCGGCGTCAGCTCACCTGCACCGAGAATCACCGCATCTTCACCCCCAGCGGCGAGCGTCCGGCCGGTGAGCTTCAGGTGGGAGACGAAGTCATGGTCGCGGCCAAGCATTATCTGCTCTCGCACGACCAAAACCAGCTCATCCTCGGCGGACTACTGGGGGACGGCTCCCTGCGCTATGCCTCCGAGCACAACGTCGCCTTCCGCGTCGGGCACGCGGAGCGCCAGCGGGAATACTGTGCCTGGAAGCAGGAAATGCTGGCGCCCTTCGCGCACGAGATCACGCCCACCGGCAACGGCATCGGCTTCGATACGATCCCGATGGGGCAGCTCGCCGGCCTGCATCGGCAGGCCTACGGCGCGCAGAGCAGGCAAGTCGGTGACGGTATGCTGCAAGCGATGGATGCGCGCGCCGTGGCGGTCTGGTACGGCGACGACGGCACCTTCTCCGCCAGCCACGAGCAGTGGGGGCATGGCGAGGCCGAGATCGGCTGTGTCAGCCTTTCCATGGCAGACAAAGAGCGGCTCGCGGACCGCCTGGCCGAGCTGGGCATGGGCCGCCCCACGGTCAGTGCCAATCGACTGAGCTTCAGCGGCGAGCGCGCGCGTGCCTTTCAAGCAAAGATCGCGCCCTATCTGCATCCATCGCTGGACGACAAGCTCCACCCGGACTTCCGTGGTCGTTTCCAGTGGCAGCCGGACAACTCCGATGCCCACCTGAACGGCCGCCGCCTTGCGCTGCGCACCCAGCTGCGGGCTGTGCCGATGCGCGTCACCCGCAAGGAGCTGCGGCCAGCGGCTCCGGGGCATCGCACGCGCTTCGATTTGGAAGTCGAAGGCAACCACAGTTACCTGGTGGATCATGTTGCGGTCCACAACTCGCCCGAGACCACAACCGGCGGCAACGCCCTCAAGTTCTATTCATCCGTGCGGCTCGACATCCGCCGCACCGGCGCCATCAAGAAGGGCGACGAAGTCATCGGCAACGAGACCAAGGTCAAGGTGGTCAAGAACAAGGTCGCGCCGCCCTTCAAGCAGGTGATGTTCGACATCCTCTACGGCGAGGGCATCTCGCGCCACGGTGAGATCATCGACCTCGGCGTCCAGCAGGGCATCATCGAGAAATCCGGCGCCTGGTACAGCTACGATGGCAATCGCATCGGCCAGGGCAAGGACAACGTGCGCGGCTTTTTGAAAGACCATCCGGACATGGCCGACGCCATCGAAGCCAAAATCCGCGAAGCACTCCTACCCCCCAAGCGCACCGCCACCGCCCCCGAAAGCGAAACCGCCGGCCCCACAACAGGCGAGCCCTAAA
>PR_CR_10_Liq_1_inCRDRAFT_1001182_pt1 | contig 15095 bp, 13 predicted proteins | sample PRCRCaboRojoPR_3_FD_10241 | JGI IMG/M metagenome (IMG submission 10241)
TACCAGGGCCGTGACGACCTGGTTCTGTTGGCGCTGCCGGCGGGCGCGCAGACCGCGGCGGTCTTCACCACCAATGCCTTCTGCGCGGCGCCGGTGCAGATCGCGCGCCGGCACCTGGCGCAGACGGCGCCGCGCTGGCTGCTGATCAACGCCGGCAACGCCAACGCGGGCACCGGGGACCGCGGTCTCGCCGACGCCGAGATGTCCTGCACGGCGCTGGCGGCCGCCGGCGACTGTGCACCGGAGCAGGTGCTGCCCTTCTCCACCGGCGTCATCGGCGAATACCTGCCCGTGGAGCGTATCGCAGCCGCCCTGCCACAGCTGGTCACGAGCCTGCGCGAGGACGGCTGGGAGGCCGCCGCCCGCGCCATCATGACCACCGACACCCGGCCCAAGACCGCCAGCGCGCGCTGCGACCTGGGCGGGCGCGAGGCGACGGTGGTCGGTATGGCCAAGGGTGCCGGCATGATCCGCCCGGACATGGCCACCATGCTCGCCTTCCTGGCGACGGACGCAGCGGTGCCGCGTGACCTGCTGGCGTCAATTCTGCGCGACGCGGTGGCCGACACCTTCAACGCCATCAGCATCGATGGTGATACCTCCACCAACGATGCCTGCGTGCTCTGCGCCGCCGGCACCCTGCCCGGTGCGCCGGTGGCGAAGGGCTCCCCCGCTGCGGCCGCCCTGGGCGCGGCGGTGCACGCCGTCTGCGACACGCTGGCGACAGACATCGTCAGCGACGGCGAGGGGGCCAGCAAGCTCGTCAGCATCGAGATCACGGAGGCGCAAAGCGCCACCGAGGCCCGTGCCGTCGCCGACACCATCGCCCATTCACCGCTGGTGAAGACGGCGCTCTTCGCTGCAGACCCCAACTGGGGCCGCATCCTGGCCGCCGTCGGCCGCGCCGGTGTGCCCGGGCTCGACATCGAGCGCGTGCGCATTTGGCTCGACGACTGCCTCATCGTCAGCGGCGGCGGTCGCGACCCGGCCTACACCGAATCCGCGGGGCGGGCCGTCATGGCCCGGGATGCCTTCCGCATCGGTGTCGCCCTCGGACGCGGGCGGGACTGCGCACGGGTGCTCACCTGCGATTTGAGCTACGACTATGTCCGGATCAACGCCGAGTACCGGACCTGAGGGTGCCGCCAAGCCGCAGCAGCGTCTCATTCACGTCGCCGCGGGCGCCTTGTTGGACGACCGGGGCCGGGTGCTGGTGGCGCAGCGCCCCGCGGGCGTGCACCAGGGCGGGCTCTGGGAGTTCCCCGGCGGCAAGCTGGAGCCCGGTGAGCCCGCGCACAGGGCCCTGGCGCGGGAGCTGCGCGAGGAGCTCGGCATCGAGGTGCGTGCGGCGCGCCCGCTGATCCGCGTCCACCACGACTATGGCGACCGCCATGTGCTGCTGGAGGTGTTCCTGGTGACCGCATTCACCGGCACGCCTCAGGGTCTTGAGGGCCAGCCGCTCGACTGGGTGGCGCCGCAGGCCATGGACGCAGCCCGCTTTCCAGCCGCCGACAAGCCCATCATCGATGCCCTGCGGCTGCCGGCGCGGTACCTGATCACCGGCGCCGACCCGCAGGACCCTGACCAGTTTCTGCGCAGGCTCCGGGACTCGCTGCGCGCCGGCATCGGGCTGGTGCAGCTGCGCGCCCACGGCCTCGATGACACCGCCTACGCCAGGCTCGCTCGTGCCGCGCTGCCGCTGTGTCGCGCGGCGGGTGCGGGCCTGGTGCTGAACCGCGATCCGACCGCCGGCGCCGGCATCGCCGCGGATGGCCTGCACCTGCGCGCGGCGACGCTGTGGCAGCTTACCGCCCGGCCGGCGGGGGTGGGCTTGGTGGGTGCCTCCTGCCATGACGCCGCGGACCTCCGGCGAGCTGCCGAGCTTGGCCTCGACTATGCCCTCCTGGGGCCGGTGCTCCCCACCGCGACCCATCCCGGCGCCCAGACCCTCGGTTGGTCCGGTTTCGCCGCGCTCGCCGATCCCGCCCGGGTGCCCGTGTATGCGTTGGGTGGCCTCGGCGAGGCCCACCTGACCCTGAGCTTTGCGCATGGCGCCCAGGGCGTCGCCGCCATCTCCGGCTTCTGGCGCGGGTCCTGAGGGCGCAGGGACAGCGTCATCGGTCAGCGTTGCTGCCGCGGGCAGCACCAACCTCCTGCGCGTCCAGACCAGCCGGCGACCGCCACCCTGTCTTTTGGCCTGCTTGCCGCCCGGAGCGCCGCTCGCGCAATCCATGTCCACGGCGGTGGGGCGAATCGGAGCAGGCCGACATGAAGTGGACGCGAAACAGACGCGGTTTCGTCATGGCGAGGTCAATGCATTGTCACGATGCGTTGCCTTCATCTGATCTTCATACACTGTCAACGGCGTCGCAACAATTGCAGGTCACCATACAGCGAATGACCACAGGCGGTTGTATTTGCTATGCGTGCAGCATTCAGCTCCGGCAAGGTGGAGCGTCTCCATCCCCTCAAATACCGCAGCATCTGGATCTCGGACATTCACCTCGGCTTCCGCGGCTGCCAGGCGGACTTCCTGCTGGATTTTCTTCAGGCGACCGAATGCCGGCAGCTCTACCTGGTGGGCGACATCATCGATGTCTGGGCGATGAAGAACGGCATCCACTGGCCGCAATCGCACAACAACGTGGTGCGCGCCATTCTGGACAAGGCACGCAGCGGCACCGAAGTGGTGTATGTGCCCGGTAACCATGACGAGGTGCTGCGTCCGCACATCGGCAGCGACTTCGGCAACGTGGCGGTGCGCGACGAGATCGTGCATACCACCGTGGACGGGCGCCGCTTTCTGATCCTGCACGGGGACAAGTTCGATCACGTGGTCCAGCACGAGCGCTGGCTCGCCGTGCTCGGCTCGCGGCTCTATGATCTGCTGCTGGCCGTGAATCACCGCCTGAATTGGGTGCGCAAGCGGCTCGGCATGGGCTATTGGTCGCTGGCGGCCTATCTCAAGCACCGGGTCAAGAATGCCGTCAACTACATCGGCGATTTCGAGCAGGCGGTGGCCGACGAGGCCAAGGCGCGCGACGTGGACGGCATGATCTGCGGGCATATCCATCATGCCGAGATCCGCGACATCGACGGCGTCACCTACTGCAATTGCGGTGACTGGGTGGAGAGCTGCACCGCGCTGGTGGAGCACCACGACGGCAGCATGGAGCTGCTGCGCTGGACCGAGGAGCAGAAAGTGCTCACCACCGAATGGCCCCTGTCCACCACCACACCGGCCGCAGCCATGGCCAAGGCCGGCTGAGCCAACCGGTCGGCCAGCCACGCGCTCAGCGCCGCCCGGGCGTTGTGCGCCACCGCGCTGCCCAACCCGGCTGATCGCTGCCGGCTCAAGCGTCGGAGGGCGCCTGGGCCGCGAGCAGGCAGCGATAGCGCTTCCAATCGAACGCGGGCCCCGGGTCCGTCTTGCGCCCGGGCGCCACATCGCTGTGCCCGACGATGCGCTCGGCGGTGATGGCGGGAAAGCGCCGCATGATCTCTCGGGTCACCAGGGCGAGCCGCGTGTACTGCGCATCGCTGAAGGGCGTGTGGTCCGTGCCCTCAAGCTCGATGCCGATGCTGTAGTCGTTGCATTCCGGCTGGCCCTGCCAGCTGGAGCGGCCGGCATGCCAGGCGCGCTGCCACAGATCGACGAACTGGATGGTCTCACCGTCACGGCGGATGAAGAGGTGCGCCGACACCGGGTTGTGGGCGATGGTCGCGAAATAGGGGTGTGCGGCCGGGTCCAGCTGTCCGCAAAAGAGCTGCTCCACCCAGGGGCCGCCGAGCTCCCCGGGCGGCAACGAGATGTTGTGGATCACCAGCAGGTCGATGCAGACCCCGGGCGGGCGCGCACCGCAGTGGGGAGAGGGCAGCGGGCGGACACCATCGAGCCAGCCGCTGTGCGCTTGGTCGGGCTGTTGCACCATGCCTGCCTCAGCGGTGTTGCGCCGCCATGCCTTTGATGACGAGATCCGTGAGGCTCACGATGCCCACCACTTCAGCGTCCGCCACCACCGGCGCCCGTGACAGGTTGAAGCGCGCAAACAGGCGTGCGCAGTAGCGGATGTCCATGTCCGCAGCCGGTGCGCTCCTCGAAGTGCCCCACCTCCGCGATGGTCTCCAGAATACTGCGTGCCAGGTGCTCTTCCACCAGCAGGAGCACCACGTCGCGCTGCGTCTCCAGCGTCAGGCCAAAGAACGTCTTCTGCTGCTCGGCCCCCTCGCCGCGGGGTCGTGCAGAGGGGCGCGATGGCGTCGAGGGCGCAGGGCGTGCTCACGGGGTTGGCAGCGGCTCAGACCAGCATGCCGTAGCCCATGACGAAGATCATGGGTGTCAGGGACGCGAAGGCGATGAGGCCGAAGCCGTCCACCAGTGGATTACGGCCCTCGATGCTGGTGGCGATGCCGACCCCGAGCGCCGTCACCAGCGGTACGGTGATGGTGGAGGTGGTGACGCCGCCGGAATCATAGGCAATGCCGACGATCTCCGCGGGCGCGATCATGGTCATCAGCACCACACCCGCATAGCCGCCGATGATGAGCGTCTGGATGGGCCAGCCGCGCAGGATGCGCACCACGCCCAGCACCAGCGCGAAGCCGACGGCGACGGCCACCGTGATGCGAAGGCCATATGCATAGTCTGCCCGGGCAGCCATGTCGGCCGCGATGACGCCGTCGGCGGCGGCCACCGCGGCGGCCTCGGCGGCGACGGCGATGAGCGCCGGCTCCGCCACCGTGGTGCCGAAACCGAGGCCGAAGGCGAACGCCAGGAGCCAGAACAGGCTGCCCCTGCGCGCAAGGCCCAGAGCCATGCCCTCGCCGGGGGGAAACAGTCCGAGCTTCAGCCCCTGTACGAACAAGGTGAAACCGAGCACCACCAGGACCACGCCCATTGCGATCTGGCCCAAATTCGCCAACGGCTCGCGCAGCAGCAGCGGTTGGAACACCGCAATGACGGTGACGATGGGCGCCAGGTCCCGCAGGCTGCCGGCCCGGGCGCCGGCAGCTTGGGCGACGATGGTACGCGCGGATTGGGACATGCAAAGGGGGGGCGGTGTACGGCTGCGGGTTGCGGTGGTGGGCAGAGACCCCAAGACCTGCAAAAACCAGGGTCTCAGGCTGCGCCTTCGCGGACAAATGGTACTAAACTAGGGACCAATAATGAGAACGCGCGTGCGGCGCCTGCGCCCACCGCCGTGATGGTCCCATGGAGCCTGATCGACCCGCTCTAACCGACGCACGCCGTGGCGGCACCCGCAGCCTGGCCCTGCAGCGTATGCTGGGCCAATGCACCGAGCTGCTGCAACGGGAGCTGCCGCCGCTGATGGACGCCGCGCTGCAACGCGTGGACGACGCGCTGTACGATCTCGCGGACAAGGCCGAGAGCGATCGCAGCTACGCCAGCTACTTCGAAGCACAGCGGTGTCTGCGCCACCAGCGCGGCAACCTCAAGCGGCGCTTCCTGCGTAATCTGACAGATACAGTGACGCTGTTCCAGGACGCGGCGCAGAGCCTCGATCTGGCCGTGGACCACAGCTTCGATTCCGACGAGCTCCAGATCCTGGGCGAGCGGGACCTCGAAGAGTCCCTGGTCCTCACCAACATGATCTCCAAAGCAGATACCCGCTACCTGCGCCCGCTGCGGGATCTGACGCGCCACTTCGCGCAGCTCCTGGGCCGGCCGGCGCTGCGTCAGCGGGATGTGCCGGTGAGTCCCACGGCCATCGCCAACGCCTTCGCCGCCGCGGTCCGCTCCCTGGAGGACCTGGACGTCTCCACGGTGCTGGTGGTGCACAAGATCTTTGATCAGCAGGTGATGGACCGCTTGGAAGGCTTCTACTCGGGGTGTGTCGACTTCGCGCGTGCCCAGGGGTTGTCGCCGCCGGCGCGCAAGCACGAGATCGTCAAGAACGAAGACGGAGACACGCCGGCGGCCGGCGGGGCTCAGTCCAGCCCCAGTGCGGGCCGCGGCCCGGCGTCGCCACCGGCGCCGGCGATGCCGTTCGACCCCGTCCCCGCCTCGGCGTCAGACCTGCGCCCGCCGGCGAGCGGCTATGCCGGCGCCGCCGCCCAGTCCGTGGACGGCGCCGGTCAGCATGCCGCGGAGGGTGCGGCAGCACAGCCGGCGGTCGGCGCCGGAGCTGGGGGGGACCGGCCACCGGCGTGTGCTGAGCAGCCGGGCGCTGCGAGCATGTTCGAGGCCCTGCGGCAGATGCTCGCCGGCGCCCGGCAGCCGAGTGCTGCGGAGGAGTCGCTCGCGACGCTCGCCACGCAGGAGCTCCTCGCCGTGCTGTCGCGGGTGCAGCCGGAGGCGACCCAGCAGGCCGCCGATAGGGCGCTCGCACCGAGCACCCTGAGGCACGCCGTCGGCAATCGGCTGCGGGCGAGCATGGACCCTTCAGCGCCGCGTCGTCTGGCGCCGAGCGATGAAGACACCATGGATCTGGTGTTCCTGCTCTTCGAGCAGTTGCTGGCCGGTGCGGACATGCCGGATGCCATCAAGGTGCTTGTGAGCCGGCTGCAGATCCCCTACGTCAAGGTCGCGCTGGTGGACCGCCGCTTCTTCGATGATCCGGAGCATCCGGCCCGCCGGCTTCTGAACCGCATCGCCGAGGCGAGCATCGGCTGGAACGACGGCGACCGCGACCAGGGCGACGGTCTCTATGCGCGCATCGACCAGCTCGTGCAGCGGGTGGTCACGGCCCCCCGCAGCGAGCCACAGCTGTTCGAGACGCTGGATCGGGAGCTCGCCGACTACCTTGCAGGCCAGCGCGTGCGGGTGGCGAGCGCGGAGGAACGGGTGGTGCGCCAGGCGGTCGCCCGCAGCAGCCGGCAGAATGCCCGGCGCCAGGCATTGGCGTGCATCGCCGCCCGCGTACCGGCCCCGGAGCGGCTGCCGCCGGTGGTGCGTACCGTCCTCGACGACGGCTGGGTCGAGGCCATGGTCCAGGCCTACGCCGACGGCGGCGAGCAGGGTCGGGCGTGGCGCAGCGGTGAGCGGGTGCTGGATGATCTCCTGTGGAGTGTGGAGCCCAAGCGTGATGCGGCCGAACGCCGTGAGCTGCTGCGACGTATCCCAGAACTGCTGCGTGACCTGCGTGCCTGCCTCGGCACTGTCATCGCGGATCAGCAACTGCTGGCGCGGTGGCTGAAGGAGCTCCAGACCGTTCATATCGCCGCCCTCAGAGGTCAGCCGGACGGCGGTCTCGCCGCCGGCGCACAGCGGCCGCCCCGGCTCGGTGTCGGTGAAGACACCGCTACCGTGCCGACCGGCGATGCGGACGCGCTGCCCATCGGATGCTGGCTCGGCGTTGCCCGCGACGATGGCAGTATCCAGCGCTTCAAGCTCGCCTGGCGGGGCGAGGCGGGCGATCCGGTGCTGTTCGTGGACCGCCTGGGTCGAAAGGGCTTCGAGCTGCCGAAGCCGGAGCTGGAGGCCCTGCTGGCGCAGGACCTCGCCACCGTCATCGGCACCGGCGACCCGCCGCTGGTGGACCGCGCCATGGAAGCGATCCGCCAGTCGCTCAGTGTGCACTGAGCTGTCCCCCGGCGCGTTGAGCTTACCGCACGCGCGCAGTCAACCCAAAACGCAAGCCAGGTAGGTCTCCCATGTCAGCTGCGTCAGCTTCGCCGGCGCTTGCCGCCTGTCTGCCCCCCATGGAGCACATTCGCGCCCACGTGCGTCGCGCACTGGACGAGGACGTCGGCAGCGGTGATCTCACGGCAGCCCTGCTGCCGGCGGATCAGCGTGCCCGGGCCGAGGTGGTGACGCGCGAGTCAGCAGTGCTCTGTGGGCAGGCCTGGCTCGAGCTCGCCTTCACCCTCATCGACGACCGGGTCGCAGTGGACTGGCTGGTGGCTGATGGGGAGCGCATCCAGCCGGGCGATTGTCTGTGTCGCATCGAAGGGCCGATGCGCGCCCTGCTCACCGCCGAGCGCACGGCGCTCAACTACCTGCAGACGCTCTCCGGGACGGCCACCCGCGTGCGGCGCTACGCCGACGCCGTCGCCGGCTTGTCGGTGCGCATCCTGGACACGCGCAAGACCTTGCCCGGGTTGAGACGCGAGCAGAAGTACGCCGTCTGTTGCGGCGGCTGCCACAACCACCGTATGGGGCTCTACGACGCCGTGCTGATCAAGGAGAACCACATCACCGCCGCCGGCTCCATCGGCGCCGCGGTGGCGGCCGCACGGACGCAGGTGCCCGCGGGGGTCCCCGTGGAGATCGAGGTGGAGTCGCTGGCCCAGCTGGAGGCGGCCTTGGCCGCCGGCGTCGAGCGCGTGCTGCTGGACAACTTCGAGCTCGCCGATCTGCGTCGGGCCGTGGCGCTGAGCCAGGGGCGCGCGCGCCTCGAGGCCTCCGGCGGCGTGGGTCTGGACCAGTTGCGGGCCATCGCCGAGACCGGCGTCGATGACATCTCCGTGGGAGACCTCACCAAGAGCGTGCGGGCGGTGGACCTCTCCATGCGTCTGCTCGCCGATAGAGGAAATTAATCGAAAGAATCAAGCTAATCAAGAATAAAGATTTTGAATTTTAGAAAATTCTAATATTATCTACCCCGCTGACGCGCAAAACGCGCAGCGCTTGCTAACCCAGAATCTTCGGAGAATACAGATGAAAAAGCTTGCTACCGCCGCCGCCGTCGCCGCTCTGCTCGGTGTTTCCGCTTCCGCCAGCGCCTGGTGGGGCCCGGGCTGGGGTGGTCCCGGCTATGGCTCCGGTTGGGGCGACGGCGTCGGCGACATGCTCGGCGACATGTTCGGTGACGGCTACGGCGACTTCAACATGAGCATGTCCGGCGGCGGTCGTGGCTGGGGTCGTGGTCGCGGCTACGGCTATGGTCGCGGCTACGGGTACGGTTACGGCAATCCGTACTACGGCGGCTACGGCTATCCGTACGGCGGCTACCCGGGCTACGCTCCCTACGCAGCGCCCTACGGCATGCCGGCGGCCCCCGCGGCTCCGGCCCAGCCGGCGCAGCCTGAAGCCAAGTAAGGTCGCTGCAATGACCGCCCGCGCACCGGTCCTGCCCGCGGGCAGGCCGGTGGCGGTGCAGGAGCTCACGCGCCGCACGGATGCGCACCTTCCCCCCGTTCCGCTCACCGTCGGTTTTCATGGGCTGCCCTGCCGCAGTCTGACCGATGCCCCGCGTCCGTGCCGCTTTGGCCGTTATCCGTGTGCGACCGATGCAGGGTTGCCCGAGCGATGCCGTCCTGCACACGCGCCGTCTGGCGTGCCGTAAAAACCCCAGCTCAAAGACAGTTACATGAACAGCATCGGCGGATCACCGCCGAGGCTCTGCAATGCTTGCATGGCTTGGGCCCGTGCACCGAGCCGCGATGGCCCTCGCACCATCAGAGCCCGTTCCCAGAGGGTGTCGGCCTCGCCTGCTCCACCGCGGCTCGCCCGGCACGCTGATGCTGTCGGATCACGTCCATGAGCCGGTCTTCGACGCCGGCGATCACCTGTGGCCAGCTCAAGGACTCCGCGGTTCGCCGCGCGGCGGTGCCGATGGTACGCAGTCGGTCGGGCGCTGCGGCGGCAGCCACTGCTTCGTTGATGAAGGCCGGGCGGTCTCCGCAAGGTGCGAGCAGGCCGTTGCTGCCGTGGCGGATGTGCTCGTGGGCGGCGGCATAGTCGAAGGCGCTCACGGCGAGACCGCTCGCCATCGCCTCGGTGACCACGTTGCCGAAGGTCTCGGTGAGGCTCGGGAACAGGAACAGATCGCCGCTGGCATAGTGCGTGGCCAAGGCTTCCCCCACGCGGGCGCCGACGAAACGGCAGCCGGGGTGTGAGCGTGCCAGGCGCGCGCGCTCCGGTCCGTCTCCCACCAGCACACACTGGACATGGCCGATCCGCGCCGTGAGCGCTTCCATGGTGGCGAGCGCCAGGTCGATGTTCTTCTCCGCGGCAATACGACCGACGTAGAGGGCGACGATGTCGTCCGGCCCACAGCCCCATTCCCGCCGCAGGGCGTCGCTGCGGCGCGTGGGTGTGAAGAGATCGGTGTCAACGCCGCGGCTGAACAGCTGCACGTTGCGGAAGCCGACCTCGCTTAGCTGGCTGCGGAGCGCCGCCGTGGGTACCAGAGTCGCATCCGAGCGATTGTGAAAATTCTTCAGCGTGTTGACGATGGGCCGGGTCAGCAGGCCCAGGCCGTAATGCCGGCTGTACTGGTGGAACTGGGTGTGAAAGCCGGTGATCACCGGGATGGACGCCCGCACCGCTGCGTTCAGCGCCGCATGCCCGAGGGGGCCCTGGGTGGCGACGTAGAGCACGTCCGGTCGCAGGCGCAGCCAGAGATGGCGCAGGCGCCAGTACACCGGCAGCCCGAAGCGCAGGCCGCGATAGCCCGGGATGGGCAGACCCGGCACCAGGAAGTGCCCGCGCGGTGTGCCTCCGCGGCGGTCCGCCGCCTGGCGCGGGCGCACCAGCAGCACCTGGTGGCCCCGACGCGACAGACCGTCCACCAGCTGGCGCATGGTGTTGGCGACGCCGTTGATCTCCGGCGGGTAGGTTTCGGTGACGACGGCGATGCGCATTGCTGGTTACCGGGGTCTCAGCCTCGTGTCGTCCGCAGCCGGCTCAGGCCGACACTCATCCCCTCGCCGGCTTCAGGCGGCTGCGCCATCGGCGGCGCTCATGTGAGCCGCATCTGCCGGTACAGCCGCGCTCACGTCCGCGAGGCGGCACAGCTCGGCCGCGACCGCAGCGCGCGCGGTCTCCGCCAGCTCGCGGCGGGAGGCTGCCTGCGCCGCCACCGGTGGCAGGAAGGTCAGTGTGACCGTCAGACCCGGGTGGCGCAGCACGCGCCCGAGGTGGGCGAGCAGCGTGTCCTCGCCGACGAAGGGCGCGATGTGGTCCGGCATATGGCCGTTACCGTAGCGGATCGCCACGGGCTGCACCGGCACTGTGCCGTCCTCCGCCGCGGAAAACAGCCTTGCGTGGAAGCGCAGCAGCCCGCGGCCGTCGCTGGTGGTGCCCTCCGGGAAGATCGCGACGCGGGCGCCGGAACGCAAGCGGCGCGCGATCTCCTGCGCCACCCGCGGGGCTTCGTGGGCGCCGCGGCGCATGAACACCGTGCCGGCGAGCTCTGCGAGCCAGCCCACCAACGGCCATTGGCGCACCTCCGCCTTGGACAGGAAGTGCACGGGTGTGGCGCCGCCGAGCACGGGGATGTCCAGCCAGGAGACGTGGTTCACCGCCAACAGCGCACCAGGCGCCGCGCCGCCGCGACAGACCACCCGAACGCCCAGAGCGCGGGCCAGGCGGCGGTGCCACCAAGCCACCAGCGCGGGCAGCCAGGGACGCGGCGTGCCCAAATGCCCGAGCAGCGCGACGCCGCCGCCGAGCAGCGCACCCGTGCAGAGATGCTCGCCCAGACGCAGTGCCCGCCAGGCGGGAATCAGCAATCGCCGTGTGCTCAATGCTCGCCGACACGCTCCAGAAAGTGGCGGGCGTAGGTCGGATTCAGATCCGCAAGGTCCAGCAGCATCAACACATCGCCCACCGCGAAGTCAGGGTCCCGGCAGGCCTCGCCGCAGGCGCGCGCGCCGAGGCGCACATAGGCCTTGAGCAGGGCCGGCAGGGGTGCATCCAGGACCTCGGCGGGGACGTCGGTGCGCAGCAGCGGCGCCTTGGGCGTCACCCGCAGGGCCGCCGGCGCCATGGCCTGTCGGCGCAGGCGGTTCATGATGGCCGCCGCCTGCACGTCGCCCTCGCCGAGGGGGACCGACGCGCAGCCGAACAGATAGTCGATCCCGTGCAGCTGAATATAGCCTGCAATGCCCGACCAGAGCACCGCGATGGCGGCGCCCTGGCGACAATCCGGCGAGATACAGGTGCGCCCGACTTCCAGAAGCCTGCCCGGCAGGTCCGCAATGGCGCCCAGGTGGAACTCGTTTTCCGAGTAGAAGCCGCCGATGCGCCGGGCGACGTCCCCGTGCAGCAGCCGCGTGCAGCCCACGACGGCGTCGGACTTGGTCTCGCGCACCAGCAAATGATGGCAGTACGCGTCGAAGGCGTCGATATCGAGCCCCGCGTGGCCGTGCTTCAGGCGCGCGCCGAGCTCTTCGCCGAAGACCCGATAGCGCAGCGCCTGGGCCTGGCGAATGGCCTCTGGACCAGCCGCCAGCTCCACGTAGAGCCGCTCCCCCCGACGCACCGGAAGCGCAGATGCATTGACCCCCATCGAGCTCACCTCGGCGAAACACTGAACCACCGGCCAATGGCCCAGCGTAGCCGAACAGGGTTGCAGGCTGATGAGGGAATGGTGACGGACAGATGACCGCGGCCCGGTCCGCGTGGCTGCCGGCCATCCAGCGGCCATCGTGCGCCGCCGCGGCCTGTTCAGTGGGCATCGCCATGCAGCGAAATCACGGGCCACCGGCGCTTGCGCGCCACCTCTGCCAGCAGCGGGTCCGGGTCCACGGCGACGGGGTTGTCCACCCGTTCCAGCAGCGGCAGGTCGTTGATGGAATCGCTGTAGAAATGGCTGTCCGTGAGGCACTCGTTCTGGTCGGCGAGCCAGGCCATGAGCCGGGTGACCTTGCCCTCGCGGAAGGCGGGTACGCCGGCCACACGGCCGGTGTAGCCGCTGCCGTCGTGCTCGGGCTCGGTGGCGATGAGGTGGGGAATGCCGAAGCGCGCCACGATGGGCGCGGTAACGAAGGCATTGGTGGCCGTGATCACCAGCAGGGTGTCGCCGGCGCGGCGGTGCTGCTCCACCAGGTCCAGCGCCGGCTGCCGGATCAGCGGGGCGATGTGCTGGTCCAGGAATGCCTGCCGCCAGGCGAGCAGCGCCGGCTCCGGATGGTCGCGCAGCGGACGCAGCGCGAAGGCGAGGAAGGCGTCGATGTCGAGCCGGCCGGCCTTGTAGTCGGCATAGAAACGGGCGTTCGCCGCGGCATATTCCGCGCCGTCCACGACACCCTGCGCCACCAGGTGCTGGCCCCAGAGGTAGTCCGAGTCGCCGGCGAGCAGCGTGTTGTCCAGATCGAAGATGGCGAGCGGCATGGCAGCGGTGTCTGACCGGGCTGACTTCCAAAGCTAACGGAATATCGACGCATCAGCAAAGACTGAAATGCTTGTGGATTTGCCCGCTTGCGTGGGGATGTGGAAAAATGCAGGTGAGCTCAACGAGGTACGCCACCTTGATCGACCCGGACGGTTTTCGCCCCAACGTCGGCATCATTCTGAGCAACGAGCAGCGCCGACTCTTCTGGGGCCGGCGTGTCGGCCAGAACGCGTGGCAGTTTCCGCAGGGCGGCATCAAGTCCGACGAGACCCCGCTGGAGGCCATGTACCGGGAGCTGGAAGAGGAGGTGGGCCTCAACCCCGGGCAGGTCACCGTGCTCGGCTGCACCCAGGGCTGGCTGCGCTACCGGCTCCCGCGCCGGTTCATCCGCCGTCGTTGCGGACCCACCTGCATCGGCCAGAAGCAGGTCTGGTTCATGCTCCGGGTGGACTGCGGCGAGAGTGCCTTCTGCCTGGACCGCTCCGCCAAGCCGGAATTCGATGCCTGGCGCTGGGTGCGCTACTGGCACCCGCTGCGGGAAGTGGTCTACTTCAAGCGGCACGTCTACGCCCAGGCGCTGGAAGAGCTGGCGCCGCTGCTCTATCCCGAGGGTACGCCACGCCCGGACCTGCCGCCGGTCGGGACTGCCGTCGGCGAGGCCGAGGGGCCCTCTTCCGCCCAGCCTTCCGCCCAGCGCGTCGCGCCCGCCCGGCACGGCGCGCGGGAACAGGCTGCCGCTGTCCGCGCTGCCGGGCATCTGCGCCCGCGTCGTCGCTGACCGGCGCTCGCGCAACAGCGCCACGGGCGCCGGCCGCGCAGTTCTTCGGCCATGCTGGCGACATTAAGACGCATCATCGACGCCGTTGACCGTGCGCCCGCGCTGGATGCAGCGCTGGCCGTGGTGGTGCGTGACGTGAAGCAGGCCATCGGCGCCGATGTCTGCTCCGTCTACCTCACCGACACCGCCCGCCGCGAGCATGTGCTGATGGCCACCGACGGTTTGCCGCCGGCGTCCGTCGGCCGGATACGCATCCCCCTGCATCGGGGGCTCATCGGCCGTGCCGCCGAGCGCGCCGACATCGTCAATCTGGACGATGCCCACACGCACGCCTGCTATCTCGCCATCACCGACAGCGGCGAGGAGCCCTTCCACGGCTTCCTCGGCGTGCCCATCATCCAACACCGCCGGGTGCTCGGGGTGCTGGTGCTGCGGCGGCGGGCGGCGCAACGCTTCGCCGACGACGAGGTGACCTTCGTCATGACCCTGGCGATGCAGCTCGCCGCCGCCATCGCGCTCGCGCGCGGCAGCGGCGAGCTGATGCGTCTCCAGCAGCCGGGGCTGCCGAATCACTTTCTGGAGGGCATTGCGGCGGCGCCCGGCGTGGGCATCGGCACGGCCTACGTGGTCTACGCCCCGGCGGACCTGGATGCGGTGCCGGACAAGCCTGCGTCGGACCCGGATGCGGAGATCAAGCGCTTCCGCGCCGCGGTGGCCGGCGTCGCCGCGGACATCGGCCGGCTCGCCGAGCGCATGGGGGGCACGTTGCGCGACGAGGACCAGGCGTTGTTCGATGCCTGGCGGCTGATGCTGGAGAGCGAGAGCCTCGTCGCCGACACCATCGCGCGCATCCGCGCCGGCAATTGGGCGCAGGGCGCGCTGCGGGCCACTGTCGCGGAGCTGCTGGCGGAGTTCGACCGCGTGGACGATCCCTATCTGCGCGAGCGCGGCTCAGACGTGCGCGACCTCGGCCGCCAGGTGTTGGTGCGCCTCCAGCACGGTGCCACGCAGCAGGCGGCGAGCTATCCATCGCAGACGCTGCTGGTGGGGGACGAGATCAGCGCCATGCAGATCGCCGCGGTGCCGCGGGAGTCCCTCGCCGGCATCATCAGCCGGCGCGGCTCGGCGTCGTCGCATCTGGCGATCCTGGCCCGGGGCATGGGGGTGCCGGCGGCGGTGGGCGTGCTGGAGCTGCCGGTGAGCCGGCTCGAGGGGCGCGCCATGATCGTCGATGGCTACCGCGGGCGGGTGTACGTGGAGCCGTCCGCCACGGTGGCCGCCGAGTATCGGCGGCT
>PR_CR_10_Liq_1_inCRDRAFT_1001183_pt1 | contig 15090 bp, 5 predicted proteins | sample PRCRCaboRojoPR_3_FD_10241 | JGI IMG/M metagenome (IMG submission 10241)
TCTACGATCTGCCTTCCTACGAAGAACTCTGCCAAAAACTCTTAGAAAAAGAAAACGACCCTAGAAACAAAGGAATCATTGGCCAAATGAGGAGCTGTATGTCCCAAATATCTGGCATCATGGAACTGCACAGAGAACTCAACTGCATGGAAGAAGCCAAGAAAATACAGATCCAAGAGTTCTTTAGAGAGTCTGAGTTCAGGGTCCTAAGCGAAGTCACCTTCAAGCTTGAAGCCAAGTACATCAAAAGCACCAAAGAAACAAAGTACGACCTTGAGTACTTGCTAGAACTCAAAGAAAGGGCTTCTCTGATCCTTCACACTTCTGAACAGCAAACTCAAGAAGAGGGTATCAGTGGATTTGTGTCCTTAGTTGAAACACTTGACCACTTACTTAAAGTTTTGAACGAACTCTACGAAGAAGGCTATCCTGATGTGGATGTGTCTCCAGATACCTTTACTTGTAAAGAAGGAGACTACTCTGGACTTACAGAATTCACTCGAGAAAAAGAAAAACAACTAGATGACTGGAGAAGGGACCTTGAAACTGCCTACAAAAACTATTACTACTTAAGTTTTCTCTCAGGAAGGCAGTTCTGGGTTCTGGAAAGCAGTCTTGCTGGGCAAAACTTAGACTCAGATGCAATCAACTTACTCAACTACATGGGAAAAGAACCTACTTGCCTTAATATATATCCTGACACTCAAGAACTTAGTATTTACGAAAGACTTGAAACACTAGGAAACTACCTACAAGAACTCACCCAAAACACTTCTAGAGAAGTCTCTTTGACCCCTGGAGACAAAATAAAACAGGAACTCGGGGAAGTCCTTATACTTGAGAACTCCAAAAAAGTCAAGTCTATAGTTTCTATCTACCAAAACTCAGGAAGAAACTTTCCAATGGCACACCAAGTGCTTTTCTGCAAAAAGCAAACTCTCTGGAGACAACTCAAAGCTTTTGTGCACAGGTGCTTTAACGACTCTGGAAACTTGTACCTGCTCATGTACTCTGAAGAACTGACCACTGAAAACCAAACCAAGTTCAGGACCTTATTTGACAAACTCTACCTTGAAAACTTAGACTTCAGACTGGGTTTGGTAGTTTCGAACATAAACTCCTTGGTAGTTAAGTACTTCAAACAGAACTCCCAAATCAAAACTACTGACTTAAGGCAATCCCAACTGCTTAGCGACCAAGAAACTAAACACTCAGTCAAGGAGTTAAGAGTGAATGCCAAAACTATGACCTCTGAAAGTGCTGGTCTGGGAAAAACTACTAAACTACTTAGCGAAGCTAAAAGAGACAGGTGCACTCCTATTAGATTCCCAGTCTCAGGAGAAGTTGACTTATACGACATAGGCAATCGACTATCAAGACTAGTGACTACTGAAAGTGTTCACTTGATTATGGAGTTGGCATCTGTAGACAACTTTTCTGTTTTGGAAGAGATTTTAGTATGCCTCACTCTCTTGAAAGTGCTTGACTACTCCAAAAGTATTTTTGTGCCTCCTAGGAACTTCACTCTGTCAATTGAGATAGCAAACACGAGTAGGAACGAAATCTTTGCTTCAGTAGACTACTTCAAGTACCTAGAAAACGACCATATAAGGGCTTTTGACCCTAACTCTATTATAGTGAAGAAGAACATCTACGACAAGCTCCAGTATGTAGTTTCCTACTTGAAACTGTTTGAAGACAACCGAATTAATGAAACTGACATCAACGAAACCACAGGAGAAAACATGGAAGTTCACGAAGCCAGACATGTCAGATACTACCTGGACAGGTACTTCATTGAAGGACAATTTGAACAAGCTAACTTCATCCAACTAGACATCTTTGTGAAGATTCTCCACAAGTTACTCAGCAACTTCAACAAGTGCGGTTTCCTTTCGCCTGACATCATCCAGTTCATGACAGGTGACGCAAGGGCCAACGGTTTGAGTATTCTAGAAAACGAGTACAGAAACATCAGGTCTACAGCTATGCATGCCTTTCTGATGACAACTAAAGAGTTCACTACTAGGTCAGTTATAAGTGTCGGAAGAGCTCAGCAAATTTCTTTGTCCGAAGACCCTTTTGAAGTTGCTGAGGACTTTATTAACACTCTTAGTTGGGAATCCTCCAACCACTTCAACTTGATAGTTCTGAATGACGGAAGCATCATTTCTATTTACCGCTCCCAAGACCAGGTGCCTGAAAACGTAAAGAAAATGATTTATGTGCAGGAAAACGCACAAAGGATCGAGGGTCCTACAATAGCCCAGAACATTCAAAATGGGAACTATCAAATAACTGAATACTCCCGACTAAGTCACACCCAACTTCTTGCGAAACTAAACACTTTTAGCAAGTCAGGGCTACTGGATATTCTGTACGCTTGGTCAGAGTACGTCATGACTCCAGATAACTTTTTGAAGATGTGCCTGATACACTTAAGAGTTGAAGCACGAGTACCTGTGATCATTATGGGCGAGACTGGGTGCGGCAAAACTTCTTTGATCAGGTTCTTTGCTGAGAAAGTTTTAGAAGATGAGTTAGAGATAGTTTCAGTGCATGCTGGATTCAGCAACCAAGCCCTTAGAGACAAAATCGAAGAACTTAAATGCAGGTCAGAAAGCTTAGAAAGAGGCAAAAAGCTCTGGGTGTTTTTTGATGAGTTTAATACAACTGAGAGCGTAGGCAACATCTGTGAGATCATGTGCAACCGAAGTTTTGAAGGAGAAGAGTTGCCTGAGAACATGGCTTTTCTAGGAGCCTGCAATCCTTACCGAGTAAAGAAAGAGGCTCCAGCTTTTGAAGACAGCGTAGGCATCAAAAAGGCCCGTAACTCCAACATGAAACTTGTGCACCACGTAAAGCCTCTTCCTGAAACAGTGATTCAGTACATTTGGGACTTTGGGAAGCTAACTGAATCAGACCTAAGTAGTTACGTGAGTTCAATGCTTACTAACGCACAAGTTTGTGAACCAGAGTTATTCAAGAACTTAATTTGCAGTGCACACAAGTACTTCCAAGAGCAAGAAGAAACCAGCAGTGTAAGCTTGAGAGATGTAGCCAGGTTCAAAATCCTTTACGAGTGGTTCAAGAAAGCACTTGAAACTAAAGCTGAGATTGAAAACGAACGTTCATACTACGAGAACTTGGAGAAGCACCAACTAACAGTAGACAGAGCTTTTCCACCTGAAATAGAAGCAGGAGTGCTTGCGTTCTGTCACTGCTACTACTTAAGAATGCCCAGTGAAGAGAAGAGAATAGAACTACTGCAAAGAACTTCAGCACTTTCAAAAGGAATGCTGTCAATAGAAAACATACTAGCTGCAGTAACTGCTGAGCAAAATGACTACTTAGCAAGGATGGAAATTCCTGAAGGAACTGCACTTAACAAAGCCCTTAGAGAAAACATCTTTGCTACTATTCCTTGCATCGTCAACAAGATTCCTATTTTCATCTGTGGTAAACCAGGCTGCAGTAAGTCACTTGCCATTCAACTGATCTTTGCCAACTTAAGAGGACAGAAGTCCCCTGACGCCTTCTTTAGGACACTTCCAGAACTCATAAACGTGTCTTTCCAAGGGTCGGACTCCTGCACTTCTGAAGGCATTCTGAAGGTCTTCGAAAGAGCCAGAAAGTACCTTACCACTAACACAGAAGAACAGAAACAAGAAGGCAAAGAGATCCTTCCTGTAGTGATTTTTGACGAGATCGGACTTGCTGAGATTTCCAAACACAACCCTTTGAAGGTGCTCCACAGTTTGCTTGAACTAGAAAATAGAGAAGTAGGGTTTGTAGGAATATCTAACTGGAAGTTAGACGCTTCCAAGATGAACAGAGCTCTTTACTTAGCAAGGCCTGACCCTAGTGAAGAAGACCTAGTTTTCACAGCTATGGAAATCATTGGCAGTCAAGAAAATAAGCCACTTATTGAAGCCCTAGCCAAAGCTTACTCTAAGATGAAGCACAAGTACAAAAAAACTGACTACGCTGACGTGTATGGGCTAAGGGACTTCTACCACCTAATCAAACAAGTCTCTAACACCCTAGCTAAAAACCAAGTTTCAGACCGAGAAGAACTCTGCAGTTTAGTCAAGAAAGGCATTGAAAGGAACTTTGGAGGGAACTTTGGGTACATATTCAACGCAGTTGATGAGATGCAGGAGTACTTTGCAGAGGAGTACGTAGTTGGAGACGTCTTCCACTCGCTGCGGAGTGAAAGCATTCTGGACTTGGTGAACGAGAACCTCATAGACGACAATCCTAGGTACTTAATGCTCATTGGAAGAAGTGACGTGTTGTCTTTTGTCTTAGAAAGCAAAATCAAACAAGAAGAACGCATCAGCCTAGTAGGCAGTACTTTTCGAAAGGACTTAGACGAAGAAAGCTATGGGTCCAGGTGCTTGAGTGATATCATACTCTACATGGAAAAAGGGTACTCCATAGTTTTGGAGAACATGGACCAAATCTACAGTTCTTTGTACGACTTGTTCAACCAGAACTTTGCCAACCAAGGCCACAGGAAGTACTGCAGAATAGCACTAGGAGCCCACTTCAACCCTAGGTGCTTCGTGCACCCTAACTTCCGTGTAATAGTTTTTGTAGACAGCAACGAGCACTCAGTGCTTACTAAAGACCCTCCTTTTCTGAACCGCTTTGAAAAACACCACTTGGACCTTGAAGACATTTTAGACGAGGAACAAGAATGTATAGTGGAGGACGTGGAGGACTGGGTGAATTCCTTCTTCAGGGCAGAAAACATCTGCATTAGTAAGAACAACGTATTTCCTATCTATAACAAGCACGTGATTTCTTTGTTAGTTCTGAGAAACCAAGAAGAAGACAGGGAAGAAATCATCAGACTCTGCAAAGAGTTCCTAGTCAAGTCAGCATCTGTGGACTTGGTTCTTCTGGCTAAACTTAGCAACTTTAGTAATTACGAAGTCGAAGACATCAAAAACTACTGGAAGGACCTTCACAGAGAAAGCTTTGAAGAAAAACTCGAAACAGTTATGGAAACCAACTCTAAACTCTTGGCCTTTACCTACGATGCTGAACGTTACTTGAACAATCCAGAAGTCCTTCAAAAGGACATCAGTGACTTCCAGTCAGAAAACGACCTAAGAAAAGACTTAGTGTCTTTTATGACTAACTCTGAGCAAAGACTGTACTTACTAGAAATCGACTTGGACTCAGAAGGATTTCACATTCCCTTAGTCAAAAACACTTTTGAGAAACTGAATGCTGAACTAAGGCCAAACAAAAGCATATGCATCAGAGTGCACATGTTCAGAAACATTCGGTACGGAGACCAACTGAATCTATTCCACGACTGGGAAGTAGTGTTCCAAGAAAGTTCAGTTTTGCAAGAAGAGTTCCTTGAAAAAACTACTCTTGACTTAATCAGAGAAAATGAATTGACGAGGTTCGAAGAGCAACTAAGTAACCTTGCAGAAAGGTGCCTACTGAACTTTTCTTATGAGTCAGAAAACTCAGAAGGAGAAGTTGTCAAAGAACACATATTCAGTGTGATAGAGAAAATAAGCAGTGACGAAGACTTAACTGAAAGCATGTGGTCAAAAGCCCTTGAACTAATTCAAAGACCCAAAGACTGGCTTGAGTCTATCTTTTGCAATCAACAAGTAGTTCTGAACTCAGCTTCCTTGAGGTCTGCTATTTGTGAGTCAATCATGATAGAGTACGTCCAGGTACTTAACAAGATTCTGTTTTTGCTCGAAGACAACTCAGCCACTCTTAGTTACTTCTCATGCGACCAACACCCTGATTGGAGGGTTCTCAAAGAGATTTGGCTCAGCAACTTCAAAAGACTAAACTTAAACAGAATCAGAATCCAAAACCAAGTCCAAGCTACAGAGATATCTCTTAAGTACGAACTGGAGTTTCCTTTTTCCAAAACTGACTACCAGACTCTTAAAAACCTTTTTGCAGTTTACAGTGTTGAAAAAGACGTTGGAGACTTCAAGGAAAAGTTCATGGAGAAGTCAGTTCTGAGGGAGCACTTTGAAGAGTTGACTGAAGATATGCAGAAACTTTACTTGAATGACTTCTCCAAACTGATCCTTGCAGACAACTTGATGTCAGTGGAACTAGTACCTGTTCTTTGTGGTTTGTTTGAAGTATTTCTTAGTGGCACTGAGTTTACAGACCAACTGATCTCAGTTTTTGAAAACCAAGGGACTATGATGTTGTTACTTAAGTTTATAGAACCAATGCCTAAGCTAACTGGGAACTTGAGCATCGAAGACTTCACTCAGAGCATAAACCAAGTCAAAGAAACCCTTGGAGAATCAGAAGACTTTAGTGAGATTTGTGATGACTCCGAAGAAGACTCTGATGAACTGCAGGAGGCTAAGCAAAAAATATCTGGCATCCTGGACTCAACTATTTCTCAACTGTTGCCTCAAAGAGACGAAGTCCGGAGTGCAGGTGGAATAGACTCATACTTTGAGCAATGTGAGAACCTGGTAAACATTCTAGTGGAACTCACAAACTTAGACTTTGAATTTGAGAATCTTGATCTACTGGATTTTTGGGTTTCCTTCATGAAACTAGTGCTTGACTCCCACTCTAGCGGCCAGCTGGTGTTTGACCTTGCAGAAGCAGCTGAACAAGTAGGAGAAAACTTCATTTACCAAGGAGAGTTCAGAGAAGCAGTCAATAAAGCTCTAAGTGAAGTAAGAGACCTCGAACAAGTCAACGGTTTCATGTTTACTTACTACAAAATTCTGCTTGAAAAAGTGCCTGAATGTATCCAGGATATTGCCCATTACCTAGAGAATCCTGGCATTTGGAGGTATTCATCCAAGATCATCGACACCTTAGTTGTTTGTTCGAGCTTAAAACCCAAAAACTTACCTGAGCAACTGCAAACTGGAAGACTCGAGTTAGAAGAAACTGAATGCAACAAACAAATTGAGATTTGCTTAGAACAACTAGGGCTCAAAAGTAACTTTGCTGTTTTGCTGAGTGACTTTATGTCTAAGTACCATGAAGTAGACTTCGATGATAGCTATGCTCACTTTGAAATCTTAAAACAAGAGTATGACTTTGAAAAGTTCCCCAACATCAAGCAGTTAGTGAGGATTACTTTCCTAAGAGAGTTTATTAGAACTTACTTAGACGAAGAAAGGAATGAGGAAGGTGTGGAAGAATTCTTACACAACTCTGACTTAGGCTCTACACTGCAACTTTATGTTCTTAAGCAGCTTCCCTCAAAAGACTACTTGGAACTAAACGAGTACTTGCAAGAAAAGGGTTGGCTTGGGGAATTCTTGCCCATTAAACCTACAAGCAACTTAGAGGTCTTTCCTTACTTTGAAGGGTCTTTTTATTCAGAGACTTGTCTCAAACTCAATGAGTTCGGAACTAACTTTGACTTTCTGGATCAAGCAATAGAAACCATGTCTTCTAAGACCAAAGCAGAGTTCTGTTTGGAGAAAGCTGTGTTGGGAGTTTGCTTTATGAACGAAGTGTTTGTGAAGCATGCGATTGGGGGCTTCAATGAAAACTTCAGAGTCTGGTTAGACATAAAAGCTGACTTCATCAAAGAAAAACTAGGTTACGAATACTACTCTTTGCTAAGGTGCTTTATTTTCAACTTTACCCAAAACAGCAGTTTCAAGCTAGAAGAAGGAATATCTCTAGAGGACCTGCACAAAGTCTTGCTAAAGGTTCTCACAGCAACTATTTTTGTGTCTTACAGCAGAATTGAGTGTCCTCTGACTAGTTTGTTCTTTGACGGAGAAGGCAAGATACATGAAGACCTTTCTCAAAGGTTCAACCAAAGATTTGTGTTTGGGTCTGAGCCTAGTTCTAGGTACGTTTACTTCAAAAGCTTACTCGACAACTATGACTCTATGAGGAACGCAGGTGCCAACTGGAGGAACGGAGGCACTGGGACTTACAAGTGCGCAGATGACTGTGACTACATTTATGTAGTTCAGAACTGTGGAGGCTGTGTAGTAGAAATTCCCTGTCCTTTCTGTGGAAGAATCATAGGAGGAACTAACTATATTCCACATGCCAGACCTGGGCACGAAAACATTTCAGATGAGAGAGCAAAGGAACTACTCAGCCAAAGAATAGACAAGTACGCAACTGAAAACTCAACAGGACGTAGCCTTGAAGAAGGATGCGATATGCCTCCTCGGAAACTGGAACTAGTTCCTTATATTTTCATGAACATGGTGCTGAACTGCTCAATGGAAGCCTTACTAGAATTAAACTTAGTTGAGTCAATGGATGGCTTTTTTGAGGCTCCAAGCAACTTCTTTGATTCCAGGTTCGAGTACCAGTTCGAAAGACTACAGATTCTAACAGGAACCGAAGAAATCTACGTATGGCTTTATAAAGTAGTTACCAGTTTGCCTACTATGATGGCTAGCTACGCAGACAGATCCTGCACTCAACAATCTAGAGACCAGTTTGAACGTGACGTTCAAGAAAGAGTAGTTAAACCCAACCTAGAAAGTGTCGAGGAAGGTATACTCAACTACAAAAAGTCGATCCAAGCAAACTTTACTCAGGAAGAAGATAGCATCTCAACTTACATCCAAGAACTAAAACTGCCTGAATACCCTTCAATGAGACTATTCAGAGTCATCTCTCAACCAGACTTTGAAATGCTTTCAAACCAACTCCAAGTGTCAAGAAGGTCCAAACTGCTGGAGATTTACTTCAACAACGAAGAAGGGATAAAAAAACTAGCTTGTCTAACACCCATCGTAGAACTCACAAACAAACTCTTAGAAATCTACAACCACAAAATCTCAAGAGAAGAGGCAAGAAACACCACAATAAAAGACGTGCTCAGAGATCATCCGAGATTAATAGATTCCTTCGAAAAGTTTTTAGAAGCCTGGGACAAAGCTGAGTTTTCCTTTTTGCAATACGAATGCAAACAACTGCCCCCAACTAGTTTTTCTAGAGACTCAGAATTGCTTTACTTTTTGATAGACAACAAAGAACAAGGAGGAGGTATGTATATGGCAGCTGCACTTTCACAGCTAGCTCAAATCCAAAACAACTTACTTCTGCAGTTCCAAGATGCCCTTTCAGAAATGCGCAGGTCCCAAACAACTGCTGACAGAAACAGGTACCCCATCCAAACCACATCTGAAAACTTTATACTCAAAGAAATGTTTGATGAGAGTGATTTGCTTGCATTCAGCATCAACAACCCAGACTACGGACTGGGAAAAGAACTGGTTTACGAACTCGAGAGAATGGAGTACAAAATCATTGGAGAACTTCCCCACAAAAAGCTACTTAACGAAGAAAAGCTTACTTTCATCCACTTCCACTTTGAACTCCTCAACAACAGTGAAGGAAGCGAGTCAGGACTTATACAAGCTATAAAAGAAAGGATTCCCCAGACCGGATTAGAAGGCCTCACAGAAAAAGAAATAACTCGGTTCTTTGAACAAGAAAGCAAAACGCAGAACTTCAGGAACCTTTTAAGAGAACTGCATTCTTCTCTGAGTTACATTCTTTGTTACCTCAAAAACTCTAAAGAATCCCCAGACTCCACTATCTCTAGTTTCTGCAACAACTTAAAAGGTGGGTCTATTTCAGACCACTTCAAAAACAAAGATCCTTTGTGCAATGTGAAGTTAAGCAGCACCATCCACTTGTTTGAAGAAATAGAAACTAGGTACTTCCCTTACATCCTAGCAGGCATCAAAACAGACTTTAAAAGTGAAGAAAACAAAGAAGACGTTGAACTAAGAATCAGGAACTTAGCTAGAGAGTGCGAGTCAAACCAAAGGCACTTCCCCACTGTTAACGAACTCAAAAAAGCTGTTATGAGGTTTATTTGTAGATGCCTCACTGCAGACCTCAACCCTGGTCACCCACTGCAGTGCTACATAGGAAGGTATGACCTTTGGAGTGTGTCTGAGGCTAAAAGAGAAACCCTTGAAGAAAACTTCCCAGTGGAGGTTCCTCTAAGCAACACTTGCTTGGTTCACACAGTGCTAGAAAACTACTGCAGACCTCCAGAAGAAGAAAAAGCACCCCGAGTGGCACAAAAAGGACCAGCCAAGCCTAAGAAGCAAAATAAACCCAAAGCCAAGATGAAAGAAAAAGCCAGAAGGTAATTAAATAATTATACAAGTTTCCACTAATTCCAGTAATAAATGGAAAAAGATGAGTACACCTGGAACTGCGTAACAAATCGGTTTAGGCTTTTCAGAAAAATTTTAGGCACTCTCTTTGTGTTTGATGTAGTTCTGAAGAGTTGTGAGCTTTACATCTACGGGAACTTAGAAGACTTAACAGCAGATTCAAGTCCGCTTATCAGAGTGTTTTACTTAGGGTTCCTCTACAGCATTCCAGAGCAGAGCAAACTTAAGCGGGCTTTTATGATACATTGCTTGCTCGAGTTCCTCTACCTGCATTGCATTTACTTGGGTTCTTACATCTTGCCAGCCCAAAAAACCACAGTGGGGTTAGTTGCAGCCATTACTGTCTTTAATTTCCAAGCTATGTTTATGCCTAGCCTGTATGTATGTGTAGTCTTCGCTTTTAAGTTTATGGTTGAGCTCAACTGGGAGTTGTTTCTTGACTCAGTAAACTCACGAGAAAGCTTTGCTACAAGTATTTTAGTAATCATCTGTGTGACTTGCATAATAGTCAACAACGAACTTTTGAAAAGATCAGACGAAAGGACTCAACTGTACCTTCAAAAGTCACAGAAAATGCAAGTCAAGTTGAGCGTGTTGGTCCAAAACTTCCCTACAGGACTGGCTGTGATCAGTCTTGACTGGAGAGTCAAAATAGCTAACCAGAAAATACTGACTTACTTAAATTGTTCTCAAGAAGAGCTAGTTAGGGTGCTAAGGAGCCTTGAGTACGCACCTAACAGAAGGTTTAGTTTTCCGGACTTAGAAGACGAAGGAGTCTTTTGCGACATTGAAAGGTCAGCCTCCTTAGAGCACAACCAAGAACTCGATTTAGGACTTATCCACATAAACGACTTCAACCTACAATTCTGCGTTAAAAAAATCAACTGGGGAGACAGAAAAGCCCTTTTGCTTAGCACAAACAACGCTGAGAAGCTCATAGCCCTTGAAAAAGCTGACGCACAAAACAACTGCAAAAACACCCTGCTTAGAAGTGTTTCTCATGAGATGAGGACTCCTCTCTACGCGATAACTAATATAGCTGACCAACTGTTTGAAGACTCTTCGGAGGGAACTCAAGAGAACTTGGAGATCCTGATGACTTCAAGTAGACTACTTATGTGCTTAGTAAACGACTTACTTGACTACTCTAGAATACTGAACCAAGCATTTGGAGTAAACTCTGAGTATTTTGACATAAGACAACTGCTTCAAGACTCAATGAAGCTCATAGAAATGCAAGCTAGAACTAAACAAATCAGACTCTTACTTAGAGTTGACCCTTTGCTGCCTCAAATGTGCTTCTGCGACCCTACTAGAATAGAACAGATCATCATAAACCTTATGAGTAACGCACTCAAGTTCACTTCAAAAGGCTATATAGAAGTTTGTGTTACTTTTTCGTACTTTTGCAAGCTAAAAGTGGCTGTAAAAGACACTGGAGTAGGAATTCCCCCCGAAAAGCTTTCAAGGCTCTTCCAGCTGTTTGAAACTAGCAATAACGGAAGGTTCAACTCACAAGGCTGTGGTCTGGGTCTCCACATTTCAAACTTACTGGTAGAATTGCTAGGAGGCTCAGGTATCGAGGTTAGGTCTTCAGTAGGCCAAGGGTCTGTGTTTTCATTTGAAGTTCCTTGTTTAGAGGTTACTCCAGAAGTAGAACCTACGGACGAACCCGACCTAGTCCCTGAAGAAACCGAAACTGAAATAGAAGTTAGAAACTTAGTGATCTGTAGAGAAAAAACTAACTCTAAAATTCTACTTGTAGACGACAACGAATTCAACCGGTTGATCATCGGTGCTGTTTTAAAAGCAAACCAAAAAAGCTTCTTAGAGGCATCAAATGGCCAAGAAGCTGTAGAACTAGTTAAAAAACAGAGTGAAAAAGGAGAAGACTTTAAAGTGATTCTAATGGACTGTGAGATGCCTGTGATGAACGGCTGGGAAGCCACTTTAGAAATCCATAAACTACACTCAGAAGGGAAACTTAACCTGATGCCCAACATAATAGGCTGCAGTGCTTTTTCAGACGAAACAGAAATCAAAAAGTCCTACGACAGCGGAATGCACATCCACCTAGTCAAGCCAATCAAGAACGAGGTGCTTCTGCACACCCTAGATTACTTCTTAACCATTTAAGTCAGTAATGTCAAGAGTAAAGTTTTTTGTACAAATGGGCTCAACACTCACTGAAGTATCAGGACGACTTAACTCCCGACTCGCCACTGTACTCAAAAGGTCGGAAGTAGTTACTCCTGACTTCGCTGAGTGCAACTACAAACTAACTTGCGCTTCTTGTGCAGTGCGCATTGACGAAAGAATTACACTTCCTCAGATTTCAAAAGAAGAAGAAGACCTACTTGCCAACCTTGGATACACAGACCCCCAGTTCAGGTGTTCTTGCCAGCTAAGACTGACTTTTGACTACCAAGATAAACTTATCAAGTTCTTTTAACTATTGTTTAGGTCTCAGAAACCCAGGCTTCAGAGCTCTTAAAAGTCCAGAGTCAGTTTTGTCTTCAAGCATGGCTTTGAGTTTCTTAGAGGTTTCTTGCCTTGCTCCTTCAAAGCGTTCTTTTTTTTGGTTCTTAGTTTCCATTGAGTCCTTGGAGGACTTGATTTCTTCCGAAATAAAAGTCTCAACAGACTCTATGTGACTGAGGTAGTTTTTGAGTTTGCCAATGAGTTCAGGGACCTTTTCTTGTTTGACGTCTCTGCCAAAGCTAGACATCACCATCAAGGCGTTATGTTTATGGTCTATTTTGCCTTCTACAAGTCCTTCGTAAATAGACTCTATTATTAAGTCTTCGAGTTCCCTCACACTGCTCATTTCTAAACTCTCCATCAAACTTCCGTACTCAAGCAGAGTACTGTTAGCTGCCAAGGTAGCTAAAGTCAGCATCTTGAGCTTTTTAAGGTGATTAGGAGTTATATCAGGAAGGGTGCTGCGCTCGTTAGTGTAGTCTGAATAAGTCCCGTAAGCAAAAACCTCTAAAAGCCTAATGTAAGAACCGTCAACTCCTTTGTCCCTAACTAGTTCTAAAAGCTCTCCAAACACAAAAGTACGCGGGTGGGCTGTAGCTTGCAGAATCAAGCTTTCACAAGCCTTTCCTTTGGCACTGCGTGCTAAAACTAAGTACTGCTCTAAAGGTTCTTCCATTTATTAACACGTAATGAACAAGTTCTGTGTGCTTTTTTTTGCAGTGTTTGCTTTTGCAGCGGATTACTACAAGATCTTAGGGGTCTCTGAAGACGCTGACGACTCCGAAATCAAAAAAGCCTTCAGAAAACTCTCCAGACAGTACCACCCTGACAAAAACCCTGGCAACGAAGAAGCCCATCAAAAATACTTAGAAGTAGTTAACGCCCACGAAGTCTTGGCTGACTCTGCTAAAAGGCAGATTTACGACATGTACGGTGAGGAGGGCCTCAACGACCCAAGACTCTTCAACAGACGCCGAGGTCCTAACTACCGCTTTGAACTCGAAGTGGATCTAGAAGATGTTTACAANGGACTTGCTAAAGAAACCACTATCCGCAGAAATGAGATCTGCACCAAGTGCAAAGGAACCGGAGCTAAGGACAAAAAGACCACTCCTTGCAGAGCTTGTGGGGGCAAAGGTGCACGTCTTCAGAACTTAGGAGGTTTTGGGTTCAACATGCAGATGCAAGTTCAGTGCGACAGGTGTGGAGGTAAGGGCTTCCTTGCTGCCGAAAGGTGTCCTAATTGCGGAGGCCACAAAGTAGTAAGTGCTTTGAAAACTCTAAACGTGCAAATTGAACAAGGAATGGACAACGGTTCCGAGATTGTATTTGGAGGACAAAGTGAGCAGAACCCCGACTGGTTCCCCGGAGACATTATATTTGTACTTAAGGTCAGAGAGCACTCCAGGTTCAAAAGGTCGGGGCACGACTTACACACTACTGTTAAGCTCACTCTCAAAGAAGCCCTTTTAGGTTACCAGAAGAAAATAACCCACATGGACGGCCACACTGTGCAAATTGAGTACGAAGGAGTAACTCAGCCTGAGTCAGTCAGAAGAGTCAAAGAAGAAGGAATGCCGCACCACGACGTGCCTTCTAACAAAGGAGACCTGTTTGTGAGGTTTGTTGTGGAGTTCCCTAACAAACTCACTGAAGAGCAACAAGAACTTGTTAAAAAGTTGTTACCTAACTAATTTACACCGTTTTCTTTTGTAAAGCACTCAGTGGGCAGCAGTGGGATAAAAGGTTTAGGCTTGCTTGGTTTTGAGTTTAAGTCTGCAAAGGGTTTAGGAGACAACATGTCTTTGATGTTGGACCCTGTGTGTTTGGTGAAGTTGAAAACAGTGGCTGAAGAACAAACAGCGGCAGACGAGGAAACCACTGCTACTTGGTCGTAAGCCGAAAAAGCTTTTCTTTGGTACCTTTGGTTGAGCCACTTGTTAGTGTTGTTTTGGATTCTTGGACTGAAAGGGTAGTGCTTTTCGTAAAGCATTTTCATCTTTTGTCTTTTTTCTTGAAGAGTTTTGGCTTGGTTGTAGAGGCGCGTGCCTGGGTCGGTGGTTTTTTTGCCTTGGGCTTTTTCTTTGAGTTCAGTTTTGAGTTTGCTGAAGAGGTTCTTGGGTGAATTTCTTTGTGAGCTTGTGGGAGGAGCACTGGTGAGTCTTTTGTAAGGAGTGTTTGTGGTTGAGTAGCTGGGTGGCTGTCTTCTAGGTTTTTCTTCGGAGCTCTTCCTGGCTGACTTAGGAACTGGGATTTTGGACTGCGAACGGGCTCTTGGAGTAGCAATTATACTTAAATTGCTTGGTTTTTGGTTTTTAGAGTAGATTTCCCAGTAAGTGAAGCTTTTCAAAAGGCTTTTTAGGACTATTGAGTTTAAAAGTTTCAGGTAGGTTTTTGCTAAGACTTTATAGGGAACTTCGGTTTTCATTTAAATTAATTTTGTTTGATAAATAGAATGCTTAATTAG
>PR_CR_10_Liq_1_inCRDRAFT_1001184_pt1 | contig 15082 bp, 15 predicted proteins | sample PRCRCaboRojoPR_3_FD_10241 | JGI IMG/M metagenome (IMG submission 10241)
GAAATGGATGGGCACACAATAAGGCGATGATCATCCGGCATCCAGCCCGGTCAGGGCCGCGGCGAATTCTTCGGGGTCGAAGGGGGCCAGATCGTCGATCTGCTCGCCCACCCCGATGGCGTGAATGGGAAGGCCGAACTTGTCGGCCAAGGCCACAAGAACCCCGCCCCGCGCGGTGCCGTCCAGCTTGGTCATCACAAGCCCAGAGACATCCGACAGCTTCTGGAAGGTCTCGACCTGTGACAAGGCATTCTGCCCGGTGGTCGCATCCAGCACCAAAAGGGTGTTATGCGGTGCGCTTTCGTCCTTCTTGCGGATCACGCGCACGATCTTGGCCAGTTCTTCCATAAGGTCTTGGCGGTTCTGCAAGCGCCCGGCGGTGTCGATCATCAACAGGTCCGCGCCCTCGGCCTGTGCCTTGGTCATCGCATCAAAAGCAAGGCTGGCCGGGTCCGAGCCTTCGGGCGCGGTCAGAACCGGCACCCCGGCGCGATCGCCCCAAACCTGAAGCTGCTCAACCGCGGCGGCGCGGAAGGTATCACCGGCGGCAATCACCACCTGTTTGCCCGCTGCCTTGAACTGACTGGCCAGTTTGCCAATGGTCGTGGTCTTGCCCGAGCCGTTGACGCCCACCACCAAAACCACCTGCGGGGTTTTGGGATAGATCGGCATGGGCCGCGCCACGGGCTCCATGATGCGGGCAATCTCCTGCGCCAGAAGTTCCTTGATTTCCTGTGTCGACAGCTTCTTGCCCATGCGCCCTTCGGCCATGTTGGCGGTGACGCGCAGGGCGGTATCGACGCCCATATCTGCGGTGATCAGCAGCTCTTCGAGCTGCTCCAGCATATCGTCGTCCAGCACCCGGCGGGTAACGGTTTTCTTGGCCTCACCGCGGCCCAGAAGACGGCCAAGGAAACCGGGTTTCTGCGGGGCCTCGGCGCGAGTCTCGAACGGCGTGTCGGACGGGATTTCAATCGGTGTCGGGCTTGGCGTTGGGTCAGAATAGACAGGCGCTTCCTGCGGTGCCTCATCAGGCAGTTCCACAGGGGCCGAGGGCGGCACCTCGCTGGGTGTGGGTGGCACCTCCTGCGGGGGCGACTCGGGGTCTGGCTCGGTCTCCGGAGGCTGGACCGGCGTGGGTTCAGGTTCCGGGGTCGGCTCTGGGAAAGGCTCCGGTTTGGGTTGCGGTACTGGCTCAGGCTCGGGTTCGGGCTCTGGTTCGGGCGCAGGCTCTGGTTCGGGCGCGGGCTCTGGTTCGGGCGCGGGCTCCGGTTCCGGGGTTGGTTCCGGTTGGGGGGCGGGCTCTGGTGTCGGTTCCGGATCTGGCTCAGGTGTCGGCTCAGGGGGCTCGGCAAGCTCCTCCTCGCCGCCCTCCTCGACAATCGCATCCAAACCATCCTCGATCTTGGACGAGGATTTGAACAACCGTTCTTTTAACTTCTTGAAAAACGCCATGCGTCCTCCGCTGGGTTGATGTGACCTGCCGAAAACCGGTCAACCGTGTTCCGCTTTACTGCGGATCATGGGGATTTGAAAGGCTTGCCCCCAGTCAGCTGGTAAAGCCCCAGAGGATCAGCCCCTGCGCAGCAATGTAAAGCGCCCAGAGCGCCACCGAAACCACCCGCTGAAGCGGGTGATCTGCGGCCATGCGGAACATCTGAACGGCAAGCAGGGTATCGGAGGCAATAAATAGCACAGCCCCCAAAGTCACGATCCCATAGCCCACAGGCAGCATCAGCGCCATCAGCCCCATCCCGGCGATCAGGGCCACGTAGCCCCGCACTGGCCAGCGTAGTGTGCCGGTATGAGGGGCAAGCCAAAGCTCGCTACTTGCCGCATAGATAAGCAGGATCACCGCAGGCACAAGCGGCAGCGCCCCCTGCGCCATCCCGGCGAAAACCCAGATAAAGGCGATATGCGCGGCGGCAAAACCGACAAGGCCCGTCAAAAACGCCGCCTCCCCGCGCCGCGACAGGGCCAGATCGCCAAGGGCGGACAGCGCAAACCCTGCGACCAAGACCAAAGGTGCCGCCGCGAAAAAGGCCAGCCCGGCCATCACCGCCAAAGGAAGGGTTTTGATCACACTGCGCAAAAGCGAAGGGGCGCGGTGGCAATACCACAGCCCATAGGCAAGGGCCGCAGCCCCTGCCACTCCTGCTGCAACCAAAGTCAAACTTCGTCGGGGAAGTGCTTCATCGTCAGGCGAATCGGGTTGGGCGCGGCCTGCCCCAAACCACAGATCGACGCATCCGCCATGGCCTGACACAGCTCTTCCAGAAGCGGCTGATCCCAAGCATCGGCCTGCATCAGCTTCACCGCCTTTTCACAGCCCGCCCGGCACGGCGTGCATTGGCCACAGCTTTCATCCTCGAAGAACCGCAGCATGTTGAGCGCTGCCTCCTTGGCGCTGTCCTGATCCGACAGGATGACAACCGCCGCTGAGCCGATAAAGGTGCCATGCGGTTGCAGCGTATCGAAATCCAGCGGCACATCGTTCAGCGACGCGGGCAGCAGCCCCGAGGACGGACCGCCCGGCTGATAGGCCTTGAAACTGTGCCCTTCCAACATGCCACCGGCGGCTTCGATGATATCGGTGATGGTCGACCCGGCGGGCAACAGATGCACACCGGGGTTCTTTACCCGCCCCGACACCGAGTAAGAGCGCAGGCCCTTGCGGCCGTTCTTTTCGACACCCGACAGGATTTCCTTGCCCTCGCGCAAGACACGGGTGACCCAATACAGCGTCTCGACGTTGTTCACGAGGGTCGGGCGGTTGAAAATCCCCACCTGCGCCACGAAAGGCGGGCGGTGCCGCGGCAGGCCGCGTTTGCCCTCGATCGACTCGATCATCGCGCTTTCTTCGCCACAGATATAGGCCCCCGCGCCACGGCGCAGGTCGATATACCCCTTTGCCACGATCCCGGCCTCTTCAAGGGCGGCGATCTCATCGGCAAAGATTTTCAAAACTGCGGGATATTCATCGCGCATGTAGATAAAGCAGGTTTCCGCCTCGACGGCCCAGGCCGCGATCAACATTCCTTCAAGGAAAACATGGGGTTGCCGTTCAAGGTAAAAGCGGTCCTTGAAGGTGCCCGGCTCGCCCTCNTCNCCATTCACGGCCAAGTAGCGCGGCCCGGCCTCGGCCCGCACGAAACCCCATTTGCGCCCCGAAGGGAATCCAGCGCCGCCAAGCCCACGCAGGCCCGCGTCCAGCAATTCCTCTTGGACAGCGTCAAAATCGCCGCCCTCCCGCAGCTCGGTCAGTTTTTCGTAGCCACCACTTGAACGATAATCCACAAGCGATTGATATTCCGGGATTTCCGCCTGTGTGTCATTCGCGGCAATCGCCGCTTTCACCTTGTCCGGTGTGGCATGGTCGATATGCTTGTGCCCCAGTTCCAGAACCGGCGCAGTGTCACAGCGGCCCATGCAAGGCGCGCGCAGCACACGGACCTCCGCAGGGTCCAACCCATCCTCAAGCGCGGCCTTCAACTGCTGCGCGCCGGCCAGTTCGCACGACAGGGAATCGCAAACCCGGATGGTCAGCGCAGGCGGCGGAGTCTCGCCTTCTTTCACCACGTCGAAATGCGCATAGAAGGTGGCGACCTCATAAACCTCGGCCTGTGCGATGCGCAGTTCCTCGGCCAAGGCGCGCAGATGCGCTGCCGACAGATGGCCGAACTTGTCCTGAATCAGGTGCAGATATTCGATCAACAGGTCACGCCGCCGCGGCCCGTCGCCCAAAAGCGCGCGCACCTCGTCCCATGCCTGATCTTCAAGCTGCCGGCCCTTGGGCGTATGCCGCCCCTTGCCCTTGCCCGATTTCCACACGCCCTTGCGTTCATCCAGTGCCATGCGCGTCGTCCCCTGATGATCCTTGGCGGTGGGATAGCGCCCCATCCCCGCCAATGCGTGGTCAAAAGCGACACTGAGACAGCCGTAAGCGTTTCAGCCGCCGCAAAATTCCCCCTGTCCTGCCTCGGCAAGGCCGGATTTACCTTTTGTAGTGTACTGCAATCCAAACCGGGATGACATCATGGGTCTTTTCGCCTTCGCCACGCTTGCCCCTGTGGGCTTGATTGCACTGGCCGCCTTATACGGCGGGCCATGGGGCTGGGCCGCGCTTGGCTATATCACGGTACTGGTTTTCGTGATGGACAAGCTGGCCGCGCGCGAAGCCGAAAACGCCGACCCCGAGGCTGAATTTCCCGCCGCCGACCGCCTTCTGGTTGTCCTTGGCCTTGCTCATTTTGCCCTTTTGGCCATGGCGCTATGGGCCGTTGCCGGGCCAAGCGGCCTGTCGTTCGTTGAACGCGCGCTGGTCGCGATTACCGCCGCGCTGCTTTTCGGGCAAATCTCCCATCCCGTCGCTCATGAACTCATCCACCGCCCGCCACGCGCCATGCGCCTGATGGGGCGGCTGATCTATACCTCTGTCCTGATGGGGCATCACGCCAGCGCCCATATGCTCATTCACCACGTTCATGTCGGCAGCGAAAAAGACCCCAACAGCCCCAGGAAAGGCATGGGCTTCTGGCGCTATGCGCCACGCGCCTGGTGGCGGTCATTCCGCCAGTCATTCGAGGCCGAGACCCGCCTCAGACGCGGCCACATCACCCTTTCGCACCCTTTCGCAATCTATACGGTCGGGGCCGCGGGCCTGATCGCCATCGCTGGCCTGTCACTTGGGGGCAAGGGCATCGCAGCCCTGCTTTTCATGGCGATTTACGCGCAAATCCAAATCCTGATGGCCGACTACGTGCAACATTACGGATTGCGCCGCGCGGTCATGGCCGATGGCCGATTGGAACCGGTCGGTCCACGACACTCTTGGAATGCGCCCGAGTGGTATTCCTCGGCGATGATGGTCAACGCCCCGCGCCACTCGGATCACCACGTTAGCCCCAATCGTCCCTACCCCGCCCTGCAACTGGACACGGAACGCATGCCAACGCTGCCCTATTCTCTGCCTGTCATGGCCTGCCTTGCCACCATCCCCCCGCTCTGGCGTCGGGTGATGGACCCGCTCTGCGAGGATTGGCAACCGGGTTGGACCGTGGCCCCCCAAGCGCCGCGCGCCCGCGATATTCCGCCCGCCGTTCTGGCCCACGCCCGCGCCGGTGGCATCGTGCCCAAGGCTGTGACAAACTGGGCGCATGACCACCCGCATCCTGATCCTGTGCCTGATAACGATGACCTCCGGCCCGACATGGGCGGCGGACCGACCGATGACAGCGGAAGAGTTTGAGGCCTATACCACCGGCAAAACCTTCTACTATGGCAATGGCGGCGCGCCTTACGGGGCCGAGGAATACCTCAGCGGCCGCTATGTGCGTTGGTCTTTTCTAGATGGCGACTGCAAGGAGGGGCGCTGGTTCACCGATGAGGGCGGGTTGATCTGTTTTACCTACGAAGACCGCCCCGAGCCGCAATGCTGGAGCTTCCTGCAAGGCCCCAATGGCCTGATTGCGCGCTACGAAAACGACCCGCAGGCGACGGAGCTTTACGAGGTCCGCCAAAGCGATGAGCCGCTGGAATGCCCAGGGCCAAAGGTGGGCGTCTAAGGCGCAAGCGGTTTCGAAACCGCTTGGGCCAAGGATTTTCGAAAATCCTTGCCCGCGCGTCGGTTAGGGTCCGTGGACAAGCATCAACCACCACCAGTTTCAGTCCAAAATCGCTCAGTTCAAGGAATTTGAGCGCAGGACTAGCGGGCTAATTCAAGCTCGAATGACGCAGAAATGGGCGATTTTGGCGAAGCCCCTTCGGGGCGCGGCGGATTTTGCCCACCGCTGCGTTGCTTCGCCCTTGCGATGACCCACATCGCGGCGGTCAAAGCGCCTGGCGCTGTGCAAAATCCGTCTCGCGCTGGTGGCGGTTGATGATTGTCCACGGACCCTAGAACAAGCTGCCCTGATCCGGCGGGCTGTCTTTTGGCTTGGCGGGCTTGCGCGCTGGCTTGGGCGCGGCCCCTTGGCCCACGTCCAAAACCCCATCGGCAAACTCGATCGCCAAGGCGCGCGCCTTGGCCGCCTTGGCCTTGGTCGTGACAACATCCCCGTCACCGCGCACCACGGCATAACCGCGCTTCAGCGTCGCCTTGTATCCAAGCGTTTCACGCAGCCGGTCAAGCCCCTCCAACCGATCTCGCCAGCCGCGTTGCTGCCGGGTGGCCGCCTCGGAAAACCGCCGCGTCAAACCATCCAGATCGCGACGTTTGCCTTCGATATCGCGGCGCAGGGTGTGCAGGTTCAGCCGCGCGGCTGTATTGTCCAACCGCCGCCGGTCGCCGTCCACACCGCGCCGCAAAAGCCCCGGCCGCAAGGCACCCGCCGCCTCGGAGAGTTTCACCCGCCGCATCTGCACCCCCCGGATCAGCGCGGCGGGCAACCTGTCACTCCAGGCATCCAACCGCTGCCGCGGCCCTTCCACTAGCGTTTCCACCCGCGGCAAGGCGCGCGACAGATCGCGCAGGCGTTGCCCCCGGTTGGCCACCCCTTGGGTCAGGGCATGGGTCAACCGCGCATCCTGATTATCCAGCCACGCCAACAGATCCAGCCGCACCGGCACCGCCAGTTCCGCCGCCGCCGTGGGCGTCGGCGCGCGCTTGTCAGAAGCGTAATCAATCAACGTGGTATCGGTTTCGTGCCCCACCGCCGAAATCAGCGGAATTTCCGAGGCGGCAGCCGCCCGCACCACCGATTCCTCGTTAAACCCCCACAAGTCCTCGATGGAGCCACCACCGCGCGCCACGATCAGCAAATCGGGCCGGGGCAACGCCCCCCCCGGCGTCAGCGCATTGAAGCCTTCTATCGCGCGGGTCACCTCGGGCGCGCATTTCTCGCCCTGCACCGCCACCGGCCAGATCAGCACCTTGCGCGGGAACCGATCCCGCAAACGGTGCAGGATATCGCGGATCACCGCGCCGGACGGCGAGGTCACAACCCCGATCACCTCGGGCAAGAACGGCAAGGCCCGCTTGCGTTCGGGTGCGAAAAGCCCCTCACCGGCCAATGCCTTCTTGCGCGCCTCCAGCATCGCCATCAGCGCGCCAACCCCGGCGGGTTTGATATCCTCGATCACGATCTGATAGCGCGATTGCCCCGGGAAAGTGGTCAAACGCCCGGTGGCAACGACCTCCATGCCCTCCTCGGGCTGCACGGCCAAGCGCGAGGCGATGCCTTTCCAGATCACCCCGGCCAAAACCGCACGATCATCCTTGAGGTCCATATAAACATGACCCGAGCGTGGGCGGCTGACCCGGCCCACCTCGCCGCGCACCCGAACATGGGAAAAGCCGCCCTCAATCGCGCGCTTCACCGCGCCAGACAGCTCGGAAACAGAAAATTCCGGGGCGTTTTCACCCTCGACGGGGCTATCTATCAGGTCGGACATAGGGCACCACTCGCATCCTCTTGCCGCCACCCTATCCATGGCGCGGCGCAAGGAAAAGCCCTTCCCGATGGCCGCGCGCAGTGGCACAGTATCCCCCATGAAACCCGCTCCGGCCATCGCCCTGCTGATATGCGCGGCCTGCACGCAAGAGGCCAACCATATTCCGAACCCCTTGGCCCTGCCCGGCCAAGCGGTCACGGCGGGCTGGCACAACGCGGCCTATAACGCCCGTCGCGCCCGGGTCAGCGACCATGTCACGGCCCAGCACCCGGCGATTCTGTCCGAAATTGCAAGGGAAGGCCCGACCCCTCAGCTGACCAAGGCGATGGACCTCGCCCGCGTGCCAAAACCGCGCCGCGCCGCCCTGCGCGCAGGGCTTAAATCCGACATCGCCCTTTATCGCGCCGACAAAGAGGCGCTGANCGTCGCACTCATGGTNCNCGGGCCATAGCCCCGGCTTGTGCCGCCCCCTTAAGGGCCCAAAAGTGTTTCGCCATGAGCTTGAGGCCTCNGAGAAAGGCGAAACGCCTGCAATGCGTGCATGTTGCAAGGCGTTTCGCGAAAAGCTGTGTTGCAGGTTTTTCGCNAAACGCTTTAGAAGACGGGGCAACTGAATTCGGCGGGAGAGACGNAGATGAACATCCTCATTCTGGGCGGCGGCGGGCGCGAACATGCGCTGNCATGGGCGGTGATGCAAAACCCCAAGTGCGACAAGCTGATCGTCGCCCCGGGCAACGCCGGCATTGCCCAGATCGCCGAATGCGCCACGCTGGACATCGAGGATGGTGCGGCGGTGGTGAATTTCTGTGATGGCAATGCGATTGATTTCGTCATCATCGGCCCCGAGGCCCCTTTGGCCAAAGGCGTCGGCGACCGGCTGCGCGATGCCGGGCTCTTGGTCTTTGGCCCCTCTGAGGCGGCGGCGAAACTGGAAGCCTCCAAAAGCTTCACCAAGGAAATCTGCGACGCGGCGCAAGCGCCCACCGCAGGCTACGGCCATTTCACCGATGCCGAGGCCGCCCGCGCCCATATCCGCGCCAATGGCGCGCCTATCGTAGTCAAGGCCGATGGCCTGGCCGCGGGCAAAGGCGTGATCGTGGCCGAAACCGAAGATCAAGCGCTGGACGCCATCGACGACATGTTCGGCGGGGCCTTCGGCGGCGCGGGCGCCGAAGTGGTGATCGAGGAATTCATGGAAGGCGAAGAGGCGTCATTCTTCATCTTGTGTGACGGGACCGACGCCCTGCCCATCGGCACAGCACAAGATCACAAGCGCGTCGGCGAAGGCGACACCGGCCCCAACACCGGTGGCATGGGGGCCTATTCCCCCGCCCCTGTCCTGACCGATGAGGTGGCCGCGAAAGCGATGGACGAGATCATCCGCCCCACCCTGCGCGTCATGGCAGACCGCGGCACGCCTTACCAAGGCGTGCTTTATGCCGGGCTGATGATCAAGGACGGCCAACCGCGCCTTGTGGAATACAACGTCCGCTTCGGCGATCCGGAATGCCAAGTGCTGATGATGCGGCTGGGGGCGCAGGCCTTGGACCTCATGCAAGCCGCCGCCGAGGGGCGGCTTTCCGAGGTGAAGGCCCAATGGGCCGAGGATCACGCCATGACCGTTGTGATGGCCGCCAAAGGCTATCCCGGCAGCTATGAGAAAGGCAGCGTGATCAAAGGGTTGGAGGGCTGCCCCGAAGACAGCTTCAACATGGTTTTCCACGCCGGCACCACCGAGAAAGAGGGCCAGATCACCGCCACCGGGGGGCGCGTCCTGAACGTCACCGCGCGCGGGTCGACCCTGCAAGAGGCCCGCGACCGCGCCTATGCCATGGTCGATAAAATCGACTGGCCACAAGGCTTTTGCCGCCGCGATATCGGCTGGCGCGCGCTGAAATGATCCTGCGCGACAAACCCGGGCTGCTGCAGCTTCTGTTTGCGCTGCGCGGCTCGGTTCTGCCGCATATTCTACCCCGCATCATCGGGGTCACGGTGATCGCCGCTGCAATGGTCGCCGTGGATCGCTATGTTTATACGCTCACCCATACCAGCGCCGCGCCCTTCGCCGTCTTCGGTGTGGCGCTTTCGCTGTTTCTGGGCTTTCGCAACAATGCCGCCTATGACCGCTGGTGGGAGGCGCGCAAGCTTTGGGGGCAACTGGTGGCCGATAGCCGGGCACTGGCGCGCGAAGCGGCGCTTTTTATCGACGATGACGCGCGCCGCGAAACGGTGCAACGCCTGATCTTGGGTTTCATCCACCACCACCGCGCGCAACTGCGTGGCCTGCCCGCCCCCACAGCGGCGCGCGAGTGGCTCGAGGCGGATTTCAGTGACGCACCCCACCCGCCCTGTGCCGTGCTCAACCGCCTCAATGACGAGATCATCGCCGCCAAACAGGCGGGGCAAATCGACGGCTTCGGCCTCAAGGCGTTATCCGAACGCACCGGGCGCATCGCGCTTGCACAGGCCGGGTGCGAGCGTATCGCCACCACGCCCTTGCCTTATGTCTATTCGCTCTTGGTGTTCCGCACGACCTATCTTTATTGCCTGCTGGTGCCACTGGCGCTGCTGGAGCCCGCAGGCTGGATGACCCCGGCCTTCGTGGCGGTGATTGCTTACGTCTTTTTTGGTCTCGCGGAAGTGACCGAGGAACTGGCCACGCCCTTTGGCGAAACGGTCAACGGCCTGCCGCTGGATGCCATGTGCCGGACGATCGAGATCAGCATCGCACCACATCTGGGGCTTGAGCCGCGGGAGCGCTTGAGCCCCAAGAACTATTACCTGAGTTGACCGGCTTCGGATCGCTGGCGCGATCCGACCGAGGCGGGGGGCCAGCCCCCCGCACCCCCCGGGATATTTCTGAACAGAAGAAGGCTTAGGGGCAAGCCAGCGCCGCGGTCAGGCTGTCAGGGCCGGTATAGTCCGCAACCGGGCGCGATGTGAGACCTGCACTGGACATGCGCGTCGACATGATCCGCGACCAATCGCCATTGGCGGTGATGATCTCCGGGCCGGTTGCGCAATGACGGATTCCGCCGGGAATGTGATCCCACCCGATTTTATGGTTGGTGAGGTCCAGCGCGGTGGCGATCTCGGTCAGTCGGCCCTTGTGGTAACGCCAAAGGCGCAGGGTTTTGGCCAAATGCGGCCGGTCGATATAGGCAAGCTCAATCGTCCCATCGCCATCCATATCCGCCGCGCCGATTGGCGCAAGCCAGCGGTTGCGCTGGCCGATATGGGGTGTGGCGGTGATCCGGCCTTCGGAGCCGTAAATGGCCAGCCGCGCGCCCTTTGTCAGGTTGGCCTCCACCGTGATCACCTCGGGCGCGCCATCACCGTCCAAATCAGCCAGCCGAGGCGCTATATCCTCGAAAACAAGATGCTCGGGCAATGTCATGGTCAGGCGGCGGCCATCCGCCAAGGTCAGGCGCAGCGCCCCCCATTCCACCGCGTCGCCCAAGACCCCATGCGCATAGCGCGTGGTGGGCGAGGCATAGTCCGCCTTGGTAATGACCTGGGCGCTTGCCGCCTGCGCCAGCAGCCCAAGGCACAGCGCCAACCATGCGCGGCGGGCGGGTGCCCGGTACCCACGCAACGGAAAACGCCGCGCCCCGCCCTTCATCAGATCTGCTTTTCGGGCATCTGCACTACCAGACCGTCCAATTCATCCGTGACCTTCAACTGGCAAGTCAGGCGCGAGCGTTCGGGATCAGGCTCATAGGCGAAATCCAACATGTCCTCTTCCATGTCGTCTTTCGCGGGCAGCTTTTCCACCCAGGCCGCATCGACATAGACATGGCAGGTGGAACAGGCACAGGCCCCGCCGCAATCGGCCTCGATGCCCGGAATGTTGTTATCCCGCGCGCCTTCCATCACAGTCAGGCCATTGGCGACCTCGACCTCGTGTTTCGTCCCGTTGTGCTCGATATAGGTGATCTTGGCCATCTGCTGCACACTCCCCTTAACTTGCGTGGCGATCTGTTTGAAATCCGGATGACTCCTAGCCAAGCGATATAGGTCAGGCCAGCCCCATTTGCGACTTCTGAGGAAAACAGTTGCGACAAATGCCTGATGTTCTATTTTTGTTCCCGATGAAGGCGATTTCTTCCTCCAAGGCCACGGATTGGCCCCGCCCGCCTGCCTGCTGCGTGGCGGCACAATTGCACGTGCCGCCCAACCATGCCCGCGTCACCGTGGCGGGGCTGGTGATCCTGCGGCAACGCCCCGGCACCGCCAAGGGGGTGATCTTTCTCACGCTCGAAGATGAAACCGGCGTGGTCAACGTGGTGGTCTGGCGCGCGCTTTACGAACGCTTCCGACGGGCGGTCATCGCCGGACGGCTTTTGCGTGTGACAGGCCGGGTGGAGCGGCAATCGGGCGTCACCCATGTGCTGGCCGACACGATCGAGGATATTTCCCCCCTGCTCGACCAACTGACCGCACCTGCCCCGCTTTCCCAAAACGACAAAACCGGGTAATATGCCGCAAAACCGCCCACAGAGGCCCGAGCATATGAAATCGCCCCTTGTCCTTCTGCCGCTACTGGCCGTGCTGAGCGCCTGCCAAAGCTCCCTGCCCCTGACCGGCCCGAACGAACCCGAGATCGTCCAGACCCTGCAAGAAGCGCCCCCGGGCGCCGCGCCCGGCACCTGCTGGGGCAAGGATGTGACGCCGGCCGTGATCGAAACCGTCACCGAACAGGTGTTGTTGCAGCCCGCGCAAGTCCGGAATGACGGCACCGTGGAAGAACCGGCGATCTACAAGACCGAGACCCGGCAGGCCATCGTGCAGGAACGCCGCGTGACATGGTTCGAAACCCCCTGCGCGAGTGTCCAGACGCCTGACTTCGTGGCCTCCGTGCAACGTGCGCTCAAGGTACGCGGGCTCTACCGCGGCCCTGTCACGGGGCAGATGGATGCCCGCACCCGCACCGCCGTGCGCGCCTACCAGAAGCCCGAAGGCCTCGATTCCGGCATCCTGTCACTGGCCGCCGCGCGTCGCTTGGGCCTGGCCACGGTGGAACGCCCAACCGAATGACGCGCCCTTTGACATCGCGCAAAGCGCACCGCACGCCCTGCCCCTAGCCTTGGCCCCATGTTCACCGGGAAAAGGCCCACCATGACCGATGACGCCAAGCTACACCGCATGATCGCCCGCGCCATCCGCGCGCCCTCCAGCCACAACAGCCAGCCTTGGCTGTTTCGTCCAACCGACGAGGGGATCGACCTGCTGGCCGATCGCACCCGCGCCCTGCCGGTCACCGACCCCGAAGATCGCGAGTTGACCATCAGCTGCGGCTGCGCGCTTTTCGGGCTGCGGGTGGCCGCCGCCGCCGAGGGTTTGGGCGCGGCCATCAGCCCACTTCCCGATGGCCCGGGCGAGGAACGGCTGGCGCATCTGGCGTTCAACGGCCCCGCCGAGCCGGACCTCCGTGACCTCGCATCGGTGATCGACATGCGCCAGACCTGGCGAAAGGCTTTCACAGATCAGGCGGTCGACACGGACAGCTTGACCACCCTGCAAGCGGCAACTGCGCGCGAAGGCGCATGGCTTGCCCCGCTTGAGACCGAGGAAACCCGCGAGGCCGCCGCGAAACTCGTGGCCGAAGGCGACGCCGCGCAATGGGCCGACCCGCGCTGGCGGCGGGAACTGGCCCAATGGATGCATCCACGTCGCGCAGGCGATGGCCTCACCCTGCCCGGCCTTGCCATCCCAATCGCGCGCATGGTTGTGCGCCGCTTCGATCTGGGCGATGGCGTGGCCGCACGCGATAGTGATCTGGCCGATCACTCGCCCCTTCTGGCCGTACTGGGCAGCGAAGGCGACAGCCCCGCCGATTGGCTGGCCACGGGACAGGCCCTCCACCACCTGCTTCTCCTGGGGGTCAAGGCCGGACTCGCGGCCTCCTATCTCAACCAACCGATCGAGGTGATCCACTTGCGCCCAAGGTTGCAGGCGCTCGCCGGGAAAACGGGTTATCCGCAAATCCTGCTGCGCATGGGACACGCCGCCATGGATCACGCCCCGTCGCCACGCCGCCCGGTTGACGACGTGGTGATCGACTAACGCCCCCGCCGCGCGCGCCACAGGCTGAGCGGATAGCCGACCAGCGCCAAGGCGGCGCCCAGTCCGACCACCGCGCGCGCAAAGCCCACGGCATTCACCGGGTCGACCCGCGCGTAGACGATGTAAAACACCCCTCCGCCGAGCGCGGGCACCACAAGCACCGCCACGGCATAAAGCGCCCATACAGTGCCACGCCCACGACGTGCGGCAAAAAGCGCGCAGCCATAGACCGCCAGATAGATGCACAGAATGGTTATCAGCATAGCCTTGACCTAAAGCGTTTCGCGAAATGCAGCGCAACGCTCAATCGTTGCACGCGTTCCGCCTTTGGCTGATATCTCAGGTAAAAGGCGGAACGCTTTAGCCTCGCACAGCCGGATGTCAGCCCACCCTACCCGCACAAACAAAAAAAGGGGCGCGAAACCTATCGCGCCCCCTGATCTGCAAACCAGAGCAATCAAAAGGATTGCGTCGTGTAATCCACTTCGTCGGGATAGAGCGTGTCCTCGATCGAAGTCGTATGCACCTTCTTGAGCATCCCGCCTTCGACCTTGCTGATATACTGGTGGCCAAAGACTTGGTGGGTCTTGCCGTTGAAGCGCTTGGCGCCCTGCGGATGCGCTTGGCTCAGTGGCATGTCGGTCATGGCCTCCACCGCCTCTATCAGGGCCGCACGGTCCTGAGGGCCGCGATAGCCCGCTGCCTCCATGCCCGCCTTGACCACATGCAGCGTCTCCCAACAACCGAACATATGCCCATAGGTCGAGACATCCGTCGGGTCGCTGACCGACGCGCCCCGCGCGTCGACCCCCACGGCCTCGCGGTAAAACGCCTCGTGCTCGCTTTCATCGGGCTGGCTGTGGCGGCACATGCCTTCCCAGAAATGGCTGCCTTCAAGGAATTCCAAGCCGGGGCTGTCGATCGCCACCGCTTCAAGGCTGTCGATGAACCCGAACAACTCCGGCCCCTGCCCGCCAAAGAACTCGCCCAACTCCTTGACGAAGGTCAGAACGCCGGGGCCCACCATGACGTGATAGACGACCTCGGTCTCGCGCGGGATTTTCGGGAAATAGCGGGTGAAGGAGGTCTCCGAGGGCGGAATCGCGATCTTGGCCACAACCTCGCCGCCCTGTGCCTCGATGGCCGGGGCAAGGTTGTCGCGGTGATCATAACCAAAGCCATAATCGGGGAAGATCATGGTGACCTTCTTGCCAAGGTTCTCGGTGATGAAGGGCGCCATGGAAATCACCTGACTGCGCACATCGGTGATGCCCGGCTGCATGGTATAGCGGTTCAGCATCCCCGACGAGACATGCGTGCCTTCGGAGACCACGAAATAGGGCAATTTCAACTCCCCCGCACGCGGCGCCGAGCCGATCACGACGTGGCTGAACAGCGTGCCGAAGCCGATGTCGCAGTTGTGCTGGGTGGCGAATTTCTCGACCACTTCGGCACCGCGTTTGGGGTCGGTCCCGTCATCCTCGGCCACGATCTCGACCGGGCGGCCATTGATGCCGCCGCCCTCGTTGATCAGCTTCACCGCCGCCTGCGTGGTGCGGTCGTACCACCGTCCATAGGCCGCGCCGATGCCGGTGCGGTGGACCTGAAAGCCGATCTTGATGGG
>PR_CR_10_Liq_1_inCRDRAFT_1001185_pt1 | contig 15081 bp, 16 predicted proteins | sample PRCRCaboRojoPR_3_FD_10241 | JGI IMG/M metagenome (IMG submission 10241)
AAATACTTATATGTCTAAAGCATTCATCAAGTAAACTGAACTGCGATTACAGCAGAGACTCGGAATTATCTATAAAAATGTCAATGCTTCCTTTTCGCGGCGGTTCTGGAAGCATTTCACAATATTTGGCGAAAGTCAGGCAGAGTAACCAGCGGCTGTTGAAAACAAGAAAGACTTCGGAGATTTAAAGAAGAATCCAGAAGTCACTTAAGTGAGACGGAAAATAACCAAGAGCTCAGCAAGTCTAACATGAAAGAACTCTAAGCTTTGAAAGACTGAAAGTTGAAGAAGAAGAAAGAATGAGGGAAATGGAAAGTACTTTCAAGGAAGGATTGCAGAGGAAAAACGAGTCTTTGCAGCCCAGATGCAGCAGCTCGAAGTCCAGCACCAAGAGTCTCTAAAATAGGATAGAGAAGGCTTTGAAAAAGCGAATCTGGAGGAAGAGTTCCTTTGAGTCCTTCATGGGGAACTCCCGCCAAAATGAGATAGAAGCACAGGGCTTTTGAAGAAAAACAGAAACTGGAGCAGAGCTACCAAGAAGCTCTGAGTGAAATACAGGAATGCAGGAAAAAGTTTTTGAGTCGGTGTCCCATGCAATCGATAAAATATTTAATATAGGATCCACAACTAGGTGTATGATTCCTGCACTGTGGGAAAAGAAGTTTCTTAGGGTGACAGGTATGCAAACAAGTGTCTAGGGAATTAAGTAACCTAATTAATGATCTCTGAGAAGTAGAAGTTAAATAAGTCCTTATTATTATTACTGTGACGAGCCTTAGGCCTTTGTTGGTTCTAGGTCTTTTTCTTTTACACTTGGAATTTCTCATGTGGCAGATAGCCTCTGCAAAGTTTTTTATAGCGTTGTATAAGTGCTTCGTGTTTAGTTTTGCGTTCTTTGCTTGCTTTTCGAACTTTTTGCTGTAGGTACTAAAGGTTTTCATTGTACATCAGGTTATGCAGAGTTAGTTCTTTTTAGTTTTGTCTTTCTTCTTGGTGTGCTGGGCATTCTTCGACTATATGCCTTATAGAAGTTGAATAAGTAGTAAAGTTGAGTATAAAGAACCTGTGATGGTTAAGTTGGAGTCGCAGGCGTGGAGCAGGGGAATAATTTGTCTTATACTATGTTATTGATGAAATTTCCATAAGTTAATAAAAAATGGAACACAAAAGGAACTTCTACGAGATTCTAAAAATAACAAGGAGTGCTTCGGAGGAAGAAATAAAGTGCGCTTTCGCTCAAGAGCTCAAAAGAATTAAGTGCCAAACTAACTCTTCTGAGCAAACTGAATTAAAAAAAGAACTGAAAACACTGAAAAAAGCCTACAAAGTTTTACAGAACCCAGAGTCTAAGTGGGTTTACGACAACCTAACTCTGCAAGTCCAAGAAATCCAAACGAGTTTTTTGAAGTTTGAAAAGTTTCTAGAAAAGTACGAAGCCAGTGAAAACTGCTTAGAAGAATATTCGAGAAAAACTGGGACAGAAGAAGGAATCAAGATGTTAGAAGACCCAAATTGCTTTTGTTCAAGGTGCATGCAGGTCTGCCGCAAAAGACTCCTAAAAAGCAACAAAAAGAAAAAGACCAGAAGGTTCTGCAGAAGATTGTAATGTAATATAAACTCACTGCTGACGTTTGCTTTATTTCTGTATGATTATTATTATTATTCAGAGTAACATCATTCTTAATTAGAAACCCTTGGATCGTAAACCCTGCAAAACTAAGTCTAAGAACTCGTCAGAATGTGCCAAAGCAATGATGGCTTCTCTAAGTCTCTCCTTGCCTGAGTCAGCTTGGCCTTCTTCTTCGAACTGGAGTCCATTTTGGAAAAAACTAGGCTTGAGCACCTTTCCAGTGTTTTCTAAAGGAGAAATGTTAGGCTGCACGGGTTTGTGCTCGAAGTAGTCCTCTGGAATCTTTTCAGGGAACTTAGAGTCAAGTCTTGAGGAGGTTTCTTCAACTTTGATGTCGAGTAAGTTCTTCAGCATGCGGGACTGGGAGTCTATGTGCTTGATTTCTTCTATTTTTTTGTTGAGGAGTTCCAAGCCCTCAGAATTAGGAGTCCAAATCCCAAAAACCTTGCCTGTGTCTCTGATGTACAGTAGCTGTGGCGATTTCTGCTCGAATTGGGTTTCTAGACTAACTGGTTCGTAGAAGTTCTTGAAGTTGAGTTTGTTCAGAATCACTATGTAAAAGTGAGGCTCTTGGTTTCGTTTCACAAGAATCAAAGGCCCTTCGATGTCGCCTTTTTTCCAGTTTTTTTCGACTTCGTCGAATTGGTAGTAAGCAACGTGTTGGATTTCACAGAGGATTTCAACTATGGTCCTGTCAACCCTTCCTCGGAGCATAGAAACCAGCCTGCTTTCCTGGGATTCCATTTATTTAGAATGCTTAGTTCTTGGTGAGTTTCTTAAGTCATTATAAAACAAAAGTAAGGTTGTGGTCACTACAAAAGTAATTATAAGTGTCCACACGTACTGAATCCACAGTGGCATTGGTTCCAGGAAAATGCCCTTGCTGTTCTTGATGATGAAACTCCACTCTAAAAACTGCAAAAACTGCGAAAGCCAACAGTGACTGCCGAGTCTAATAGTGAAACCTGACTGAACGTACTCATAGTACTCACGGGTAGCTATTATAGCGTAGACTGCCCAAAAAAGGACCCTTAGCAAAAGCAGCCAGTGAGAGGCTGGAATCCACAAAAGGTGCTTCAAGTAAAAATTACTCAAATCAACCATGTTCACAAAGACTATGTACCAAACAGTAGTAACAAAGTTTTTGCAAGAGTCAAATATTTTCCACCTATGCACAGACCACGAGTAAGGCATGAACTGGAGTGCTGGCCTAGGAACAGAACTGAAGCGTTCGTTTTCGTTTCTAGAGTCCCTCCCCACTCCCCAGTGGTACTCCTTCATTTCGAAGTACCTGCAAGTTAGGTACCCTAGGTAAATTCCTCCTCCGTTGCACACTAACAAATCCAGAATAACTGAGTCCCACCAGCACTCGCAGAAGTTAGGCAACTGGTGACTCAGGGAAATTTCCATGAACTCGAAAAACAAACTTAAAAAGGTGCAAAGTTTCACGTCTCTGATGATTATCATTTTGAACCACCAGCCTATAGCGTGTGCTGGGATGTAGCAGTCGAACACCACGTTGCGCACATTGGCAAAGTAAGAGTCTGGATTTTCAGGTGTGAAGATTCGGCAGTCAGTGGCATACTCCCTTTCTGGTAGTTCAACTCCTAGTTCTTGGCTGAACCACTTCATTAGTTGCCGGGCATCTTCGATTCTAAAGAACATTAGGAACAGCAGCAAGCAAGCATAAGCCACTTCCAACCCCATTAGCATACGCCACATTGCAGGATGCGGTCTCGACATCATCTCTGAGTCAGGGAAGTGCATTGCTCCTAAAAAAACCATAAGTCCCATAACTGCGAACAAGCCTTGTCTGGTGTTGGTTGAGTAGTCGCCGTCTTCTCTGGTAGTGAAAATGTACCCAAACAAGCAAAGACTGAGTAAAAGCCAAAACACGGTATGTGACTGGTAGAGTATTTGCGGAAACTCGAGTTCAGGAGGTGGAAGTTTGCTGTAAATCCGAGGAATTGCGCTAGACGTAGTTTGGGTTGATTCTGACTTCATTTTTAGAATGGCTTCTTACAAAGAGCTTAAGGAACAGTTTGTCACAGGGCACTCAGGCTCAGACCCCCTGGACATTTTGGTGGTGTGCCTCTTTTTGCCAGTATTCTTTAGTTAGACTGCACTTCTGCTCAGGAATGCCCTGGTGACTCGTAGTAGCTTTTTGCTTGACTTTCTTTTTACAGTGGTGCCTATACTGTTGAGTGTGTGCTGGGTTGAGTACACTTACTTAAAACTAGGATTGTGTGTGGCAGTTATTGCTTTGTTTAGGAAAAGGTTCACTAACCCCTTTTCAAACATTAGATCCCCTTATGACGCCTCTTCACAAACCCTAAGGTTCCAGTTTGTGACAGACTACAGAAGTTTACTTATGATAGCTACTTGTGTGTCAATCCTTGCAGTGGACTTCCACATTTACCCCAGACGCTTTGTTAAAACAGAGTACAAAGGTGTGTCTTTGGTAAGGACTACTTAGATGGATGTGGGAACAGGGAGTGTTTTGTTTGCTAGCTCTTTAGTTGCAAGACACGACAGAGACAAGAGTACCCCACTACTAGGTAGACTGAAGCAAGCTGTGCTAAGCAGTTTGCCGATGCTGGTAGTAGGGGGAGTAAGGCTGGCCCTGCACAAGAGTCTAGACTACCAAGAGCACATAAGTGAGTATGGAGTGCATTGGAACTTCTTTTTGAGTCTAGCTGTGGTTGTTGTGTTGAGTTCCTTGCTGGAGGCTTCTTCAAAGGTTCGTTTGGGCATATGCGGAATCTTGATGCTGAGTTATGAAACTTGCCTGCACTTAGGTTTGGAAGACTACATTTTCAGGGGAGAACGCAACAACTTTTTCAGCGCAAACAGAGAAGGAATACTAGGGTGTGTAGGTTTCTTTTGCATTTATCAAATTGGCTTGGGTTTGAAGCCCTACATTTTGGACTCCAAAGAGTACTTTTTGAACCTCTGCAAAGCTTCAGCGGTGTTTACTTTTGTGAGCAGGAGTCTTCTTTATGTACTTCCAGCTTCCAGAAGACTAGTATTTTATAGTTAGAACAACCTGTCTTATGTGAGTTGGGTTCTTTCACACAACCTTATCATACTTTTGTTTACTTTGCTGGTTGAAAGGGCTTGTGTGAATCCCTCCCAGAACTCTTTGGTGCAGGCTATTAACTTCAACCAACTTCCTTACTTCCTTTTGTGCAACATCCTGACTGGACTCGTGAACCTGGGAGTCTACACACTCTACACTCCTGATTTCCAAGCTTTTTTGGTGTTAGTTGTTTACCAGTTTGCAGCTTGTTCAGTCATTTACTTGCTTTACAAATACAAACTAAGGCTTAAGTATTGGTAATAAATGGAAATAGTTTTTTTAGCAACACTCTTGACATCAGCCCTAGGCTCCCTGCATGCCTACTCACCTGACTCTTTGCGAGAAGAATTTGAACAGCGCTACCAAAAAGGCGCAATTCCTCACTCCTTGGCTAACTTTGGAAACCCTCCTTACGGGTCAGCAATGGTAGGCAGAGTATTCTATGACAAAACTAACAAGTTAGGGTGCACTCCCTTCAGCCCTATTTCCTGGGAAGACGACCCTGACCCCGTGAACACCCCTATTTTGCTGGTAGACAGAGGGGAGTGTTACTTCACGGTTAAGGTGAAAAATGCCCAGAACATAGGAGCTACTGCTGTCATAATTGTTGACGACCGCAACGAGAACCCTGAGCACGTAGTAATGCAAGACAATGGAGCAGGAGGGGATATATTTATTCCTTCAATGCTTGTTTCTAAGTCTGACGGGGACATCATTAAACTCATGCTAGAAGATACCAACCTTGCCAGGCATGTAGCTATGTCAGTGACTTTCGACATGCCCCAGCAAGACGAAGACGTGCACTACGAGTTCTGGATTTCTTCAGATCGGAAAGAAGTCTATGAAATGCTTATGCAGGACCGCAATTACCGAAAGCAACTCAAAAAGATCGAGGCTGAGTTTACTCCTCACTATGTGCACTACAGCTGCATGAGCTGCAAAATGGACGGCTACAGGAGCGACGAAAAGGACTGTGTGTCTGGAGGGAGGTACTGTGCACGTGACCCTGACCAAACAGGGCCTTTCACTGGCAGAGAAGTAGTTATGGAGGACCTTAGACAGCTTTGCGTGTTCAAGTATGCAGAAGAAAAAGGGAAGAACTCAATTTACTTCAACTACTTACTAGGGTTTGCAACTAACTGTTACTACCGAAACGACTTTTCTAAGAAGTGTTCTGAAAATGCCATGAGGTACTCTGGAATCCCGGCAAAGAAAGTGCAGGAGTGTGTGGACGAAAGTTTTAACTACGAAGACATTGTTTACGGAGACAACACAATTTTGGCTGAAGAAAGAGAAGCTTGGCACGACTCAGGTTTGTCTTTCTACCCTTCAATCACTATAAACGGACAAGCCTTCAGAGGTGACTGGGAAATCCAAGAGGTGATGGTGGCTGTTTGTGCAGGGTTCACCTACGAAGAAAGACCTGAAGTGTGCCAAGAAGTCATTCAGGACTACGACGATAAAGACGAAGAAGAAAGCGAGGGAGCTGGAACAGGGACTTACTTGTTGGTATTGGTGCTGTGTTTGTCCCTGATTGGGGCAGTTCTGGTTTTGTACAGAATGTGGATGAAGAAGGAACTCAAGAGCGAAATGAGGAACCAAATCAACTCAACTGTGTCTCAGTACTTTGCTTTGAATGAGTCTGCTCAAAGAGCTGAAAGGCCCCTAGTAAGGGCATCTTACGTTTAAATAAAGCATTTAATAAAATGTTCAATGTGTTCCAGTACGACAAAAAACTCCAAAAAAAACGAGAAAAGGAACAAGAAATCCTCGAAGCCATCAAAAGCCGAAAAAAGTCCCTTAGAATGCGGGAAAAACTGCTGGACAACTACAACAAAAGAATCAACCAATTCATAATCAGCATGATCAAAAAACCNGTCAAAGTAAAAGAGCACGAAAGACCCCTTGAAAGCACAGGAAGGACTTCAGACCCCAAAAAGTTCAAAGGGTCCCCGGTCGTCAGCACCAGGGGCTACATCACAGAGAAAAGCCGCATCCAAAACACGATTCAAAGCAATAACTTCCTTTTGACTTCTTCAACCCAAAACTACCACGAGTTCAGAGAACGCCACCGAGACAAAGAAGTTAACGAACAGATGTACTTCAAACCCCGCAACTCCATTGAAAGAGTTGCTGAAGCCCTTAAGTCCAGAAATGTGGACCTGCGGGCTTGGAAAAGCAAAACCCAGTCAAAAGAAATTAAGCAACCCAAAAAACTCTACGGAAGTCTGCATGAAAAAACCTACTTCAAAAGCTTGAGTAGTCTTCTCACTTCCAGAAACTCCTACAGTGCTGGAGACCTCAGCAATCAAGGAATAATCAGTGGAATCAAAAACAAACTCAAAATCAGCAACTTGAAGGACGGTGAAGTAGGTGCTTTGGCTGAAGAAGCTTTAAAGCACTGCAACATGTTCAAAGACCACAAAGCTGAGTTCCTCAAAACAGGCACTGGCAAATTAGTCAGCAACCCCGAACTAACTAATTACCAAACCTACGAAAAACTCAGCCAAATTCCTTCACTACCTAACTTCAATAACTAATTAAGATGTCGACCTTAGTTCCAGACATCAGGGGCTTTGTAGGAGGAGTCATTGGGAGCTGTTGTTCTGTGGTGGTAGGCCAGCCCTTTGACATTGTGAAAGTCCGGCTCCAAAATTCAGCAGTTAAGACCTCAGCTGGAGAAGTCATCAAGTCGATTTACCAAAAAGAAGGCTTATTGGCTTTTTGGAAAGGAACTTTGCCTCCTTTAGTTGGCATAGGGTTTGCCAACTCAATAGTATTTGGAGTGGTGGAAAACTCGAAAAGAATAGTGAGTTCGTTCAACAAGCCAGAGGAAGTATTGAGTATCAAACAACATGCTTTTTGTGGAGCAGTGTCAGGAACTGTAAACAGTTTAGCTTCTACACCTGCAGAAGGTTTGCGAATACGCATGCAAGTACAGGGGAAAGTGGACCCCAGAGGGGACCCTCACTACACCAACTCTGTAGACTGTGCCAAAAAGGTATTTGAGGGCCACGGGATAAAGGGGATTTACAGAGGGTTTGCAAGCACTCTAGTTAGAGACACTTTGGGGTGTGGGATGTTCTTTTTCGTGTACCAAGGCTTGGCTAAGAAAGTGTTTGTGGGAGAAGCCAAGAATGCAGAAGACATGAAGTCCTGGCAAGTGTTTATTGCTGGGGGACTGGGAGGCATAGCTTTTTGGTGCCCCATCTACCCTATTGACAGCATAAAGTCAAGACTCCAGGCAGACTCCTTAACCAACCCTAGGTACAGAGGCAGTTTGGACTGCCTTTACAAGACTCTTCAAGAACTAGGGCTTCCAGGGATGTACAAAGGATTCTGGCCGTGTGCTGCCAGGTCTTTCCCTGCAAATGCCTCGATGCTGGTTGGATTTGAACTTGCTATGAGCATTATAGGGAGAGACTACTCCTAGTTTATTAACTAAAGAATAACATAGACTTGTGTCTGAACAGTCTTCTGGGTTTTTTAGACGGAACTCTTTGTTTAAAGAACTTGTGCTTCAAGGCTTCTTTTGCAGTGATTCTTTTGCCAGGGTCCCACTCGAAGCATTTACTTAGTAAGTCTAAAAAGCCTAAGTCAGTGGTTTTAAGGTGTCTTTCGAGACTGCTTGACCCTGGCAACCTGATTTGTCCTCTAGAGTTCCTTTGGACTCTAAGTTTGTTTCCTTCGAAGAACAAGTGTTTCCTCAGAGAATTCTTAAGTATGTAGCTGGGCGGAGGCTTGAGTAGTTGCATTATGCAACTGAGTTGGTCAAATTCGTTTTCTCCAGGAAACAAAGGTCTTCCTGTTAAAATCTCTGCTAAGACGCACCCAAAACTCCACATGTCTATAGGTCTAGAATAGCTTAGACCAAGTATTACCTCAGGTGCTCGGTAGAACCTACTTTGGATATAAGTGAAGTAGTTAGAGTTAAAGTAGCAAGAGGTTCCTAAGTCAATTATTTTTACTTCCAAGGAGCGGTTCAGCATAACGTTTTCAGGTTTCAAGTCGCAGTGAATCACCCCCATGTTATGTATTTCTTCTAAACCTTTCAGTATTTGGTACCCTACTTTCTTGACTGTAGAAATGCTTTTAACTGACTTCTTTTTCAAAAACTCGTAAAGAGACATGTCTAGCAGTTCAAAGCACAAACAGAGGTGGCTTCTGAACTTGAAGTGCTTTTTCAGCTTCACAACGTTGGATTTAGCTCCTGAGTTTTCCCTTAGGTCCCTTAGAATATTGACTTCAACTAGTCCTTGCACTTGTGAAGTTTCAGTATTTCTGAGTATTTTTATAGCTAAGTACCCACCCTTTTTGTGGTCAAATGCCTTTACTACTTCTCCAAAGCAGCCTTTTCCTAAAATGCATACGACTTCGTACCTGTAAGCAATATGGTCTCCTTTAACTACTCTATAGTAGCACTCAGGGTCATCAAACCCCAACTCGGGGTTAACTTTGTTTTGCTTTCCTAAGTAGTAGATTCTGCTGTAGTTACTTATTTCAGTTTTCTCGTAACTGCTGAGTATTTTAGGAAAAACTTTGATAACTTCTAGATGGTTTAAAGGCTTCTTAGCAACTTTTCTGCTCTCTAAGTCAAAAGCCCCGTCAGAAAGAGTTCTGCGTGACTTGTGAGTTTTTCTTTCACTGCAGTAAACTGAAGCCACTTCCGAGTCTTTTTTACGAGAAGTCAAACTTAAAGGGTAAGCAGGAGTCCTTTTGCTGAAGGGCCCTAGTTTCTGGATTCTTTTGAGTGAGTTAGCTTTTTGTATGTCTGCAAGCTTTAAGTTAATTCTTTTAACGCTTTCAGAATTTCTCATATTAGTTAATTAATTGGAACCTCCCACAACTTCAAAGTGCCGTCCCTGCCACTAGAAACCAACTGGTTTTGGTTGTAAACTACTGCACAAAGCACCCCTTCTCTGTGAGTGTCTTTGAGTTTTTTAAGTGGAACGTGTGAGTCAACACTCCATAGTATTATGCCTTTGTCCAAAGAACAAGACACTATTTTTCCTTGACTTAAACTCAAACTAGAAACTATGGAGGTGTGGTAGTCCCAACCTAAAAGAACTTCTTGAGTGGATGCTTCCCAAACAAAGATCTTACCCATGGAGTCCCCACTTACTAGCTGAGTGCCCTGGACCACCATTGCTGTAACAGGACTTTTATGCTTTTTGGGGAACTTGGTTGAGTTTTGGTGGATAAGTCCTTGCTCGTCCCCAATATAAGTGCTTTCCTCAGAAACTGCCAGTTTCGAAGCGCATTCAGTGCTGAGTTCCACTTCAGATTCGCTATTGAAAAACAGAAGTTTCCTTTTTCCCAACACGCAAAGTTCCCTTCCCCAGCATAAGTCAGTAGGTTCAAAGTTCAAGCTGTGCTGAGTTACTTCCTTTGAGTTTAAGTTGTAAACAGTGAGGGAAGCCCCCATTTCTGCAGAAGCTACTAAGTTTTCGCTAGGGTGTGCACAAATGCCTACTACTTGGGTGTTGTGTTTGTAAACCACTGAGTTTTCTGTTAAGTTTCTTCTCATAACTACCTTTCCAGAGTTGTCACTGGTAAACAATGTGTCTTCTTTTTGGGCTATATGAGTTACGAAGTTTTGGTTATTTGGAACTATTTTGGGAGGGTCTTGTAGTTGTTCCCACAGAAAAATGGTTCCTTCAGAACTCACTGCACCTAGCAGGTTGCCAGAGTAACAGATGCCTACTAGTTTTTCATCAGTTTCTAGGACCTTGACTTCTCCCGACTGGTTCCAAACCCTAACAGACTTGTCAGCACTGCAAGTAGCAAAATTACTTTCGTCTATCCAAACTGCATCCATAATGAAGCTTTGATGACCCTCTAAAACACTTTCTACTTCCAAACTTTCAACTGCTACCACAAAACACTTTTTGTCGTTCCCACAACTCAGAATCTTAGTTCCGTCGGGTGAAAACCTCACAATGTTCACGAAGTTGGAGTGGTTTCTGTAGTGAGTTTTGTAGCTGAAAGGAGGCCCGTTATGCAAGTTAACTTGGAAGTCCTCTGCACCTGTAGCTATCATAAAGGGTCTTTTAGGTCTGAAGTCTGCAGTAAGAATGTTTCTTGCGTGCCCTGAAAGTTCTCCAATGGAGTTTCCTGTGTCCCAAATAAACACCTTAGCACAGCTTTCACCTACGGCTACTATTCTTTGGGAGTCGAAAGTCCACCTGATATCTCTAGCAGTGCCTCCGATCTTAATTTCTAGTTTGGTGTAGTTTGGGTTGCTTAGAGCCCACACTTTTAAGATGCCTGACTGGTCTGCTGAGGCCACCCACTGTCCGTTAGGTGAAAGGGAGCAACACAAAGTTTTGGCTGAGTGATCTCTATAGGCATCAGTTAGGCTGGGATCTTCTAGGTTCTGCACCACTACACTTGAGCCTGAGCAGTATACAAGCCAGTTGTCTTTCATGCTAAGGGTTGATCTGAACCCAGGAAAGGTGTTTACTCCACAAGAAACTGTTTGCTTTGGAGCCTCCATATTAGTTTACAGGCGAGTTAAACAAATTGGGCAAGAGCCATCCCTTGAGTAATCAATCCACTGTTCCAAGCATTTGGTATGGTAAACGTGTTTGCAAGGAAGTTGAGTGACTTTTTCTTGGTGCAAAAAGCTATTTAGAGGTTACTCTTGCATGCAAATAGCACAGGTTTCTTGTTTATAAAATAAATTATCAGAGTTGAATTGGATTACTTCGAAGTTTTCTACTGAAGAACGAGGAATAGTGTTTGAAGTATTTCTAAGAACACCCTCGAACATTCTAAGTCTGCTTCTGGCAGCGTGGACTCCTATCCCAAGCACTAAAATAAAGAACAACATTAGAAACAAAAAACCTAGTCCAGTTTCTAACCCCATTTATAAATACAGAGGAGACTTGCGGTTAAACGCAGAGTCGTTGAAGTGGAGACTAGAGGGTTCCTCAAGTTCGTACAGAGTTTCTGGGTCTGCTTTGGGTTCTTCCCTGTACTGGTTAAGACTGAGACCACGCGAAGGACTTCTTAAGTAGACTTTGTGAGTTTTAGTGTTCATTTGGTTCTTAATTAAAACCAGCACTCTGAAAAGCAAAAACACGTTCCTCACTATTATAACTACAGTTCCAACAACGCCCTCCACTTCTTCCAAAAAAGCCTTTGCAAATGCCAGCCCAATAGCTACAATGCACAATGCAGTCACGAGCATGTCAAAAGTGTTAGCTTTATTTTTAAAAAAGCGTTTTAGACCTAACAAATAAGTCCTCAAAGAAATTTCAGCAACCATAGCTGAGCACACAAAAATTTCTAGCACTACAAACCAAGTTTCTTTGGGAAAACCCCTGAGATTGGCCAGCACCCAGACCATGCTGAAGAAACTCAGTAAAATCAGCAGGAGGTAAAATACTCTGGTTTGCTTAGTGAAGTAAATTCTGGTTAAAACGTTTCTGCAGTTATTTGGCGAAGAACTTTCTCGAAAGTAGTCATTTCTGTTCATATTAAATTATATGCTTTCTTCTATTAAGTCTTTCGTTAACTTGGCAGGACTGGTTTCAAAAACTTGCAAACCCAAAGCAAACCCTTTTTGATGAGCAATGTCTGCAGGCGTCATGTCTTCGTTGTTGCGCAGCAAGGGGTCACCTCCGTGCTGTAAAATCAGTTTAATGTGGGAAAGGTCCTCTTGGTGAGTAGCTAAATGCAGAGGTGTGTCTCCGTACTGTTTAGGGGTTACAGAGTCTTTCATTGAAAGCTGAGCACCTCCTTCAATAAGTGCTTTGGAAACTCCAAGATGTCCTCTGTAGACTGATAAGTGCAGAAGTGACCAGTTGTTCTAACTTTGAGTTACTGGTTTGATTTGGTGTTTTTGCCAGTTAGAGTTGCTTAGGTTCAAGTTAAGGTCTCCTCTATAGGTTTGTTCTATAAGTTTAGAGATTTGGGTATGTTGTAACTTCTGGTTTCTCTTGGAAACTCTACAGCCCATTTTGATTACTTAAAAGCTTGCAAGCTTAGATTTCTTGTAAGAACGGAGCTTCTTCGTCTTCTTCAGAGTCGTTTCTGAGGAAAGGAGCTGCAGAGCGTGTTTTTTTGCCTATCAAAGCTACAATTATAGCAAGAACAACTAAGTAGAGTCCTGCAGCCCAAATACAAGTCATGCCAGCTTCTTGCTTGTTCATGTGGTTTAAGGGCACATACTCATACTCAGAAATAAGAAGGGCGCCTAAACAAGTCTTTTTATGCCTTACCAAGAAAATACTTCCTACTAGACTTAGGGCTCCTAGTGCTTCTAAATAAAACCCTTTCATTGCATTCAATTTTGATTACATAACTTACCTAGCAAGTTTGCTTCTGATGGTGTGCTTGATGCTTTCTTCAAGCATAGGTTCTTTCATCATGTAGAAAGAAATGTAAACTACTTTCCACCCTAGTTTTTCAAGGTTCCTTTGTTTGTTGAGTGTTCTGCCGTTCAGACTCAAACCAGGGTAAACGTAGTGACTAGGACCTACTATTTCTATAGCTACTTTGTGTTGAGGTATAGCAATGTCTAGGTAGAACTCTTCGAAGTACTCTTTTTCGTACTCAAGGCCTTCTTTCTGCAGGATCTCTTCGACTAGTGCATGCATGTGGCTGGTTTTGCTTTGTTTAAGGTCTTTGTCTCTATCGTTTTTCCAGGCTTTTTTGAGTTGCTGGATGTAGGGCTCAATCCTTTGTTGTGCGTATTTTTGGTAAATTTGTGGTTGCTGGAGTCTTAAGTTCAGTACTACTGAGTAAGCCAATGAGTGGTTTCTGCGGTCCTGCAGAATCTTGGGCAGGTGCTGGCTTAGGAGCTTCCAAAAGTCTTCAGGCACGTTGTTGTGCTTTGCAAGGAACCCTGAGATGTGCAGCACCTGTGAACTCGTAATGTAACTTTGGTACTTAAGGAGTGTCTTTGTGACCTTTTTGAGTAGTCCAGGATTATCAAAGTAACCTGACTGGGTTAAGTAACTAAGTATGTTGAGACAGCAGTCTATTTTGCTCAAGGGGTCATCTGCTATCTCCTCAATTCTGTCTAGTAACGAAAACAAGTGGGGAATTATTTTGTTGTCGAAGTAATGTCCGTACCTCCCTGGAGACCACCAGAGTCTAAAAAGCCCAATTGAGATGCTTTTTAGTTCCAGTGAGTCAATTCTTTCTAGAAAGGAGTCGTAGATGCTTTTCCAAATGAACTTAATCATGTACTGGTGGTCGTGCACTATTCTGTCTCTGTAGCAGTAAGGCAGATTCAAAAACTTGTCAGCAGGCAGTTTCTTGAGGTTGTTGAAAAGTATGTTTTCAAGTTTCCTTCTGAAGTCTTCAGTGTGCTTATCCATCATGACGTAGATTCTAGCTAAGTTGTAAGCGTCAACTATTTTCGGAGTTTCAGTTTCCAGTTTTTCTTCAATGACTTCTGCTGCTAAGTCAAACAGGTCTTTTTCTTCTGGAGTAGGTACTGGTTCTTTTTTGTCGTGTGGGTAAAGTGCTCTTAGGTAACTACTTAGTAAGTAGTGGATTTCGTCGTAGCTGAGTTTCTGCAGTGCTTCTTTGGTGGAGTGTTTAGCACTCACTTCTGCAAGAAACTCCTTGATGTCGAACTTAGAGTCGATTTCTTTGACTGTAGAAATGAAAGAAAACAAAAACTTAGGCTTGGAAACTCCAATGTCTTCCAGACAGTCCAAAGCCTTAACTTTGAATTCTTGCAAAAAGTTTGAGTTGTCTACTGGAAAGCCTTGTTTGTAGATGTGCTTCAGGTGCGAAGACAAAGTGATGACCTCTGAAAAGTTTAGTTGGCTTAGTTGGATTCTTGAGAAGAGTTTTTCCAAGGAGTTCTGGAGTGGGTAAGGAGAGGAAGAGTAAAACTTCCCCATCACAAACCCCAAGTCAAGTATTTCTTTGTTGTTTAGTTCTTGTAGAACTGATTCCTCAAATTCACTAAGAACAAGCAAGTTCCTTTTGTTGGCTTCGTTTATTCCCTTGGCTCTTTTGAGGTAACCTGCAGCTTTTAGAAGTTCAGTTTTGGAAGCAAACTCTCTGTACTGTACCCAACTGAGTAGGTATCTCTTAAGTGGTCCAATTGTTAGCATTTATGGTTTATAAGACAGAATTGAGTAGTTAAGAATTTCTTCAATGTGGTCTGAGAACTCAGTTGTCTTTAAAGGACAGAAGTATGATACAAACTGGCAGTCAACTACTGGTGGGTCTTGACTTCCTTTTGAAAAAAGAGAGAACTCAGGTTTATTCCTAGCTTGTCCTGAAACAGTTCCGTCAACACTCATCCACTCAAGGGTGAACTCTCCCAAGTAAGTTTCCACTGTTTTTCTAGCTGCTGAGTGCGAAGCAAACTTAAGAAGGGCAACTCCGGGGTTAAGTTCTAAAC
>PR_CR_10_Liq_1_inCRDRAFT_1001186_pt1 | contig 15080 bp, 8 predicted proteins | sample PRCRCaboRojoPR_3_FD_10241 | JGI IMG/M metagenome (IMG submission 10241)
CTGGAAAAAGACCGGGCAGCAAAGCGGGCTATTGTCCATAAGGAACCTGCCGAAAAGGCCCGGGAATGCCTGCTCAACTACAAAGTCCTGACTACAACTTCGGACAACCAAACCCTTCTGGAATTAGAACCCCTCACGGGCCGCTACCATCAAATCCGGGCACAGCTGGCCTTCGTGGGCTGCCCTATCGCCGGTGATGTCCACTATGGTGCCGCTCAGCCCTATCAGGACCACCACATCATGCTGCACGCCTGGAAACTGGAATTCTTCGACGAGCGGAAGAAGGACCGCCGGTTGGTGGAAGCGCCACTCCCGGAATGGGCAGAAGCCTTAAAGTAGAAAAAGCAGTGGCACAAATTGCACCACTGCATCGATTAAGCAAAATCTTCACAATAGCAATTTTGCTTAGCATCGGACCGGCGCGCTCCTAACTGCCGGTGCCGAAAGATTCACACAAAATGCACGCGCTTTGGAAAAGCGGGCATTTCACTCCTTACATTCTGACTTACGGTATTCTTTGGAAGGTTGGATTATTTTTAATAGAAAAAACGCTCTATTCCCTGCGGGTCCTGCTCTCCACCAAAGCTATACTCCTCCATACCATTAATGCGCAGCTCAGAAGCAGGCACTGGCAGCTGTGCCGGTGTACCCAATTGCAGGCCGCCCAGGGCCGTCACCTCGGTGGAGGCTTCGCGGGGGCGCATCCGTCGGCGGTCGAGCCAAAGACTGGCTGGGGCCGTATTGAACAACTCAATGGCGCGCTCATAGAGCAGGGCTTCTTCTACTGAAAAATAAGGGGCGGCAGCGGTAAGGGGCGGCAGATTGCCCCGGGTAGTGCGGGAACCACCGTCAATCACGTTGGCAGCGGCAGCAGTTTGGCTGGTGCGAAGGAGCGCTTCTGCCTGGAGAAGTTCATTATCGGCTTTTAGAAAGGTCGGCATAGGACCGGCAAGGCCATCACCAAATAAGTCAGGCTGGATCAGTTGGCGTTTATGCTGATAGTGCGAAAAGTGCCACTCCCCCCGATCGGCGGGGAATCCCACCACCGGGCTATACACAAAGTCGGAAGTCAGGCGGGCATCCCCGGAGGTCGCCTGTGTCTCTGACAGCGGGGCTTCTCCATTGGCTTCTACTTGCGGGTAGCGGGCGGGTTGATTGGAGTCGAAGGCGGCCACCAGGCGTTGGTCGAGGCGCGCCCAGAAAGGGCCGGCTTCCGTATTGGCAAGGGTATACTGCTGATAGCTTGTCCACTGATTACCATTGGCGATGGGGGCGAAGTCAAAAGTCAGCCCCTGCTCCGCGTGTTGGAGGACGGCCTGCCAATTGGTCGTCTCATTTTCATCTAAGGTGCGGGCGGCTTGCGCCAAAAACCGGGCAGCGTAGCTGTGGGCGAGCTCTGCGAAAGTACTCCCGTCCAGTGGCAGCCCGTTGAAGTAGTTATGGATGAAGTCAATGCCATTCGCCTCAGCCAATTGGATGGCGGCTTCCAGTTCCTCTACTGCCCGGGCATTAACCGTTGTGTAGGGCATAAATTCAATCGTACCGCCCAGCTTGGTATTTTCATCCACTACCGGCGCCTGATCAAACCAAAGCGATAAATAGCCCCAGCTCAGTCCACGCAGCGCATAGGCGGCTGCCCGTACCGACTGATCCTGCGGGCCGTTCTGATCAATGCTCACACCTTGCGACAGGGCATTCAGCACATCATTCGCATCAGCCACCGCCTGCAGGCACCCGTACCAGGGTACTTCCACAATCGCCCGGTAATCCAGGGGCTCGGAATTGAGGTTACGGTAGGAAAGGCGTGGTTCCTGCCCCATGGCAGCCGCACCAAAGTCATCCCAGGGCAGGGCGTAGGCATCCGCGGTAACACCGAGTGCCACAGCAGGCTCAGGGCTGTGCACACTGCCCCACCAGGTGGCATAGCCGCGGCGCAGGGCTTCCTGCAAGTCCGTGCCTTTGCTGATCACCTGCTGCCCATCGGGCGTAAGTTGAGGTGCATTGTCCAGCGACTCACAGGACCAAAGCCCGGCCAACAGCACCGTTAGAACGGAAAAGGTAAATTTACGTAGCATATCAAAACGTTATTTGTGCGCTGAAGCCCAGGTGGCGCCGCAGCGGGTGGTTAAAGAAATCCACGGCAAACAGGGCGGGATTGCCCCCGGGGCTCGCCAGCTGACTGCCCGGTGTTCCAGGCTGCCGCCGCTGTAGGGGATTGCCGGCTGTGGTGGTGGTTAGCGCCGGGTGATAGCCGCTGTAGTCGGTCAGGGTAAACAGATTTCGCCCGATCAGGCTGAAGCGGACTTCCTCAAAAATATTCTTCAGCGCAGGTAGGCGCTCCGGTGTGAAAGTGTAGCTGATGGCAGCCTCACGGAGCATGAAGTAGGACCCGTCTTCCACAAAATAGGCATTGGGGACCAAGTCGTTGGACAAGCCCTCCTCCCCGTAGAAAGTGGCAGGCAGTCCGGGAGAGGCGGCCAGGTCGGCATGACGCTCATTGGCATACATCCACTGTTTGGTATAGTTGTAAATATCCCCGCCCTTGCGCCAGTCGAACAAGGCAAAGAGCTCGAAGCCTGCGTAGGCAAAGGTATGGGCAATGCCAAGCTGAAAGTCGGGGTTGATATCGCCGATGACTTGCTGCACGGGCGCGCCATTCTCATCTGTAATCAGCAGGGGGACTTCTGCAGGCGTCCCGAGGAGGTCCTGCTGCACGATAAAACCCTGCTCATTGGCCGTATAGTCAAAGGGGTTGAAATCGGGATTGTCCGATAAATCATCGGGGGTACGGGCAAAAGCCTGCCCCACCATTATGCCCAGGGGCTGCCCTTCTGCTATACGAAAGAGGTTGGTATTCGCCCAGCCAGGGCCCGTTTCATAGGCAGGAATGGCAAGGGCGGCTACCCGTTGCTCCACCCGCTGCCCGGTGGCTTGTACGTTCCAGCGCACCTTAGCGCCCGGAATGCGGAATAGCTTTTTGAAATCAATGGTGAGGCTGCCTTCGTAAATATCGGCTTCCACCGTCCCGGCATTGCGCCATTGCCCTTCAAAACCGGCACCCCCGGACAGTTGCTGAAAGAGGATTTGATCATCGGTGGTGGACTGAACGTAGGTCCCGGAAAGGGTAAAGGCTTTGAAAATTGTCATATCAACGCCTACTTCCAGTTCCTGCGTACGGGCCGGCTGCAGGGCATCGTTGGCAATGGTTTGCCGGCTCAGGCTTCCGTTGACCAGCTCGTAGGTCTCGTACCGTTGCTGATAGGCGGGGCGCACGCCGGCAGTACCCATTGCCGCCCGGAATTTCAGTTCCTGGAAGATTTTCAGGTTGACGTCCTCGCTCATACGGTAGGCGGCACCGATGCGGTAAAAGGCGGGCCAGTCCACACTTTCGCCAAATAGCGTCGACTGTTCTGCCCGGGCTGCAGCAGTGAACACATAGCGGTCGCGGAAGTCCACATCGGCCTGCGCAAACCCGCTGTAGGTCGTCATCTCCTCCGCCAGGGAAGAAATATTGGTTTCGGATTGCGGATTATCGAGGGAGCGGTTGCCGCCCACCGCCAGGTTTTCGCCCCTTGCCAGGGAAAAGTCCCGGTCGAGGTCCTCGTACAGCAGCCCCGCCCGGAAGGCGGTATTGAAGCCCAGCCATTCTTTGTGCAGCAGGAAGCTGAGTGAGGAGGTGAAGTACTGCTGCAGGCGTTCGGCATATTCCAGCCCGCCGCCGTTGCTACCCTGAACACCCGAGGTCACAAGCGGGCTGAAGCCGACCGGCACGTTCGTACTCAGGTAACCTTTGTCGATAAACAATTGACGCTGTGTGGTGCTGCGGTCAAGGGTGGCAGCGTAGTCGATGTCCAGCCATTTGGCAGCCTCAAAAGTACCTCCAAACATGCCCATCAGCCGGCTGTGGCGCTCCTCAGTCTGTAGTTGTTCCCGCAGGTAAAGCGGATTGGTGATGCGTGCACCGGTATTGTCGATGTCCCAGTCAAAGGAAGTCCCATCTTCTTCGTTTCGGGCATCAAGGTCAAACATGGGGGTCATGAGCAGGGTATTGGCAACAGGGTTGTCGGGTGCAGCGCCCAGTGCTCCCCCCGCATCGTTCTGACTGCTTAAATAGTAGGCGCTGCCCCTCACCTTCAGCCGGTCGCCCGCCTGATGCCCAAGGTTGGCTCGGAAGGCATGCCGGGTGTAGCCTTCGCGCCCCGGGATGACGCCTTCGTCCCGGAAGCGCTGCGCGGAGCCCCGGAAGGAGGTACCGCCTGTCCGCCCGGTCACGGTGAGGGAGTTGGAACGCAGGCTGCGCCGCTCGAACAGATGGCTGCTTTCGTATTCCTGAAGGTTGGGCAGGGCGTTGGTGAAAGTGTTGGCAGGCAGAGGGCCACCCAGCAGAGGTTGCGGCCCGGCTGGGTTCAGGATTTCCCGGTTGGTAAAACCAAGCGTGGGATAGGCTTCCTGCACGTCACTCACCTGATAATCGGTACGGTAGGTCACCTGGGTTTGCCCATCTGCCAGCTCGTANCCGTTTTTCGTAAAAATCTGTATGACGCCATTGCCACCCTGCGCGCCAAAGGCGGCGGCTCCGGCAGCTCCTCTGAGGACTTCCACCTTGTCGACATCCTCAGGGTTGATATCCAGGAGTTGGGCATCCGCCATGAAAATACCATCAATCAAAACCATCGGCTGTTGGGTGCCGGATAGCTGATTGATGCCCCGAAGCTGTAAATGATAGGCTTGCCCTGCCTGTCCGCCGGGCTGAAGCAGGCGGAGCCCCGGCACCCGTCCGGCCAATGCGGTACTCAACCGGTTCGGTCGGTTTTGCTGAAGCGTGGCGTCGTCCAGTAAGGTCCCGCCAAAGGGTAGCAAAGAGACGGCACGGGGCTGCGCCTGCCCGGTGGAAAAAGACACCGCTCCCGTTGCATTAACAGGGCGGAGCAATACATCAACCCGCTTTCGCCCGATCACCGCTATGGACTGCTGCTCGTAATCGGGGTGCTCGAAAGTAAGGGTAGGCGTAGGGGTGGGATTGAAAAAGTTTTGGTCTACATAGATGATGTAACTCCCGTCCTTTTCCGACTGTGCAGTCTCTGCACTGGTATTGAGGCTCACTTTGACACCCTTAACCGGCTCCCCGGTGAGGGATGAGGTTACGGTGCCCCTAACGGCCAGGCGCTGAGCACCCGCTTCAAAAGCAGGCAAAAGGCATAAGAGTAGCAGCATCCCGACAGGGACGAAGCTCGTTTTTCTCATAATGGTTTGTTTTTCAAGGTTGGGGTGGAGCAGCGTTGCTGTTGGGAGGATATTATCCTGCAACGGGTAATGAACCTACCCGTTGCAGGATGCACCCTTAGTAGCGGGGCAAAACTTTCGGGAAGCTCTTACCGAACTACATTCAGCTCAATCGGGTCACTAAGGGGCGCAGAAAGACAACCCCAGTTCTTGGTGTCTTTATACACCAGCACCAGGTATTTGCCAGCGTGATAGTCGGTAGCTTGTAATTCAAAGCTTGGCTTAGACTGCAGTTCGGTCGTACCCGGCGCCAGTTGCCATTCGGTGCTGCCGAAAGGCTGATGGTAGAGCGTAAACTGATGGTCGGGCTCCGTAAAGGCGTAGTCGATGGTTACGGTCTCTCCCGCCTGAATCGGGTAATCTGCTGTCACCGTTGTTTCCCGCTGATATTTGCAGGGGCGGAATTTGGAAATTGGCAGCTTTGGCTGCAGTGGATTGCTTTCCATAGCTACCGGCAGGGCAGGAGGGCTCATTCGGTCAGAAAGGCCTCCGTTTACACCACCTTTCCGCTGCGTATCGGAGCTCATTTGTCCCTGTATGGGGTCACTTTTCTGGGGCTTGAACTGATCGTGGTAGTCCAGTACGGCTTCGATGCCATAGATCGGGCCACTGCCCGGTATATAAGCGGCCTTGCGGACACCGTTGGTGGTTTCCACGGCTACCTCGAAGTAGTTGTGACGGGCGGGCAGGTTGTTCAGGATTTCACTCACCTGTGCCCCGGCTTTCTGACCGGTAACCACAAGGCTGAGCTTTTCCGGTGTGGGGCCGGCCCAAACGGTGTATTTACAGCCGTCTTCCTGACAGCAGCGCGGGCTGAGCCAGCTTAGGTAAAGCGGCCGGTCAGGCTGCGTGGGGCTGTACACCAGCTGCAGGTCCTGAATAGGTGTGCAGTTAGGGTCAGTAGCAGTTACGCTTATGGTATTGGCTTGCTCTTCCAGCAGGGCTTCATCGATGTATAAGTCATCATCGGTACGCTCAATGCCTTTGGTGCCTATGGTGCCCCGCATCGGAGTGTTTTCGGTTTGACTGTAGGCCTGGGGCTGAGGTTCGTAAGCATTTGAAGGATTCTGAAGGCGGTTTTCTAAATCCGGGATGACACTACTCCGGTTGGCTGTTGCCGCTGCTTGTTCTTCGGCACGAATCCAGAAAGTCTCCGCTGCTACCGGCCGGGGCAGGTCAGGCAGTGGCATGTAGACTGTTACCCGAAGGGTATGGATACCGCGCTGCAGGTCCCGCTGATCAAGGTCGAGCTCAAAGGGCATGTCCAAACCAGGATAAAGACTGACCTTACCCATGTTAATATCCCGGTAGCCAGGGTGCACGTAGGCTACTTCGGCGTAGGGGTTAAGGGCAGAACAGTCAGAATTAGTGGGTAGCTGCAGGCTCCCCCGAATGGTTTTGCCTATGAGGGTAGCTGTACCGGAGACGCCGCAAACCTCCGGAGCATTGACCGGCGCTACAGGTTGAGTACGGTAAGGAGTTGGGCTTGTTTGGCCATAAGCGCTAACCGCAGGCTGCTGAGCTACTGATGTCCCAACCTGAATTGTTGTACCCAGCTCCTTTACCACCGGCATATCGCAATGCTCACCCCATGCGAGGACACGAAGCTGATAATTATTGTCCGGGATTAAGCACAGTGGTTCTGTCCGTGGTGCTACGCCAAGGGCGGCTTGTGGGCGCCCGTCGGCCCGGGTGGGGAACCATTTGCCATTGCCAGCTTTTACTTCGACCAAAAAGTCCCAGGTTGTACCCTGGCAATTAGAACAGGAGATAATGACGGCCGGGCGGTTGAGGCGGTCGCAGTAGCCTGCCGGGTCCACACGAAGGTTGAGCTGTGGTTCTTTACAGGGCTGCTGTACCGCCCTGCTGTTCGTTGGTGTGGCAGGCTGCGGTATGGGCTGGGCAGATCGCGCCTGCCAGTCTGGATTATTGGGCGCCGTCCGCTGCGTTTGAGGCTGCTGCTGTGCCAAAGGCTGTGGCTGGCTGCCCTCATAACGGAAATGTTCCCGTACCACAGCAGACTCAAATTTTCTGGGAATCGTAGCCTTCACCCGGTAGTCAACGCCAAAATTGTAAAAGTGGCGTGGGGTCAGACCTGATACGATGAGCGTATCCCGCTTGCGGTTACCCAGTGTACGGAGTCCGCTGACCATCTCTTTGCTCTCCGGATCCTGCAGTTTGGCACCGAGGTCGGTGAGCCAGATGGAGGCTTCCACCTCGCTGGCTTTACTGTGCGTAAAGTGAAAAATCATTTCGACTTCGCCAGGTACCGAAGTGGGGTTGACCTGCGCGAAAAACCGGGGCTGTTCCTTTTCAAAGAGCCCGTCAAAAATATCCTGTGCATAGTTGCTTACCGGCCCAAGGAAAAGGGCGGCGATCATGGCCAATGGGTAGATCAATGTTTTATTCATATCGAGTAGCTATAATTAAGGCAAATTAGCGCCTGAAAATCAAAATTGCTTGTGACCAGGCCACCTGGCACAGGTCGGTCTCCTTAGAAAAAGCCCCGCAAGCGACTTATACGCAAAAACGGGCATTTTAGTTTCTCCGGTACCCCGCGGGGCACAAGTATGGATGTTCTCAATCTTGATAAGCGCTGCTATCTTTCAGCAAAGGGAAAGCGTAGCGCCGCCTGATGTCCACCGGGTGTCAGGTGGAATGATTTGAATTGTAAGAACCTGGCTTGTTAAGTTGGTTTACTAACTTGAAGTGTTTATCCAGGTTGAGGCACAAATACGGCACGATACCGCGCTTTTGCCCCTCTGATCAGGTCGCCTAGTGCGGAAACAGCCACAAATATAAGATTTATCCTATATTTATTTTCCTGAAAGTAGTAGAAAATACAAATATTAACACCATTACTTCCATAACGGCCGATCCGCTATTTTCTGTGGCCCTTCACATAGCCCTGTTCCCGGAGTTTCCGTTGGTATAATTCTTCCCGGGCTTGTGCATTGCGCGGGTCGGTGATGTCCAGTTTCTGACCGGCGTTCTGATGCTCCCGGTTGATCTTTCGGCCCAGTAGCCCAATATTGCTCTGCATAGTGGCTTCTGTCTCCTGATTGGTCTCCTCAATAAGGGCTTCCATATCGGCTTCCCCAATGTACTGCCCGCTGCGCAGTTTTTTCCGGGCAATTTCTTTAGCCACCTCCTGGCCGACTTCCTCTTCGTAGAAATTGCGCCAGGCCTTGGTACCGGTTTCGGGCGTCTGTTCGGCTTCCGTCTGAGTACGATGACTTTTGTTTTGACGGCGTACAATCTTTGCGGTCACTTCATCAGCGACTTCCTGTACGCGGGAGGCATCTTCGGGTTGTTGCAGCAAGATTTCAGTCACGGCTTCGTCCTCAGCTTCCAGGTTGAAATGCTGCAGATTGCTCATCAGTTGCTGTTCGGAATAGCGGGAGTAGCGGCCCAGACCCTGTGCCCAGCGCTGACTGTTGGCAGAGTATTTGAAATAGCGGCTCAGGGCATCCCGTGGCACTTCCTGCTTGAGGCGGGACAGTGGAGCGGTTACCTTCTCCTGAAAAGCTTCCCAGGAATCAATACGCTGCCCGCGCTTCAGTTCTTCTATGCCGAAAGCCAGGGCGATGCCGGCGGGAACACCATTTTCCAGCGCCTGCTTACGAGCCGTAGCCGCAAACTGATCGAGGAAGTTGTCGATATCAGTGGCAGAGAGGCCTTCCCGAGCCGGAGCGGTTGCTTCCCGGGCAGCGGAGCGCCGGTAACGTTCAGGCGTGCGGGGCGGAGCGTAATCGGTAGGTCCTTCCGCTGCCCGTTCGGTAGTGCGGGGCAGCATGCTGCTTTCGTAGGCATTGCCGGCAGGCTTGTCTCCCATAATGACTTTGACGCCGGCTTTGTCGAGCGCGCCAATGAGGAGAATAAGGGCAAAGGTGGCTCCCAATAATTTAAGCAGGCTGCTGAGGCTGCTGTTGCTTCGGTATTGATTACTCATGATGTTGGTGTTGATGCGTGAAAAAATTATTCGAAAGCCTTGAGCAGGGCGAGATCAAAGCGCCATAGCTCATAGGTCTCGATGAGATAAGTGATTTTTTTATGGTAAGTGGGGCTTGTGGCATAGCCAGCCATCTTCAGCCCGGCAGCACAGGCGGCGTAGTAAGGAACGCGGGTGTCTCCGTCAAAAAAGTCGGTCGCCGCAATACCGGACCTGTGGTAAAAAGCGGCTGCCGCCTCCCGGATGTCATGTTCCTGCCCCGGCGGATAAGCAGCCCAGATCCAGGCATAGCACCCGGTATGCCCGAAGGTGCAGTCACGCGTGAGCAACTGCGTATGCCGGGCGTAGCTGTCGCCAACTGCTTCGTAGGTCTCAAACCGGTCGTAGGTATTATCGTCGTGGAAGCGCCAGGCACCGATGGCCGGGGCTACCGGGATGAACTCATGATTGTGGAGGTCGGCGTAGCGGCGCTCGCGGATTTTTCGGCGGGCCTGGGCGTTGGGGCGTGCTTTGATGCCAAAGTGGTTGTTGGTGTTGCGCGCGAGGCCGGACTGCCCGGCCCGGGATTCCAGCAGTGCCTGTGCCAGTTTGACGCTTGCGGGTACCTGGTGCAGCAGCATATCGCGCAGGGCGCTTTCCGCATGTTGGTCGATATACTGAGTAAAGACTTCCGCCTGCCGCATTTTGGATTTGGAAAAGCGCAGCTTGTGCAGGATATCATCTGCATTCCAGGCGCGGGCGAGTTGGGGCAGTTGTCCGCTTAAATCCCCACCAACCCCTTGGAAGTCACCCGTTTCGTACCGTTCCAGTGCCAGCCCGGAGAGCCCGCCTATAGCTTGCAGCCCCTGCCGGTAGTTGCCGGTGATTTCCCGGACTACAGGCAGCTCCGACACCTCATCCCAGCGGTTTTGATAGACATACAGCCCTGCAATCACAGCTCCGGCGAAGAGCAGAGCGAGCATAATACCGTGCGTGATTTCAAATATCCCGGCCAGGAACTGACGGAGCATAGGCTTTTTGATTGTGGGCGCAAAGATACAGGAGTTTACGGACTGACACCCAAAATGTTACATACCTTAACGATTGGGGATACCTGGCAGAGCGCAGACTACGGCCCAAGCATTTTTCGGATTTTAGCGACATCGGGGTGGGTGATGCCGGCGTCTTCCAGTTCGGTCAGGTCTTTGAGAAAAATGGCTGCCCAGCTGTTTTCCGCATCGAAGTTCTGATCCTTATAACGCCGATAAAGCGCTTTAGCTTCCGGATACCGCCCCTGATAAAGTAAAGCTGCAGCCAGATTAGCGTGGATCCATTCCACCTGCGCTCCTCCCAGGTCTAGTCCTTTTCTGGCAGCAGCTTCCGCTTCGGCAAATTCCTGATTAAAAAGGTGGTAATGAGCAAGATCGCCGTAGAGCTCCGCCATCCATTCTTCCAGCTGAGGGTCGCCCCCCACAGCATTCAGCAATTCTCTCAACAACTGCAGGGCTTGTTGTTGGTCATGCACCTTATCGGCGTATGCTGTGGCGGTATCTGCACGGACAAGCAGGCGTTCCAGCCTTTTGGAAAGCGGCAAATGCCGGGCCTCCACTTTTTCAATCCACAAATCAGCCCTGTCTCTTTGCGCCCGGTAACGTTCCAGCCCGGTTTCCTGATAAGCCCTGGAAAATACAACCCGGGCTTCGCTGAAGTAATCCAGAGCCAACGCTAAGCTGTCCGTTGTTTCCGAAAAAAGCCCAAGCCTGAGGTAAGCGTTGCCCAGTCCCATACGAGACTGGAAGTTGCCGGGATTGTTCCGGGCCAGCCGTTGATTGAGTTGCAGGTCCAGATTGTAAAATACCCGGGCAGAATCCGGTCGCCTGAGGTCCATATAAGTGTCCCCCAACCGGGAGTAACTAACGGATAAGCTGTTTTTAAGTGCTTCGCTTTGGGGGTTGCTCAAGCAAAGCGCTTCCAAAATAACCTTTTGCCGGGTGAAGCAATCCAGCGCAGTATCAGGTTGCCCCATTGCCTGATGTACGCTTCCCATATGTTCGCAGGAGCCGGCCAGCCGGCTTTTCAATGCCTCATTCGCCGGTGCTTCGTGGCAACGTTTTTCGACTTGAGCAGCTTCCAGCCGGAAGTAATGCCGGGCGCTGTCCAATGTTCCAAGTGCCAAATGGATACTCCCCAAATGAGCATGGACAATGGCCAGATCGTCTTTGAGGTGGGCCATATGCGGGTGGGCCCGGCGAAGGGCATCAAAGAGCGCTGCCTCTTTCCGAAAAAACAGAAAGGCCGTATCGTACTGTTCCTGAAGCTGGTGAAGTACCCCCAACCTTTCGTAAGCAGCAGCAAGCCCTGCCTGCGCAGTAAACTGATCTGGTCGCTCGTGATAAAGCGCCTCGGTTAGCGCCGTCATTTGCCGGAACAGCAGAAGAGCGGTATCGAGCCGGCCCTGGGTTTGATACCAATCTCCAAGATTTTCCAGGGCGCTGGCGAGACCAGTCTGAAAACCTGCTTCTTCGGGATAGGCTTCGTGCAGGGTCCTGAATAGTTCTGCTTCCTGTTCAAAGAAAGACCGGGCGGAACCATACTGTCCCAGTGTCATAAAAAGGCGGCCCAGACTGCCATAAGCATATCCCAGGTGTTCCTGATAAAAGGCGTTCGAAGGCGCCGCCTGATGCAGGCTGTCATACAAACTCCGGGATTGTTGATACGCCTGTAGCGCCCGGTCAGGGTCTCCGGCCGCTTTATAAATATCGCCCATGCGGTTAAAAGCTTCCGCAGAACGCCAGGCTTCTGCATCCGACTGGATCATCCGCTCCAGCCACAACAGGGCTTTGTCGTAGCGATAGATGGCCTGCAGGAACCGCGCATAATTACCTGTAAGTGCCCTGTTGCCGGGATCTGCAGCAACGGCTTTTCCGTACAACCGGTCTGCAGCCTCATAATTCCCGGAGGAGGACAGGAGCCTGGCTTTGAAAATGTAGTTGTCTATGCTCTGCCGGATCAGCTGATTGGTTTCGGAGAGCTGGGTTTCCAGTTGTTGCTTCCGTTTCAGCGCTGAGGCCAGTTGCTGGTCCATTTGTTCTTCCGGCATGGCGTTCAGGGCTTCCTGAATTTGGCCTTTATCCAAGGCCTCCATAGCGGCTTGCTGAATCTGATTGGCCTGGTCGAGGTCGATTGCCGCAAAGTAATCGGCAGCGGCTTCGGCGACCTTTGGGAGCTGCTCCAATTGCAGGGTAATCTCAGTCAGTTGTGCCTGAATGGCCTGGCGGTTGCTGCGCTCCGCTTCCAGTAATTTTTCCAGTCTTGCTTTTTCAGCCTGAAGCTCATTCTGCCCTCCTGTGAGTATGGTCTGGTAATAATTGGCGGCAGCTTGCCGGTAACTTCCCTGCCTGCAAAGCACTACAATAAGCGGCTGTTCTTCCGGCACTTTGAGCAGGCCCACACTTTGCAGCTGTTCTTTGTTGACCACTTCGTAGCCGTTGAGGGAAACAGAGATGTTGCGGACCACATCACCCGGTGCTTTAGCAGGGAAGCTCAGCTCGAAGTAGCCTTTATTATCGCTAAATCGGGCAGGGTTGGCGGCACAACCGATCGCCCAGGCTTCTGCATTGGGCAAGGCCTGCCCGCCACTGTTCTGTAGCTTGACAAGGCCGATAATTTTCGCTTGCCCGAGGGCATAGAATGGTAGCAGGAGGCAGATTAGTGTTGCGCACTTCATAGCTTGAAAAGAGTTGGGCCTACAATTTACACAGTTTGGGCCAGAACAGCAATCAACAGCCCCGGGCAACTTAGAAGGCTTTGGGTTCGTTTTCCTACAAATGAGCAAAGATGAAGTACAGCCTTTCCTTTTTTCTGATCTGTTGCGCAGTAGCCATCCTCCCCGCCCAAACGCCCCTCACCAAGCCCCTTGTCGACACCGCTTCCCTCACCGGCATGGCCACCCGCTGGAACGATAGCTTTGCCGAATGGGACATCTTCACTACCGAATCGGAGAGCCGGGGCGAACTGCGCCTGACCTCCGTGGCACAGGACGACTGGAGCCGCTGGCAGTACCGCATCGGGGAAGGCGTAGGCACCATCCGGCAAAAGTGGCCTGACAACCCCAACGAGTGGGAAGCCCGGGGCGATAATGCCATCGCTACGGCCCGGACCATTTTTCGCAATAACTTTCAGGAATGGCGGGTCACCGATGGCACGCACACCGTCACCCTGCGCACCCGCTATCAGAATCTGGCAGAGGACTGGGCGATCGGGAGCGAACGCCATGGCTGGTTTGAGATGTACACCGCCTACGAAGGCGACCTGCGGGACTGGATTGTGGTGGATGAACTGTCGGACGAAGTGCCTTTGCCGATGCGGATGTTGCTGGGGTTCCTGGTAGTGTACCACAGTACGCCGAAGTTATAGTTCCACCCCGCTGTAGATGGCTTCCATGCTCAGGCTGCCGTTGATGGCGCCAAGCGCTACTTCCTGTTCGAGCCCGCTGAAGACCACAATCTGCCATAAATCCCCTTTTCGCCGGTACACCTCCACCGTATACGATTGGCTGTCAATCAGTACATACTCCTGAAGGGAACTCAATTGGCGATACCGGTGAAATTTCCCGCCCCGGTCGTAACTTTCGGTGGAAGGCGATAAAACCTCTGCAATTAGAATGGGGTTGGTAATGGCTTCTGCGGGCTCCGATACCGTATTTAGGGGCGGGCAGGCAATGGAGGCATCGGGGTAAACGTAGGCGTTGACGGCTTGGATGTGGATACGCACTTCACTATTGAAAGCCTGACAATCATTTGCCCCTTTAGTGAGGGCTGATCTTAATTCTGCAAAAATATTACCGCAGATGATACCATGGTGAAGGCTTCCACCGGCAAGGGCGTAAACTTCACCGTCATAAAACTCCAGCCTTTCAAGCGCTTGCTCATCAAGGGTCAGGTAATCGGGAAATGATACGGTTGTCAATTTACGAGCTTCCATTCAGTTAAAATACACCTATTTCATCACTTTCGCAACTGTTGTACTATCCGCCTTAACCCCTGCCGTTCCAACACTGCAAGGAAGGACAGATAGCCCAGCAATAAAACCGTATTTAGCGCCAGCCCGGCAGCAAAGCCTGGTGTGTAGGACTTTTGCAACAGCAAGCTTAGCGCGTAGGTGGCGATTGCCCCCAGTATATACAGCGCCATTCGGCCCACCGGATAGTGGATAGGGTAATACCGCTGCCCAGTGAGGTAACTGGCAGCCGCCATGAAGCTGTAGCAGGCCAAAGCAGCCAATCCCGGTGCCAGATAGCCGTACCGGGGGATGAGCCAGACATTCAGCCCGATGGTGATCACAGAGCCGGCCGTGGCAATGTACCCGCCGATGATGGTCCGATCCGCGAGTTTGTACCAGATACTGAAGTTGTAGTAGAGCCCGAGAAAAAGGTAGGCCATCAGCAGGAATGGCACCACAGCGAGACCGCCCCGTAGGTCGGCTCCGAGGTAGTACTGAATGACATCCATATACAGCATGATACCCACGAAAGCCAGGCAGCCCACAAGGGTGAAGCCCTGCCCCACCTGCGCATATAGCGTACTCTTGTCCTCCCGGGCGGCATTGCGGAAGAAGAAGGGCTCGGCGGCGTAATTAAAGGCCTGCGTGAAGAGGTTCATCAGAACGGCCAGCTTGGCGGCAGCCCCGTACAGGCCGACCTGAGCGATATTGTAGTCCATATCATCAGAAGCGAGCTCCTTCAGCAGGGGGATGCCCACAAACTGATTGACAATACCGGCGACGCCCACCACGATCAGCGGGGCAGCGTACCGGAGCATCCGCTTCCAGAGACCGGCCTCAAAGATCCACTGTGCTTTAAGCAGCA
>PR_CR_10_Liq_1_inCRDRAFT_1001187_pt1 | contig 15074 bp, 7 predicted proteins | sample PRCRCaboRojoPR_3_FD_10241 | JGI IMG/M metagenome (IMG submission 10241)
TCTTCTGCAACCTGCAGCTCTTCTTCGGTCTTGATGCGGACCATCTCAGAGCGCAGTCGCTCCTCTTCATTGATCTTGGCAATCTCGGCAGCTTCCCGTGCCTTGATGTTGGCAACCTCGCGCTTCTGCCGCTCTTCTTTTTCAATGAGTTGGCGCTCGTATTCCAGTATGGCTTCCTTCGCCTCCGCATTTTGCTCGGTGATGGTCTTCTCCTCCTCGCGGCGGATGAAGTTGGCTTTCACCTTCTGCTGTGCGGTGAGCTCGGTAATCTTCTTGATACCCTCAGCGTCCAGGATGTTGTTCTCCTTGAGGTAGCTGATGTCGGTCTGCTCCAGGTAGTCGATGGAGGCATCCTCCAGTATGTAGCCATTCAGGTTGAGCCCGATGGCGTTCTGTATTTCCGAGTTGAACTTCTCGCGGCTGTCGTAGAGCTCTACGAAGTCGAAACGCTTGCCCACCGTTTTAATGGCTTCGGAAAATTTGGCTTCAAACAACTCCCGCAGGGTGGCGGTATCGGAGGCCCGCTGACAGCCAATGGACTGCGCGACCTTTTTGATGTCGGCCACCTCCTTGTTGATGCGCACGAAGAAAACGACTTTGGTATCGGCGCGGATGTTGTCCTTGCAGATAAGGCCATCCTCTTTCATACGGCTGATTTCGATGGTGCGGACGCTGAGGTCCATCACTTCGTACATTTGAATGCCGGGCACCACAATGATGCCGTTTTCTATGGCAACTTTGGTGCCGCCCACGCCGGTACGGATGATGGCTTTGCCCTGAGGCACTTTTTTGTACCAGCTGATGAGCATGACGATGAGGCCAAAAATCACCAGCAGGCTGATGCCGAGTACGGTCCAGCCCAGAGGGCCGGCCAGGTTTTGGAGTAAGATCATTATGTTACGATTTTAAGGGTTGTCAGAAAATGAAGTCGGATTTTACAGCACTGTGCTACGTTCCGGCGGGTCCTCCTCCGGGTACGCCCGGATGAGGTAGTGGCTGCCATCGGGCGCGGCCCGGGAGACGATAGCTTTGGTGCCGCTTGGCAGCTGTAGCTCCGGAGCAGCGGTCTTGACGTAGATGAGCAGCTCGTCGTCTTCAGCCTGTACCCTGGCCTGTCCCATTTGCGTAAAGCTCGCAGGCAGGATGAGCTCGCAGGCCTGCCCGATGTAGTCCATCGGCTGGGCTTCTTTGCTGATTTGCTCGAAGAGGGGCACAAAGGGCGTGGTAACCACCTTGGCAACGAACAGCCCGACGAACAATATGGGGATAGCCGTGGCCAGCGTGTAGCCCAGGCTGTAGTGCCCAAGGTAGTGGTTGCCCAAAATGGCAAGTACCCAGGCGGTAACCACCGTTGCGGTGATGATCAGCATGAAGGGTACGCGACCGAAGTTGAAAAAGTGCAGTGCACCGGCAAACCAGCCACTCATACCGCTGGCGTCCACATCGGTATCCACGTCTGCGTCCACGTCCACCTCTGCATCGATATCAAAGTCGAAAGCACTCAGGTCCACCGCTCCGAGGATGACGGAGAGCCAGTAGAGGACCACCAGGCCCAGCAGCAAAGTAAAGGGCAGGTTGACGCCTGCCATTGCAGCGTTGAGTAAGTCTTGCATAGGTATACTATTTTCAGGCTTGCAGGGGCGCAGAGGCCGCAGCAAGCGGGGTTATACAAGTATGTTGATTTTGGTGTCGGGGAGGCGCTATACCGACGACGAAATGGTACTCGAACGAACTACCTATTTCGTGTCGGCATAAACTCGTCCGACGGGTTTTACCGTATGGCGCAACCCCGCTGTTCCGAGTTTAGCCAAGAGCGGAGGTGCTCTTTCCTAATCCTCAGTATATGATTTCGGAAATTTCCGTTTCTTGCCCGAATCTTTCCGAATACAGCCTTAAAATGTGTTAAAATCAGGAGATTCTTCGATTTTCCTCGGCGAAGCTGGATGAAATTACGACGAAAATGGGCTGTACGCAGGGTAACTATTTAGCGGCAGCGTAAATAAGCGGGGCTGGCAGTTATTGTGTAACTTTACTTTTATGAAGCGATTTTTCAATACGACGGGCTTGTGCAATCCGAAGAAGCACTACATGGTGGATCCTTTTCGGGGAATATTTGATGAGGTTAACCACCTAATTGAAGCGGAGCAATACTTCCTGATCCATGCGCCCCGGCAAACGGGTAAGACGACTTTTCTGCATCAGTTGGCGCACCGGCTGAACCGGGAAGGTAAATACACCGCTGCGGTTTGCTCTCTCGAATCAGCAGGTTATCCCAGTATTTCCGTTTCAGATGCCAATGAGGTTTTTATACAGTCACTTTATCAAACTGCTCAGGTTTTCCTGAGTGGGACTAAATTGCCACCTGACCCCACTCATTATAAAGCTGGACCGCAGTTATTCCGGCAGTATCTCAGCGATTGGAGTAAAGCTCTTGATCAGCCTTTGGTTTTGTTGGTGGACGAAGTGGACGCACTTTATGATGATGTCCTGATTGCAGTGCTGCGGCAGTTCCGGGATGGCTTTCAAACCCGGCCGCAGGGGTTTCCTCAATCCATCGCTCTTGTGGGGCTAAGGGATATTCGGGAGTACCGTACACGGGCGCGGGCAGACAATCCTTCAATTGGGGCGGGCTCACCTTTTAATGTGAAAGCTGAATCCTTTTTCCTCCCGGTTTTCAACAGAGAAGAAGTCAGAGGCTTGTTAAACCAGCATACTGCCGACACCGGCCAGAAATTTTCCGATGCCGTATTCGAAAAAATATACGAATATGCTGGCGGTCAACCCTGGCTGACCAATGCGCTGGCCAACGAAATCGTTGTCAAAATGCTGCGCAATGACCACAGCAAGGTCATCACGCCAGACATGGTCATCGAAGCCAAAGAGCGCCTCATAGAGCAGCGGCAAACGCACTTAGACAGCCTGGCTGACAAGGTCAGGGAAGAGCGGGTCCGCAAAATTGTAATGAGCATCATCGAAGGCAGCCCCCTGGAATTCGACACGCTGGATGACTCCATCCCCTACTGCCGGGACCTGGGGCTGATCACGCAAAAGAGCCCTATCCGGTTTGCGAATCCGATTTACCGGGAAGTCATCACCCGCATTCTCAACTCCCCCTTGCAAGAGAGTTTTCCGGAGGAGATTTCGGAAACAGCCTGGTACCTGGATGAGGAGGGGCGCTTGATCATGGATAAACTGCTGGACGCTTTCGTCGACTTTTACCGGCGGCATTCTGAGTCCTGGCTGGAGCGATTTACTTACAAGGAAGCCGGGCATCAATTGTTGCTCATGGCCTTCCTGCAAAGGGTAGTGAACGGCGGTGGCCGCATTGAGCGGGAAATGGCAGTCGGTAACGGGCGGACCGACCTGGCGGTATTTTGGAAAGACCAGGTAGTGCCTATCGAGTTGAAAATTCACTATGATAACTATACTTTATCCGATGGCTTACGACAGCTCGCCCGCTGCATGGACAAGCTTGGGCAGCAGCACGGCTATCTGATGATTTTTGAAACCAAGCCCTCCACGGAGCTACCCTGGGACGAGCGGGTACGGCGAGAGGAGAAAACACACGAGGGCAAGGCAATCTCGGTATTGTGGATGTAACAACAGATAAAACAACCTAAAGCTAGCTAGCATATGGCCAAAAAGAAGGCACAAAAGAAGAAAAAACAGAAAAAGATAAGCTATTACCGGCAGCCGGAAGAGCTGAGCCTACGGGATTGGCAAATCGGCTTGCGCAAGCAATTTGGGCCGGAGCAAACCTTTGAGCTGGTCAATGAAGGGGAGCACCCGGTTTGGTCAGACTTTACGGTGATCAACCCGGAGCGGAACAGCCGTTACCGTGTAGCCCTGCGCGGGCAGGAGCCGGGCGGGAACTTCTGTGAGTGCATGGACTTCAAAACGAACGGGCTGGGCACCTGTAAGCACATCGAATGGGCCCTGCATAAATTGTACCACACCTACGGCAACAAGCAGCACTTCCGCAAGCCGCCTCCGGAGCGGCAGTACAGCTCAGTTTACCTGGAATACGGAGAAGAGCGGCGTTTGCGGCTGCGCCTGGGCGGAGAAGAAGCACATGCACTTAGCAAACTGGCCAGGCCGTACTTCGATGAAGATGGTGTACTGTATGAGCATGCTTATCTGGATTTTGACCAGTTTCTGGAGCAGGCGCAGGCCGTCTCTTCTTCCTTCCGGTGCTATCCGGATGCCCTGGACTTTGTCATACAGAAACGGGCAGATGCCCGGCGGGGCCAACGTACGGACGCCTTGGCAGCGGATGAGGAAAGCCTGGACGGGCTGGTTAATGCCAAATTATATCCTTATCAGAAAGAAGGCGTGCTGTTTGCCTTCCGTGCCGGGCGCTGCCTGATCGCCGATGAGATGGGGCTGGGCAAAACCATTCAGGCCATAGCCGCGGCAGAGCTCTACCGGCGTGAGTTGGGTATTGGCAGTGTGTTCATTATTTGCCCTACCTCCCTTAAGTATCAGTGGCGCTCGGAGATTGAGCGCTTCACAGGTATTCAGGCGCATGTGGTGGAAGGCCCTGCCCACAAGCGGCGGGAGCAGTATGATGATCATGAGCAGGTTTACAAAATCCTAACTTACAACGTGGTCGCCCGGGATTATCCCTACCTGAATGCGGCGGCTCCGGATCTCGTTATCCTGGACGAAGCGCAGCGCATTAAAAACTGGGACACCAAAATCTCCAGGGCGGTTAAACGCCTGGACGCACCTTACCGGATGGCACTAACTGGTACACCCCTGGAAAACAAGCTGGAGGATCTGTACTCCATCGTTCAGTTTCTGGACCAATTTCTGCTGGGGCCCCTCTACCTGCTGCTCTACCGGCATCAGGTCAAAGATGAGAGTGGGGTGGTACGTGGCTACAAAAACCTGGATGCCATCTACAAAAAGCTCAATCATGTAATGATCCGCCGGCGCAAGCGGCAGGTGCTGAAACAACTNCCTGCCCGTCAGGATCAACAACTGCTCGTGCCCATGACACCCCGGCAAATGGAGCTGCACAACAGCTACGATGCTGACGTAGCACAGCTGGTCGCTAAATGGCGAAGAATGGGCTTCCTTAACGAAAAAGACCGCCGCCGCCTGCTGAGCTGCCTCAACCTGATGCGTATGTCGTGCAACAGCACTTACCTGGTCGATCAGCAGACGCGGCACGACACCAAAATAGAAGAGCTCTTTTACATATTGGAAGAACGCCTGGCCGAGGAAGGCGAGAGCGCCGTCATCTTCAGTCAGTGGGAGCGCATGACCCGCATCGTTGCACAGGAGCTGGAAGCCCGGGAAATCCCTTTTGCTTATTTGCACGGTGGCATTCCGGGCAGCAAGCGGGGCGAATTGCTCGACCGTTTCCGGGAAGACTCCGCCTGCCGGGTGTTTTTATCTACCGATGCGGGGGGCGTAGGCCTCAATTTGCAGAAAGCCTCCCTGGTGGTCAATCTGGACCTGCCCTGGAATCCGGCTGTGCTGGAACAACGCATCGGGCGGGTCTTCCGAATCGGTCAGGAGCGGCAGGTGCAGGTCATCAACCTAATTGCAGAGGGGACGATAGAGCACCGGATGGTACAGACGCTGCAGTTCAAATCTTCACTGGCGGAAGCTGTGCTCGACACGGCACAGGACAGCGTCTTCATGAACGACCGCAAGTTCAAGGACTTTATGGAGGAACTGGAGCGCGTGAAAAACGTACAGGTGCCCGAGCACGCTGTTGCTGAACCAAGCAGCGACGAAGACCTCGAAAAGGCATCCCCCAGCGGGCCATCTGAAAAACTGGAACCGGCCGAGGCCGCTCTTGATGCCTGGTGGGAAGAGGAAACGCCGGAGCCGGAAGCGGCGCCTCAACCGAAGCGGGGCGGCTCAACGGGTACCGGTCAGGCTTCTTCCTCCTCCGGAGCAGGACTGTTATCAGAAGGGCTCAGCTTCCTCGGGCGGCTCTCTCAAACTTTGTCTGACGAAAAGGCCACACAGCAACTGGTCAATGAAATAGTGGAAAAGGACGAGCAGACCGGACAGTCCTACCTGAAGATTCCGGTGGAAGATTCTGAGGTGGTTAAGAATGCAGCGAAATTGCTGGGCGGGCTGCTGAGTAAGTTAGGGTGAAAACACATTCACGCATTGAAGCCAGCTGCTGAAAAAAACTGCTATTTTGAGCAGCGATGTATCAACCTGGATCATTATGGCAAAACGGAAAATGAAAAAGCAGTCGTCAAAGGCAGGCAAGACCAAAGCTAAACGTTCCGGCTTTTGGCGGCGCTACGCACTGCCCGCTATACTGTTGTTCGCCCTGCCTTTTTTACTGTACGCCACTACGCGTACGTTCGGTTATGTGCTGGATGATGTCCTGGTGTTGTCGGAGAACAACTTCGTGAAAAAGGGGCTGGCCGGGATCGGTGATATTTTCACAACGGATAGTTTTACCGGCTACCTTGGTGAGCAACAGGAACTGGTAGCCGGTGCCCGCTATCGCCCTTTGTCGATTGCTACTTTTGCGGTGGAGTATGCAGCATATGGCTTGAATTCGGGGAACAGCCACCTGATCAATGTCCTTTTGTACAGTCTGACCGGTCTGCTGATCTTCCGGTTGCTGGCTATCCTAATCCCGGGAAAAAAGGGGCAGGCCTGGCACGAAAGGCTGCCGTTTTGGATTACGCTGCTGTTTGTGCTCCACCCCATTCATACCGAGGTGGTTGCGAATATCAAGGGGCGGGATGAAATACTGGTGCTGCTGCTTTCCCTTAGCACGTTGTACTTCAGCCTCCGCTATGCCAAACAACAGTCCTGGTTTGCGCTGCTGCTGTCAGGCGGGCTTTTTCTGCTGGCTTTGCTGGCCAAGGAAAATGCAGTGACCTTCCTGGCGGTAATCCCGCTAAGTATCTATTTATTCACAAAGGCTAGCCTCAAAACTACGGCTGTTAGTGTGCTGCCCCTGTTGCTGTCCTTTGGGCTGTATTTGCTGATCAGAGTCAATGCGGTGGGGTATTTGTACAATCCCGATCTGGTCGTTTCGGGCATTATGAATGACCCCTTTGTTGGGATTGGCGTAGCCGAAAAGTATGCAACGATCACTTACACCCTGGGGCAATACCTGAAGCTATTGGTTTTTCCGCACCCGCTCACCCACGATTACTACCCTTATCAGGTGCCTATTCTCAGCTGGGGGGACTGGCGGGTCCTGGTTTCACTTGCCGCCAATCTGGCACTGTTGGGCTGGGGCACCCGGTCGTTCCGGAAGCGATCCATTCCGGCCTGGAGTATCCTGTTTTACTTTTCTACCCTGTCCATTGTATCCAATATTGTCATTTCAGTAGGCGCTCCGATGAACGAACGTTTTGTGTACGTTTCTTCCCTGGGTTTTTGTACCCTGTGGGCTTATTTGTTCCTCGTCCGGCTGCCTACCTGGCAGAGCCGGCATAAATGGGTCAAACAAGCCGGGATTGGTATTTTACTGGTTACCGCTTTAGCTTACGCCGGAAAAACCTACGAACGCCTTCCCGCCTGGAAAGATGCCATGAGCCTCAATCGTGCTGCAATTAAAGTGTCAACGAACAGTGCGCGGGCCAACAGCTATATGGCTTATTTCCTGTATCAGCGAGGCTTGCAGGAGCAGGGCGCACAGCAACTGGCTACGTATCAGGAAGCCCTTCCTTATGTGAACCGGGCGCTGGAAATCTATCCGGAATATTCCGATGCTTTGACTTGTAAGGGAGGTTTACTTGGTGGGCTGTATCAGCAGAACAGGGACCTGGATCAGCTGTTGGAAGGGTTCTACGAAATACTCAGTGCCCGCCATGTCAACTTCATTGATCAGTATATGGTCTACCTGAATGGCAGGGAGGATGGACAGCGATTGGCGCGGTTCTACCATCGGGTAGGGTATGAATTAATGGCCAAGCAGCAGAAGCAATATGCTTTGGCTTTGCAGTACCTGAATTACGGGCTAGAGGTAAGCCCGGACAATGTGACCCTCCTGGAAGATTTGGCAGAGGTCCATGCGCTGGCCGGCAATGCCGGGCAGGCACAACAGATGGCGAGGCGGGCCTTGCAGCTCAATCCGCAGTCTGAACGGGCGAGGGCTATACTTCAGTAGGTGGTAGGAGAGAAAACGCTGTTTCTCTGATAATGAAGAAGGCTTTACCTTCAGTATAGTGCGAAACAGCAGGATAGTACTCTTAAGGATCAGTAAAACATCAAGTTATGCAGCTCAATCCGCTTGTCAGCATGTCGCCGGTTGTGAAAGCCGCCCTGCAAAATGGACAGCCCCTGGTCGCCCTCGAATCCACCATCATCTCCCACGGCATGCCTTACCCGAAAAATGTGGAGACTGCGCTGCGTGTGGAGGCTGCGGTGCGGGAGAGCGATGCTGTACCCGCAACCATAGCGGTGATCGGTGGACAGTTGCGGGCCGGGCTTTCCGAAGCAGAGATTGAATATTTGGGCAAAAAGGGGACGGCTGTGACCAAAGTCAGCCGCAGGGACTTACCGGTGCTGGTTACCCGGAAAGGAGATGGTGCGACCACCGTTGCTGCTACTATGATCATTGCAGCCCTGGCGGGCATCCGCGTATTTGCGACCGGTGGCATAGGCGGGGTGCACCGGGGTGCAGAGCAAACGATGGATATTTCCGCCGACCTTCAGGAACTGGCGCAGACGAATGTAGCGGTGGTTTGTGCCGGTGCCAAGTCTATTCTCGATTTGCGCCTGACGCTGGAATACCTGGAGACGATGGGCGTGCCGGTGCTGGGCTTTCAAACGGATGAATTGCCGGCCTTTTATACCCGTACAAGTGGTTTGCCGGTTGATTACCGGATGGAAACGGCATCGGAAACTGCGAAGGCATTACACACCAAATGGCAGCTCGGGCTACATGGCGGTGCCGTCATTGCCAACCCCATTCCGGAAGCCTACGCTATGCCGCAGGAGGAGATGGACCGGGTCATTGGGCAGGCTATTGCAGAAGCAGAGGAGCAAGGTATAGTTGGCAAAGCGCTTACCCCCTTCCTGCTTTCCCGCATTGAGCAGCTGACCAAAGGCGACAGCCTGGAAGCCAATATTGAGCTGGTGCTAAATAATGCGCGTTTGGCGGGGGCGGTGAGTAGCGTGCTTAGTAGCTTGTCCAGATAAACCGCCCCTGGATTTTCAGAAATTGTCTTGCCGGAATGGAGGATTCAGCATTGTTTATTAGTTTTAAGCGAATATTAAGCTGAATACACTTACCTGAAACGCTATCCACCCGGTTGACTAAATACTTAACGGTCTAAATTCAAGGTTATGAATAATTGCAAAGTACTGCTGTTGTGGGCAGTGGTGGTATGGTTTTACGGGCCTGTGTGGGGGCAGGAGGATAGTTTAAAGCAGGAACTTTTATCTGTAAATAACGATACACTAAAAGCTAAAATTCTAGATGATCTTGCATGGGTATATATTTATGATAACCCTTTGAAAGCTAGAGTGTACGCTGATTCCAGCTATAGGCTTCTCATTAATAGTCAGGACGAGCTAGGAGCTTCCAGTGCGTTAAATACTATAGCGAATACCTTTCTTGTAGAAGGTAAAATGGACTCCGCACTGACTCTTTACAATCAAGCATTGATTCTTGCTAAACCGAACGGGTCCCCTAAGCAAATTGGTACGCTTTATAATAACATAGGGATCGTACATTTCAATAAAGGACAAATTGATACAGCCATAGCGCTATACAGAAAAGGTTTGGAATACAGGGAAAGAAGTAAAGATACTTCCCAAATTATTGCTTCCTGTATCAACCTTGGAGGAGCACTCCATGAAGGCGGTAATTCTGAACAAGGTGTTAAGGTATTGCTTCTAGCCGTAGATTTGTCAAAGCGTGTCAGTGATTTTACTAACCTTGCTATAAGCTATGCTAACTTAAACACTGTTTACATAGACCTAGACGAATGGGAACAGGCATTGGAATACGGACGATTTGCTCAACAATACTTTGAAGCGAACGACAATAAGTACAGACTTTCTCCATTGTATGGCAATTTTGGAGCTATTTTCAACAATCTTGGGGAGCCGGATTCGGCTGTGTTCTACCTCAGCAAAGCTTTAAAAATAAATGACTTCGATCCTTACACAAGGGCTTATACACTTCATAATTTAGGTGACACGCAGATATCTGAGGGTAACGACAGTGCAGCCCTTCGTTATTACCTTCAGGCGATGGATTTAGAGCAAGAGCTGGGCATGAGCAGGGAGCTAATCAACTCTAAAGTATCTGTGGGGAATATTTTAGGTAAAATGGGGCAATATCAGCAGGCACAGCCCTACCTCAGAGACGCTATCTCCGCAACGGATACCCTTAATGGTATGTGGGAAGATAGAAGCAAAGCTCTAAAATTTCTCCTATTGACAGAGTCTTACTTGCAAGAGAATAAAGAAATGAGCAAGCTCATAAACGCATATTCTGAGGCTACCGACTCCCTTTATAACTGGTTGAAATTCGAAGCCATCACCGAAATCGAGACCCGCTACCAAACCGAACAAAAAGAACTCCAAAACCAAGCCCTGCAGCGCGAAAATAACCTTCAGGCACAAATCAACCGCAATCAACGCCTGGGCTTAGGCGGGCTGAGTCTGGGGCTAATCGCCCTAGCCGGCTTATCCATTTTCCTCTATCGCCAACGGCAGCGCATCCAGGCCCAAAAATCAGAAATTGAGCTCCTCCACCGCGAACAGCGCCACCGCATGATGAACAACCTCGTCTTCGCCAACAGCCTGATGAGCCTGCAGGTCAACCGCCTGAAGGAACAGCCCGAAGCCCAGCAGGCCGTAAAAGAAGCCGATGCCCGCCTGCGGGCTATGTCGGTCCTGCAAAGCCGCCTCCACCACGATGGAGAAGGGCAGAAAACGGTCGCCATACGTGAGTATCTGGAAGAAATCACCACTGCTCTTCAGCGCAGCTTTGGCAGCCCGGAACAGCCCCTGCGTATCCATCTGCACGCACCGGATGCTGAGCGGGTGGACGGGGAAGCCGCCATGCGCATCGCCCTCATCGTCAACGAGCTGGCCACCAACTCCTGCAAGCACGCCTTTGCCGAACAGCCAAACCCTGAAATTACTGTAGCGTTGCAGCCCGAAACAGAAGGCCGCTACCGCCTCATCTACACCGACAACGGCAGTGGCCTGCCCGCCGACTTCCAGGTAGATACGAAACAGTCGATGGGGCTTTTCCTGCTCCACAATCTGGTCAAACAGCTCAACGGTCGCATTGCCTTTTCCGGTGAGAAAGGTACCCGCGTGGAGTGTGAACTCAATTTAAAAGCCGCATAAAAAACCCTTTGCCAAAATGAAAGCCGCAAGCATCTTGATCGTTGAAGACGACCACATTATCGCCGCCAGTCTGCAGGAGCAGCTGGAGCAACAGGGCTACCGCATCACCGGGCACGCCACCAACAGCGATGAGGCTATGGCGCTTTTCCAAAAGGAGCGCCCCGACATCGCCCTGCTGGACATTGAGCTTAATGGCAGCAAGCTCGACGGCATTGAACTGTCCATCGCCCTGCACAGCATTTCTCCCCTGCCCATTCTCTTCCTCAGCAGCCACGACAAGCGGGAGTTTGTAGAGCGGGCCAAACGGGCGCCAATGGTACAGTACGTGCTCAAATCCGCCCCCATTGAGCAGCTGCTGATCGCGTTGGATACGGCCTTTGCGACTTTCTATGCCCGCCGACCGGCTGTTGTGGCATCTGTGCCGGCTTCCTCCGGCAGTGACTGCGCCCTGTACGCCGCCCAGGATTTCTTCTTCGTGCGGCAGGACTACCGCCATGTGCGCGTGGAAGTGGCCGACATCCGTTGGATAGAAGCCAAAGAGCACGCCGTGAAAATCGTGACCGATGCCAAAGCCATTGCCTTTTCCGTCCGCCTCAAGAGTTTCCTGGAGCAGGTGCCTCACCCCGCCCTAATGCGTACCCACCGCTCCTGGGTGGTCAATACCCGTCATGTTGTGGCCTACTACCGCGGCCGGGTGATGGTCCGCTACCGGGAGGGGACGCAGGAAATCCCGCTGAGCGACAAGTGGCGGGAGTCGTTTTTGAGTGGGCTGCCTAATTTGCGGGCGGATTAGTGGGGAGAATAGTGGAGTTGGTGAGGATGGAGCGGCTTTAGTCTGAGAAATCGCCATCTTGTAACATCTATGGACGGCGGACCTATTATGCACTTCTGTTGAAACAACAGACCTAAAAAACCAAATGATGAAATCCCGGTTATTTTTCCTCTTTTTTCTGTGTTCTATTGGGCTTGCCGCTCAGGATTACACCATAGCAGTAAAGCCCGATTCGTCCGGGCAAGTATACTTGCAAACCGATACCTATTGTGGCATGAGTAGCCTGCAGTGGCAGGTGCGGGATAACGCTGAAGGCAACTGGCAGGATATACCCGGAGCTACGGCGACCATGCTCCCGATGCCCGCTGTAGAGGTGGACAGTGCTCACTATCGCTGTAAATTTCTGTTCCTGCCGGATACCAGCGCGAAGTACAGCTATGTCTTTACCCTCCGTCTGGTTGATTCCATCGCTGATGTTAATATTGGGGAATACGTCAACCGGCAGTTTATGTACTACAATGTGGGAGATACCTTGCTGGGTACGGCATTCCCCGGGATAAGTGCACCTTGGGGCTGCCTGGATGTCAATGCCGAAGCTACCGAAGAACTGACCGGGATAGGGCAGGGGCAGCTGAGCACGCAAATCCTTTTGGATTCCTGCAGTGATGAGCGCTCGGCGGCCTACATCGTTGACCATCTGGATTTCAATGGCCATACCGATTGGTACCTGCCCAGCGAGGAAGAACTAAAAAAGATGGTGGAAATGTATAAGGCTATTGAATACGAGCCGCTGCCGTATACTGATGAAGATGGGTATAATCCATTTTCACAGAGGTTCTATTGGACAGCAAACTCTCGCTCCGAAGGCAATGCGCTCTGGGTGTTTATCAATAGCTTAAACTATCAGCTAAATAACTATCCCAAAACATTTGAGCTAGGCGTTATCCCTTCTCGAGATATCAGCCCAGGCATGCCGATCAGCCCGATTGCATTCGCCGACATCCGCTCCTTTCAGTTCCAGGAATCCCCTCTGGTGCAGGTAGATTCTATAGACTTGGTACGGAGCCGGGTTCGATATGAAGGAGAAGTCAATCCGGATGAGGTGACCTTTACCCTGCAAGACAGAGGCCGACAGCGCTGGGAATCCTTAACAACACCCAGCTACTTTGAATGGACAGATACCTCTGAGGCAGGTATAGAGATGACGTTTAACGATGCAGGCCATCACCGGGTGAAACTCACCATTGAGGCAACAGGTTGTATAAGTATGCCTGTATTCAGCCCACCCTTCAAGAAAGAAGTATTTCAGCCCCTGGCATCAAGTCCCTTTCCTGAGGTGTACAACGGCGTTGCCGACTTTGTTGATGTGAATCAGGATGGCTGGCTGGATGCTTACTTTAATGGTCCTGATGCTCACCTTTATGGTACGGACACAAGTGCATTATACCTCAATATCCAAGCGGATTCATTTATGTGGGTACCCACGCCTTTTGAAGGGCTGCTTGGTACAGAATCGGTTTGGGCGGATTTTAATAAGGATGGCTTTATTGATTTGATGCTATCGGGCTATGAGTCGGATTCTATTCCCAAAATTTACCAGTATCAGCAGCAGGAGAATGGTTCTTTTGAAGCGATTCCTACCACAATAGCACCATTATCTTTCGGCGCTCTGAATGGTTTTGACCAGAATAACGACGGGAACCTGGATATACTCATTACTGGGCTTGATGCAGAAGGCAATGCCCACGCTCAAATCTATCTCGGCAACGGAGACGGTTCTTTTGAGCTGGCTGATATGATGATGCCCGCTTTTTACAACAGTACTGCAGCCATAGATGACTTCAATAAGGATGGATTTGAAGATATTGCCTTACTGGGGAAGGTAGATGATGTACGTCAGGTGATGGTCTTTGTCAACCGCCTGCATCAGTTTGATGCGTTGGATATGGACTTCCCTGGCGCTGACCATGGGGGTATTCATTGGGGTTATCTGGATGAGGATGAGAAGTTGGACTTTATTTACACGGGACTCATTGCGAATGCTATAATCACCACTGCAGGCACACTAAATGGCTCGCCTATTGAAAGTTATACCATGCTTGCCATGCAAAAGGACAGCTTTCAGTTTGAGGTGTCTGAGATGATGGGGGTGAGTAACGACTCCTATTCTTTCTCAAGTTTGGACCTTGGAGATTATGACAATGACGGTGACACAGATATCACTGCAATTGGTCTTCCTCGTGCCGGCTGGGCTGTAGGGGGTGCCGGCGGAGGCGGTTTAGGGGAAATTATTTACCGATCAATGGGTGCTCTTATCAGAAAGGACAGTACAGGGTATGCAAATAGTGGAATTAATTTACCATTGGTGTATGCTAGTGGCTTCACTCCTCAAATTACAGCAGGGTTTGAGAGCTCAACAATTGGCTTTGGGGATTTTGACAATGACCATAAGCTGGATATTTTACGGGAAGGAAATGCTTCAATTACCGGAGGAGGGATGGCACTTTCTTCCGGGGTATTTGCCAACCGTTCCTGGCTCTACCGAAACGGTTCCCTCCGCGAAAATGAGTCCCCCACTGCTCCCGGCAATCTGCAGGCCACCGTGCTTTGCGATTCTGTCTTCCTGTCGTGGGATATGGGTACGGATGATCATACTCTCCCTGCACACCTCAACTACGAAATATACATCGGGACCGCTCCCGGCGCAGCTAATGTCTGGTCTCCACTTCAGGACCGGGAAATCCGTACTCCGTATCTGCCGGTTCGGAATCTGCCGCCCGGTACTTATTACTGGAGTGTCCGGTCGGTAGATGGCGCACTGGTCAAAGGAGATTATGCCGAAGAGCAGTCCTTTACCATCATTGCCACCCCGGATACGCCCTTAGGCACCGCATGTGATGACGGCCTTGCCTACACCGAAGAGGATCAGATTGTGGCGGGCTGCGCTTGTGAGGGCACTTTGGTCTGCAACACCTTAGTCAGCCCCGCCAATGGC
>PR_CR_10_Liq_1_inCRDRAFT_1001188_pt1 | contig 15067 bp, 15 predicted proteins | sample PRCRCaboRojoPR_3_FD_10241 | JGI IMG/M metagenome (IMG submission 10241)
GCCGAGTTCATGCACGGCCTGGCCCCAGCGGACATGCGCTGGTCGGCGCTGGTAGACCGCATCCGAGAGTTGATCCCGCGCGCCACGCTCACTGTCTGGTGCAACGAGGATACGCCGCTGATCTGGTCGCAACTGATCCGCGAGATTTCGGGGGTCGATCCCCTGACCAAGATCAGTGGCGGTTTCGACCTTCTGTCCTCGATCATGAGCGAAGACGGCATGAAACGCTTCGTCGCCTATCTCAGGTCGCACCCGCCCCAGACCGAGGTGCAAAAAAGGCGGATCATCTCGGCCTTCCTTGAGAAATACGCCCTTGACGAGGCCATCGAGGACGAGATCGACCTGCCGGGTTGGACGGAAGAGACCATCGACTTCCTGACCCAAGCCTATGAAGAGGATTGCCAGCGCATCGCCCGGATGCCCGGCGTGAACTTCATCGCACCGTGAGGGCGACGGACCGGGAAACAGCACCGGGTCCCAAGCGGTGAATCGGGTCGCGCACCGCTGAACGCAAAGTCGCCACGCGGGCAGCCATGGACACGGCCCGAGTGACACGCCTTACGCCTTACATACCCAGCGCTTCCTTGTAGACCTCAAGCACCGCCTCTTCTTCGGCGATTTCCTGGGGTTCACGCTTGCGCAGGGCGATCAGTTTGCGCATCGCCTTGGTGTCGTAGCCGCGCCCCTTGGCCTCGGCCATGACCTCTTTCTGCTGATCGGCGATGTCCTTCTTCTCCGCCTCCAGCCGCTCGAAGCGTTCGACGAACTGGCGCAGCTCACCCGCGGAAATCCGGTATTGGGAGTCGGTGACGGTGTCGGTATCGCTCATCTGGAAATCCTCGTTCATGGCGGGTTGTGCGCAGTTTCAGGCGACCTGACTAGCCCCGGTCGCGCTGCCCTGCAAGGGGGCTTGTCTTGCGCAGCGGCGCGCGGCGCGCTAGGCGGGCATCACCCAATTGTCGGAGCATGTCATGGAAGCCCTCGTCTGGATCGGCGCCGCCCTCTCGTTGATCGGCCTTGCCGGTATCATCGCCAGCATCGTCAAGGTGAACCGCGCCCGCAAGGCGGGGCTGAGCGACGATGAATTGCGCGCGCGCATTCAGCGGGCGCTGCCCCTGAACCTCGGTGCCTTCATGCTGTCCGCCCTGGGCTTGGCCTGCGTGGTCATGGGCGTGATCCTGACTTAAAGCGCATCGAACCCGGCGGCCTGCTTGATGGCCTCGTCGAGCATTTCGGGCGGTTCCCATATCAGGTTTTCTTCGGCCCAGCCGCGCATGTCGCTGCGCAGACCGATCAGCCCCATGGTCTGTGCGGCGCGGCATGGCCCGCCCATGCGGCGCGGAAACCCAAGCCCGTGGACCGCCAGCGCGTCGATATCCGAAGGCCGCGCCACGTGCCCCTCGGCCAACAGAGCGGCGCCTTCAGAGATCAGCACGGCGATGAGCCGTCGCAGGATCGAGACGCTTTCCGCCGGGTCCGGCTTGCCGCCGAATATGCCCTTACGGAATCCGTAGGCGACCATCGCCGCGTCGATGCGCGCTTCGTCCAGGTCCGTCGTATCGACCAGGGCCTGCGCCGCTGCCCTCAATGCCTTGCGCAACCGCAGAACCAGTGCCCGCCCGTCGGGATCGGTCGGCTTGAATCCGCCCTGTTCGCGCCGCAACAGGGCCTTGTCCACCCGCCGTTCAGCCAGAAAGACATGGCGCAGCGCGACCGATTGCGGATGTCCTCGGCAGCGGTCGAAAGCATCCTGTTCGAAGGCCTGCCCCGCCTCGAACGGCAAGAGCGCCGCCGCTTCGACGCAATCCACGATCAGGTGCGGCGCGAATAGCGGCGAGCGGGCGAGGTCACGCCGGGCCTTGGCGATATGGGCCTGGTAGGCCTTGGCATCCGCCATTCGGTCGCGGCGGGCACGGGTTGGACGCGGCCCCTTTTCTTCAGCAAGCAGCTTGCGCGTGAAGGCCACCGCGCCCGAGGTCGCATCGCCTTCGGTGATCCCGTCAAGCAGGCCCATGCGCAGCGCATCAGGTGCCGAAATGGACTGCCCGCTGACCATCAATTGCAGTGCCAGCTCTGCACCCACCAGGCGAGGCAGGCGCTGGGTGCCGCCCGCGCCGGGCAAGACCCCCAGGGAGACTTCAGGCAGACCCAGCCGCCCGGCAGCCTCGGAAATTCGGTAATGTGCCGCCAGCAACAGCTCTGCCCCGCCGCCCAGCGCCTGGCCCTCAAGGCAGGCGACGACCGGTTTCGAACAATTCTCGATCAGGTCGCAGAGCTGGCGCGGCGTGGGTTCGGCCCAATGCGATGCGCCCAGTTCGCGGATATCGGCCCCTGCAGAGAAAAGCGCCCCTTCGGCGCGCAGCACCGTCGCGCGGATCTCGGGTTGGGCCTCGATGCGTTGGAAAACATGCCAGAGCGCGGCGCGCATTTCCGCCGACAGCGCATTGACCGGCGGCGAGTCCAGCGAAACGATCGCCACGCCGTCCATCACCCGGAACCGCACCTGGCGGGCCATTCAGTCGCCGCCCCGCGTCATATCGTGACCGGTCACCTTCATGGCACCATTAGGCCCCGAGCGCTGCCCGGCTGCAAGCCCAGTTTTGTGCCTTGCTGTCCAGCGGATCAGGGGGTGGGGCAGAACACTTCGTAGAGCCGTTCGATGATCGGCACCACGCGGGTATCGGCCAGCGAATAATGGATCGTGCGCCCATCGCGCTCGGCGCGCACCAGCCCCTCGGAGCGCAAGCGCGCCAATTGCCCGGACACGTAGGACTGGCTGGCGTCGAGGGTTTTTTCCAATTCCCCAACGCTACGGGGTCCCGCGACCAAAGCGCAAAGCAGGCGCAGGCGCTGCGGATTCGACAAGGCCTTGAGGATGTCCGCGGCCTCGGTGGCGGCAGTATCCATGGCGTTCAGACGATCGGGACTCATATCCATGGCGAGAAAGATAACCAACAGAAAAACGTATTTCAAGTTAGTGATACATTTTCCGTCCCCAGCGCCCTGGAGCTACTGGACAGGGGCGCCCGATCCGCCCTAGATCAAGGTCATGGATATCCGTGAACTCAGCCCCGACCATGCCGTCTCGCCCCAGATCGACCCGTCCGACCTGCCTGCCATCGCGGCGGCGGGCTATCGCACGGTGATCTGCAACCGCCCGGACGAGGAAAATCCGCCCAGCCATCACGCGGCGGTGATGGCCGAAGCGGCGAAGGCAGCGGGGCTGGACTTCGTGATTCATCCGGTGACCCACCCTACAATCGGACCCGACACCATCGCCCGGCAGATGCAGGTCATCGACGCGGGGAATGGCCCGGTGCTTGCCTATTGCGCCTCGGGCACGCGGTCTTCGATCCTCTGGGCGCTGGGACGCGCCGGATCGCTGGGGGTGGACGAAGTGCTGGAGGCCACAGCGCGGGCGGGCTACGATCTTGCCCCCTTGCGGCCTCAGCTAGAGACCTTCGCCGGACGATAACACCGGGTCATCGGCGCCGGTCGCAGACACCACGGGTTCGGCGGGGGTCTCGTTTCCCAGCGCCGCGGTTCCAGCGGACGTCCCGGCGAGATCGTTGGGGCGTCCCAGCTCCTGCATCTCCTGGGCCGGGCGTTCCAGCCGCACGGCACGCAACCCGGACATCTGGCCCAGTCTCACCTGACCGGGCAAAGGCGTGCCGGCACATTCCAGCCGCACGGCGGCGAGCGAAAGCGCGCCCAGCGGCAGGAGCTGCCCGGACTCGAACCGGTCCACATCCGACAGGGGCAGGGTCAGTCGGCCCAACACGGCCTCCAACTCGACCGGGGCCTGTTCAAGACTGGAACGAAGGGCCTGCGCCCAGTCTTCGTTCGCACCATCGGTCGATCCCTCCACCGTCGGCACGCCCTGGGCGAGGGCCAGCCGCAGGGCCCCCTGGCGATCTGTGCCGCCGATTTGAACCGACGCCTGCCAATTGCGGTGTGCCACGTCGCGCAGCATCAGCTCTGCCGCGCGCAGGTCCGGCAGGGGTCGAAGGGTCCAGTCGGCCATCGCAGCGGGAAATTCGGGCCGGTCCATGCCCGCCAGCTCGCGCAGGAATTCAGCGACAACCGGGCGCGACAGGGCAGCATCGGTAGCTGTGACGGGACGGTCGGATTCCGCCGCATCCAACAGGACGCCCATGGTCTGCACCTCGATCATGGCGGTGCGCAGGGCCGGATCCAGCATGATGAGGCCCGCCAGCCCCGTTTCACCGGGGGCACAAAGTCCGAACAGCACCCATCCCACGGGCCCTTCGGACACAAGCTCATCCGGGCTTTCAACCTCCTCCGACAGGCCCAGAACGGTCAGCGACAGGCCAATGGCGCGGTCCGCGGCCCGCAACAGGCCAACGCGGAACGCGCGCCCCGGTCCGGCCGGCTGCAACGGGGCGCCGGCATCCTCTGCGGACGCATCCGCCTTGCGCAAGAGGCGCGCGAGGGCGGGGTTGGGGCCTGTCATGTCGCCTGCCTCGTCCTTTTATGTATTCGTCTGGGGGCGGTCCGGGCGCCACGTCGCCGAAACCGCGATATCATCCCGCGCAGATTAGCCGCGCGACCGTTACCAAGCCGCTAACGTGTCGCGAACGCGCCTGCGGCCACCTATTGCGCGGCGAGCTGCGCGGCACGGCGCAAGGTCACGCGGAAAGCAGGCCCGCCCTGCCCCGGAAGGTAGGTGATCTCACCCCCCAGCGAGTCCATGATCTGACGGCAGATCGCCAGGCCCAGCCCGGCGCCCCCGGCCTTGCTTTCATCGGCCAGACGCGAAAACTTCTCGAAGATCAGAACCTGCGCATCCGCATCCAACGGCGTGCCGTTGTCGATGAAATCGACCTGGCACAGGTCACCATCGTCCAGAACACGGATCGTCAGTTCCGGCTGCGCCGCGTCGCAATATTTTGCAGCGTTGGAAATCAGGTTGATGAAAACCTGTGTCAGGCGCTGCAGGTCGGTTTCGATCTGGACCGCTTCGCGGGTGCTGTCCCGGTTCAGGACAAGCCGCCCGGCGGACAGGCCTGCCGCCATCACCGCCCGGTCCAGCACCGAGGCGAGACTGCCGCGCGCCACGTCAAGCTGCACCTGGCCATTCTCCAGGTAGGACAGATCCAGCAGGTCATCGAGCAACCGGGTCAGGCGCGTCGCCTCCTCATGGATGATCCCGGCAAAGCGGCTGCGGGCCTCCGGCTCGATCTCTCCTTCTCTAAGGATCTCCGAGAAGGATCGGATCGAGGTCATCGGTGTCCGCAATTCGTGGCTGATCTGGCTCAGGAAGGCGTCCTTCTGGATCGAGATCGCGGTCAGCTTTTCATTGGCTTCGCGCAGGGCCCGGGCGGTGCGCTCCTGCTCGGCGCTCTTGGCTTCCAGCTGGTTGGAATATTCGACGATCTGCGCCGTCTCGTCGGCCACGGCGATCAGGTCCTCGACCGACACCGCCGCCGACCCGGTCAGCTGCCCGACCATCGCGTGTGCCGTGGCGGCACCGACAGACCCCGCCAGGGTGCGTTCCAGCCGCCCGATCAGCTCGGGCGTGACCTCGGGCAGGTAGCCGTGGATGCCCTGCGCGCGGGCTTCCTGGCGGAACATCTCCTGCGCCTCTCCGTGGCCGATGATGCGCTGCGCCATGATCAGCAGGTCCTCGGCCCGGGCGGCGCCCTGCGACCAGGTGCGGGCACCCGCCGAATGCTCGAAAACATTGACGAATTGAGCACCCTGCAGGCGTTCCATCGGGTTCGGAAAGGTCAGAACCGAAAGCATGACCAACGCGACGGTGTTGAAGAACACGGACCAGAAAACGGCGTGGATGACCGGGTCCAGCCCGGTGATGCCGAACAACGCATAGGGCCGCAGCCAGGCCAGGCCGAAGGGCCCTTCGGCCATCACCGCCTCGGACAGCACGGCCCCGGGCCCGAAACTGGGCAGGAACAGGGTCCAGGCCCAGATCGCGAACCCGATCACGATACCGGTGCCGGCTCCAATCCGGTTCGCGCCGCGCCAGAAGATGCCTGCGATCATTGCCGGCAGCACCTGCACGACCCCCGCGAAGGAAATCAGCCCGATCGCCGCCAGTGCAGCCCCACCCCCCGACAGGCGAAAGTAAAGATAGCCCAGCATCAGGATCATCGCGATGGACAGCCGCCGTGACAGCACGATCACGCCGCGCACGTCCCCCGACAGCGCCGCGCCCTGCTGGGTCGAGCTCAGCCAGATCGGCGCGATGATGTGGTTGGACACCATGGTGGCCAGCGCGATTGTCGCGACGATCACCATGGAGGTGGCCGATGAGAACCCGCCGAGGAAGGACAGGATCGCCAGCCCCTCGTTGCCCGTTGTCAACGGAATGGTCAGCACGAAAAGGTCCGGGTTCGACCCCTCCGGCAAAAGGTCGAGCCCGGTCACCGCGATCGGCACCACGAACAGGCTCATGATCAGGACATATAGGGGAAAGGCCCAGCTTGCGGTGACCAAGTGCTTTTCGTCGGAATTCTCCACGACCATGACCTGGAACATCCGCGGCAGCGTCAGGAATGCCGCCGCCGACAGGAAGATCAGCCCGACCCAGCGGTGCGGCACCGGGTGCCATTCGGCGATCACGGCGGCGTCGATGCGGTCCAACATCTCGCCCACGCCGCCGGCCATCCCCCAAACGACGAAGACCCCGACCGCCACCAGCGCGAAGAGCTTGACCACCGCCTCCACGGCAACGGCCATGACCACACCATGATGGCGTTCGTTCACGTCCAGGTTCCGTGTGCCAAAGATCAGGGTGAACACGGCCAGCCCCACGGCGATCCAGACCGCGGCGCTGTCGAAGTCCCGGCCGTCCCAGCCCGACCCCGGCTCGGCGGCGAAGACGGCAAGCGATTGCGTGACCGATTGCAGCTGCAGCGCGATGTAGGGCGTGGTGCCGACGACAGCCAGCAAGGTGACCAGAACACCCAGCACGGTGGACTTGCCGAAGCGCGACGAGATCAGGTCGGCGACCGAGGTGATGCGCTGGGTCTTGCCGATCCGGACCAGCTTGCGCAGGATCCACCACCAACCGATCATGATGATCGTCGGCCCCAGGTAGATCGTCAGGTATTCGAAACCCGACCGCGCGGCGTAGCCCACGGCGCCATAAAAGGTCCAGGCGGTGCAATAGATCGACAGCGAGAGGGTATAGACCAGAGGGTTGCGCAGCCACCGGCCCCGATCACGCTTGGCCCGGCGTTCGGCGGCGAAGGCCACCAGGAACAGGAAGGCCACATAGGCCAGCGACACCACGATCAGAAGATTGAACGAAATCATCGGTCGTCACCCTCTGTCGGAGAGTCCCTGCTGTCACCATCCGAAAAGCGAATGAGATAGGAAATCAGGGCCGACAGCGAAATCAACGCCAACCACATCCCGAAAAGGTAGACGATCAGAACGCTGGGCCGGATCCCGGTCCCAGCCTCCCAATCCCAAAAAAGGGGCAGGAAAAACAATATCGTGGCAAAGACCGGCAAGGCGCGTGCGGCGTCGCGATAGCGGCGCTGCCGATAGGTGTCGCGCTCGAGATACTCGATGCGGCGCGGGCCCTTCATGGGCCGGCCAGCGCCCGCACGGTTTCGAGCACTTCGGAATTCGAGAACGGCTTGGTCATGAAGCGGGTGGCACCCAGTTGCTCGGCCATGTCACGGTCGCGCTGCTGGCCACGGGCCGTCAGCATCAGGATGGGCAGGTCCGGCGCATCGCCCTCGCGCAACTCGCGCAGGATGTCGAAGCCGCTGCGGCCGGGCAGCATCACGTCGAGGATCAGCAGGTCGGGCGCGCCGTCGCGCACCCGGTCCACGGCGGTTTCGCCATCCGCATGGGTATGCACGGTCCAGCCATCCTTGCTCAGGATGAAACTGATCGCCTCGATGATGTTCGGCTCGTCCTCGATCAACAGCACACGGCGGCCCATGGCGTTGTCCTCCCTTGTCCTCCCCCTCCCAAGGGAAGTGCTTGTTTATCACACCCTTTCCGCACAACGTCAAAACCCTTTCCGACCAGCCTGCCGTGTCCGGGTCAGGTGCCGTCCTGCAAGAGGCTGGGCTGACGCCGGGCCGTGCAACCCTCGACCGGGCAGACACGGCACCCCGGCCCGACCAGCGCCGGAGCACGGTCCGTTTCGGGCCGGGCCGGTCGCACCAGCATGGTCGCGACGACCTGGCTTGGGCCGTCGAAGCTGGGCGCACCGAAATCGCGGGCCACGGCGGCACAGTCGAATGCCGTGCCCGACGCCCCCGGCAACCCGACGATGCGGCGCACCGGGCGGCCCGGCTGCGTGAGCGCCTGGAAGACCGGCCAGAACGGGCAGGCCGCGGCCGACCGTGGCAGGTGGAACTCCATCACCGGCTTCTGGAACACCACCACCCCGGCCTGATCGCAGATCGCCAGCCCCATCACAGGGTGGTCGCCATCCTCTGGCAGGGCCGCAAGGCGGCGAAAGACCCGGTCGAGCGGCTGATCGAACATGCGCGCCAAACGCAGCGGGTCATGCGCCAGCTTGCGCGCAGCCGGGGCAAAGGCCTCGGCGGGCAGGTGGCGGGCATCCTCGGCGAAGATCGACAGCCAGTTGCGCAGGATCTCGCGCGCGCGCGGGTCGGGCAAGTCCGCGCTCAGCGCCTCGGGGCTGGCCTCACCCCGCTCCAGCTCGGGATAGGCGTAGCCGCGTGCGGCCATCTCGGCCTCGGCGATTTCAAGCGGAGACTGCACCTGTGCGGCGGCATCGGCATTCATGTCGAGATACCCCATCAGCGCCTGGCTGCTTTCGGACAGGCGCAAGCTGTCGGTATCGAGGTTGCGGTGAAACCTTGCCTGCCAGTCGCGGTCAAGGTCTTCGGAGTCCACAAGGATCGAGGCGGTCGACCGGATCGCGGTGACGGTCGAGATCACCTCGTGCAGGGCACTGGCGACCTGCGGGTCATGGGTCAGCCGGTCGGTCAGGCGCTGCACCCGCGCCTCCAGCTGGGCGATGCGGTCCTGCTGGGCACCGATCAGCGCGGCCCAGCCGGGAAGCCGCGCCACCAATTCGTCGATCCGGGCCTCCTCAGGGGCCGCAGAGCGAAACTCGGCCGCCGCCTCCTGCAACGGGATACGCACGGCGCTGGCGGTGCCCTCGACCAGCATTTCCGGCTCTACCGCCAGTTCGCGCGCGATGTCCGACAGCAGCTTGCCGCCGATTCTGCGGCGGTTGTGCTCGATCAGGTTCAGGTAGGACGGCGATATGCCCACGGCCTGCGCCAGGGCGGATTGCTTCATGCCCCGGTCGATGCGGCGGTTGCGCAGGCGGGTTCCGGTCAATTGACGCTCGGGCATCTCGATTCCCTTAACGATTCCATCGCGTTTCTGCGGTCGCGAGAAAAAGTGTTTACATCTTTTCGCAGCGCCGCGTCTAACCTTTTACAAAAAACTTGTTACCTTTGACAGGCTTATTGAGAAGTTTTCTTTCCCCCCGAATACTGACCCTGCGCAAATTGCGCCTCGTGTCCCGGGCGAGGAGGCCCCGGACATGTCTCACCAAGGGAGGATATAAATGTCCAAATCTAACTTCACGCGCCGCGGTGTGCTCAAGACCGGCGCCCTCGCCGGGGCCGGCCTCACTCTGCCGACCTATCTGCGCGCGCAGGACAGCGGCTTCACCAATGCGCCGACCGGCGATTCCGTGACGCTGGGTTTCAACGTGCCTCAGACCGGCCCTTATGCCGATGAGGGCGCCGACGAGCTTCGCGCCTATGAGCTGGCCGTCGAGCACCTCAATGGCGGCGGCGATGGCGGGATGCTCAACACCTTCTCCTCGAAGGTGCTGGACGGCACCGGCATCATGGGCAAGCGCGTCGATTACGTGACCGGCGACACCCAGACCAAGTCCGACGCCGCGCGCGCCTCGGCCCGTTCGATGATCGAGAAGGACGGCGCGGTGATGATCACAGGCGGCTCGTCCTCGGGCGTGGCCGTTGCCGTGCAGGCGCTCTGCCAGGAGGCCGGCGTCATCTTCATGGCCGGTCTGACCCACTCCAACGACACGACCGGCAAGGACCGCAAGGCCAACGGGTTCCGTCACTTCTTCAACTCCTACATGTCCGGCGCGGCCCTCGCCCCGGTGCTGGCCAATGCCTATGGCACCGACCGCAAGGCCTATCACCTGACCGCCGACTACAACTGGGGTTACACCACCGAAGAAGCCGTGCGCTCCTCGACCGAGGCCATGGGCTGGGAAACCGTCAATGCCGTGAAAACGCCGCTGACCCAGACCGACTTCAGCTCCTACATCGCACCGGTTCTGAACTCGGGCGCCGACGTTCTGGTTCTGAACCACTATGGCGGCAACATGGTCAACTCGCTGACCAATGCCGTTCAGTTCGGCCTGCGCGACGCGATGGCCAACGGCAAGAACTTCGAGATCGTCGTGCCGCTCTACTCGCGCCTGATGGCCCGTGGTGCCGGCGCCAACGTCAAGGGCATCTACGGCTCGACGAACTGGCACTGGTCGCTGCAGGATGAAGGCAGCCAGGCCTTCGTGCGCTCCTTCGGTGAAAAATACGGCTTCCCGCCGTCCCAGGCGGCGCATACCTGCTACGTGCAGACGCTGCTTTATGCCGATGCGGTCACCCGTGCGGGCAGCTTCGCGCCCTGCGCCGTCGCCGAGGCCCTCGAAGGCTACGAGTTCGACGGTCTGGGCAACGGCCCGACCCTCTACCGCGCCGAAGACCACCAGTGCTTCAAGGACGTTCTCGTCGTGCGCGGGAAAGAGAACCCGCAGAGCGAATTCGACCTTCTCGAAATCGTCGAAGTCACCCCGGTCGAGCAGGTCACCTACGCGCCCGATCACCCGCAGATGGGTGGTGCGGCCGCCACGTTGGGCACCTGCAACAACGGCGCGTGACCCGCGCCGGCTGACAGACCTTAAAACATGACCCGGAGGCCCGCCCTGCACAGCGCGCGGGCCTCCGACCCCCTACCCTCCTGCAAGAGGCAGCCGGATCCATGGATCAGATCATCGTCCAAATTCTCAACGGGCTCGACAAGGGCTCTGCCTATGCGCTGATCGCGCTCGGGCTCACGCTCATTTTCGGCACACTGGGTGTCGTCAACTTCGCCCACGGGGCGCTGTTCATGCTCGGCTCGTTCTGTGCCGTGATCATGTCCCGCATCCTGTCGGCCAGCCATACCGTCATTGACGAGACCCGGACCGACTTCCTGGGCAACCCGCTCAAGGTCGACGTGCCCTATGTCTACGACTGGTTCGGCGAAGCCGCCGGGCAGACGATCATCGACTGGGCGGTTCCGATCTCGATCCTCTTCGCGATCCCGGTGATGATCGGCGTCGGCTTCATCATGGAGCGCGGGCTGATCAAGCATTTCTACAAGCGCCCCCATGCCGACCAGATCCTCGTGACCTTCGGCCTGGCCATCGTGCTGCAAGAGGTCATCAAGTATTTCTTCGGTGCCAACCCGATCCAGACCCCCGCCCCCGAGGCCTTTACCGGCAGCCTCGATTTCGGCGTCTGGCTAGGCTTCGACCCGCTGACGATCATGTATCCCTACTGGCGACTGGTCTATTTCCTCTTCGCCGCCCTGATCATCGCCGCCGTCTTCGCCTTCCTGCAATTCACCACCTTCGGCATGGTCGTCCGCGCCGGGATGGCCGACCGCGAGACGGTGGGCATCCTGGGCATCGACATCGACAAGCGGTTCACCCTGATGTTCGGCATCGCCGCCGCCGTGGCGGGGCTTGCGGGCGTCATGTATGCACCGATCGTGGCCCCCAACTACCACATGGGCATGGACTTCCTCGTCCTCAGCTTCGTGGTGGTCGTGGTCGGCGGGATGGGATCCCTTCCCGGCGCCGTCGCCGCGGGGTTCCTTCTGGGCATCCTCGAAAGCTTCGCCTCCATGCCGTGGATGGTCGACAAGCTTCCGGGCATCAACCAGATCATCATCTACCTCGTTGCCATCATCATTCTGCTGACCCGTCCTCGGGGCCTCATGGGCCGCAAGGGCGTGATGGAGGACTAAGCCATGCTTGGACTGAACAAGAACGACGCGACCCTCTTTGTGGTCGTCCTGGCGCTGACCATGCTGGCGCCCTTCATCCTCAACCCCTTCCCNGAAGGCTCGGGCATGGCGCAGTTCAATGCCGGCTATCCCGACCTGATGCAGCGCTTCGTGATCTTCGGGATCTTCGCCATCGGCTTCAACATCCTGTTCGGGTTGACCGGCTACCTGTCCTTCGGCCACGCGGCCTTCCTCGGGGTGGGCTCCTACGCCGCGATCTGGTCGCTCAAGCTGTTCACGCTGGACGTGATCCCGGCGATCATCTTCGCGATCATCCTGGCGGGGGCCTTCTCGCTGCTGGTGGGCTTCATCTCGCTCCGGCGGTCGGGGATCTACTTCTCGATCCTCACCCTTGCCTTCGCGCAGATGTCCTATGCCCTGGCCTATTCGGTTCTGACCCCGCTGACGGGCGGTGAAACCGGGCTTCAGATCAAGGGCACCGACACACCGCTTCTGAGCAATGTCGCAGATGGCGAGATCGGCCGCGCCAACCTGCTGGGGGCCGAGATGAGCTCGGGCTTCGATATGGCGGTCGGCAGCTGGCTGTTCACCTTCAACCTCGGCTACTACATTGCCGCCGTGGCCATGCTGATCGCCTTCTACCTGTCGATCCGCATCTTCCGTTCGCCCTTCGGGATGATGCTGCGGGCGGTGAAATCCAACCAGCAACGGATGAACTATACCGGCCTGAGCCCCAAGCCCTACACCCTGGCGGCTTTCGTCATCTCGGGCATGTATGCCGGCCTGGCCGGTGGCCTGATGGTCGCGATGGACACCCAGGTCGGCCCTGAACGCATGTTCTGGACCGCCTCGGGCGAGGTCGTGATCATGACGATCCTCGGCGGCGCGGGCACCCTGCTGGGGCCGGTGCTGGGTGCGGGCTTCATCAAGTATTTCGAGAACATCGTCTCGAAGATCAACAAGGACATCCTGCATAACTGGTTCGCCTTCCTGCCCGACGGGTTCGAGGACGTGATGGTCTCGCTGGTCTATCCCTTCGTGGGCAAGGGCTGGCACCTGACGCTCGGCATCCTGTTCATGCTGGTCGTGATCTTCCTGCCCGGTGGCCTCGTCGAGGGTGGCCAGCGCCTGATCGGCCTGTTCCGCCGCAAGTCCAAATCGTCCGAGGCCGGCAAGGCCGACGGCACAGAACCCGCCGAATAAGGAGAAAGACCAATGGGTATCCTTGAAGTCAGTGGCGTCAACAAGCGCTTCGGCGGGCTCCAGGCCCTGGGCGACGTGAACCTCTCGGTCGAGGAAAAGTCGGTCCACGCCATCATCGGCCCCAACGGGGCGGGCAAGTCCACCCTGCTCAACTGCCTGGTGGGCAAGCTGATCCCCGACAGCGGCTCGGTCATGTTCGACGGCCAGTCTGTGCTGGGGCGCAAGCCGCACGAGATCAACCAGATGGGCATTTCCCGCGTGTTCCAGACGCCCGAGATCTTCGGCGATCTGACCGTGCTGGAAAACATGCTGATCCCGGTCTTCGCCAAGCGCGATGGCGCGTTCCGCATGCACGCGATCGAATCCGTGCCGCACGAAAAGGACGTCATCGCCCGGGCCGAGGAAATGCTGGCGGAAGTCAAAATGCTGGAGAAATCCGGCATGACCGCGAGCTCCTTGTCGCGCGGTGACAAACGGCGCCTGGAAATGGCCATGTGCCTCGTGCAGGAGCCCAAGCTGCTGCTGCTTGACGAGCCGACCGCGGGCATGGCCCGCGCCGATACCGAAAACACGATCCAGCTGCTCAAGGACATCCGCACCGAGCGCGGCATCACCATGGCGATCATCGAACACGACATGAACGTGGTGTTCAGCCTGGCCGACCGGATCACCGTCCTGGCCCAGGGCACCCCCCTGGTCGAGGACATCCCCGACAACATCAAGGGCCATCCCAAGGTGCGCGAAGCGTATCTCGGCGAAGCCCAGGTCTGAGGAGTCCCGCGATGACACATGTAGAACACCTGTCCCGCGAGGGAACTTTCGACAAGAACCGCAACATGGCCGCCACCTCGGCCAAGTATCTCAGCGTCTGGGACATCCAGGCCTATTACGGTGAAAGCTTCATCGTACAGGGCGTCAGCTTCGACATCCACGAAGGTGAAATCCTTGCCCTGCTGGGCCGCAACGGGGCCGGCAAGACCTCGACCCTGCGGACAATCGCACGCATGGGCAACCCGGAACTGAAGCACGGGGAAATCTGGCTCGATCACCAGCCCCTGCACGAGATGAAGGCGCACCAGGCCGCCCAGAACGGGATCGCGCTGGTGCCCGAGGATCGCTGCATCATCCCCGGCCTGACGGTCGAGGAGAACCTCAAGCTGGCCCAGATCGCCCCGCCCCACGGCTGGTCCATCGAACGGGTCTACGAATTGTTTCCGCGCCTGAAAGAGCGTCGCACCCAGGAAGGCACGACGCTGTCGGGCGGCGAGCAGCAGATGCTCTCCATCGCCCGGGCGCTTTGCCGCGACATCAAGGTGCTGCTGCTGGACGAACCCTACGAGGGTCTGGCCCCGGTCATCGTGCAGGAGATCGCCAAGACGCTGGAAATGATCCGCGACCAGGGCATCACCACGATCATCGTCGAACAGAACGCCGTGGCCGCCCTGAAACTGGCCGACCGCGCCGTGATTCTCGATATCGGCAAGGTCGTCTATGACGGTTCCGCCCAGGAGGTTCTGGACGACGAGGCGCTGCGAGCGAAATACCTCGCTATCTGATGCCCCCCTTGCGCCGCCCGCCCGGGCGGCGCAGACATGACATCAAGGACCCGGTTGCGGGAGGCAATCGCGCGGTCCCCCGAAAGACAAGGGAGAGAAGACATGTCCAAAATCTACCCGCCGTCGTCCGAGACTGTATCGCGTGCGCATGTTGATGCGTCTCGGTATGAGGAGATGTATGCGGCGTCTGTTTCGGATCCGGAGGGGTTCTGGGCCGAGCATGGGCGTCGTGTCGACTGGATGACGCCGTTCACCAAGGTGAAGAACACCAG
>PR_CR_10_Liq_1_inCRDRAFT_1001189_pt1 | contig 15054 bp, 13 predicted proteins | sample PRCRCaboRojoPR_3_FD_10241 | JGI IMG/M metagenome (IMG submission 10241)
ACCCGCCGCGTCGTGTGGCGTCGTGTGGTGGATATGAACGACCGGTCGTTGCGTCAGATCACCTCGTCGTTGGGCGGCGTCTCGAACGGGTTTGCCCGCGAGGACGGCTTTGACATCACCGTGGCCTCGGAGGTCATGGCGATCCTGTGTCTGGCGAGCGACCTCAAGGACCTCGAAGAGCGGCTGGGCGCGATGATCGTAGCCTATCGCCGTGACAAGACCCCGGTCTACTGCCGCGACATCAAGGCCGAAGGCGCGATGACCGTTCTTCTGAAGGATGCCATGCAGCCGAACCTTGTGCAGACCTTGGAGAACAACCCGGCCTTCGTGCACGGCGGCCCGTTTGCCAACATCGCGCATGGCTGTAACTCGGTCATCGCCACCAAGACCGCGCTGAAGATCAGCGATTATGTGGTGACCGAAGCCGGTTTCGGGGCCGATCTGGGCGCCGAGAAGTTCATGAACATCAAGTGCCGCAAGGCAGGTCTTGCACCTGATTGCGTGGTTCTGGTGGCCACCGTGCGCGCGATGAAGATGAACGGCGGCGTGGCCAAGGATGACCTTGGTGAAGAAAACGTGGATGCGGTGAAGGAAGGCTGTGCCAACCTTGGCCGTCACATCGGCAACCTGAAATCCTTTGGGGTGCCGGTTGTCGTGGCGATCAACCACTTCGTCAAGGACACCGAGGCCGAAATCAAGGCGGTTCAGGAGTACGTCGAAAGCCAAGGCAGTGAGGCTATCGTCAGCCGCCACTGGGCCGATGGTGGTGCCGGTGCCGAGCAATTGGCGACCCGCGTGGCCGAAGTGGCGGAAAGCGGTCAGAGCCAGTTCTCGCCGATCTATCGTGATGACTTGCCGCTCTTCGAGAAAATCGAGCGCATCGCCAAGTCGATCTATCGCGCCGACGAGGTGCTGGCCGATCAGAAGATCCGCGATCAGCTGAAACTCTGGGAAGAGCAAGGCTATGGCGATCTGCCGGTTTGCATGGCGAAGACGCAGTACAGCTTCTCGACCGATCCGACCCTGCGCGGCGCGCCAACGGGCCACTCGGTTCCGGTGCGTGAAGTGCGCCTGAGTGCCGGGGCCGGATTTGTCGTGGTGGTCTGTGGTGAGATCATGACCATGCCCGGCCTGCCGCGCACGCCTGCGGCAGAGAAGATTTGCCTGAATGACGACGGGCAGATCGAAGGCCTGTTCTAAAGCATTGACGACAGCACGGGCCCGGCGCATAGCCGGGCCCGAATGCGTTTCCCTGAGTGGAAACAGATTTACCAGGAAAGATCGGGAACATGACGGCGCAGATCATTGACGGGAAGGCCTTTGCGGCCACGGTTCGGGAAAAGGTGGCGGGCCATGTGGCACGCTTGAAGGAAGAGCACGGGGTCACGCCCGGTTTGGCGGTTGTTCTGGTGGGCGAAGACCCGGCCAGCCAAGTTTATGTGCGCTCGAAAGGTAAGCAGACCGTCGAAGTGGGGATGAATTCCTACGAACACAAGCTGGAAGCGGATACCTCGGAAGAGGATCTGCTGGCGCTGATCGACAAGCTGAACAACGATCCGGCTGTGCATGGGATTCTGGTGCAATTGCCTTTGCCCGGGCATCTGAACGAGGATCTGGTTATCAACTCGATTGACCCGGCCAAGGATGTGGACGGCTTCCATATTTCCAACGTGGGATTGCTTGGGACCGGTCAGAAAAGCATGGTGCCCTGCACACCCTTGGGGTGCCTGATGATGCTGCGCGACCATCACGGGAGCCTTTCCGGTTTGGATGCGGTCGTGATTGGCCGGTCGAACATCGTGGGCAAGCCCATGGCGCAGCTTCTGCTGGGCGATAGCTGCACCGTGACGATTGCCCATAGCCGGACCAAGGATATCGCCGATGTCGTGCGCCGTGCCGATATCGTTGTCGCTGCAGTTGGCCGGGCGGAGATGGTTCCCGGCGACTGGATCAAGCCCGGTGCGACGGTGATCGACGTCGGAATCAACCGGATCGACGCGCCGGAGAAGGGCGAAGGCAAGACCCGTTTGGTGGGCGATGTCGACTTTGAGAGCTGCGCCGAGGTGGCCGGGGCGATTACGCCGGTGCCGGGTGGTGTGGGTCCAATGACCATAGCCTGCCTGCTGGCAAATACCGTGACGGCCTGTTGCCGCGCCAATGGGCTGTCTGAGCCCGAGGGGCTGACGGCCTGAACGAAGGTGGATTGCAGATTTGAGCCCCGTGCCTTTGGCGCGGGGCTTTTTACTTGGGTGCGACGGGCATCATGGTGCCGGTCATCAGGGCGATATGGGTTTCGATGCCGTCTTGCAGCGCGTATACATCGGATTGCACGACAATCAGGCGGCGGCCCGGTTTGATGACTCTCCCGCGTGCGATCAGGCGCGCGCCTTTGCCGGGGGCCAGAAGGTTGATTTTCATCTCGGTGGTCAAAACCTCATGGTCGGCGGGTAGGGTCGAAAGCGCGGCGTAGCCTGCGGCACTGTCGCCGATGGAAAAGGTCAGACCCGCATGGGCGAAGCCATGCTGTTGGCGGCTTGTGTCGAGAATCGGCGCAGCGATCTCAACGCGTCCGGGTGTGACCGAGGTCAATTCGGCACCGAGTGTGCGCATCAGCGATTGGGCGGCAAAACTGTCTTGGATTTTGGTTTTTATGTCACGCGACATGGGGGTTTGATCCTTTTTTCGAGATGCCATTCCGCAAATTGTGATCCGGTCGGTATTCACCTGTGGGTCTGCAAGATATACAGTTTGAAACCAAAGTAATAGCTGGGGCTAGTAGTGTTGTTTCTAGGTCGGTTGCGTGAAGAATTGGTGGTGTCGCGTCCTGTATTAACGCACCCATTGACGCTGTTTATCTGGGGCTGCGCTTCGGTTGTAGCTATTCTTGCCGGTCCATTTGGGACGCATGCCTTGATGGCATGGCCTGTACGGTCCTTGTATTGGCTTTCGATCACGACGGGCGCGGTGCTTGTTGGGTTTCTTGTGCGCGCCGTGGTGGCGGCGTGGCTTGGGAGCGGGAAACCTCTGATTTTCGATGCCGCCGCGACGCTTTTGATGACCTTCATCTTTGCGCCAATGGTTTGGGGTTTGCGTCGTACCGTCGATATCATGTCGGGCGTCCCGCCAGTTCAGCTTCTTGATGTTGCGATCAACACCTTCTTGATTGCCGGGCTGTTTTTCGTGACACGGCGTCATACGGTGGCGACCGAAAATGGCACCTACCTAAGCCCGAGGCAGGAGGTGGCAGCGATGCCCCTACAGCAACCGAGGTTGCAACGTCGCTTGTCGGAGGAGACCACGGGCACGATCATTCGCCTGTCAAGTCGGGATCATCATGTGGATGTGGTGACGACCGAGGGTCAGGAAACCCTGCGGATGCGCTTGATTGATGCGATTGACGAGATGGAGCCAGTGGAGGGCTATTGTACGCACCGATCCCATTGGGTGACGCGTGAAGCGATTGTCGAGGTGGAGAGGGAAAAACCCGGCAAGATTTTTCTTGTGTTGGTCAATGGTGACCGGGTGCCGGTAAGTCGTAAGTACAAGCCTGATTTGGAGGCGGCGGGAATTCTCGACTAGCGCGGCATGGGCACGGCATGCGGCACCGGCCCGGTCAGGACGGCCAGAGCCTCGGGCCGCATCAGGGTGCTGAGCGCGGCATCGTGGCTTCGCAAGCCTCCCGTGTAGGTACCATAGGCGGGCAGAATGACCTTGTCGCTGTCGATCAGGAAGGCGGGTCTGGTGATGGCGCGACCGCGTGGCCGAATAGTGACTTTCGGGTGATAATGGCCTGATATTTCGCCACTTTGGCCCGGTTGCGCGATATGTCGGAAGGTGATGGGCGGCAGCGGTAATTCGGCCAGGTGCGTCCCGCCCAGTTCAACAGGCCCCGGATCGTGGTTGCCTTCGATCCAGACCCAGCGCCGGCCTGCCTGCATTGCCGCAATCCAGAGCTTTTCTTCCTCGGAAAGCGCCTGTGCCGCAGCGCTATCATCAAAACTGTCGCCAAGGCAGATCACCGTGGTGGCGCGGCTGGTTTTCAGGTCAACCTCAAGCCGGGCCAGAGTATCGCGGGTCTCGTAGGGGGGCAGGGGCGGCTCTCCCAGACGGGCGCGGCGTTCGGATTTGCCAAGGTGCAGGTCGGAGACGCACAGCAGCGATTGCGCGGGCCAGAACAGGGCGCCCGAGGCCAAAGCGATCAGGTCGGCGCCTGCGAGTGTGAAACTATGCCCGTTCATGGTGTTTGCTTGCCTTGGGGGCCAGGCGATTGCAAGCCTTGCTCGGTCAAGCCTGCGACCTCCATCAGGCGCGCGGTTTCTTCGGCGAGCAAGCGTTCCTGTGCAGCACCCTCGATGGGGGTGCGCCCGGCCTCGAGGAACAAGGGCGCGGCGAAGGGGGTGACACGATCAAGGCGTCGCAGGTCAATGCGCCCGTCGATGCGGGTGAGCATTTGTTCGATGCGTCCAAAGTCGATCAATCCGCGCATGGCCTCGTGCCGGGTGATGCGCAACAGAAGGTGATCAGGGTCGTATTTGGCTAGCGTTTCATAAAGGATGTCCGAGGAAAACGTTGCCTGACGCCCGGATTTGCGAGCTTGCGGGGTATTGCGCTGAATGAGCCCCGCGATGGTGGCCGAGGCCCGAAACGTGCGTTTCATCAAGGCGTTGCCTGCCAGCCATTGATCAAGCCCGTCGCGCAAGGCGTCGGGGTCGAAGAGCGGGCCGGGGTCGGTGAGTGGCTCCAGCCCCCAGATCAGGGTGGCGTAGTCGGTTGAGACAAAGCCAAGCGGGGCAAGGCCCAGTTCCTCCATCCGTTTGGTGAGGATGAGACCAAGGGTCTGTTGGGCGTTGCGGCCTGCAAAACCGTAAACGCAGGTGTGTTCGCGGCCTTCGTGCGGGAAGGACTCGATCAGCAAGCGGCGGTTTTTGGGAAGCTGTGACACGCTGTTTTGCAGGGCGATCCAGTCGCGGGTGTGGCTGGGCAACTCGGGCCAATCGCTTTGGTCGAGTAGGCGCAGGATACGCTGGCTTAGCTGTGTGGAGGTGGCGAACTTGGTGCCCATGAAGGTGGCGATCTTGGGCTGTCGGCCTTTGTCGCGGCTGACCTCGACCACCATTTCGCGCAGGGATTCAAAGCGTACGATCTGCCCGCCGATCAGGAAGGTATCGCCGGGTGTGAGAGAAGCGGCAAAGCCTTCTTCGATCTCGCCCAAGGGTTTGCCGCCGCGGCTGCGGCGCATGCGCACCTTTAGGGTATCGGTGTCCTGAATGGTGCCGATATTCATGCGAATGAGGCGTGCGCTGCGCGGGTCGCGCAGGTGCCAGAGACCATCGGCGTCTTGTTTGAGGCGCTGCCATTGATCATAGGCCCGCAGAGCATAGCCGCCGGTGGCGCAGAAGGTGAGGCAGTCGTCGAACTCTGCGCGGGATAGGGTGGCGTAGGGGCCGGCGGTGCGGACTTCGTTGAACAGGGTTTCGGCGTCGAATGGCCCGGCGCAGGCGGCGATCAGGATGTGTTGACAGAGCACATCAAGCGGGCCGGGACCGCGAGTTTCTCCATCCAGATCATGGGCTTGCACGGCCTCAAGCGCGGCTTGGCATTCGATTACCTCGAAGCGGTTGGCGGGCACCAGAAGCGCCTTTGAGGGGGCATTGTAGCGATGGTTGGCGCGGCCGATGCGTTGCACGAGGCGTTTGACGTTCTTTGGCGCGCCCACTTGGATCACCAGATCGACATCGCCCCAGTCGATGCCCAGATCAAGCGAGCCGGTGCAGACGATGGCGCGCAGCTCGCCACGGGTCATGGCCGCTTCGACCCGCTCGCGCTGGCTGCGGTCAAGGGAGCCGTGGTGGATGCCGATGGGCAGGGCCTCATCATTGGCAAGCCACAGATTATGAAAGAAAATTTCCGCCTGCGCGCGAGTGTTATGGAAGATGAGCGTGGTCTTGTGGCGCTTGATCTCTTCCAGGACAGCCGGGATCGCATAACCCGCGCCACCCCCTGCCCAAGGTGGCGTCGCGTCGGATATGTCTAGCATGGAGATATCCGGATCAGGCTCCGGGTCGGCGGTGAGGATATGGCAGGGGTCAGGGTGGCGAGCCAGAAATTTCGCAATGGAATCAGGGTCTTCCACCGTGGCCGACAGGCCCACGCGGCGCAGGCCGGAACACATGGCCTGCAACCGGGACAGCGCCAGCATCAATTGGTCGCCGCGTTTGGAGTCGGCAAGGGCGTGGATTTCGTCAATCACCACCCGTTCGAGCCCCGCGAACATGCGCGGTGCATCCTCGTAAGACGTTAATAATGCGAGGCTTTCTGGCGTGGTGAGCAGAATGTCGGGCGGCGCCGCGCGCTGCCTTCGCTTGCGGCTGGCGGGGGTGTCGCCGGTGCGGTCTTCGACGCGGATGGGCAGATCCATTTCCGAGATTGGCGTCATCAGGTTACGCTTGATATCCGCGGCGAGCGCCTTGAGGGGCGAAATATATAGGGTATGTATCGCGTCGGTATCGCGTCGGTATTGCGACAGTTCCAGGAGGGTTGGCAAAAACCCCGCCAATGTCTTGCCGCCGCCGGTTGGCGCGATCAGCAACGTCGCAGGGTCTGCGGCGCGATCCAGCATATCGCGCTGATGCGGGTGGATGGACCACCCGCGTTCAGCAAACCAAGTTTGGAATTTTTCCGGTAGCGCGCTCATGCCCCAGAGGTAGGGGAATGCGCCTGCCCGGACCAGTGACTATTTCACGATCTTTTCGTCTTTGACGAACATGTTGGCCCATGCCCGGTCAATCAGTTCCGGTGTCATCTGATAGGGGATGCCCTCGAATTCGCAGATCGAGATCATCTGGTCGATCAGGAAGTTCGGCTGATAGTTGGCATAGATGTTCTGGATCGTGGGGTATTTCACCTTGAGGAGATGGACCAAGGCGGATTCGTCCAGAGGCACGCCTTTCTTCTTGGCGACCATGGCGAAGATCTTCAGGAAATCCTGTTGGTTCGGGCCGTCGATCTTGATCTTGAAGAATATCCGGCGCAGGGCGGCTTGGTCGAAGATTTCGTTGGGGTGGAAGTTGGTGGAGAAGACAACGAGGGTATCGAAGGGGACTTCGAATTTTTCGCCCGATTGCAGGGCGAGGATGTCCTTGCTTTCTTCCAGTGGAACGATCCAGCGGTTCACAAGGCTTTGCGGCGGTTCGGCTTGGCGGCCAAGGTCGTCGACAATGAAGATGCCGCCCGTGGATTTCAGTTGCAGCGGGGCCTGATAGGTGCGGGCCGTCGGGTTGTAGACCAGATCGAGCATATCAAGGCTGAGTTCGCCGCCGGTGATAACCGTGGGGCGTTCACACCGCACATACCGCGTGTCGAAGGTGCGCTTGCGGCGCAAGCTGTTGGGGTCGTCGACCTCGACTTCGGCCTTGGAGTGCACGATCGGGTCATAGACGGTGATGACCTGCCCCGAGTATTCAATCGCACGGGGGACATAGATCTTGTCGCCCATCGCGTCGCGGATCCCGTTGGAAATACTGGATTTACCGTTGCCGGGTGGGCCGTACATCAGGATGGACCGGCCGGAGGATACAGCCGGGCCAAGATTGCTGAGCAAATCCTCAGGCAAGACGAGATGCCCCATGGAGCCTGTCAGGTCTTCGCGGGTGATTTGGATATCGCGGATGGACTGGCGTTTGATTTGCTCGCGGTAGACGTCCAGCGGCACCGGCATGGCACCGAAGTATTCCGATTGGGCCAGCGCGTCGAGCGCGCGGGTTTTGCCCGCATCGGTCAGCTGATAGCCCATCTCACCGTCATTATTGGCGTTCAAGGTGCCGGTGGCCTGCAAGAGTGTTTGCTTGCGGGCCATATCGACGATTTCCTGTGTCACGGCACGCGGCAGGCAAATGGCATCGGCCAGTTCGCTGACTTGTTCGATGTTTTTGCGGAACATCGTTTTCAAAAGGATATCCCGCATCATCACGATGGGGAGGCGCATGTCTTCAAGGCTTGAGGGCGGCGGCGGCGGTTGAACGCCTTGGGAGACTTGCATATTCATGTATTTGCCCACTTTTCTGTCATTGGTCGCTGTCCGGGCGCACCGGTTCAGGACACAGCGTGCATGAAAACTTGGGAGAAATTATGGTGAACCGCAGGCCTTGCCGGGGCAGGCGCGCGGATCATTGACCGAGGAAGGCCCCCATTACCAAATAGCTGGACAGGGCGAGGCCAAGGCCCGTCCCCATAGGAATGGTGAATTTTTTGCCCTTGCCGACAGAGTCGGTATCGGTGGGGTCTTTTTCGCGCCAAGTGGCCCAATCGGGTGCGAGATCGCGCAGGGGTGTGTAATAGGAAATCAGCACCGCCACGGTGGACCCGACAAGTGCGGCCAGCAGGATGAAAATGACGGCCCCGATATCACCTGGATGCACGAAGAGCGCGGCAACGGCCATGAACTTTACATCGCCGCCTCCCATTTGGCGGGCCATCCACATCAAAAACCCATAGGCAAAGGCGATGCCATACCCGGCGAAACGCCACAGGAAGTCGTTAAGTGGCATTGTTGCGAGGCCAATCACGACGAAGACGAGAAAAAGCGCCCAAACGGTCAGGTTTGAAATTCGCTTGTGCTTTAGGTCCACGTAGAAGGTCCAAATGCTGATTGGAACGCAAAACAGCGCAAAAAGCGTGGCCTGCAACGCGTCAATCTGCATCGGTTTTTTCCTTCAGCCGGGGTCGCTCAGCCCTCAAGCGCGCGAAGCGAGCGCACGGCTTCCTCGAAGTGCTGCGGGTGGGTGTCGATCGCGTCACGCAGCAGGCCCTTGCCGATGCCGGTGTCGCCCTGTTTGATGGCCGAAAGCCCAAGGGTATAGAGCAATTGCGCTCGTTCTTCCTGTGTCGATTGCATCACCGGGAGCGAATATTTCTTTTGCGCGCCACGAGCCAGAATGAGGTTGTTCTTGGCGGTAAATAGGCTGTCATCCTGACGGATGGCATCGGAGAACAGACGCTCGGCGGCCGCGAAATCGCCGCGGGTCAGCTTGGAGTACCCCCAGTTGTTCATCACACCGGCCGGTCGCGTGGTGAGGCCGACGGCGGTTTCGTAGAAACTGTCGGCTTTCTTCCATTCCTTGTTGCTGTCGGCGATCATCGCTTCAAGCCGGTAGCGTTTGAAGGTTTCGAACGTGGGCGGGATGCCATCGAGGACGGTATCGGCGCGATCCCATTCGTTGTTGCGGATCAGCGCATCGGCGAAATCGACGCTGTCGTCATGGGTGGACTCTTCGTGCTCGGTGACGCGTTTCCAAGCCGGGACGGCCTCGGTAAAGCGCTTGGCGCGGATCAGTGACTTGGCAAGGCCACGCTGAAGGTCGATGCGTTCGGGCTGTTCGCCGACGGCCCTTTGGAAGTAGGAGACCGCTTCGTTCGGGTCGGCCACGGTCAACATCACGTCGTTGAGGTTGGTTTCGTCCACGACATTGACGCCTTGGAAGGCGCGGTCAACGTCTTGTCCTTCGGTTTCAGCGCATGCGGAAAGTGTGAACGCGCCTGCAACGCATACAGAAAGAAGAATAGGGTGGCGCATGTTTGCGTCCTTTTACTGCCTTCGCCTCGATCATGGTATCTTGCGGATCAGGTAGTCGCTGCTGCCCCGCCGTACCAATTTATAGTCTTGTTCATTGCGCTCAGCATAATCGGAATTTTCCGATTTTGCGAGGGCTAACCGCAAATTGTCACGAATTGAGTCACTTTGGCCATTGTCTATGGCATAGGCGCGACGGAAAACCTGCGCCGCTTCGGCGGTTTTGCCCTGTTCCATGAGGACGACGCCAAGGTTGTTCCAAACCTCCGGGGACTCTTCATCTTTGTCGATGGCATCGCGCAAAAGGCGTTCGGCGGTGCCAAGCCGGCCCAGGGCGAGATTGGCGCTTCCAATGCCGGCGATGACTTCGGCGCTCATCCCGTGCGTCAGCGCGGCGCGGGAATAGGCATCAATCGCGAGTTCGTATTCACCGGCATCCATCAGGCGGTGCCCCACAACCATGCCATCGACGGCATCGCCACTTTGGGCCACGCCGGGGGCATACGGGTTGTCACGGGATACGCCATCGCCTTGGCCGGCTGTGCATCCGGCCAAGGCGAGCGTCAGGAAAACAATGGCGCTTGTGCGTTTCATCGCACCTCTAGGATTGTTCTACTGCTCGGCCATGGCGAACATTTCCAGAATGCCCAGAACCGACGGCCCAACAAGAATGATCAATAGTGGGGGAACTGTAAGCATCATCGTGGCCAATGTCATCTTTGTTGGCAGTTTGTTGGCCTTTTCTTCGGCCCGCATGACACGTTTGTCACGCATTTCCCCGGCATAGACCCGCAGGGCATCGGCTATGGACGTACCGAAGGATTGCGACTGGATCAGGACAGTCACGAAACTGGAGATATCCTGCACCCCGCAGCGTTCGGACATTTCCTTGAGAACCGAGGGTTTGTCACGGCCGGCTTTGATTTGATGAGCGACGATTTCGTATTCTTCGGCCAATGCCGGGTAAGACGCCCGGATTTCATTGGCCACGCGGATAATGGCCTGATCCATGGATTGACCGGCTTCGACGCAGGTCAGCATCATGTCGAGACTGTCGGGGAAGCCGTCGCCGATTTCCTCCTGACGTTGTTGTTGCCGCTTGGTCACCCAGTACTTGGGAATCATGTAGCCCACTGCACCGGGTGCCAGGATATAGAGAAGGGTCTGCTGGGTCGTTGTTTCGTCACCGGAGACGAAGAGCACGAAATACAAAACGCCCAAGATCAGAAGCCCGATGGCCAGTGCGAACTGGGCGAAGTGGAAGTACCGCACGGCATCACGGCTGCGGTAACCGGCTTGCATCAGGGTCAGCCGGATTTGCGAGAGTTGCTTGGCATCCTGCGGTTCAAGGAAACTGGCGTATTTGTCCAGCTTTTCGTTGCGCGTGCCCGCGCGCAGCTTTTTCTTGGGCTGCGAGTCGCTTGCTCTGTCGCGCGAGTCTTTCTTGAGCCTTTCAAGCGGATCTTGCGAGTCTTTGATCAGCAGCGGGATCGTGGCGAGGATCAACAGAATGCCGAGCGTGCCAACCACGATGAGCGGGCCGAAGGGCCCCATGGCATCGGTTAAGATTGCCTGTATGTTGGAAAGGAATTGCATGGCGGTGTCCTCTTAAACCTTGATGTTCACAAGCGCGCGCATGACGAAAAGATTGATCGTCAGGAAGGCGCCCACGACAAGGCAGGCCGGGATAAAGAAGGGGTGTTCCATCGCCTTGTCATAGTAATTGGGATCCAGAACTTGGATGCCGATAAGGGCGAGGATCGGGAAGCCCGACAGGAACTTGCCGGACCATTGAGCCTCGGCGGTGATGGCTTTGACGCGGCGGAAAAGCCGGAAGCGGGAGCGGATGACCTTGGCCAAACCATCAAGGATTTCGGCAAGGTTGCCGCCTGATTGCTGTTGGATCGCCACGGCGACGGCCAGGAAGCGCAAATCCTGCATGTCGAGACGTTCGGCCATGTCCTTGAGCGCTTCGCCCATGTCGCGACCATAGGCCGCCTCGTCTGCGATCATGCCGAACTCGGTTGCCAATGGATCGGCCACTTCGTCGGCGACGATGCCGATGGCCGAGGAAAAGGGGTGGCCGACACGAAGGCTGCGAACCATGAGTTCAATAGCATCGGGCAATTGTTCTTCCAGAAGGCCCATGCGCTTTTTGGCCTTCATGTTGATCCATGTGAATATCCCAAAAACGCCGATCGCGGTGGAAACCAACGCGCGGACGGGAACACTGGTGGTGGTTCCGACCGACAGGCCGATGAAAGCCAAAACACTGACCCCGACCATGAGCATGATCAATTGCTGGGGCGTAAAGGCAATGGCCGCCTTTTGCGCCTTGTCCGACAAGATTGCGTAGATCGGAATCTTGCGTGCCTTGAGGTGTTGTTGCATCTCCTTGCGGAGTTTCTCCATCACCTCTTCGCGGTTACCGCTCTTGTCCAGCATTTCCAGGCGCCGGTTGACCCGGTTGTTGAGACTGATCGACCGGCCAAATACCGTCAGGTAAAGGCCCTCGACGAGAACGAGCACCCCGACAAAGATCAGGCCATAAATAATCGGTTCTGCGCTGATACTCATGCGTCTTACTCCGCGGCAATGGGTTCATAGATGCTGGGCGGTAGGTCGTACCCCCACAGGCGGAACCGTTCGGAAAAGTTGGACCGCACACCGGTGCCGGTGAAGTGGCCGATGATTTTGTTATCGGGAGTGAGGCCGACGCGTTGGAAACGGAAGATTTCCTGCATCGAGATCACGTCACCCTCCATGCCGGTGATTTCGGTGATGGAGGTCATTCGGCGTGAGCCGTCCTGAAGGCGGGATGCCTGTACGACCAGATTCACAGCCGAGGCGATCTGACTGCGTACCGCCTTGATCGGCATCTCGATGCCCGACATGGCGATCATGTTTTCCAGACGCGCGATACCATCGCGCGGGTTGTTGGCGTGAATCGTTGTCATCGAGCCGTCGTGGCCGGTGTTCATCGCCTGCAACATGTCGATCACTTCCTCGCCGCGTGTCTCACCCACGATGATGCGGTCAGGACGCATACGAAGCGCGTTTTTCAGACAGTCGCGTGGGCTGACCTCGCCCTTGCCTTCGACGTTGGGCGGGCGGCTTTCCATGCGGCCGACGTGAATCTGTTGCAACTGAAGTTCGGCCGTATCCTCGATGGTGAGGATGCGTTCGGCGTTGTCGATGAAAGACGACAGCGCGTTGAGCGTGGTCGTCTTACCAGAGCCTGTACCGCCCGAGACGATCACGTTCAGTCGACAGGCGACAGCGGCTTGCAGATAGGCGGCCATTTCCTCGGAAAAGGCACCGAAATTCACCAGGTCGTCGATGCCCAGCTTGTCCTTCTTGAATTTCCGGATCGACACGAGGCTGCCATCAACCGCGATGGGGGGCACCATGGCGTTGAAACGTGAGCCATCGGCCAGACGCGCATCCACGTAGGGGTTTGATTCATCGACCCGGCGACCCACGGCGGAAACGATCTTGTCGATGATCCGCAATAGGTGCTTTTCATCCTTGAAGGTGACATCGCTGAGTTCGAGCTTGCCGTCACGCTCGACAAAGATCTGCTGCGGGCCGTTGACGAGGATATCGTTCACGGTGTCGTCTTGCAGAAGCGTTTCAAGCGGCCCCAGGCCGCGCACTTCGTCGTAGAGTTCCTGAGTCAGGGTCGTCCTGTCTTCGCGGTTCAGGACGATCCCGCGTTCTTCCAGAACCTCGCCCGCGATGGAACTGATCTCGGCGCGCAAATCCGCTTCGGTCGCCGTATCGAGAGCGCCCAGATTGAGGTTGTCGAGCAGGGAGCGGTGCAATTCGAGCTTGATTTCACCCAGCCGTTCCTTGCGTTTACGCTCTTTGTCTTGGCCGACGGGTTGTGCCGCTGCCTTCTGTGCGGGGCGGCGCAGGGATTGCACCTGTTCCACCGGCTGGGTTTTGGGCATCTCGACCGGTTGTGCCACTTCGGCGGCAGGTGCTGCCTTGGGTGCGGGCGCGGCTTTCTTGTACTTCGAGAACATCGCGGCTTGTTCCTTTTTTAAGCGGCTTCGGCGTCATTCTTGCCAAGCTCGTGCAACGAGGCGGCGAGTTTGGCGATTTCCTTTCGCAGTGGGTTTTTCGCGGCGGCTTGCGCGAGCGGTGTACCTTGGTCGCCGCTTTGCGCGATCTGGCGCCCGCCATCGGGCAGTTGCACCTCGATGCCGATTTCAAGGCTTTCGCCAAGGCGCTTCACGCGGCTTTTCCCATTCAGATCGGTGAACTTGGGGGCGCGGTTGAGGCAATAGCGCAGTTTCTCAACCGGCAATTCCTCGGACTTGAGGGCGCGTTTGAGGCGCAGTGCGTTTTGCGCCGAACGCATGTCGAGTTCCAGGGTGCAGAAATATATCTGCGCCGCTGTCAGCACGGTTTCAGTCCATTGCACGAGGGTCGAGGGCATATCGACGATCACATAGTCGAAGTGCAGGCGCGCCAGTTCAACAACGCGGCTGACGTCCTCGGGGGAAATCAAATCCAGCGGCAGCATCTCGGAGGGGGCGGTGAGAACCCAGAGCTTGTCTTCAAAGGTCATCAGCGCCTGCTTGAAAATGTCGTCATCCATCGTTTCGGTGTCCGACCACATCTCGTAGACCACGTCGCGACGTGGCAGATCGAGGTAGGTCGCGGCCGAGCCCGTTTGAAGGCCGAGGTCTATCAGGCAAACGCGGGGCGGGTTGTCTTTTTCGACCGTGGCCAGCTCCCAGGCAAGGTTGACGGCCAGGGTTGTCGCACCTGTTCCGCCAGCGATGCCTTGGGTTGCCAGAAGCACGCCATCACCGGTGCGTTGGCTGTCGTTGAACGGTGAGTGCGCGGGTTCCTGCGCGGCCTCTTCGGTTTTTTGGAGGCGTTCGATTGCAGCTTGCAATTCGCCTTCCGGCAGGGGGTAGGGCACGAATTCATGCGCACCCTGACGCAAAAGCTGGTGCAGGGCCGCGGGGCTGACATCCTCGGCGATCAGGATCACCTTGACCCCACGCGCATTGGCGAGCGAGATAACTTCGCCCAGCATCACGAGGTCATCCTCGTCGGTTTCGTCGATTGCGACTGCCACGAACTCCAGTGAATCTGCTTCTGGCTGGTTGAAGAACGCCAATGACTCGGCGAAACCGAGGTCACCCCAGTTTTCGCCAAGCGCGGATTCCATGTCTTCAATCAGCAGATCGAAGTTCTGGACGTCGCGACTGATCGTGCATGCGACGATCGGGCTGAGTTCTGTCTTTGTCATCGGGCTACTCGTCATTGTTCATGAATCACCTTGCCATGCGGGCCCTTGTGCGACGCGAACCTTGTGTCAGGTCGGTTTGGGGCCCAAATCCCATGGCGCGGGACTCTCTTGCCTGCGAGCAACCTCGCCGAAAATCTGGGCAACATTTGGGCTAAAAAACCGTATTTGTGCGATATCGAAGGACAAAAAATAACCCGCCGTTGCGGCGGGGTTTTTT
>PR_CR_10_Liq_1_inCRDRAFT_1001191_pt1 | contig 15048 bp, 14 predicted proteins | sample PRCRCaboRojoPR_3_FD_10241 | JGI IMG/M metagenome (IMG submission 10241)
CTGTCAGGCGGGATGCAAGCTCTTTGCGTAAAGACGGCGCAAGCGCGTTGGCCACGGGCCGGTTGAGTTCCAGCACCGCTATGCCGTCGTCCCACTTTTCGTTGACCTCTGAAACCACACTGCCCCCATCTTAGACGACTTGTCTCAAGGGCAATTAGTACGAAGTATGGCCCATCGCGCAAGGCTTTGCGCGAGGCCACGCGCAGGTTCAGACCGGCATGTTGTCGAACTGCGCTTCGATTTTCTCGTTCACCAGTTCCTCATGGAGGCATTTCACTCGGGCGGGTACAATCTCGCCGCCCGCCTCCACATCGTCGATCATTCGAGAAAGGCGCGGCTCAAAAGCCGGGCGATCTTTCGCATCGGCGGCTTCGATTTCTTCTACAAGCTGCGCAAGCGCTTTGAGTGACTGTGACATTCCTCTCTCCCTAGACATCTTCCCTTGACCGCAACCAAGAACCCGAACACACAAGACGAAATCCGTCGCAGCCTCGGATTGGCAGTCAAAGCGCAGCGGCACAATTGCGACACAGTGGCGTGTCTGGCAGAGTCTCCAGTCGTTCGTGTGAAATCTCTTCACCACACTGAACACATTGCCCGAATGACCCGTCTCTAACTCGTTTAAGCGCTGCGCGAATCCGCGCTATTTCGTCCAGTCCACTTTGCCCAAGTTGCTCAAGAACTTCATCCCCTTCGCGTTCAACCGCGCTATCTTCCCAATCTTTCGAGTGTGGCTCATCCAATTCTGCCTCAATTTCATGCAAACGGCTGTCCAATTCCGCCAAACGTGACATCAGAATCTTCCGGAAATCCTCGGGCGTTTTCATTAGCATCCTCCTGACCTGCAATAACCTTGCATGGGCAAAAAGCGCGCGCTTTGACCCATATCAACCTGCTTTCGGACAGGGTTTGGCCTTGACTCGATCAGGTCAGTTCTGCCTCGGTATCGACACCTTGATCGGGCGCTAAGATGTCGTTGGCAACCGCAGGACTTGCAAACCCATCATCCTTGGTCACTACCATTTTGATGTCCTGACTTTGCCCCAGTTTGTCAGATTGACCCTCTGCCGCGTCGGCCTCATTTGGTAGCGGCCCGTGACGACCCGAGACCAGACGCGCAGCCCGAAATCCATTGACTTGCCCCAGAACGACTTGGGCCACGACATGCCCACCCGTAGCCGTCAATTGCGTGTCTTTCAACGCCGACGGTGAAATTGGAAACCGCATACCGACTTGCAGCTTGCAAGCATGCTTCAAAGGCATTTCCAGCCGAGCAAGCACAGCATTCAGCGTCACCGGGGCATTCCTTATAACCTCGCCCAGATCGGCGGCATCCCGCCTGTGGGATTTCGCCGCCTTTTCACTTTGATCCGTCGCCAGTTCCGGAACAATGGGCAGTATGATCGTCAGCACACCATTCTTTGCCCCCTCCGCCAAGTCTACTGACAAGCGAAGAACATCGTACTCGGGCGCGTCGAGCGAAAGGCTGAGTGCGCGGGCATCTTCAACACGATCGCCAAAACGAAAACACCCTGTGAGCTCCGATCGCGCCTTATCTGCCAACTGCCGTTGAACCGCTTCGAATAGCCGGTCAATGAATGGCGCACATATGGCTGCATCCGTTGGCGTGACCGGTCTAGGTTCAGCATGTCCCTCGCGAACCTTTCCGGTTGTCTGAACTTCGATCATCGCGGCAAGAAATTGGGCGTCCAGCAACAGCCCTCCGCGCAGGTGTTCAGGACCATCCAACACCACCAGCAATCCGTCATCCTCGACATTCGCCTGCAAGGTAGTCTGAGTGATCCGGTTTTGTTCAACCGTGTTCACCACGAGTGGCAAGTCGTAGTATTCGTCGGCGACACGTGCCAAGCCCAGACGCAATGCCTTGGACGTCGACATGCCGCGCGCGTCAAATTCTTCACGTGCGACCTGCGCCTTGCGATGTATGACCGATTGATTGCCTTGCATACTGACGTGTCTGCCACTGCCCTTGCGCCCTACAATCCCGAGGATAAGGGCAGTTTGGTTACCAAGACATTACTTCACCCCGGATTATTCCGCCGCCTTCGCCGCCTCAACGTCAATCGGGATGGTCACTCTGAACGCTGCGCCATTCTGTCCGGGAAGATAGGTGATCGTCCCCGAGAGTCTGGCCATGACTTCGCGGCAAATGGCAAGCCCAAGCCCGGCCCCCCCGGCCTTTGTCTCACCGATCCTGGAAAACTTCTCGAATATCAGGGCCTGCTTGTCGGTTGGAATGCCCGAGCCGTTGTCGATGAAATCCACAATCAGGTTGCCGCCGCTTTGCTTGCTACGTATCCGCAGAACCGGATCACTTGCATCGCAATACTTTCGCGCGTTCGAAATTACGTTGATGAAAACCTGAGCCAGCCTGTCCAAATCGGATCTGAGTTCGAGTTGCTCCTTGGCGCGTATTCGATCAACCTTGAAACCGGGTTCGTTCACGCCTGCGGCCGATATCGCTCGATCAAGCACCTCTGCAAGATTGCCGGTTTGCCAGTTCAAGACAACCTGGGCGTTTTCCAGAACGCTCAGGTCAAGAAGATCGTCCAAAAGGCGTGTCAATCTCACGGCCTCGTCATGAATGATTGAGGAATACTTGTTCTGTTCGTCCTCGGTCAGGCCTTCCGTATCCCGCATGATCTCCGAAAAGGCCCGAATGGAGGTCATTGGCGTGCGAAGTTCATGGCTGATCTGGCTGAGAAACGCATCTTTTTGTACGGACAACTGAGTGAGTTTTTCGTTCGCCTCGCGCAGTTGCCTTGCCGTTCTCGCTTGCTCTTCCGTTTTCGCTTCGAGCCGACTGGAGTATTCCATGATCTGTGCGGTTTCATCGGCGACGGCCATAAGGTCTTCAACCGAGACGGTCGCGCCGCCAACGATTTGACTGATCATCGCATGTGCAGTAGCCGCCCCTACCGAGCCTGACAATTCGCGCTCAAGCTGTTGCAGGAAATCCGGAGTTGGCTCAGGCAGTAAGCCGGCAATTCCCTGATGCCGAGCAGCCCCCGCAAACAAGGCCTGTGCCTCGCTCGCCCCCATGATTCGCTGCGACATAATGAGCAGATCCTCGCTCTGCGCCAATCCACCCGACCAAGACCCGGCGGTGCCCGAGTGTTGAAAAACATTCACGAACTGTGCCCCTTGCAACCGCTCTATGGGGCGCGGGAAGCTCAATAACGAGACGACAAAGAATACGAATGTATTGAGCAGCAAAGACCACATCACCGCATGCACTATAGGGTCTAGGCCTTCGGCCCCGAACAAGGCTTGCGGACGCAGCCACGACAGCCCGAATAGACCATTCTCGATGACCTGTTGAGGCAGGAAGACCGTGTCGCCGAAACTGGGCAGGAACAAGGAGTACATCCAGACCATGGCACCGACGACCAAGCCAGCAATCGCTCCGACTCGGTTCGCCCCGCGCCAAAAGAGCCCGCCCATGAGGGACGGTAGAAACTGAGCGACACCGACAAACGAAATCAACCCAATCGCCGCCAAGGCTGCACCGCCGCCGGACACGCGGAAATACAAGTAGCCCAAGAATACGATCCCGGCGATCGAAAGGCGCCGCGCCAAGAGTGCCACGCTACGAACATCACCGGAAACCATGGCGCTTTCACCCGACATCCAAAGCCAGATGGGCATGACAATGTGGTTGGACACCATTGTAGAAAGGGCAATGGCTGCCACGATCACCATTGACGTCGCCGAGCTGAACCCGCCCAAAAACGACAGGATGGCTAGGCCATCACGGCCTTCCTGCAACGGCAAGGTCAACACAAAAAGGTCGGGGTTCGCGTCTGCCGGCAATCTTTCCAAGCCGACGGCAGCGATAGGTACGACGAACAGGCTCATCGCCATCAGGTAGGCCGGGAAAGCCCATGACGCTGTGCGCAGGTGGCCTTCGTCCTCGTTTTCGACGACCATCACTTGAAACATCCGTGGAAGGCAGATGAACGCGGCGGCAGACAACATCGTAAGACCGATCCAACGGCTATTGGTCACTTCAAACTGAGAAATTGGCGATGCGTCGATCTGAGCCAAAGTCTCTGCAACGCCCCCAGACAATCCCCAAACCACGAAGACCCCCACGGCAAGAAGCGCGAAGAGTTTCACGACAGCCTCCAACGCGATAGCCATGACCACACCATGGTGCCGTTCATTCGCGTCAAGGTTCCGTGTTCCGAAAAGGATCGTGAAAACCGCAAGGCCCGAGGCGACCCAGAAAGCGGTGGATTGCTGGCTGGAGGGGCCTCCGCTGATCATGTCAGTTTCCGCGAAAATACTGAAAGACAGCGTCACAGACTGCAGTTGCAGCGCGATGTAAGGCGTTGTGCCAATAACAGCCAAGACCGTAACGAAGACAGCCAGACTGTTGGACTTTCCGTACCGAGAGGAAATCAAATCGGCAATGGAGGTAATGCGCTGACTGCGCCCAATCCGTACCATCTTGCGAAGCGTCCACCACCAGCCGATCATAACAAGGGTGGGGCCAAGATAGATCGTGACGTATTCAAGTCCCGAACGTGCGGCAAAGCCGACCGCACCGTAGAAAGTCCATGCCGTGCAATAGATCGACAAGGACAAAGTGTAGACAATCGGCGACCGAAGCCAAGCACCGCGACCATGCAAGGCGGCACGATCCGCCGCGAATGCGACGGCAAACAGAAAGATCACGTAAATCAAACATACAAGAACGAGAACGTTCAGCGATGCCATTCAACGCCCCCCGTTTTCGGCATCGCTCTGTGATCCGTTATCATCGTCGTGCAGGTGCCGCGAGATGATCGCCGAGGTCACGGACAGAGCAATCCAGACCAAGAAGAGATAAAACATCGTCACCGTTGTCTTCGGCGGACTACTGACAGCCCATAGCAAGGGCATGCAAAACAACAGCGCGCCCAATATTGGCAGCATGCGCGCGCCATCCGCCATACGACGCCGGCGATAGGTTTTTCGCTCTACGAAGACCGGCATGCGTCTTTGCTTCGGGCTCATGTTGCGACCATGGATCGCACGGCTTCCAGCACATCGGCATTCGAGAAGGGCTTTGTCATGAATCGGTTGGCGCCCACGCGTGCGGCCATTTCCCTGTCCTTGTCCTGCCCACGTGCAGTCAACATCAATACCGGTGTGTCCGACAGCGCGCCATCGGCACGAATATCTTTGAGTATGTCGAAACCGCTGCGCCCCGGAAGCATCACATCCAGAATGATCAGATCCGCGGCGCGGTCGCGAACGGCATCCATCGCGTCATGACCATTGGCATGTGTTTTGACGTCCCACCCGTCACGAGACAAAATGAAGCTGATTGCCTCAATGATGTTCGGCTCATCTTCAATAAGAAGTACTTTCTTATTCATGCCATCGGCCTCCCCTTCCGATGTCACCACCTGTTGCGGCAGTTCATTTATCGTGAAACTTGGACGACAAGTCAAAAAGCCTGCGATATGATGGATGGCTCACGCCGAACCGCACAGTCTTCGCGCGGGCAAATCCGACATGTGATACCGACATCAACCGACGGGATAGCATCACCATCTCGCTCCGGCAGCAAAAGCATATAGCCTTGCGTCAATGCGGGTTGATCAAAGGTCGGCGGCGTCACTTGCTCGGCTGCGGCCATTGCCAAAACGCTGACATTCACACGCCCGGCTTGCCGCAGGTGAACTCTGATGGGCGCACCCGGCTGGCGCATGACATGAAACACTGGCCACAAGGCACAAGCGCCTGCCACACTGGGTGTTCCAAATCCATCAATGGATTTGCGAAACAACAAGCTTCCCGAGTTGTCGCAAACAATCAGACCAATGGGGCCTACCTCATCCTCGGGAAGCGTCGCAAGCCGACGAAAGAGCAACGGCAAACCGATGCCGAGACGGCGCGCCAAGGCATCAGGCTCAAGCCCCTCGGCGGCCAGAGCCGTCCGCAGGCTCAGCAATGAGACACGCCCCACATCAGAGGCATATTGTTTCAAGACCAAGTGCAGCATTCGACGCGAGGAAGCACTTTCCAGTTTCTCGGACAAGTCATCCTCGACCCTCGCAACCGCCGCGACGGGATCAGCCGCTTCCTCGATCGCCGCGAAGGAATAACCCGCCTCATCTAAAACCGCGTGCAATTCATCCTGTGGCGACAGGAATTCAGCATCGCCGTCCGGCCCCGCTTCAAGATAGCGCACAAGCGCTTGCGCACCTTCGGCCAAACGCCGGCTGTCTTCGCCGATATTTCTGTGAAACCGATGCTGCCACTCGGGTTCGATTTCGTGCGTGTCGGCAAGAATCGACGCTGTTGACCTGATTGCCGTCACTGTCGAAATCACTTCGTGAAGCGATGCCGCAAGATGGGGATCGTGCGCCATTCGATCTGTTAGGCTTTGCACGCTTCGCTCGACGCTTTCGACTCTTTGGTGCAGGCTTGCCACAAGTTGCGCCCACCCCGGAAAACGGCCTGCGAATTCCTCTGTACGAGCCAACTCCGCCTGATGCTCTTTCTGGGCTCCAGCCGCTTCGTGCAGAGCAGAGATGAGCGTCGCCTCTGCTCCTTCGGAAAGCAGCGCCGGCTCCACCTCGAGCGCGTCCGCCAGCTTCAATAGAGTTCGGCCGCCGATTCTCCGACGATTGTGTTCGATAAGGTTCAGATAAGACGGTGAGATTTCCGCTGCTTTTGCCAACTCCGTCTGTCGAATGCCCATTGACATGCGCTTTTCTCTGATGCGCGTGCCGATCATGGTGCTGTCGATCATTTCCAAAATCCTAACGATTCACAGGGTTTCCGCTACGGAATGCAGAGTTTTTTACAAACCCCAACAGCAAACTGTTTATATTTTTACAAAATTATCGTGCCAATGGAAGCAGTTGTTGCGAAATTTTCTTACCCCCCACCATAATTCCCTTGCACACTTGTGCCGTTGGGGAGGCGCAGAGGAGGCCCTTCCCAATCGAATTTTCTCAACGGGAGGATATCAATGTCCAATTCGAACCTGACTCGTCGTGGCTTGCTCAAGACCAGCGCTGTTGCTGGCGCCGGCGTTGCGCTGCCGACGATCTTTACAGCTTCATCCGCTGCGGCTTACACCAATGAACCCACGGGCAGCACCGTCACCCTCGGCTTCAACGTGCCGCAAACCGGCCCCTACGCTGATGAGGGCGCAGACGAGCTTCGCGCCTATGAGCTGGCGGTTGAGCACCTGAACGGTGGTGGCGACGGTGGCATGATGAACACCTTCAGTTCCAAGGCGCTGCAAGGTAACGGCATCCTTGGCAAGAAGGTCGAATACGTCACCGGCGACACGCAGACCAAGTCGGACGCGGCCCGCGCATCGGCCAAGTCGATGATCGAAAAGGACGGCGCCATCATGATCACCGGCGGTTCGTCCTCCGGTGTGGCCGTTGCCGTTCAGGCCCTCTGCCAAGAGGCAGGTGTCATCTTCATGGCAGGCTTGACGCACTCGAACGACACCACGGGTAAAGACAAGCGGGCCAACGGCTTCCGCCATTTCTTTAACTCGTACATGTCGGGCGCAGCTCTGGCACCGGTGCTCAAGGCAAACTATGGCTCGGATCGTAAAGCCTATCACCTGACCGCCGACTACAACTGGGGCTACACAACCGAGGAGGCGATCAAGTCCTCGACCGAGGCCATGGGTTGGGAAACCGTCGCCGCAGTGAAGACACCGCTGACGCAAACCGACTTCTCGTCCTACATCGCCCCGGTCCTTCAATCGGGTGCCGACACGCTGGTTCTGAACCACTACGGCGGCAACATGGTGAACTCGCTGACCAACGCAGTTCAGTTCGGCCTGCGCGACAAGCAGGTGAACGGCAAAGACTTCCAGATCATCGTTCCGCTCTACTCGCGCCTGATGGCGCGTGGTGCTGGTGCAAACGTTAAGGGCATCTTCGGCTCCACCAACTGGCACTGGTCGCTGACCGACGAAGGCTCCAAGGCATTCGTCAAATCCTTCGGCGAAAAATACGGCTTCCCGCCGAGCCAGGCGGCGCACACCTGCTATGTGCAGACCTTGCTTTATGCGGATGCCGTGGAACGTGCCGGCAGCTTCGCACCTTGCGCCGTGGTCGAGGCCCTCGAGGGCTACGAATTCGACGGTCTGGGCAACGGCAAGACGCTCTACCGCGCCGAAGATCACCAGTGCTTTAAGGACGTTCTCGTCGTGAAGGGTAAAGAAAACCCGACCAGCGAATTCGACCTTCTGGAAATCGTGGAAGTGACCCCGGCAGAGCAGGTCACCTACGCTCCGGATCACCCCCAATTCGCGGGTGGCGCACTGGGTTCGTGCAACAACGGCGCATAAATTCGCCTCCCCGGTCGCGCACAGCCAGTGCGCGACCGGACACGCCTGATCCCCGCAGGGTGATCACGCCTCAATCACACTGAATCGCGAAGGGTGGACTGATGGACGCAATCATCCTCCAAATTCTAAACGGGCTCGACAAGGGCTCTGCCTACGCTCTCATTGCGCTAGGACTTACTCTCATCTTCGGCACGCTCGGGGTTGTGAACTTTGCCCACGGGGCGCTTTTCATGATCGGCGCCTTTTGCGCTGTTACCCTGTCTCGTATCATCACCATCAGCCATGAAGTCGTTGATGAATCGCGGACCGATTTCCTTGGCAACCCTTTGAAAGTGGACGTGCCTTATGTGCACGACTGGTTTGGTAAGGAAACCGGGGACGTCATCATAGATTGGGCCGTTCCGCTCGCTATCCTCTTTGCGATTCCGATCATGATCCTGATCGGTGTGGCCATGGAACGCGGCTTGATCAAGCATTTCTACAAGCGCCCACATGCCGACCAGATCCTGGTAACATTCGGCCTTGCCATCGTGTTGCAGGAGATCATCAAGTATTTCTATGGTGCCAACCCGATCCCGACCCCCGCGCCCGAAGCCTTCACAGGCTCGTTCGACTTTGGCGCGATGCTGGGAATGGAGGCCAACCAGATCATCTATCCATATTGGCGTCTGGTTTACTTTGCCTTCGCAGCCGTGATCATCGGTGCCGTTTTCGCATTCCTTCAATTCACCACCTTCGGAATGGTTGTTCGGGCAGGCATGGCCGACCGTGAAACAGTGGGCCTTCTGGGTATCAATATCGACAAGCGGTTCACGATCATGTTCGGTATCGCCGCTGCCGTGGCGGGCCTTGCCGGGGTGATGTATGCGCCGATCAATTCACCAAACTACCACATGGGCATGGACTTCCTTGTTCTGAGCTTCGTGGTTGTCGTCGTGGGTGGCATGGGCTCTTTGCCGGGTGCGGTGCTTGCCGGGTTCCTTCTGGGTATCCTCGAAAGCTTCGCCTCGATGAAAGAGATCATCGACCTCATTCCGGGCATCAACCAGATCATCATCTATCTGGTCGCCATTATTATTCTGCTGACACGTCCACGTGGCCTTATGGGTCGCAAAGGCGTGATGGAGGACTGATCCATGCTAGGCCTCAACAAAAAAGACACCTCGCTTTTGATCCTCGTGGCGGCGCTTGCATTGTTCGCACCGTTTATCCTGAACCCCTTCCCTGCCGGGTCGGGCATGGCACAATTCAACGCCGGCTACCCCGACCTTATGCAGCGGTTTGTGATCTTTGGGATTTTCGCCATCGGCTTCAACATCCTGTTTGGCCTGACCGGCTATCTCAGCTTTGGTCACGCGGCCTTTCTCGGGGTGGGATCTTACGCCGCCGTATGGATGTTCAAACTGCTGAGCATGAATGTGGTTCCGGCGATCATCCTGTCGGTGATNACTGCCGGNTTGTTCGCCTTGGTCATCGGTTATGTNTCGCTNCGCCGTTCAGGCATCTACTTCTCGATCCTGACCTTGGCCTTCGCGCAGATGACCTATGCCCTGGCCTACTCGGTTTTGACGCCGATCACCGGCGGTGAAACCGGCCTTCAGCTGGCTCTTGATGACCCGCGCATTCTCGATGGAGCCGCTTCGAGCGACAATATCCCCGTCCCCGGCCTGTTCGGCATGGAGATGCGCGGCAGTTCGCAGCTTGAACTTGGCGACTGGGTCTTCACCTTCTCGACGGGTTATTACTTCAGCGCCATCATCATGCTGCTGTCCTTCTACCTTTCGATCCGCATCTTCCGGTCGCCTTTCGGCATGATGCTGCGGGCAATCAAATCGAACCAGCAGCGCCTCAACTACACGGGCCTGAATGCACGTCCCTATACTTTGGCGGCCTTCGTGATTTCGGGCATGTACGCCGGTCTGGCCGGTGGCTTGATGGCCGCGATGGACCCCCTTGCCGGAGCGGAACGGATGTTCTGGACCGCCTCGGGTGAGGTTGTCCTGATGTCGATCCTTGGCGGTGTCGGCACCCTGATCGGTCCGGTTCTGGGGGCTGGCTTGATCAAGTACATGGAGAACATCCTGTCCAAGATCAATTCGGACATCCTGCATGGCTGGTTCGCCTTCATGCCCGATGGTCTCGAAGACATCATCGTCAGCATGATTTACCCCTTTATCGGCAAGGGCTGGCACCTGACGCTGGGCTTGATGTTCATGCTAGTCGTCATTTTCCTGCCCGGTGGTCTTGTCGAGGCTGGTCAACGGATCTCGCGCCTGTTTGGTCGCAAGAAATCCGAAGACAAGTCCGACAAATCCACCAGCACTGAACCCGCAGAATAAGGAGGGCCAACGATGGGCATTCTTGAAGTCAAGGACGTCAACAAACGCTTCGGTGGCCTTCAGGCCCTGGGCGACGTCAACCTCAGCGTGGCAGAGAACTCCTGCCACGCGATCATCGGCCCCAACGGGGCGGGCAAATCCACCCTGCTCAATTGCTTGGTGGGCAAGCTGATCCCTGACACGGGCAGTGTCATGTTCGACGGGCAAAGCGTTCTGGGGCGAAAGCCTTACGAGATCAACCAGATGGGTATCTCACGGGTGTTCCAGACACCGGAAATCTTCGGTGATCTGAGCGTTCTGGAAAACATGATGATCCCGATCTTCGCCAAGCGCGACGGGGCCTTCCGGATGCATGCCGTGGAGGATACCGCGAACGAGAAAGAGATCGTCGAACAGGCGGAAAACATGCTGGAAAGCCTGAGCATGGGTGACAAGCGCCACATGCACTCGGCCTCGATGAGCCGCGGTGACAAACGGCGCCTTGAGATTGGCATGTGTCTGGCACAAGAGCCGCGCCTTTTGCTTCTGGACGAACCCACCGCCGGTATGGCGCGGGCCGATACCAACAACACGATCGACCTGCTCAAGCAAATCAAGGACGAGCGTGATATCACGATCGCCATCATTGAACACGATATGCATGTTGTGTTCAGTTTGGCGGAGCGGATCACTGTTCTGGCCCAAGGCACACCTCTGGTCGAAGACACTCCAGACAAGATCAAAGGCCATCCGAAGGTCCGCGAAGCCTATCTTGGCGAAACGGCGTAAGAAGGAGATCACGAGATGAACGTCAAACCCGACTTCTCCAAAGGCAAGAACTACGCCGAAACCGCCCCGGCCTTCCTGTCGGTCTGGGAAATGCAATCCTATTATGGCGAAAGCTACATCGTTCAAGGCATCAGCTTTAACGTCCACGAAGGCGAAATCCTCGCACTTCTTGGCCGCAACGGTGCCGGGAAAACCACCACCCTGCGCTCGATTGCCCGTATGGATAGCCCGCAAGTGAACCATGGCGAGATTTGGCTGGACCACCAGCCGCTTCACAGCATGAAAAGCCATCAGGCAGCAGCGGCGGGAATTGGTCTTGTGCCCGAAGACCGCTGCATCATCCCCGGCTTGACCGTCGAGGAAAACCTGCAATTGGCCCAGATCGCGCCGCCGATTGGCTGGTCGCTCGACCGTCTTTACGAACTGTTCCCCCGTCTCGGCGAACGCCGCAAGCAAGAGGGCGTAACTCTATCAGGTGGTGAGCAGCAGATGCTGTCCATTGCCCGCGCTCTGGCGCGTGATATCAAGGTCTTGTTGCTGGACGAACCTTATGAGGGTCTGGCTCCGGTGATCGTGGACGAGATCGAGAAGACTCTCCGCATCATCAAGGAACAAGGCATCACGACCGTTCTCGTGGAGCAAAACGCCGTGCGCGCGCTCGAACTGGCTGATCGGGCTGTGATCCTTGATACCGGGTCCATCGTATTCGACGGCTCGGCTTCTGAAGTTCTCGAAAACGAGGAACTGCGCGCAGAATACCTCGCTATCTAACGCGCGATCCCTGCCCGAAGGTCGGATTGCACCCCCTCGGGCAGGCCTTTAACCCTTGACCGAATTTTCAAAAACCAAAGGTCTGACATGTCTGACAAAACTCACCCGCCCTCCTCCGACATGGTTGCGAACGCCCACGTGGACGCCGCCAAATACGAGGAAATGTACGCCGCCTCCATCAATGACCCTGAAGGCTTCTGGAGCGAGCACGGCAAGCGTGTCGACTGGATAAAGCCCTTTACCAAGGTTAAAAACGTCAACTATGACTTCGGCAATGTCTCGATCAAATGGTTTGAAGACGGTAGCCTGAACGTCGCGGCAAACTGTATCGACCGTCACCTTGCCACGCGCGGTGATCAGACCGCGATCATCTGGGAACCCGATGAGCCGACAGACGAAGCGCAGCATATCACTTATAATGAGCTGCATGAAAACGTCTCCAAAATGGCCAATGTTTTCAAGAACCTCGGGATCGGCAAAGGCGACCGCGTGGTGATCTACCTGCCGATGATCCCCGAAGCGGCCTATGCCATGCTGGCCTGTGCCCGCATCGGCGCCATCCACTCCATCGTTTTCGCAGGCTTCTCGCCCGACGCCCTTGGCGCACGGATCAACGGCTGTGACGCCAAGCTGGTGATTACCGCCGACACCGCCCCCCGTGGCGGTCGCCGCACCAAGCTGAAGGATAACGTCAACCAAGCCCTGCTGCATGACACGGACGACGTGAAATGCCTTGTCGTCAAGCGCACCGGCGATCAGATCGCTTGGCGTTCGGAAGGGGACTATTGGTTGCATGAAGAACTGGAGAAGGTCGACGCGGATTGCCCGCCGGAGGAGATGAACGCCGAAGACCCGCTATTCATTCTCTACACCTCAGGCTCGACCGGGCAACCCAAGGGCGTTGTACACTGCAATGGCGGCTACCTTGTCTGGGCCTCGATGACCCATGAGATCACCTTCGATTACCACGAAGGCGATATCTTCTGGTGTACCGCTGACGTGGGTTGGGTCACCGGGCACAGTTATATCGTCTATGGCCCGCTTGCGAATGGTGCGACAACGCTGATGTTCGAAGGTGTGCCGACCTACCCTGATGCTGGCCGGTTCTGGGCTGTCTGCGAAAAGCACAAGGTCAACCAGTTCTACACCGCCCCCACCGCGATCCGCGCTCTTATGGGGCAAGGCACTGAATTCGTTGAAAAATACGATCTCAGCGATCTTAAAGTTCTGGGCACTGTGGGTGAGCCGATCAACCCCGAAGCCTGGAACTGGTACAACGATGTTGTCGGCAAAGGGAACTGCCCGATCGTCGATACATGGTGGCAGACCGAGACCGGCGGGCACATGATGACCCCCCTGCCCGGCGCCCATGCCACCAAGCCCGGTTCGGCGATGAAGCCCTTCTTTGGCGTGCAGCCCGTGGTGCTTGAGCCGACCTCGGGTGAGGAAATCCACGAGTACCCGACCGAAGGCGTGCTGTGCATGAAAGACAGCTGGCCGGGCCAGATGCGCACCGTTTGGGGCGATCATGAGCGGTTCGAGAAGACCTATTTCTCGGACTACAAGGGCTACTACTTCGCCGGGGACGGCTGTCGTCGCGACGCGGATGGCGATTACTGGATCACCGGCCGTGTGGACGATGTGATCAACGTGTCGGGCCACCGCATGGGGACCGCCGAAGTGGAAAGCGCATTGGTCGCCCACTCGAAGGTCGCCGAGGCAGCCGTGGTTGGATATCCCCATGATATCAAGGGACAGGGCATCTATTGCTACGTTACCCTGATGTCCGGCGAGGAGCCCACCGAGGAGCTGCGCAAGGAGCTGCGCACATGGGTGCGCACCGAGATTGGCCCGATTGCAGCCCCCGACCTCATTCAGTGGGCCCCGGGCCTGCCCAAGACCCGGTCTGGCAAGATCATGCGCCGTATCCTGCGCAAGATCGCCGAGAACGACTATGGCAGCCTTGGGGATACCTCGACACTGGCCGATCCCAGTGTTGTGGACGAGCTGATCGAAAATCGCATGAACCGCGATTGAACTTGCGCAGATAACCAAAGATTGCCCCCGCACGAGGCGTCGTGCGGGGGCTTTTTTCGAGGTCCTGTCGGCAACCGGACCGGGGCCGCGGAACAGGATGCGCCGAATCACCTGCAAACCACTGGTTAACAACAAGAATAGCCAGCGGCATCGCGTCGGTATTTCTGCGGTATCGCGTCGGTATATTTCTCAGCGCTTCGGCGGGTTAACAGGAAGTACGGGGAAGATTGTACAAAACGTACGGGCGTTTTGTACGTTTCGCCCGCCCCGGCACCACCAAAGGACGGCCCGCATCAAGGACATCAGCGAATCTTTGCGCATGGTCATTGATCCGCAACGATGTTCCATGCCTCCATGCTAACATCGGTCAGCACTTCGAAAGGCGAAGGAGAGATTATGAAGATCAGCATCAAAGGACTTGGCCTCGTGGCCGCGATGGGCCTCGCCGGCTGCATGACGGTGGAACAGGAACGCGAGATGACCGGCGCACTTGTCGGCGGCGGTCTTGGTCTTATCAGTGCAAAGGCCCTTGGCGCGGATAATGATTGGGTCGTGGTGTCTACCCTTGCGGGGGCCGCGGCCGGCGCCTTGGTGGCGCGCAACCGGGCCAACAACACCTGTGCCTATGCCAATGGTGACGGCACCTATTACCGCGCGCCCTGCCGCTGATGTACCGTTAAATCAAAGGCCAAGCCCGTTCGAACGGGCTTGGATCACGCGGTTTCGAAACCGCGTGAAAAGCGCCTTGCAAGGCGCTTGGCCCAAGCCGTTTCGAAACGGCTTGCACCGTTTTTT
>PR_CR_10_Liq_1_inCRDRAFT_1001192_pt1 | contig 15046 bp, 33 predicted proteins | sample PRCRCaboRojoPR_3_FD_10241 | JGI IMG/M metagenome (IMG submission 10241)
GTTTGGGCAAATGCGCCTAAGAGATTTGACCCACCCCCCCGTCATTCATTGCGCAGCAGCAGGATGTCCATCTGCACCATTACCGCGCCTGTGCTTTCGCTTACCTTGCCAAGCATCCCAATGTCAGTGAGTGCGGGGAACTGCAAAGGCATGGTGAACGCGTCGTTGTATGTGCTATTGATGCCGATCCATTCCTGCACGCGCTTGATGGGCTGATATGGGGCTTCGGTATCAAGTGCGCCGCCACGAGAGAGCATTAGAACGTCAGCACTCTTAGCGCCCTCAACGGCGATGCTAATACCTTCAATAAAACCCGTGTATCCACGCGGGATCGTATAGCTGACATTGCTAGTGCTTGCAGTCGGGAACCCGTTGACTGGTATCTTCGCCCAGTCTGTTCCGCCTGCCGCGTTCTCAATCACGATGTCGCCCGCGTGTGAGCCAGCGGCTTGCGTGCCGTAAGTCCCACTATCCACTACCTCTGCATCGAATAAGCGTATGAATTGTGCCTCCGTTGCGGCGGATGCGGACGCGCCTGCGGTTTCGATTATTTCGGTTACGATGTCGCCTGACGCATCAAGCCCAGTGAGCCGCACAGAACGCGCACCAGTGCCGTCTGCGGTGTCGTTGGCATTGCCACCCGCTTTGATCCGCAGCGCCGTTGCTCCGGCCACCTGTGGCGTCCTGTAGGCTAATACGTCAGAGATAGGAACGAGACTGGTGGCGACCGCCACCATGCCGAAGCGATGCGTGACCTCTGCGTTAAGGACATTCCCGCGTGATACCTGCACGCCCCAATCAAGTTTATTCTTGTATAGCTGATCCATTATTTCGCTCCGGGGTGGTTGCTATCAACAGGCCATCCGTCCTCGCCTATCTCTGTGCTGTAGCCTCTGGCTTCTTCCGATTGCAGTGCGCCGTCGTGGCAGCGTTTGCATACGCTGGATAGGTTATCCAAGTCCATGAACAAATCAAGATCGCCTTTGTGGGCCTTGATGTGGTGAACCACTGCGGATCGTGGGTCAGATCGCCCGCGCTTTAGATTGCATCCGCATCTCTGGCATCGGAACATATCACGCAGCAATGCTTGTTCTCTTAGCAGCCGCCATTCCTTGCGCTGGTATAGCTTGCGGTATTCAGCAGCTTCAGGTGTGCGCCACTTGTTCATCGCACCTACTGCATCTCCGCTCTATCAATGACTTCCGCTTCCATCACCGCCGACACGCAGCACAGCATTGCGGCGATCAGATCGTTCATGTCGTATCCCTCATCAACCATAGCTTCAAGGAAATCCATCACGATGTCCGTGCTTTCGGCTTGCAGATTGTCATCAATGTGGATCACGACTGTCATGCGTCTAAGATAGGACGAAACGCCAATCGGCGCAATCACCCACCGCCAGCGCCGTGATGCTCTTGGCACATAATCTCAATCATGGCGATGGTAAAGTCGTCCATCAATTCGCGCTCGTGGCCGATCTCAACGATCCATTCGTTGCTCAGATCATATGCCTCGCGCTCCGACATGCCGGGGCAGTCGGCCAGCGTGCCATTGATGTCTTGCAGGTAGTGGACCAGTTCGTGCAGCAGGGTTGGCGAGTACCATTCGCTGTACGGGTCGAACTCGTCTGGCACGAGGATGGTGTCGCGGTCGTGGTCATAGACGCCCATGACCTTGGGAAACGAGACGTTCTTTTGCGCTTCCATTTCGTCTACGGTGTCTTGGCCATACATCCAGACGTGCAAGTAGTAGGCTGGGATGGTTTTAACCTGGGGCAGCGGCTCGCCGTTGTATTCGAGATTATCGGACCGCTCAGTGATCCAATCAATGTGCTTCATCAGCCTTTCATCGGCTGAAGCTGGGAGGGCGAGGCAGGTCGCCAAGGCTGCAAGCATGGCACGCATGTCTGGCAGTGTAGCACAAAAAAAGCCCGGCGCGAAGCCGGGCTAGTTAGAGGCAAGTTAGCCAAGGGAGGGGAGGCTAACCCGTCGAGCAATGGTGAGATGTTAGCAGTCTGCCAACTCCGCCGCAATAGCCAAATATCCGCATCCATCAACAGAACTGTCCTCGTGTGGCCCATGACGCATCCGGCATACCTTGAGCAACGCCATCATGTTGGCCACATCGCGGGCTTCAACCTGCACGCTGAGATAGGCCGACCACATCTGCGCAATCGCCCCGAAGTTTTCGTGCGCATCGCCGTATGCGTCGGCCCGGTCGCCGTGGATGAGTTGGTTGGCGGTTTCCAAGACTTCGCTACGGTTCATGTCATCACCATCGGCACGTCGGCCCCTAGTTCAATCAGCTTGGCCATGCCCTTGCTGGTCAGTTGAATGTCTTTCACTTCTGCTGTGCCTTTCATAGTTAGCGTAACGAACCCGGCGTTTTCCAGCATTCTGGCCACGTCTTGCACACGCTTATCCGACATCTTGGCCTTGCGCATGACACGGACTGGCGTCGGCGGGATGTGCATTTTGCGGAACTTCAAGACGGCGAGCAGGAACTGGCGACCGTCTTCATCAAGTGCGCGGTCTTCGAGGGCTGGGACTTGCACAAACATCAGATCGTGTCCCAGTCAGGCGCAAACAGCACGCGCGGCTCTTCATCTGGGCTGTGGCGGGCTTCGACCTTGATGATCTTTCCTTTGCGCCAGGCACGCTCCAGCCGGTGCCGCAGAACGCCGATCTCTTCGGGTGTAACCGGGAACTCAACGCCCTTCAGAGCCTCAAATACGTCTGAAAATTCGTCAGCGCCGCGCTGAGTGGGGTCTGAGCCTTCTTGGCTACCCTCTATGCGGACAGCCAGCCAAGGCGTCCTGTCGGCGCTCTCATGCGTGTTGGGAACGATCACGCCGTGATACGTCCCGCCGACCTGCATTTCGACGGCGTGTGCAATGGACGCCGGGATGTAGCACTGTTCTCGCTTGTCGCTGACGATGCCGAAGGTGGCTTTGGTCGGCAGTTGATTAGTGATGACGATTTCGTGGGTTTGCACGTCTGTCATTTGGTTCTCCTCTTTGAGTGATTTTATGACTGAGTAAATTGGGACATAAACTCAGACGCTTCCGACATAGCTTTTGCCCTTTCTGGTATTGTCTCATACAATTCTTGGCTTGCGCTCATCATTGTTTTTGCAACATCTTCGCGGACCTCTTGTCGGGTATCGTAAAAAGCCAAAATGCTGAGAAAAAAGTATGCGATTTCTGTTGATGTCATTTCTTGCGGCAAAATCTCAAGAACTTGACCAGTTTTGTTCATTTCAACCATTTGGTTCTCCTGTTTGACAATGCGTGAAAGTTAATCTTGCGGCGGCGAGGCGTCAAGGTTCACCACGGGATCGAGTCGTCTAGGTCTTGTTCGCCGGGCTTGAATCCGATCACCTCTGCCTCGTCGCCAAAGCTGTCCTTGATTGCGCGCTCGTATTCGGCTGGAACTGTTTGCTGCCACGCGGCCAGAGCGACTGCGACTTCGCGCAGGGTGACCAGTTCAAGGTCTGGGCGCTCGGCTTTAATAGCTTTCCAGTTCCTGGCGTCTCGCATGATGCCGATGACCTTGCCGTTGAGTTCAACTTCCCACACGTCGGTTGAGGCGGGCTGTGCGCCCAGGCGCTTGGCTTCTGCGTCCATCGCGTGCAGCCCGCGCATGACCACCTCGGTGCGTAGCTGCACTTCGGCTGGATCGTTGACCTCAAGCGCGGCGTTTAGCTTGGCCATTGCCGATCCGTATTTCGCGGCGGTCTCGGGGCTGACCAGTTCGGGTAGGCGGTCGATCCCCCAGACTTGATCGTAGTGTTCGGCGAGGCGGTCCATAGGTGCTACAGCCATGTCGCACATCATCTCCTCTTTGCTGATGCCTGAGTACATCAGGCGGTCTGACTTTTTCTGACGTTTGGGTTTGGTTGGGCGTTTAGTCATTTTAGGGTCTCCATCTCGCTGCACTGCAGCATTGCGCCATTTGACCTGATTGCCCGTTGGGGAAAACCTAGCTTGCTGCGCTCGTGCGCCACAGCAAAGAGCGCAGTGGCGCAGCTTTGCGCCGCTAGGTTTACCCTTAGGGCAAATCCAGCAGTGGCGCACTTCTTTTGCGCCACTGGTGCGCCACTGAAAAAACCCAGTGGCGCAGTCATTTTTGCTCACCTACTCGCCCTGTTGATCGGACGCCTTTTCGGTCTTTTCGCTGCGCTGCAGAATAATACTCAATCTCTTCAAGCAGCCCTGTTTTAAGCCACTGCTTGATGATGAGTTTGGCTTGTGCTTCCGATTTTCCGTCCTCTGCTTTCAAGAATGGATAATCTGTGATGACCTGCCCGACCCATCTGTTTTTGTCCTGCGGCCTGATCGAATAATATTCCTCGTTTCCGTCATCTGGGTTCGGTCCAGCGTCAATCATTCTCAGCATTTCGTTGATGACCTTTTCCGTCATTCCTTCCCATTCGTCTGGCAATTCAAAATCTGTTGCTACGCCAATCCATTCATCATTTGGAAGCTGCACGCCGATCATGCGGCGATACACGGCTTTCTCTGCTGGCGGCGCGAGGTTTGCCTTGCCGTCATCCACCCGCATAATGCCAAGCGCTTCGCTCTGCGGCACGCCAAGTCTGACAGCCTCATCCTCGCTGACTTTATTGATGACCCGCGCCGCGCGTGCTGCGCCGATCAGGGAGCCTGCGCCACGCACGCTGTCAATCGTGGCGTCCTCGCCGTTGCCCTTGCGAACGTGGTGGATGATGTGGACCGCTGCGCCGGTCAAGCGCGCCAACTTGCGGAACATAGCGACGACAGCCTGAATGGATGCGTTGCTGTTTTCGTTGACTAGGTGCGTGCTGACAAACGGGTCAATGATTAGAACGCCGATGTTGAGTTCGTTGATGCGCTTGACCATGTATTCCAGAAGTGCGTCGTTCTGGATCAGCCCGTCACGCCCCTCTGCGGCCAGTACCATCTGCATGGTGTCTTCCGCGTCCATGAACAGCTTGCCTGCGATCTGCGCGTGTGTGATGCCGTAGTGCTGCATAGCGGCTGCAAGGCGAAGCTGCATTTCTTCAAGCGGGTCTTCAAGGTTGACGATCCAGACGTTGGCCTGCTCCTTCACCACCTCGCCCAGCAATGACTTGCCAGTCACGATTGCCAAGCCCTCCACGGTGGCAAGACTGGTTTTGCCGATCCCTCCTGCCGATGCTGTGACGCTGACATACTTGCGGATGTAGGTGGTGCCGTAGACCCACTGGCGGCGTGGCAGGGCCAGCGCATTGATCTCCTGCACCTCAGTCGGCCATTCGGATTGCGACTCATCGGCCTCGCCGACCGGCTGTGCTGGCGTCTCATGCGCTTTAGCTGCTTCTGGCAGGGCAGACTGCATCATTTGCTCTACCGGCTCTGTGCGGTGCTTTCTGCCGATCTCTGACAGGTCCGCGCCGTATTGTTTCGCAAAGTGAAACAGTGTTGAATAGCTAACGCCGGTGCCTTTGAAGCTGCGCCACTTGGCGTCAACTTCTTTGGGCTTGTAGTCAGCATATGCGCTGGACCAGTTCTTGGCGACTTCTAAGCCGACTGCCGATCCGTTGTAATAGTCGTGCAGCGCCATCAGCACCTGCACCCAATCGTCGTGCGGCAGATCGGCTGGGATGTAGCTTAGGGCTTCCTTGACGGCTTCTTCTTTGGGTGGCTCGTCGTTGCTGAAGCCAGCATATGATCCGAGGTCGATTGTGAAACTGGGCTTTAGTTTAGGCTCGTCGTCAATGCCTGCCCATTCCTTGATGCGCTGATCGGCCCAGTCGCGGAACTCTTGGATTTCCCAATCGCCAGGCATGGGCAGCTTTTCAATCGGCGTTTCCCATAGTTCGCCGCGCGGCCAAGTGTACGGTTTTCCGGTGTCTGGGTGCTTGCCATAGACCACCATCTGGCCTGTCTTGGTGCGCACTTCGACCTGCGCCTCAACGCCGTTCTTTTTACCTTTGATGGTGTTTGTGATGGTATAGGGCGTTTCTGGCAGGCGAAACACAAGTGCGGTTTTAGGTGCCTGGCCGATCCGCTCCAACGCCTTGGGAAAGCGGCGAAGAAACTCGTCGCGGATTTCGGCGGCTAGGTCAGCATCGTAGACATCAATGTCAATGCAGCCGAGGTTGTCGTGCTTGCAGCCGATCACAATGCCATGCGGCGGGAAATCCCTGTTAATGTTGTCGGGTGTCGCCTCGTAATTTTGCCAGTTTGCGAATGTTGGTCCTTTGCTGCCGGGCTGTATGGGTAGTGGGTGATAACCAATGTCGGCAACGCGATGCGCCAACTTGTTCATGTTTTCTGGTTTTGTGTATTTTTCAGCCATCATTGAGCAACTCCTGCTTGGGCAGGCCGTTAAGCATCCATAAAAGCACTTGGCAGGCAATAGGGTTTGGCGGTCGTGTGCCGTCGTCCTGCTCCCACTTTCTGATTGTGCGTGGGTTGACGTTTAGGATTTTGCCTAGTTCAGTTTGAGATAAGCCGAGTTGGCGGCGGGCTGCTTTAAACTCTTGGGGGGTCATTACAGCCCCAACCCATAGCCAATAACGAGCAGGGCATAGCCGCCGCCGAAGATGCAAAGAATGCCGATCAGGTCTGTGATGATGTCGCGGATGCGCATGGTGTTTCTCCTGTTGGAAGTGGTGGGGGCCGAAGCCCCCTGTTGATTAGCGATTGTTTGCTGCGTCATGCGCGTGAATATAAAGCGCATTGGCCTTGCGGCTTGGGTCGCGCCGATTGGCGGAAAAGCACTTTTTGCAAAACATGTCTTCCGGCGCGCGCTCCACCATTTCTGCGCCAACCTTGTACCCGCGAAAACTGCGACCATTGCAGGCTGAGGCTGCGCCAACAACGTGGTGATACATGCCTGTGCTTGAGCGTCCGATTGCCATTTGCTGATCTCCTATCTGGCGGGCTTCATTGCCCTTGCCCGACAATACATAAGGCCCATTGGGCCGCATGTCAACACCCGTCTAACAACGGTCTAACAAAAAAGGGCGACGCCGAAGCGCCGCCCAGAATAGGATGCCGATTTGACCCGGTTAAGATCGGCAGAGCCTAGACCTCAAAACTCAACGTCGCCAGCCGGTGCCGCCGCAGCGGGCGCAGGAGCGGGCGCAGGAGCGGGCGCAGGAGCGGGCTGTGGAGCCGGTTGCGGTGCTGGCGCGGGTTCGGTTGCGATGCCAGCCGCGGCGCCTTCCTTGAGGCAGTCAGGGCGGTCAACCCATTTAACCAATTCAAACACTGGAACGACAGTGCTGCCTTTATTGAACTGCACAAATTTTGAGTCACTGTGACGAAGCATCGGCAGGCTTGCGGCGTCTGGGCGTTGCATCAGGATTGGTGCAATCTGCTCAAGCGCCTGCCACACTGACGCGCCTGCCTGCTCAAATACAGCAGTTTCACCGCCACCAATAGCGACTGGAACACTAAACCCTTTTTTGAAGTCATCACTGGGTTTCGCCATCATTTGTGAAACGCTTGGGTTCCATTTCCATGTCGGCGCAACGCCTACTGCACCTTCGCTGTGTTGCCATCCTGTTTTCAAAGCATCCATGTCAAAGACAATGCCTTTGCTGGCATCAAACGGTTTCTTACCATCTGCGCTTCTGATGTAAAAACTCCGCGCTGGGACTGTTCCATCACGGGTGCCAAGGGCGCTCCACGCTAAGAATGGGCCTGTTGCACTATCATTTCCGAGATCGAGGTTGAACATTGTTGTCGCCTTTCTTTGTTGACGTTGTTGGCCGCTGTAGCCCAGCGGTCAGGCACTTGCACATTTGTGCAAATTCTTCGTAATGTGTGACCAGTTTGTTCCGTTTTTTATACGACCGACAGAAGACGCGTCAATGCCATATGGCGCTGCTATTTCTTTATGTGTGCCGGAGGCAAAGAAAATAGCGACGACCTCATCGTCTGTTAGTTTTGCGCTGTGGTTCTGCGCCCCTGCCTTTGCGGGTGAGTGCCTATTCTTAGCGGCCATATCCGCCATATTGTCTTGGTGCGTACCAAGCCACAAATGGTCAGGGTTTACGCACAAAGGTACATCGCAGCGATGGCACACATGTTTATCGGATGGTATCTGGCCGTGAAATCGTGTATAAGAATACCGGTGAGCCAGCACATGTTTGCCTTTGCTGCTCGGCACTTTCATCCAAAACTTTCCATACCGCTTACCGACCTGCCAGCCTGTCCAAATCCAGCAACCACTTTCTGAAACGATCTCGTATCGCTCATCAAATTTTTCGTTCAATTCTGGGGTGACTTTAATTTCCATAAAACTGCTCCCATAATTCTTCCGAGCCGCGCCACATAAAACTGTTTGGATTGGTCGGCACAATAGCTTTCGCAGTTTCTTTATCGCAGTGTCGCAAAAATGCCTCCATGCGTCCGATCTGTTTTTTGGCCTTGGCCAGCGTCTCGGCCACATCGCCGTCTTCGAGCATGGCAGACTTCTTGCCGCTGACGTATAGAAACTTGACCGCCATGTTGCCCTTGGCGGCGGCATAGATGCAACGCTGAAGTTGGTGTTCGGCTGACATTTTAGACGGGATGCGCCCGGTGGTTTTAAGGTCGATCACAGCGCCGTGCTGCGGAAACACCAGGTCAAGATACCCAATAACTGGAATTGACCACCCATCACCCTTCGCCGTGATGCTGATCTTTTCCTGCTTGTTCTCCTGATCTGCAAACTCTGGCTTGCCAAATTCCATCAGTTCTTCAATTGACTGCTGGATCATGGGCTGGATCATGTCGCGCTCTTTGGTCGTCGTCTCGTCGCCAATGACGAACCGCTTGTCAAACTTGTCGTGCGCCATCTGGATCGCCTCGGCCTCACTGCCGCCCATCAGCACATGCACCACGGCGTCTTCAACGCATATGCCGCGCCATGGCGCTGGCCCCATAGGTGTGCGGATGCCGTGAAGGTATTGCATGACCCACAAATCCGGGGCGTTAGTCCAGAGATTGATACTGGACGCGGACAGGTGGTCAATGCCGTGTTTTGTAAAACCGTCAGTCACATCATTTCCCTTACAAGATAGCAGAACGCTTCAAACGTCAGTTCTGCTTGGTGGTCACACCGGCACTCGCTGCCGAAAGCTGCGTAGAGCGCCGTGAAAGGCACCACGACGCGGATTTCTTGGCGGTCATACTTATAGATCACGCAGGGCAGCTTGCCGGTCACAGCGCACGCGCGCTCGACTTGCCGCCACCATTGCGGCTGGCACCCGTTGCCCTTGGCGTATCGCTTCAATTCTAGCGTGAACGGAAAGTCAGGATCGTCGGGGATCAAATCGCCGTGATCGGCTGCGCGGTATTGCTCCAGATCGCGCTTAAAGCTGACGCCGAGTTCGTCGTGCAGCATCTTGGCGACGGTCCGCTCAAACTCTGCGCCTTTGGTGCGGCTATTAACCATGATCGTCAGCCTTCATGACTTTTTCCATGACAGCAAACCTGGCGTACACACTGACTGGCAGGCCAAGCCGCAATGCAGCGCGCTTGATTTCGTCAAGCTGCTGCTGCGTTACTTTAATCCTGATCTGTTGCTCATAGTCCATTGCAGAACCTCAGTTGCATTTGGGTGCAGATTAGGTGTTGACTTGGTGCATGTCAAGCGTCTAGGTTTTAGCCATCCGCTTCGCAGCGGGGCGATGTTACCAGACTAACGGCGTCACACCGTATCGCCCCAAGCAAAGCGCCCCGGCGGCTGAAACCAAAGACACGAACGCCGCCGGGGGATAGATTAACAGGAGAATCCAGATGACAAACTCAATGACCACTCACCACCTTGCAATCAAAGCCGCTGTGCAGCGCATGGAAGCTGCTCTGGTGCGCGAACAAGCTGCCCGCGCGGCGTATCAAGTGCCAAGCGACAAAGACCGGATTGAAAGCGCCATGATCTCGCGGCGGTCTGCATACCAAGACATCAAAGAAGCCGTCGATGCGCTGATTGATGGTGGCCTGTGATGAGCCTGCACAGACTAATAGCATTCGGGTCCGACCCAAACGTATACTTCCAGCCGACTTCGGAAGAAATGCAGGCTGCGCTCACGCAGCTTCGCACGGCGCGCAAGGCGCTTTACCGCGTAGATTACTGGATGGATACAGACCAAGAAATACTAGACGCCATGAGCGGCGACGAACTGGCAGATCACGACCGTTTGCGCAGTATCGTAAAAGAGGGATTGGAGGCTTTAGAATGACCTTCTGGACCATCATGATCCTGACATTCACTGTCCCCGGCCACGGCGAGATGCAGTCGGCGCTGCTCTATCCAAGCGCGGAGGCCTGCGGAGAGGCGCTGCCAGAGGTGTATGAAACCATCCGGGCACACTACCCTGATAGCATGGCTCAGTGCCGCCCTACGCGGCTCCTGAGCGCGTCACCGAGGCCCAAGGCGAGAGGAGAAATCAAATGAAAGCCAATGAACTGAAAACCATCTTGGACGCCCACGAACTGTGGCTCAAAGGTGAAGGTGGTAGCCTTGCCTACCTTCGGGGTGCCAACCTTCGGGGTGCCTACCTTGCGGGTGCCAACCTTCGGGGTGCCTACCTTGCGGGTGCCAACCTTCGGGGTGCCTACCTTGCGGGTGCCGACCTTCGGGGTGCCCACCTTCGGGGTGCCCACCTTCGGGGTGCCGACCTTCGGGGTGCCCACCTTGAGGGTGCCAACCTTCGGGGTGCTGACCTACTCTGTGTAGGCAACATGTTTGAAATCTGCACCATGCAGGTCAAAACTTGGGCCATCGGATACACAGCCGACACTTTGCAGATCGGATGCCAGCGTCACCCCATTGAAAAATGGCGCAAGTGGAACACCCCGGCGGGACGTAAGTGGATCGAAAGTATGGATGATGAGGCTCTTGAATGGGCTGACCGCAACCTTGCGCTGGTGCTGGCCTTGATTGATGCCAATCCAGCGGAACCTACAGGACATGAGGAGAAGGTCAATGACTGACCAACCAGACCCCGCCGCGCTGGTGAAGCGGTTGCGAGACATGCAGGGAGGTTTTGCGCCAGATGAGGCGTTGGAAGCCGCCGACCGCATCGAGGAACTTGAGGCCGCGCTACATCGGTTGGAAAACCCGTCTCGGAAAGAGTGGCTGGCCTTTATGGAAGCAGCAACCAGAAACGTTCCGTTTGATGGCCCGTGGGATGATTTTGACTTAGCCAATGGCATCCGCGCTGCCCGCCGCACCACCCTCGCAGAACTGAAAGGAGAGACCAATGAATAAAAACGCACCACCAATCTACATGCCACGCCCGAGGCGCAATGACCTCGGCACCAAGCAGCGCATCGCCGTGGCGCAGTCATGTGCTGACCGATTTCGCAAAGACGTAAAAGTCAGCTTGGACACACCACCCTGGGAGAAGACAGATGGGCAAAAAAGAAGCAGCCGCCGCGCTTGATCGGCTAGAACGCAAGGCCGAAATGCTGCGCTTAGAAGCCAAGCAGCGCGACCGACACAACATGACACAGCACATGGAAGAGATGCTGTCACTGATCCAAATTATTAAGAGAAACCAAGATGCCTGACATTCAAGATATTTACCGCAAGTGCTTGCAAACAGTCGCGCCGGTCGAAAACATGCGAATGCGGCAAAACATGGGCCGATCAAGCGCAGAGGACCGAGCGCAAACGATGGACATCGCGGTCATTGAAATGCTCAACCGCATGGGCGAGGCGACCGTTGATGACCTGTCGCACAAGCTGAAAATGAAACGAGCCGCCGTGATTGGCCACCTGAACCGGCTGCTAAGACATGAAGAAGTAATGGCTGAAAGGCCAGGTGACCATCGTATGCCGACGATTTGGAAGGTTAGAAAATAACGCGGTGGCGGCTGATCTCGCCGCGCTCTTTGTGATACGTCACAGACTGCATTTCAGATTTTCCAGAATAAGCGTGTGACGCCGCATAGGCGTCTCGCGCACTCACAGCCCGCAACTGCTCTACCTGCACGCCGCCCACATCCTGAAGTCGGCTATGATGCAAATGCCCGGTGAAATAATACCGGTGCCGCGTAGCGCCCCACATCTCCGGCCACTGGTCGGCTAGGTGCATCACCAGCCGCTCGGCTTTCGCCTTGTCGCCGTGCTGCGATGCAATCAGGCATTGCCCGAATTGATAGACGAAAAACTCGCCGGGATGCTTTTGAACTGTAATCCGGGGCGTGTCTTTATACCGCTCAGCTAGAGCAAACATGACCGCCATATAAGCAGTTGGGTCATGGTTACCCCTTTGGATAACTATGCTCACCTTGTCATGCTTTTGAGCGGCCAATTCCGCCGCGCAGGCCATCGCATAGATCGCCGCGTCGAGCGTCTTGTGGTGCCGCGTGTCCACGTCCAGAACGTGCTTGCTTGCTGGCGTCATGTTGGTTTGGTCATTAGCGTGAAGCAGATCGCCCAAGGCAATCACAACAGCCTCACAGGACGCCGGAGAGGCTGCTACACACTCGCTAATGCCAGACTTGATGCGCTGCACCGCAATATCTGTGTCGTAATCCTCGCCAGTCTCCTCGCCCCATGAGCGCATTCCGATGTGTGCGTCGGGGATTGGATAGACTGTGAGCAGATCGCTGTCATTCGGACCGATAGGCGCAGGTAGCGGCTCAATCGCTGGTAGGTCTGAAAAATATTCTTTGATCTCTGCCAAAACGTCTCGGCTGCTATCATCAACCGGCATCTTGAAATATAGACTAGCCTCATCCGTCTTGATCCAACCTGAATGCAAAATGCCTGCGTCCTGCATTCCGGCGCTGTTCATGGCTTGCTTTACAGCCGGGTCAGCATTCAAATGCTTTTGGGCTTGCTTCAATCGCTCTTGCAAAGTTGATCTAGCAATCCCAAGTGCTTTTGCGGCCTTGTTCTGGCCTCCATATTTTTGAACCGCGTCAAGCGCCTCTTGCTGCTTCGGTGTCATTAGAAATACCTCAACCAGCTTTGATGGCAATGATGACGCCCCATAATGCCGACAAGAGGTGACCACCCGCGCTCTAAACGCTTATTCCAAGCGTGCGCGCACCAAGAACAGTTGCGGCCTGTTAACCTGTTGTGTGTGATACGAGATATGTCGTCTATCCACCGCATAGCTTTTCTTGCGTCTCATTATACACCAAAATGTCACGCAAGAGAATACTATCGTTTTCTGACAAATACTTAACGACTTCTTTACTATCAAAGTATAGCGGCGAGGCGAGGTCGCAGTAGTTACCGCTTGTCGTCGTCTGAGCGCAGCCAGCGTTCAGCGCGAGAGGCAAGATCAATATCATCCCATATTTCATCTCTGACCTCCTTCTGGGTCTTCATGGCGTCTAAGTTGTCGCGTGACAACTTATTACGCTCGGCTTCTGCCCCGTCTGCTTTTCCTCGCCAGTAGATGCCTAATAGAGCGAGAACGAATGCCAGCCCAGCGGCGGCGTAGAGTTGCAGTTTGCCTAGCATTTACCGCCACCCATCGCTCCACGCTTTCAGACGTTCGCGCATGATGAATAGGCCAGCAAGCACAACCAGACCAGCAAAGCCAAGAACGATATACTGCGCATATTGATCTAGCCCCGATATTGCGCTGACCGCTGCTCCCGCACCGCTTGCCATCGTCACAGCGGATGCTTGTACCGTCTTAGATTGTGTGGGCTTTGTGCGCGGCTTGGGCGGCTCATCGCCAGTTGTCCAAGCTTCAACAGGATAGGCATTGCGATCTAGTTCAAAGTGAGGGCCGTCTTTCAAGGTGCGCCAGCGGCCACCCCAGACGATCTTGACGCCCTCTTGTGCCGCTGCATGTTCAACCGCCGGGCCAAGCTGGTCATACAATAGCCATGCAAATGCCGCCTTGCCGTCTGGGCCGATTGGCAGAAGATCCACTGCATGGCCAGTAATGTGGCGGCTGTTCATCGTTTGGGACGCGCCAGAGGCAACCAGTTCTTTCTGTCGTTCTTTCGTGCGCAGACCCTCAATGACGATGAAGTCTAGTGGGCTTTCCTGCAAGGCGCGGTCAATAACACGACGCAAATCTGGGTGGATGCCTTTCAGGTTTTGCAGACTGCGGTTGGAATAGCGCCTCATTTCCCCACCTTGCCGATCAGTTGCTTTATATCGCTCTGAATTTCCGCAAGAATATCATGGATGCGCTGCCGGTCTTCCTTGGCTGCGTCAAGGTCTTCCTTGCGCTGGTGCCAGAGGCGCTTGATCTCTTTCTCGTTCTGTAAGCCCTTGCTTTCCAAGCGCACCAGCCAGACGAGAAACGCCACCGCTCCGGCGATGACTTTCCAACCTTCTTGCATCCATTCTGGCATCAGTCACCGTCCCTCAGCTTCCTTGCAGTGCGAAAATTACTTGCCGCCACAATAGCATAAACCGCAGCGCAGACCCAGATGCCTTCCTCGGCCCAAGTGACGCCAGAGAGGAGCAGAATGGTCGGCGGGGCGATGGCAATAAGCAGCTTGAAGACGTACCACTCATCGCCAAACTCTTTCATCGCCCACCGCATCACCGGGTTTAGTTCAACACCGCCGCGCTTGAGAACGAGGTTTGTACTAACGATGTCGAGTATGTTAGCGATGAGGTAGGCGATGAGGGCGTAGGTCATTACCAAGGCACCCCCGACACAGTCGCCGGAGCCTTCTGCTCTTCGATCTGGGCTGCGAGGTTGGCTTCCGTTTCGGCTTTGTCCACAGACGCATGGACCCACACCAAGACATCCGCCTCGGTCAGTTGGTCAAACGGTACGAAGCCCGGTGCGTCAGGGTCAGGGGTAAAACCAGCCGTGCCGTAGCTTGAGGCTGTGTACTCGCCGTCTTCTGCAACGCACCGCCAGTGGGCTATGGTCACTCCCCCTGTGTCTGTTTGGCGTTCCAGTTCAGCGATGGTCCAGTTGTAGGTGGTCATTAGTTTGCTCCTTCGAGTTCAGCTACCCGCTTACGCAGGTCTTGGATTTCTTTGACAAGCATCGGGACCAGTTTGCTGTAGTCCACGGCCCACATGTCGTCTTCGGTCTCGCCCTTGGTGACAGCTTCGGGGGCTACCGTGTCCAACTCCTGAGCAATCATGCC
>PR_CR_10_Liq_1_inCRDRAFT_1001193_pt1 | contig 15043 bp, 15 predicted proteins | sample PRCRCaboRojoPR_3_FD_10241 | JGI IMG/M metagenome (IMG submission 10241)
TTTCCGTCGAGGAGGGACCGCGTGGCGGGCTCGCGGGGCGTTTGCGACTTCGCTTTGCTGCCGCTCAGCGCGGCCCAGTGCTCATAGGGCGCACGCGACACCTGGGGGGTGGGCTTTTCAGATTGGCAGATTGACAGTGTACGGAGTGTCGGCCAGGGCGCTGCCGCAGCACAGATCCACTATGCCAGCGGTGCGAGCGCCTTGAGATCTTCGCTGGTGTTCGGCGGCGTGCGGCTTGCGTTCGAGCAGCACGTCGAGGACGACGTTGAGATGGATCAAGGCGTTCCCGGTCGGCGCGCCCCTTCCTGGCTGCGAGGTGTCGAACTCAGTCACTGACGCGAGAAGGTTCACTTGGAGCCGAGGTACTTGTCTGCGAGGTGCTCGCGGTAGTCGTCGACGTCGATGTGGCTGCCGCGGAGCGCGCCGAGAAGGGAGCGCACGCCGGGCGGTAGGTCGTCGGATTCGGTGGCGGCGCTCTCGGCGTCCAGTGCTGCGAAGTAATCCGCCACCAGCTGCGAGATGGACTTGCCCCGCGCCTTGGCGAGGGACTTGGCGCGGGCGATGAGGTGCTTGGGTAGTCTGAGTGTCAGCTTTGCGTGCATGATGGCGGGGCGCGGTTTGGTGAGGCACACGAGTCCGCTTCTGGCGCGGCAGCGCTTTGGTGCAGGTCGTGGGCGTGGCCTGTGGCGGCCTCCAACAACGGGTCACAAGCCTGCACGGACGGCGCTCCGGTTGCGACGACGTGCTCGCCGTAGGCACCCAACGCCCCCCGCAACCGCCCCACCACTGCCTCCCGCAGCGCCGCCGGCGCCGCCACCTCGCAGTCGGCGCCGTACTTGAGGATCTCCATGAGCAGCTCTTCGGGGTTGGCGTAGGGGAGGGTGAGCTGCCAGCGGCCGTCGGGGAGCCAGCTGCCGCGCTGGTCCGGGTGCCATTGCTCTTCGGCGACCCAGCGGGCGCGGTGGGGGCTGAAGCGCAGCACGGCGGTTTGGGTCGGGGCGCCGGTGAAGCTGCCGTAGGCGCCGTCGAGCCGGGCGCCGGTGTGCTGCGCGTTAAGCTCCAGGGCCGGCTCGGTGAGCACGGCTGCCCGCTGGATGCGCTCGATGGCGAAGCGCCGCAGGTCGCCGGCACGGTGGCACCAGGCGTCGAGGTACCAGTTGCTGCGCTGCCAGGTGAGGCGGTGCGGTGAGATCACGCGCGCGGGCTCGTTGGGCTCCGCGGTGCGGCTGCGCGGGTCGTAGCGGATGCGCAGCCGGCGGCGCTCGAACAGGGCCTGGGCGAGGATTGCGAAGGTTTCGCCGGGGCAGGGCCGGGTGCCGGGCGCCTGCAGGCTGATTCGCCGGGCGATATCGGCGGGGGTGATGCCGCGCTGGGCGAGCAGCGCCTCGATGCGTGCGGCGATGGGGGCGGTCTGCGCGGCCAGCAGGCCCGGCTGGAGCTGGCGCAGCAGCTCGCGGGCGGCGAGCAGCGCGTGGAGCTCGGTGGTGGTGAGCCAGAGCCCGGGCACCTCGTCGGCGGGGTCCGGCGCCGGTCCGCTCAGGTACCAGCCGCCGCGGCTGCGGTCGAAGGCGAGGGGGGCGCCGAAGTCGTCCCGATGGGGTCGGAGCGGCTGGGGCGGTCGTTCTCTTCGGCGGTCGAAGGCGAGGGGGGCGCCGAAGTCGTCCCGATAGCTGTGCAGTGCGCGGCGGGCGGTGGACTCGGAGCATTCCATGCGCTCCATGAGCTGGCGCAGGGTAATGGGCGTGCGTCGCGCTGTGAAGATGCGCTTGAGTTGGGTGATGCGATGGAGTCTGTCCATGGCGGCGCCTCCGGATAAGGAAATCCCTGATGTTCTGGATTCTGCCAAAGACGCCGGCAGAGTGACGCTCCGTGTGCATTTGCAGTGACGCAAATCACTGGTGGCCACCGCCCACCCCAGGCCACCGCCTTGTCCCGCTTGGCGCGCCCGGTTGCATGTGGGTAGACTCTCGTGTTTGGGGCAAAGCCTCATCCCGCCCGGCCGCTTCGGCCTGTTCCACGTTGCCTTGGTGGCAGCGGCAGTTTTCGGTTTCGAGGATCTCCATGGCGAACGACAGCAACGTGACCTGGCATGAGCACCAGGTGACACGGGAGGCGCGTGAGCGTCTGAATGGGCACAAGGGCTGTGTGATCTGGTTCACGGGCCTGTCGGGCTCGGGCAAGAGCACGGTGGCGAATACGCTGGACCATCTGCTCTGGGGCTACGGCTTCCACAGCGCGGTGCTGGACGGTGACAACGTGCGCCATGCGCTCAACGCGGCGCCGGGCCTGCTGCGGGACGCGCACGGCGATGAGTTCGCGCAGCGCTTCGGTCTCGGCTTCTCGGCGGTGGACCGGGAGGAGAACATCCGCCGCATCGGCGCGGTGGCGGGGCTGTTCTGTCAGGCGGGGCTGATTGCGCTGACGGCCTTCATCAGCCCGTACCGGATCGACCGGGACCGGGTGCGGCGCGCGTTGGGGGATGGCGAGTTCATCGAGGTGTTCGTGGATACGCCGCTGGCGATCTGCGAGGAGCGCGATCCCAAAGGCCTGTACAAGAAGGCCCGCGCGGGGGAGATCAAGCAGTTCACGGGCATCGACGACCCCTACGAGGCACCGGAGGCACCGGAGCTGACGCTGCTCGCCGGCGAGCGCACGCCGGAGGATCTGGCGCACCAGGTCATCGACTATCTGGTGGAGCGAGCGATCATCCCGCAGCCGGGCGGGCGCTGAGGCGGCCGGGGCTGAGGTATCGCCGCCTGGCTTGTTGCCGTGTTGCCGAGTGGAACTCGGCGCCCCCGGGTGTTGCCGAGTGGAACTCGGCGTCCCCGGGTGTTGCCGAGTGGAACTCGGCGGCCCCAGGTGTTGCCGAGTGGAACTCGGCGTCCCCGGGTGTTGCCGAGTGGAACTCGGCGGCCCCAGGTGTCGCCGAGTGGAACTCGGCGTCCCCGGGTGTTGCCGAGTGGAACTCGGCGGCCCCAGGTGTTGCCGAGTGGAACTCGGCGGCCCCAGGTGTTGCCGAGTGGAGCTCGGCGCCCCCGGGTGTTGCCGAGTGGAACTCGGCGCCCCCGGGTGTTGCCGAGTGGAACTCGGCGTCCCCGGGTGTTGCCGAGTGGAACTCGGGGCGCCCGGGTGTTGCCGAGTGGAACTCGGGGCGCCCGGGTGTTGTCGAGTGGAACTCGGCGCCCCCGGGTGTTGCCGAGTGGAACTCGGCGTCCCCGGGTGTTGCCGAGTGGAGCTCGGCGTCCCCGGGTGTTGCCGAGTGGAGCTCGGGGCGCCCGGGTGTTGCCGAGTGGAGCTCGGCGCCCCTGGGTTGTTGCCGCGGCAGTGGTTGTTTGGTGTGGCGGGGCCGCGATCAACCGTGCCGGTGGCGCAGGGCTTGGGGCTTTGCTGAGCCGGCGCTCACTTCGGCGCGGTTTGCCGCTGTTGCGCACCTGGGTACCGCTGGCGGTGTCGGTGGGACTGTGTCTCGCCGCCGGCTGTGCCCGCCAGACCCCGCCGGCGGACACGCTGGTGGTGGGGCAGGTGGCGGCGCCCCGGTCGCTGGACCCGCAGGTCACCACGGCCCTGAACGACTTCCGCATCCTGGTGAACCTGTACGAGGGCCTGGTGCGCTACCGCCCGGGTACCCTGGAGCTGGTGCCGGGGCTGGCGGCGTCCTGGACGGTGTCCGAGGATGGCCGGGTGTATCGGTTCAAGCTCCGGGACGGGGTGCGCTTTCATGACGGCAGCGCCTTCGATGCGGCGGCGGTGCGCTTCAATTTCCAGCGCATGCTGGACCCCGAGCATCCCTTCCACGACACCGGCCCCTTTCCGCTCGCGTTCTTCTTCGAGCAGGTGGCGCGCGTGGTGGTGGAAGACGCGCTGACGGTGCGCTTCGAGCTGCGCCGGCCCTTTGCGCCCTTCCTGTCCAATCTGGCCTATCCCACGGCGCTGATGGTCTCGCCGGCGGCGGTGCGCCGCTGGGGCAAGGACTATGGCCGCCACCCGAGCGGTACGGGGCCGTTCCGGCTCACCGGCTGGGAGCGGGGCGGGCAGGTGCGGCTCGCGCGCTTCGAGGGCTGGCACGGCGGCGAGGTGGCGCTTGCAAACGTCATCTTCCGACCCTTGACGGACCCCATGACCCGCGTGGCAGAGCTGCTGGCGGGGGGCGTGGACCTGGCGCTGGAGCTCTCGCCGGACAATGTGGCGGCGTTTCGCGCCCGCCAGGGCTATCGGGTGCTGGAGGCCACCGGGCCGCACCTGTGGTTCCTGATTCTGAACACCCGCGACGGCCCGCTTGCGGATGTGCGCGTGCGCCGTGCGCTGAACCATGCCATCGACCGCCGCGCGCTGGTGCAGGACGTGCTGCGCGACACCGCGGTGGTGGCGGATGGCCCGGTGCCGGCGGCCTTCCGCTGGGCGCATGCCCCGGACCTGCCGGCCTATGCCCATGACCCGGACCTGGCCCGGGCGCTGCTCGCGGAGGCGGGCTGGGGCGATGGCTTCAGTCTGAATTTCCTGGTGCCCCGCGGCGGCTCCGGCATGCTCGCGCCGCTGGCCATGGCGACGGCCATTCAGGGCGACCTGGCGCAGGTGGGGGTGCAGGCGCGCATCGAGAGCTTCGAGTGGAATGCGTACCTGGCACGGGTCAATGACGGTCTGGACGGCGATGCGGACCTGGCGCAGATGGCCTGGATGACCAATGACCCGGATACCCTGCCGTATCTGGCACTGCGCTGCGGGGCGACGCCCGACGCCGGCGGCTTCAACTCCGGCTGGTACTGCAACCCGGCGGTGGACCGGCTTGTCGCCCAGGCGCGGCGCGCCACCGAGCGCACCGAGCGCGCCCGGCTCTACCGCGAGCTGGCCCGCGTGGTGCAGCGCGACGCCCCCTGGGTGACGGTGGCGAGCTGGCGGCAGAACCTGGTGCTGCGCGATGCGGTGCAGGGCATCCGGCTGGAGCCTTCGTTCGCGCTGCGGCTGGAGGACGCCCGCAAGCGCTGAGAGACAGGACAGGGAGTACCACGCTCCCGGAAGAATGCGCGACTCAGCCGGGCGGATCAGCGCAGCGCATCCGCCGTTCGGGCCTGCGGTGGATGCCCTCCGCTGATCCACCCTCCCTCCCCGGAGCCGCCGACTTCCAGTCGGCGACATCCGGGCCCACCGACTTCCAGTCGGCGACATCCGGGGGCGCCGACTTCCAGTCGGCGACATCCGGGCCCACCGACTTCCAGTCGGCGACATCCGGGCCCACCGACTTCCAGTCGGCGACATCTGGGGGCGCCGACTTCCAGTCGGCGACATCTGGGGGCGCCGACTTCCAGTCGGCGGCATCTGGGGCCACCGACTTCCAGTCGGCGGCATCCGGGGCCACCGACTTCCAGTCGGCGACATCCGGGGGCGCCGACTTCCAGTCGGCCAGCTCCAGAAGCGCCGACGTCAAGGACAGCCCCCGGCTCAAGTCGGTTTTGCAGTCCCGCTTCCACTTCGCCGAGCCTGGGCTCGCGTGCTTGAGCGCCCCGGCCCACCCCGACACGAGCGGTCATCTGCCACCGGCGGACAGAAGTCCGTCCTCCTGAGGTGCCGACTGAAGTCCGCGTCCCCAGGGCGCGGCCTCGCATCTTGCGCAGTGGTGCGTTAGGACCCGTCGCCGATCTCGATCCGCACCGGAAAGCGACCCTGGGCCGGCGGCGGCTGCTGCGGGCGCTGCTGCCACGGCTCTGCCAGTTGATCGCCGAGCCAGACGCCGAAGGGGCCGAGCAGCATGATCCACACCCAGCCGGGCAGCGGCAGGTCCAGCAGCTCGGGGCCGCCGAGGAGCGGCAGATGCAGCGCCCAGGCCGGTCCGAGCCAGGCGTTGAGCCCCTGCGCCACCAGACCGAGCAGCAGCGCCGCCAGTGCGGGCAGCAGCAGGCGGCTCCAGTCGCCGGTTTGCAGACCGGCGAGTGGTGTCGGCCGCCCGCGCAGTTGCTGGATGGCCACCGCCAGCAGCAGCGGGGCGCTGAGGCTCAAGGGGTAGATCCAGTCCGGCCAGAGTGCGGCGCCGGCGAGGCCGAGCAGCGCCGCCAGCAGCAGGATGAGGCCCTCCTGCGGTGAGGCGTCGGCGCCGGACAGCGGCTCGGCCCGGGTGACGGCGCCCAGCACGGCCGGCAAGGATGCGAGCCATTGCCGCAGGCTCAGCAACGCCGGCAACAGCACCGCATAGGCCAGGGAGTTGCCGAGCAAGAAGGGGACGAGCTCCGTCGCCGGCGGATAGACCCAGAGCTTGAGGAACAGGTTCAGCCAGTGGAACAGCCAGCCGGCGGCGAGGCTCGCCGCGAACAGGCTGCGGAAGTAGCCCGGGCGCTGACTCAGCAGGCTGCTGCCGGTGCGACGCTCCGTGTCCGCGTTGGCGAAGAGCGCGAGCGCCAACACCGCCAGTCCGACAACGGCACTGACCGCCGCACCGTCGGCGGCGATGATCGCAAGCAGCAGTGCGAAGACGCCGAGCCAGGCGAAGCGCGGGATGCGGCGCGGGGCGGGTGCCGGCAGCCGGCGCCCGCCGGGCCGCCGCGGCCAGGCGAAGTACGCGGTTGCGGCGAGCAGCGCGAGGCTGAGCGTCGCCGCGAGCCAGGTGATGAGCGGGCTCGCGCCCAAGGGGTCCCAGGGGCGGGTGGTGAGCGGTATCTGCAGCAGCTCGCCCAGCGGCAGCCCGCCCAGGACGGCACCCAGCAGCGGCAGCGCCAGGATGGCGGCGGCGGCGGCGAGCACCGGCAGCAGTGTGCCCAGGGATGATGGTCTGGGCTGCGTCTGGGCCATCCTGCGGCTGCCCTCTGCCTGCCGGTGCAGCGGTCCCGCGCCCGCTCGGCAGCCGGCTAAGGCCGCACGCGGTCGATGGTGACGCTGACGGCGCCGGCGTCAGCCGGTGCGACGGGGCCCGTCTCACCCTCCAGGTCGCCGGGCTGCGGCATGGCCTGGCCGCTCGGCGACACGCGTGCGCCCACCACCACCTGCGGGAAGGCGGACAGGCGCATCTGCGGCATCATGGCCATGCTGTCGTCGAGCCGGACACGTGCCGGCAGGTCCGCCAGCGTGAGCCGCTGCACCGCCAGCGGCATGGGCGGCCCGGCGGCGGCGCGAGCGAAGACGAAGACGGTGGTGCCGGGCGGCATGCGCCCGGCGAGCGCCGGTGCCAGGGATACGCTCACATCCATGCCGGGCACGGCGGCTGCGTCGGGCGCCTCTGCGTCCGTGGTCGGCGCGGCCGCCGGCGAGGTGGTGGTTGCCGGGGCGGGTGCATCCGCGGCCCCGGCATCCGCCTGTGCCACCTGCTGTGTCGCCGGGGCGGCTGCCTCCTGCTCGGCCGCACCGGCGCTGTCGGCCGCAGCTTGGGGCGAATTGTCGGCGGGAGCTGTCTCGGCGGGGGCCGGCGCCGGGGTGGCAGCGGCCCGCACGCCGTCGCTGTTGGCGGCGAGCTGCATCTGCGGCGGCACGCCGGCGCGCTGCTCCGCCTGGGCGATGAGCCGGCGCAGCTCCTGGGCGTCGTCGCCCGCCGGGTCGATCTGCCCGAGCACGCGCTTCCAGGCGGTGGCGGCGGATTGGAACTGCCCGCGCTGGAAGGCCACCATGCCGGACAGCCAGCGCGCGGTGGCGTTGTCGGGCTCTGCGGCGAGGGCCTCGGAGATCAGCTCCGCGGGCTTGCCCTCCAGGCTGCGGTCGTTGTTGGCGGCGATGCTCTCGGCGTAGGCGAGGGTGATGTCGGTGGCCCCCGGCAGCAGCTCGTGCGCCCGCGCCAGGGCCTTCTCAGCGGCGTCCGTGCGGCCCATGGCGAAGTAGGTCCGCCCGAGCATGGTCCAGCCCTCGCCATCGTCCGGCGCCTGTGCCAGGCGCTCTTCCAGGCGCTGTACCAGGACCTCCAGCGACATGCCGTCGGCGCCCGCGTGCTGCGGCGTCGCGGCACCGCCGGCGGCGGCGAGCTCCAGCCTCGGGATGATGTGCTGCTCGCCCAGGATCAGGTACAGGGCCAGCGCCGTGGCGGGCACCGCAAAAACCAGCGCCGCGGCGGTGAGGCCCGGGCTTGGCAGCTTCACCTGTGCGGCGGGCTTCGGGTCCTCCGGCCCAAGGTCGGCGGTGTCGCTCAGCAGCTGCCGCTGAAGGTCGCGGCGGGCGGCCTCGTATTGGGTGCGGTCGAGCTTGCCGGCGGCGAGGTCCGTGTCCAGCTCCGCGAGCTGCTGCTTGTAGAGCGCCAGGTTGATTTCTGCCTGGTCCGGGTCTGTGGCGTCGTCGCCGCCGCCGCGATGTGTGAGCAGTGGCGCGGCAACGAAAAGCGCCGCCAGCAGCGCGAGGCCGGCGGCGAGAATCCAGAAAATGGTCATGATGCGGGGTATCGGGGCGCGGTGCGATGGGGTGGGCGGTCAGGTGGCCTGCTTGGGCTCGTCGGTGCCGGCGGCGGACTCCGTCTCCAGCAGCGCGCGCAGGCGCTCGCGCTCGGCCTCGGAGATGTCTTCGTCACCGGTGGGCTTGCGTCGCAGAACCGCGCGGAGCATGAAGAAGGCGGCGATGCCGATGATTACGAAGGGTCCGAACCAGAGGACGTAGGTGGACGGCTTGAGCGGCGGGTCATAGAGCACGAAGTCGCCGTAGCGGGCCACCAGGAAGTCGAGGATCTCGTCCTTCGACTGTCCGGCGCGCATCATGCGGTAGACCTCGTTGCGCAGGTCCTGGGCCAGCTCGGCCTGGGAGCCCGCCAGGGATTCGTTCTGACACACCAGGCAGCGCAGCTTGCTGATGAGGTCGCGGAACTGCGCCTCCTGCGCCGGGCTGTCGAATTGAAATTCCTCCAGCGTGTAAGCCGATGCCGGCATGGCCAAGGCCAGCAGCGCTGCGAGCAGGATGGTTTTGATCAGTGGTGGCATGGGTCGTTGTCAGTACGGAGTCCAAAGTACGAAGTGCGACGTACGCTGTGCGTCTTGGCCTGCGCGGCATCCAGGCACTATGGCCGGCGCGGTAACGCCGGGCTGTTGGTGCCGCGGCGCCCGAGTGCTGCGAGCGATGGCGCCGGCGGTGCAGGTCGGGCCGGAGCTGGCAGGCACGCCGGTCATGCATGGCTGCCGGCCGCTTGTCGCGCGTCGCTGATGTGGTTGTGGTCCTGTGTAGGTCGAGTCAGTGCAAAATCCCTCTACGCGGCGCCGCCGTGGCCTGTGGGGTGTCGGGTGACGCTTGCGCTGAACCGCCCTACGGCTGCCCGCCCGGCCGCAGACCTGCGCCGCCCCGCATCAGCCCCTGGCCCGCAGCTCCGCAACCAGCGGCTGGAGCTTTTTCTCCCAGACCTCCCGATCGATGGGGCCGATGTGCTTGTAGCGGATGATGCCCTCCTGGTCCACGACGAAGGTCTCCGGAGCGCCGTAGACGCCCCAGTGGATGCCGACGGTGTTGTCCGGGTCGTAGCCGTTCATGTCGTAGGGGTTGCCGGTGAGCTGGAGCACCCGCTTGGCATCCGCGGCGTCGTCTTTCCAGTTGAGGCCGACGATCTGGAAGTCCGGGATCTCCGAGAGCGCCATCAGTGCCTGATGCTCGGCCCGGCAGGAGCTGCACCAGGACGCCCAGACGTTCACCAGTGAGATCTTGCCTTTGAGGTCGGCATCGGAGACGGTGCGGCTCGGGTCGTCCAGCGCCGGCAGACTGAACGCCGGCACCGGCTTGCCGATGAGGGGCGAGGGGACCTCGCTGGGGTCCTGCCCCAGGCCCCACACCAGCAGCACCACGAGCCCCGCAAAGACGATGAGCGGGGTCAGGTAGCGCACGGACTTGGACATCGCCATGGCCGCCCCCTCAGGCCGTTGCCGCCGCGGCGTCCGCGGCGGGCTTGCGGGCGCGGGCACCGGCCAGGCGGTAGCGCGGGTCGGACACCGCGAGGACGCCGCCCAGGGCCATCAGGATGGCGCCGAGCCAGATCCAGCGTACGAAGGGCTTGTAGTAGAGCCGCAGCGCCCAGTCGCCGTCGTCGCCCACGGGCTCGCCGAGCGAGACGTAGATGTCGCGGAACAGGCCCGGGTCGATGGCGGCCTCGGTCATGGGCATGCCGCCGCCCATGTAGGCCCGCTTCTCCGGATAGAGTCGGGTGACCTCGCGGTCGCCGCGGTAGACCTTGAACTCCCCGCGCTGGGCCATGTAATTGGGCCCGGGCGCCGGCTGCGCGCCGAGGAACTCGAAGCGGTAGCCGGCGAGCTCATGGCTGTCACCCGGGGACATGCGCACGTCCTCCTCGAGCTGATCGTTCGAGAGCACAGTGACGCCCACCACGAACATCGCTACGCCCACGTGCGCAGTCACCATGCCGTAGAAGCTGCGCCCGCTGCCGCGCAGGTCGGCGAGGATGGCCGGCCCCATGCGCGCGAGCCCGCCTTTATTCCGCAGCCGCTCGCGCACGATGGCGACATGCGCGAAGAACAGCCAGGCCGCCAGCGCCAGCCCCACGGGCACCCACAGGCTGCCGTGGCCGAACAGCGGCAGTGCGCTCACGGCGAGCACCACGATGCTGAGCGCCAATGCCCACCACAGGGTCTTCAGCACGCGCATGGGGTTGTCGCCTTTCCAGCGGGTGGCCGGCCCCAGGCCGATCAGCACCGCCAGGAACGGCGAGAGTGCCAGGAACATCTTGTTGAACCACGGGAAGCCGACCGAGATCTTGCCCCAGTTGAAGGCCTCGTAGATGAGCGGGGCCAGGGTGCCGAACAGCACCAGCACGGTGAAGGCGACGAAGATCAGGTTGTTGCCGAGCAGTGCCGACTCGCGGGAGACCACGCCGAACTGGCCGCCGTCCGAGACCTCCGGCGCCCGCCAGGCATACAGCGCCAGCGAGCCGCCGACGACGATGCACAGGAAGATCAGGATGAACAGGCCGCGGGACGGGTCGGTGGCGAAGGCGTGCACCGAGGTGAGCACACCGGAGCGCACCAGGAAGGTGCCGAGCAGACTGAGCGAGAAGGCGCAGATGGCGAGCAGNACGGTCCAGCTCTTGAAGGCGGCGCGCTTTTCGGTGACCGCGAGGGAGTGGATCAGCGCCGTGCCCACCAGCCAGGGCATGAGCGAGGCGTTTTCCACCGGGTCCCAGAACCACCAGCCGCCCCAGCCGAGCTCGTAGTAGGCCCACCAGGAGCCGAGCATGATGCCGATGGTGAGGAACACCCAGGCGACGGTGGTCCAGGGCCGCGACCAGCGCGCCCAGGCGGCGTCCAGCCGACCGCCGATGAGGGCGGCGACGGCGAAGGCGAAGGCCACCGAGAAGCCGACATAGCCCATGTAGAGCATGGGCGGGTGGATGGCGAGACCCGGGTCCTGCAGCAGCGGGTTCAGGTCGCGCCCCTCCGGCGGTACCGGAAACAGCCGCTCGAAGGGATTGGACGTAAGCAGCATGAACAGCAGGAAGCCGATGGCGACCATGCCCTGCACCGAGATGACCCGGGCCACCACGGTGAGCGGCAGGTTGCCGCTGAAGGCCGCCACCGCGGCACCCCAGGCGGCCATCATGAGCACCCACAGCAGCAGCGAGCCCTCGTGCCCGCCCCAGACGGCAGAGATCTTGTAGATGGTCGGCAGCAGGGTGTTGGAGTGCTCGGCGACGTAGAGCACCGAGAAGTCGCTGGTGAGGAAGGCCTGCGTCAGCGCGGCGAAGGCGACGGCGATCATGGTGAGCTGACCGTAGGCCAGCGGCCGCGCCATGGTCATCCAGGGCCGGTTGCCCGACAGCGAGCCGGCCAGCGGGAAGGCCGCCTGCACGACGGCGAGCAGCAGCGCGAGGATCAGTGCGAAGTGTCCGAGCTCGGGAATCATTGCGTCACCGTGTTGCCTGCGGCGGGCATGGACTGGACAGCGGTCTCCACGGCGCCCTTGGCGTGGGCGGTCTGAAGGGTGTCTTCCACCTCCGGCGGCATGTAGGACTCATCGTGCTTGGCCAGCACCTGGTCGGCGTAGAAGACGCCGTCCTCGCCGATGCGGCCCTTGGCCACCACGCCCTGACCCTCGCCGAACAAGTCCGGCAGGATGCCCGTGTAGCTGACGGGCACGGTGCGGGCGTTGTCGGTGACATCGAAGCGCACCGTGAGACCGTCCTGCTGGCGCTTCAGCGTGTCCTCCACCACCAGACCGCCGACGCGGAAGACCGCATCGGTGGGATGCTCCCCGGCGTGCACCTGGCTCGGGCTGAAGAAGTAGGCAATGTTGCTGTTGAGCGCGCTCAGCGCGAGCGAGGCCGCGATGCCGACGCCGACCACGGCGACGCCGACGAAGATCAGGCGTTTTTGTCTTGCTTTCATCAATGCTCTCCCGGTGGCACGTTCTGCGTGCGCAGTCGGGCCAATCGACCGACGCGCTGCAAAATGGTTCGGCGGCTGCGGCGCAGTGTCACGACTTCCGCGATGAGCAGCGCGAAGGTCATGCCGAAGGCGCTCCAGACGTAGAAGGCGTAGCCGCCCTGGCTCAGGAAGTCGATCAGGCCCTGCATCAGGCGCTCACCCCCCGGCCGGCTTCGCGGCCCTGTGTGGGAAGCCCACCCGCGGGCGGCGGTGCGGCACCTTCCGCATCCACCACCTTGCGCACCCAGGCGCTGTCCTGCTCGCGCAGCAGGATGATGTTGCGCAGCCGCGCGAAGGCCGCGGCGAAGGAGTAGAGCCAGAAGCCGAGCGTCATGACCAGCATGGCGGTGAGGATGTTGGACTCGATGTCCGTCAGCGACGAGCGCTGGTGCAACGCCGCGCAGTTGTTCGGGTCCGGGCAGTTGATGGACCAGTAGATGATGGGCAGCATCACCAGGCCGACGATGGCCAGCAGCGCCGCCGCCCGGTCCGCCCGGCGGCTGTCGTCGATGGCCGAGTGCAGGGCCATGAAGCCGACGTACAGGAAGAACAGGATCAGCTCCGAGGTCAGCCGCGGGTCCCAGTCCCAGTAGGTGCCCCAGCTCGGGCGGCCCCAGAAGGCGCCGGTCCAGAGCGCGAGGAAGGTGAAGACGGCGCCGGTGGGGGCGACGGCGTTGGCCATCATGAAGCTGAGGCGCGTGTTGAACACCAGCCCCACCGCGGACCAGGCCGCCAGCACCAGGTACAGCCACATGGACATCCAGGCCGCGGGCACGTGGATGAAGATGATGCGGTAGTACTCCTTCTGCGGGTTGGTGCCGCCCAGGCGCTCCGGCGTCTCGAAGAAGCCCCAGTAGAGCGCGAACAGCACCAGCGCCAGCGCGGCGACCCCGAAGACCGGGACGAGCCGGCCGGCCACCGGGTAGAACGCGGTGGGGGAGGCGTATTTGAACCAGTTGATCTTCATGGCGCTCGGCGGCGTGTCAGTGTATCACCAGCATCTGGGAACGAGTTTGGGGTTACCCAGCGTCAAGCTTAAGAAAATCGGGTAACCCTTCGAGGTTACCGAAGGGTAATGCGGTGCTTTGGGTGGCGGGTTGGCGGTGCCTGTGGAGTCGCCGAGTGGAACTCGGCGGCCCCAGGCGATGCCGGGTGGAGCTCGGCGGCCCCGGGTGTTGCCGAGTGGAGCTCGGCGGCCCCAGGCGTCGCCGAGTGGAACTCGGCGGCCCCGGGAATCGCCGAGTGGAGCTCGGTGGCCCCAGGCGTCGCCGGGTGGAGCTCGGCGGCCCCGGGTGTTGCCGGGTGGAGCTCGGCGGCCCCGGGTGTTGCGACAGTCGTCATTCCATGGAGATCCTGAGTGCCGCGGCCGCCGCCGGCGGCGCCAGTACCAAGCCGCCCAGCAGGAAAGCCCCGAGCAGGGCGAAGTAGGGTTGTGTGTCGGCGATTTCGATGACGCTGACACTGACGGCGCCGGCACCGTACACCAGCACCGGGATGTACAGCGGCAGGATCAGCAGCGACAGCAGGATGCCGCCGCCGCGCAGGCCGAGCGTCAGCGCCGCGCCGATGGCCCCGAGCAGACTCAGCACCGGCGTACCGAGCGCGAGCGCCAGCATCATCACCCAGACCGCGATGGGCTCCAGCGAGTACTGCATGGCCATGATGGGCGCGATCACCACCAGCGGCAGCCCGGTGAGCAGCCAGTGGGCGACGATCTTCGCCAGCACCAGCAGCGACAGGGGCTGGCCCGCCAGCAGCAGCTGCTCCAGGGTGCCGTCGTCGTAGTCCGCCGCGAACAGCCGCTCCAAGGCCAGCATGGAGGCCAGCAGCGCCGCCACCCAGACCACGCCCGGCCCGAGCATGCGCAGCAGCTCCCGCTCGCTGCCGACGCCGAGCGGGAACAGGCTCACGACGATGACGAAGAAGAACAGCGTCGTCAGCACGTCGGTGCGTCGGCGCAGCGCGAGGGTGAGGTCGCGCTGGAGGACGCAGAGGAAGACTTTCAGCATTTTGAAGAAGTACGGGGTACGGGGTACGAAGTACGGGGTAAGGCGTGCGCAGTAACTGGTCCTGGCCCGGGCGTTGGTCTCTAGGCGACGGGAGAGGTTGCGGCGAGGCACCTGGGGTGGATAAGCGAAGCGCATCCACCAGAACCCGAGGCGAAGCCGCGCAGTCGGCTGCGGCGAGCATCGTTGGCAACAACAGACCCAACTGCGAGTCCGCGCCCCCGAGCTCCGTACTCCGCCCTCCGTACTTTGCGCTTCGCCCCTCGTACCCGGCCCCAATCACTGCGTGGGCGCGCCCTCCAGAGTCAGCCGCTGAATCTCACCCCGCGTGAGCTGCACCTCCTGATGCGTCGTCAGTATCACGGCGCCGCCGGCGGCGACGTGGTCGGCAATCAGCGCTTCCAGCAGCGCAACCGCGTCGGTGTCGAGCGCGGTGAAAGGCTCATCCAGGATCCACAGCGGCGCTTTGCTCAGGATCAGGCGCGCCAGCGCAACGCGCTTCTTCTGGCCCTGCGAGAGCATGCGGGTGGGCAGGTCTTCGAAGCCGGCGAGGCCGATGTGCGCAAGGGCGGCGGTGATCTCGGTGTCCGCCACCGGGTCCTGGTCCAGGGTGGCGGCGACGCGCAGGTTCTCCTGTCCGGTGAGGTCTGCCTTGATGCCGTTCAGGTGGCCGAAGTAGAGCACCTCGCGGTTGAAGTCGTCGGCGAGCTCGGTGATCGGCTCCCC
>PR_CR_10_Liq_1_inCRDRAFT_1001194_pt1 | contig 15032 bp, 12 predicted proteins | sample PRCRCaboRojoPR_3_FD_10241 | JGI IMG/M metagenome (IMG submission 10241)
TTTTCTTTTGCTCAGCCTTTCCCGGGCGAGTCCACTTCGTGAACAGCTTGCCAACTCGATGTCCAACCAGATAAGCAATTAAGCCAGGCGTCAAGGCAACGACAATCCGCAAACCGACAGACCGTCGGATGCGTGACGCCTATATGTCAGTTTCCCGCCGACCAGACCAGTCATGATTGGGTATTCCGGTTTCTGGAAAAGTGCATCGTCGATCGGTACTTGCGGGTACCGATTTGCAGCTCGCGCAAGGTAGACATGGTCGCGGACAAAAAACGACTACCGGCACATGCCGGCTGCCGTAAGAAGTCGCATCACCGCCATTACCGACGAAAAGCTATCCGCACGACGCCCTGGGTCCGGGGACCTTTTACCGAGGCGCTCTCGAGGGCTGACAGCTTAATCGGCACCAGAACGACCGCCGGTGAGTCAAGCGATAATGCTCGCCTTCCGTCAAAGGTTTTCTGTCTACTCAACTCAATTCGTCGACTTTTCACGACCGGTTCGCCGGCTTGATGTCCGGGGCACGGGCTATTGACAATCTCATTCAGTCAACCCGTGCATTTGCTCAACGCAACGCGTAAAGCAAGCAACCGACAGGCCATCAAGTAACTGCGCGCGCCACTTCCTGGTCACCTGGCCACTTTGCCAAGCGGCACTGGAGGGCAGCTCATTAATGGCTGTGATCAAGTGCGCTATATCGATATATTGATCCGCGCCCCCTTTGGTCTGTACCTCCGCAAAGATTTCCCGGATGGCGTCCCGATCACGCTGGACCGAAAGATACCAATCTGCGGCCTGATATCCGGTGGAATGCGCGTACAAGATCTCATCAGGCAACCAACCGGACATCATTGCCTTCAACAGCCAAGCCTTCTGCCCGCTACGCTGATAGAGATCAGGAGGCAGGGAAAGGTAAAACTCGATGAGTCGACGGTCGGCGGTGGGGTCTCGCCGTTCCACCCCGAAACAGTTATCGAGCGCGAAGTAAGCACCTGCATCGATTTCATTGAAATAACGCACCTGCTCGTTGTTATCAATCCGCCACGGCCGGTAGGGAGGTAAACTACACAGGAATTGTCGAATTTTCGCATCCGAATCGATGCGTTGCAGGAAGGCGTCCGAGGCCGGCGTGCGCCTACGCCAAGGCCAGTTTTTGACGCGCTGGTCGACTTGCAAGGCATGCTTCAATTTGAGGTAGTGCGGCAAAAAAATGGCCCGCGGCAGGCGCGCAAGCTCTTCTCGACCACCGCGCCGCCAGATCTCCCAGGCGTGGCGCAAAAGCGTGAGCCAGCGCCCGGTGCCAAGAAGCGCAGCCGGATACGCGCCGCCTTCATAGGAGATGGTGAGGTCTCCGGCATGGCTGCTCAGCAGGGTCCGGATACCCTTTCGTTGGGCATGCTGCCGGATTGCGTGATCCCAAAGCATATCCGAGGCACTAAACGCCGGCTGATTGAGCGCGGCCACATCGCTCATGCAGCTACGGGTCAGCGAATGTTCGTCGGTAAAAATACGCACATGGTCGACATTCTCCAGTGACGCCACAACCGACGCGGCGCCTTCCCACTCGTCAGCGTGGCGCCCGGGCGGCGCGCTGCCATCATGCGCCGGAGAAGGGCTGGCAGTATAAGCCACCAGAGGCTCGTTGCGTTCGGCCAGCTCTCGGGCCGCCACCACGGTGACAGTGGTACTATCCAATCCGGAGCTCAGGTGGGAGGCGACCGGCCCGGCCGAGCGCAGGCGTCGCCGCACGGCCCGCTGAAGCTGCTCGCGGGCAGCTTCCACATAATCGCGTGGATCCCGCAGCCGAAGGGTGCCCTGGCCTCCAAAACGATGGAACCAGCGCTTGCGCGCGCCAGTGCGGTCAAGCTGCACTAATTCACCCGACTGCACCTTATGCACGCCCTCGAAAAACGAGGCCTCCGGCGGGGCCGGGAGCGCCATCAGGAACGCGTGAAGGGTCGTCTCGTTGATCGCGACGGGAACTCCCGGCAAGGCCAGCAGCCCCACCGGCATGGAAGCAAAGGCCAACATCGGTCCTCGCCGCGCCCAAAACAGCGGGCGTACTCCGGTGGGGTCGCGCGCCAGGCAGAGCCGCTGTTCTCGTTTATCCCACCAGGCCATCGCGAAATCCCCCAGCAGTCGCGGCAGCGCACGCTCATGCTCCTTCACCAGTGCCGCCTGAGCCAGAGCGCTGTCGGCCATTTGATCCAGCGTCACCGAATCCAGGCCAAGCCATGCTTTGAGCTCGTCGCGATTATCCAGTCGACCGTCGAATGCCAAAAGTCCGATCGCGCCATTCTCATGCGAGCCCAGGGGCTGCCGGTCATGCCGGTCTTCTGACGTTACTATCAGACGACAGCTGGTCATTCCAACAGGGCCGCAGATCTGCATCGACTGCGCGTCGGCACCATAAATCGCCAGCGCATCCTGCATGACCTCCAGACGGCCCGCTTCTACTGGTGCGCCATCCACGTTGATGATACCGCCAATCGCTCCCATCAGAGTCCCTCAGATATGATTGCTGTTTTCAACATAACGAATAAATGAGCCCGCTGCCATACCACGGAGTAGCTTATAGCGAAACGCGGTTTGATGCTTAACGGTATCGAAGCCACTTTCAGGCCAGTCATTCAGTACTGCTCGCAAACCGTCAATATCCAAAAGCCGACTTGCGGTCGGGTGAGCACTCAAGGAGGCGAGCATGGTGTCGTAGTGCTCCCGCGGACCCAGGTTGCTGGCCCAGTCGGCAGCCTGGTATCCCTTGGTCGACGGATTCAGAACCTCACGGGGCAGCTGGTCGCCCAGCGCCTGCTTCAGTATCCAGCAGGTCTGCCCCTCCCGCAAAAAAAGGTTTTCCGGTATCCCTAGGCAGAACTCCAGCAAGCGACGGTCTGCGGTTGGATCCCGGAGCTCCAGGCCTGCGAGATTGCTCGCTGCTGCATGCTCTGCGGAATCCATCAGACGCAGTGACGCGATGGTCTCTCGGCGGTTATCTGGCGAAGGCTGCCGTATCTCCCGGTCAGCCCGCCTGAAATGTTGGCGCATCGTCGCCGACAGGGGGGAATGTGCCGCGAGGTCAAGATCATGCCCCAGACCCTTGATAAGGGTCCGAAACAAACGGTAGGGCAGAAACGGCGCTAAGGAAGCGTACATCAGCCACTTCAGGGATACCCTGCGGAACTGTGGACCGCGCTTCATTGCCAGGATTTCCCTAGACCAGGCGACTAAACGGCCGTGTCGCAATAGCCAAGGCAGATAGCTGAGGCCGGGATGGGAGATCGTCACGTTACCAAAGGCGCCATTCAGCAAGACCTTTGCACCGCGTCGGGCTGCGTCTGCCTGGATGGCTGACATCCAGCCCAGGTTGCAGGTGTTCAAAGGTGGTCGATCAGAGGCTTCGATTGCCACATCAAGACGGTCCAATGATGAGGTCGACGAGCTTTCGATAAGGAAGTGTCTGACATTCCCAAACCGCCTCGCAACACTGGCGGCCAGCGGGCCTTCATTGGCATGGTAACCCTTGGGCACAGCGCTGCAGAAATCCGGTTGGGGTACTGCGGTGAAGGCCAGCAGCTCGCAACCATTTTTCTGCAGTAGTCGCGCAGCTGTTGCTGTCACCGCACTGCTATCACGGCCCGAACTAAGCATGGAGGCGACCTTACCAGCGGAGCGGAGGCGAGCCTTGACNGCTTCGTCGAATACTGACCGAAAGCCCTCTATATACTCCTGGGTGCTGGCCAGCCGGATTCGCTTGTCCGGATCGAACCGGAAATAGACGCGGCGCCTCTCTTTNTCCAGNCCGGCGATAACAACCGTCCCCGGTTCCACCTTGTGAATACCTTGATACAAACTGGCCTCCTCCGGCAGGGGNACGCAATGCCAGNTAGTGAGACATGGCATCCTGATCGATTTCTCGTGGTACCGCNGGTTGCGAAAAGAGNCCCGTGGGCAGGCTGGCGAACAAGACCCGTCTCCCATCCGCGTACCAGAACAACGGCCGGGCACCCAGTGGNTCCCGCGCAAGGAACAAACAGCTCTCGCGCTCACTCCAGCAGGCAAGCGCGAAGTCGCCGATCAACCGAGGCAGGCAATCCTCACCCCATTTGAGCCAGGCACGGAAAGCCACATCGGAATCGGCCAGCATAAGGCGCCGCGGGCCATTGATCTCCAGTTGGTCACATAACTCATCGCGATTATCAATGCGGCCATCGAATACCATCACCAGACCCGACTCAGCGTGTCGTATCGGCTGGTGGTCCAACGCATCTTCCGGAGAAACGCGAAGCAAGGTTCTGAGCAAAGCCACTCTCCCCCCGTTCCAGATGGCCGAAGTATCCCGCCCGTAGGGCTTCAGTACGGTTTCCATCCGGGCCATATCAGACCGTGCCACGGGGGCACCGTCGCGCTGAAAAACACCGCCTATTGCAGACATATCCGCGNCCTATTCCTGATATTCACCTGTGCGATACCGTTTCTGCCGGGGGGGCAATCTCATCTCAGCAGTACTTCGGCGATACGAGCGAAGAGATNTTCCGGAATCTGCTGTGGGTCACGGACGGTTTCAGAATGACGATAGAAGCGTCCAACCCCAACCCCCGCGCCAATGGCGATCAGACTGACACCCCTGCGCTCGAGTCCGGTGATNACGGCGCGCAGATGATTTTCGAGGTAAGTCGTATGGTGCGCTNCAGCTGTAGCTGCATCAAAAGGTGCGCCGTCAGAGATCACGATAATGACATTGCGTCGAGCGCCGCGGGCCAGTAGGCGCCGCGCGGCCCAGGCCAGCGCCTCTCCGTCGAGGTTTTCCCGACCGAAGTCCTCGCGCAGCATCAGGCCCAGCCAGGGACGGCAGCGTTTCCACGGCTGCCGAAACTGCTTAAACAGGATATGTCTGGTAGCGTTGAGCCGACCGGGACCGCTCGGACTCCCCAACCTGCTCCAAGCCTCCACCAGCGGATTATCAGCCGCAAAGCGGGTCGTGTATCCGAGCACCTCGCAGGGCAGACCGCAGAGCTCCAAGACATGAACCGCCAGATCGATGGCCTGCGCGGCAAGCGCCTGGCGCTTGCCGCGCATGGAGCCAGACTGATCAACCAACAGACAAATCTGCGTATCCAGCAAGGTAGGCGCCCGTTCAGCCCGGAATACTCGAGGAATTGGTGTGGGTATGGCAAGCGAGGCCAGGCTGTGATTGTCCAACAGCCCCTCTTCCAACTCAAAATCCCAACTCCGATTGGCCGCAGCCTGTAATTGCCGCATCAGGCGATGGGCAAGCCGGCGCGCCTCCTGACGATGGTCCCCAAGGATATCCTTGAGAAGATCAGCGTCCGAGGGGTGGAACCAGGCTTGGGCAGATTGCTCTTCATCGAGCGATTTCGAGAACATCCGATATTCGTCGTCATCGCCCGCCGCTGCGTCGATCTCCAGGGATTTTTCATTCAAAATCTGCCGCACCAACAGGGCGTTCTGATCGCCATCATTGTCTGCCAAGACGGAACTCTCAGCAGGTTTGTCTATCTGAGGTGTCCGTTGAGAAAGCCAGGTTACCAGCGGCTGGACAGCCCGCCGATAATTCCTAGCGTCCTCGGCCACCTGTAGCGCGGCAACCATCTGCTCAGCAAACGCCGCAAGGTCGCGCGTGGTGACGGTGTCGGTGCGGGAACCTTTGATACCAGCAAAGCGATGCGGAATACCCAAAACCGCTCGCGGCGGGGCAGCGCGTCGAACCGGTTCTTCAACCGATTCCACGTCTGCTTGCCGCGTAATCTCGAGCGAGCCCAATGAGCGAGCCCAGCAATAAACGGCCGCCAGACTGGGGTCGTGTGGCTCCAACTCGTGACAGTGGCTGAGATTGCTGCACATCCCGGGCAGGTCACGGCTTGCGAGGGTCTCCACCCGAACCCGCTCCAGCACCGCATGCCAAACCGTCTGAGCGTGCGCATAGTCATCAAGGCCGCTGTGGTCAGACCATCTAACCCAGGCAGCCAAGGCATCATCCTTAGCGCGACGGGTCTGCCCCGCTGGCGCCACCAGATGTGTGAAGGTATCGCAGCGCGTCCTCCCGGAATAGGCGCGGACCCAGGCACATCCTGACTGTGCCGCAGCCTCAGTAGACATGGGAGAAGCTGGTTCCAACAGCAAGTTCCTGATTGAAGCAACGTTGGAAAAACTCGGCGAGTAGCGGGTGCTCAGTATCGTCGCAACGGTTCACGAAACTAAGCAGCAGTGCTTCACCGACGTCTTCCACCAGTGCGAAATTTTCAGCCCAAGTGATCAGTGTGCGCAGTGACATAAGGGTCGATAAATCCCCCACGCGAAAGGATTGCCGACACAGGGTGGCCAGACTGACCATCCGTTGCGCGATGCCGGCATCCAGCGACTTCACACGCGAGTGAAGAATGGCAATTTCTTTTTCGGGTGGCAAATGTCCCAGCTCGGTCACCACTTGCCAGCGATCCATCTGGGCCTGGTTGAGCACTTGCGTCCCGGCATAAAGCCCGGTCGCGTCGCCCTGGCCCGCAGTATTGGCTGTGGCGAAAAGACGGAAATAGGGGTGCGGTTCAATCACCCTGTTCTGTTCCAGCAGCGTAAGCCGGCCCTGCGACTCCAACACCCGCTGAATTACGAACATGACATCCGGGCGCCCTGCGTCGTATTCATCCAAGACAATCGCAACGGGGTGTTCCAGCGCCCAGACGAGGATTCCAGGCAAGAACTCAGTCACTTGGTGGCCGTCCTTGACCGTGATCACGTCACGACCAATCAGGTCTGAACGCGTCACATGTCCATCCAGATTGACCCGCACACAGGGCCAATTGAGGCGTGTGGCTACCTGCTCGATATGCGTACTCTTGCCGCTCCCATGAGGCCCATGAACATAAACCCTGCGATTGCAGGAAAACCCCAGCAGCAGCGCCTTTGTTGTGGGCTCATCGAAGCAAAATGCCGTATCCAGGGCTGGAACGTGCTCGGACTTTTTGGCAAACCCATGTACGGGCCAACGCACATCGAAGCCGAAAAGCCCGGCTACATCCTCTACAATTCTCAATTCAGCCATGAGTCAATTTGGACATCAGCGCTTGGCCGCCCGGCAGCCCGGCTATCACTGGACGACGCCTTTGGCCTGTGTTCAGGGGATGCCACGGGGCTATGGAACTCGTGGAGCTTATCTTCAAATTCTGAAGTTCACGGGGCCAAGGTGCTGGGTTGAGCTATGCCGAGGCACGGAACAGCGGCTCGAGTTCCGGGAGGTCCAGCAACGGGTTGGGCGGTGCGCTGTCAGGCTCCCGGCCCTCATGCAGCCACGTTTGAACCGTTTCCAGCGCTTTGTCAGCTGGAATCCGCTGAGCAATGCGAGCGCCTAAACGGTGACCCGCCCCCTCAGCCGCGCGTGCCGCCAGTTCCCGCATGAAGTCCGCTGCATTTGCCCGGCTCTTTGCCAAGCCAAGCAGCCATTCGGCGCATGCTTCTGTCGGCTCACGTTCTGGAAATCTGGCCTTGACAAGACTGAACAGCGTTTCCCGGTCTCTTACATTAAGCAGCAGCGCCAGAAAAAACCGCAGCTCTGGGTCATCTATCGTCTCTCGCGCTGCCTTGATCTCCAATTCAAAACAGCGACGAGAAAGCACCTGATCCAGGCAACGACCGAGCGCCTCATCGTGTTCCTGAGTCACCAGCTCGATCAAGCGTTGTCGCCTGTCAGCGGAAGCGAAACGTTCGGAAACAGTCAGGCTCAGGTGAAAAAGACGTGGCGCATCTAAGCGCCTCAGAACCTGAAACATCGCCATCTCAGCCGCCGCAGGATCATGCTTGAAAGACAGCGCCAGTAGATGACTTAGATGCTTTGACTCTTCGTCGCGCTCCATGCCGGGAGTATCGATGGCAAGACCCGGTGGAAAGAAAGCCAACTGGGGCTGGGCCTCAACGTTGCTGTGGGTCCGGACCAGCAGGGTCAGGGAGGGTGCGTCCAAGTGAAAAAGGGCGTGGACCAGCCCGTTTCTGCCCGGTTCAATTTCGCGTACGGAGCCTTGCTGCAAGTATTCCGCTTCAAGGCAGTTCAGACGGCCAAGCGCCATGGCATTGGAAACCCATCGCTGCGGTACAAATTGGTAGCGGGTGTAGAAGCTTGAGCCTTGCATGACGCGAAAAGCTCCGCAGAAAGAATGCGCGTGAATGTCGGTGGTTGCGGACATCCAGCACAGTAGCTCCACATACAAGTTACGATTCCGGGCCAGCACCAGAGGCATATTACTGAACCAGTGTCCGCTTTGGGGCACTGTGGTTGACTGAATAAAACCCATCCAAAGCTGAGGGTCGAAGCGCAACTCGCAGTCCAACGCCTGCAGTTCCTGCCTGGCAATGCTCTGAATCGCCTCGTTGGCGTAATTTCCACGCCGAGCCCGGTGCTCTACTTGGCTCAATAGTTCTGCGCCGAGCAACCCGAGATCAGCGGGTGTCTTTATTTGTTTCATTACAACATGACCCATACCGCTTAACGACAAGCCGTCAGCATTTCCAGCATGATCGATGTAGCCAGAGGACAAGAGACATACCAAACGCGCACGTCAGTTCCCCGTGGAAGGTTCCCAGACCCAGCATCCCACTACACTGAACCGGTCAAAGCTGTGTCCCCCCACCACAGGACAGGGCCCAGTCGCAACCCAGGCATGGGCATCATAGCCACGCTCCTCGGAATTTGCCTTGGCCACTCCAAAATACAAACCAAAGGGAATATCGAAACGCTTCAGGAGCCAGGCGCTGGTGAGCGCCTGTACGAAACAGGTCGACGGCCACGGCGTGTAACGAGCCGTCGTTTGAACGATCCAACCAATGCGCCTGGCGCGCCGCCATTGCTGCCGGTGGATCAAGGGCACCACTGGGTCAACGCCATGGGCTGTGCCCAGACCGGATGCCAAACGCTTAAAGGGAACGGTATGAATCATCACCAAAGCGATCCCCAATAAGCCGAAGGTCACAGGCAGACCCACACGTTCGAATTTTGGCAACGCCCAATAGCGCCTGACCAGGCTGGTCGGTGCAATCGTCATTGGCGTATGATTGCTCAGGTCCAGACAATGCTGCCCTCAGGCACTCTCGATCACTTCTATGGCTTCAATTTTCCGCAGCTCCAGCAGAAATTGTTCAATGTCCATCAGAGCGATAACTCTGCTCACCTCGTACTCCGTGCAAACCCAATCCAGTAATTCGTCAAGGCTATGCGGCGTTTCCAGAATGCCCCATAAATCCGGGCCTAGACCGCGCAGGCTGTAATACTGACCTTTATCAACATGCAATAACACCAGCTCATCATGGACAGGCGCTCCCATCAGGTCAGCTTTTCGTTGAAAACGCACAGGGCATGTTTTGGTTTCGTTCATGTGTTCCACCCATTTCCGGTTAGTAGTAACGGTTAAATGCGATCGAGGTCATCAGTTAACGCATCGTTTTGACGCCGTCGCTGGTGCAGCCGGCGCTATGGAGCCCGCCGTTATATGCTTCCCAGCCGATCGACGATGCCCGCCTCGGCGGTAGCGCCATCAGCGATGCTCCACTGGCCCAGTCGACCTCGGTAGAACGGAACGTGGCTGGTCAATTCCATGAGTTTATTGAACATGTAGGTTGATGAGCTCATCGCTAAAGCCATTTCATGGCGATAGATGGCTTCCGCGGCGCCCATAAAAGCCGCAGTACCGGTCAGGGGCTCAATCTCCAGCCCGCCTGTCGGTACGCTTTCGTCGCGTTCCAGCACCACAATCCCCGCCAGGGGCAAGAGCCCGGACAAAAAGCTGTGGTTGGTCTGCACCTTGAGCTTATCGGACTCGGGATGAGGAATGGCGCTGAGGGTGGCGCCATCGAAAACGGCAGCAAACTCCGGTGAAAGTTTCATCAACGGTGGGCCGCCGGCGATGTAGGCTTGGCCGTCGATGACATGCAGGGCCGCGACGTCGTCTGACACCATGGGACAGTTCTGAAAATGGTGCAGTCTGGCGGCGAGGGTGGATTTGCCGGTACCGCTGGGTGCAGTGAAGGCCCAAGCTTGGCCGTTGATGCAAACGGTGCTGACATGGAGTGGGATGATGCCGCGTTGGTGGAGAAGGCAACCCATGGCGCTGCCCAGCAGGTAGAGGCGAATGAGGTCTTCGTCTACGTCGGGCAGCGTTCTGATTTCGATCAGCGCCCCCTGTTTGATCATCAGCTCACCAATCCGCCGATGTCGGAGCCGCGCCTCTGTCAAATCATTTGCACAGAACCAGGGTTTTGTCTCGATATCAGAAAGTCTCATCTCCGGGCCCCGCCGTATTGAGACTTGCTCTAGTGCTTCCGCGGCCGCCAAATCACTCGCCTGAGCAAGCGGTTCCGTTGGAAGCAACTCTGGCAAGGCCATGTCGGACAGCACGGGAAGGTGATACAAGGTATAGCTGGCTATTTGCTCTGTCATCATGCCGTGCAACCCAAAGGATATGAACTGGCCTGCGAATAAAAACGCCCTTGTCGCTCAAAGGCGCGAGCATACAGATCCGCCTGTGTTGCGAGCATGTCGTGCGTGCCCGCTTCCACGATCCGCCCCTCATGCAGTACGACAATCCAGTCAGCCAGACGGATGGTGGACAAACGATGGGCGATGATCAGCGCCGAGCGTCCGTCCAGTCGGTCCTTGAAGTTCTCAAACAAATCCGCTTCTGCATTAGGATCGAGCGCACTGCTGGGCTCGTCGAGGATGATGATTTTGGCGCGTTCCAGCAACGCGCGGGCCAAGGCAATCTTTTGCCACTGCCCCCGAGACAAATCCACGCCGTCTTTGAACATCCGGCTGAGCATGGTCTCGAAGCCTGCGGGCAAGGCATCGATGAACGGCGCCGCACCTGCGCGCTCGGCGGCTTGACGCATCGCCCTGCTCTCCGGCGGCAGGCTGATGTCCCCAAAGCGGATATTATTACTCACGGAATCGGCGTAACAGGCAAAATCCTGAAGCACGACGCTAAACAAGCGCCGATAGACCTCTGGCTCGTAGGCACGGATGTCTTTCCCATTCACCAGAATGCGGCCTTCGGTGGGGTCGTAGAGCCGAGTCAGAAGCTTGATCAAAGAGGTCTTGCCTGAGCCGTTGGCGCCAACCACAGCCACGACCTGTCCCGGACGGATCGTCAGGCTGACATCACGCAACACCTCGTCCGCACACCCGGGGTAGGCAAAATGGACGCCGTGCAACTCGATCTTGGGCGGCTCCGTCCAATGGGGTGGGACGCCGGTGGCGCTGTCCTGGCTGGAAGTCACGGCCGTGGGTGCAATACCCATGGGAGCTGAATGCGCGGCCTGGCCGCTGCCCCCTGTGGCGGTCAGTTGCGGCTCGAGATCCAGGAACTCGAACAGCAGGCCCAAGTAAAGGTGGTCTTCGTACAGCTTGGAGATTTGATTGACCAATTCTTGGCCCATGGATTGGGCGCGCTGGAAGATCAGCAAGAACAACACCAAATTCCCCACACTGTTTTGCCCGAGCGCGGTTTGTTGGGTGAGGTAAGCCAGCGCCAAAAAAAAGATGACTGCAGCAGTCAATCCAACTGCAAGCTCGACCCAGGTTTTCTTCCGGGTGATGTTGAGTTGTTCGGCTCGGGTCGTGGCTTTGATGCGGCTATATTGGGTTTTGAGGTAGTCCCCGAGATGATTGAGTCTGAGTTCCTTGGCATGAAACTCCGATGTCATGAGCCAATCCAGGTAGCCTGCGCGGCGCTCCAATTCAGTGCAGCGGTTTTTCCACTGATAGAGCACTTTGGTGAAGTGCACTCGCACCCACAAGGCGGGGAGGATGGCGACCGCGAGAATGGGTAACAAGCGCCAGTCGATGGAGATGATCAGCGCAGTGACTGCGGCGAGCGTGATGGCATTCTTGACAAGGTTGAGTGCGTTACTGGCGACCTGGGCGGGGCGGTGCGTGCCTGCTTGTCGGGCGCGTTGCAGGGTATCGAAGTACTTGGGGCTTTCGTAAAAGCTCAGGTCCGCCTGGACGGCGACTTTGTGGATGAGACGGTCGATGTGGTCCACCACTGCCAGGCTTTGCGCTTCCTGCGCCAGGCTTGAGAGAGAGCGCGCGGCGAGAAAGCTGAGGGTGGCGGCACCAAGGTAACCGACCTGCCACAGAATGGGCTCGAACGCCGGGCTCGCCGTGGTGGTAGCCAGCGTGGTGGTGATAGCATCGATCAGGGTTTTAATGAGGTAGAGGGATAGCAGGCCGAGCGTGATTTCCAGGATGAGCAGAACGCTTGAAGCCACGGTCCAGCCTGGGGCGGAGGCCCACAGGATGGGGGGGATGCGCTTGAAGGTGGTGAGCGGCATCCACAGGCGCTGGGTAATCAATTTTGCCAAAGCCTCGCGAGTGGCGCTGGAGACTTGGCTGAANCACNGCCTGTTGAACGTGGATGATGGTTGGNGGTGCTTTTGGCATTGCGTGCTCTTTGCCATTTTCGAACCAGCGCGAGAGCAGGACGGAGCAGGTAATAGAGTGGATACAGGCNCAAGGGCAATGGCACCATGTGGTAGTCGTTGAGCGTGGGAATGAATCTCTTCAGATANTTGTGCCGGTCATTGCGCTGCGCTTGGTCGTCATTGATTTGCCAGGCATAGGGAAAGTCGGGGGTCAGGCGGGTGTGGTAAGCCGCAACCTCCTGTGCCCTGCCGCCCAAAAAAATGGCATGGCAGTCTTGCAGCATATCCAGGACGCGATCATCCTGTCTGGCGGCAGTCCGCGGATCGGTGCTCCGACAGGCTGCGGCAAAGAGCAGAGTGGCCTCCACCGTCTGCCAAACGCCCATTGATCGGGCTGTGGCCTCGATCGCGGCTGGGTCATAATCCGGGGCGCACTGCAGGGCTTCAATGTCGGCCAGCCAGATCATCTTCGACCAACGGTGTCGGGTATGGTGCAGACAGAGATAGATGAATAGCTCGGTGGTGGGCAGGACTTTGATCGTCACATCATTGATGGTCTGGTATTCGCATCGGGGTAATACCTTGTCGATACAGAAGAACTGGCCAGACTTGTCCAGCCGTTGGTCGAGCTCGACCAGGATGCTGCGGCTGTCAACAAGGATGATGTCCTGGCGTGTCTTGAAGTGGATGGCGATTGCAGTGGGATTGAGTCTCCGTTGATAGGGATATACCAAAAAACCGGCAGCTTGTGCGGACCGAACCACCTTGACCATATCCTTGGCGGACAGCCAGATATCGATGTCACGGGAGATCCGGGTGTGCGGGTGGGGGTAGTAGCGCTCGGCTAGGGGCGTTCCTTTTACAATTGCAAAGTCGATAGCGAGGGGCTGAAGGTGATTCTGAATGAATTCTTTTTGGAGCGCATCGTGTTGTAGTGCTTTCACGGCCATGGGATAGGCGACGGCACGAAACGCTTTGTTGGCGTCACTCAGCCAGGGTCGATGTGGCCACCGATGAAGGTGCTGATAAATGAGCGGGGCGATCATTTGCTCTTGCGCTTGTTGCGCAAGGGCTGGCCAGTCGGTAATGGATTGGGCCAGAAGATCGATGTGCGCTCTGGTTTCTGGCTGCAGACTGGGGCGGGAAAGGCTGACGCACCAGTGAAAAGATGGGGAGTGATCGACATTCATGGACAACCCCCTGGTCCAAGCGGCGCTAACGGCTCGTCGGACTCGGCTTGCGCTGGAAGGGTCGAAGTGTCTTGTGAGCGTAAGCAGTTACCGGAAGGGGGCGATTGTCGGCGAGCGCAGGGGGCCGCGCAGCGGCGTGCCAGCGCGCGGCGCTCGATGGAAGGGGGTAGCGGTCAGCGGCGAGATGGCCTGCCCCGATAGGGACAGGTGGGTGCGCTTGGTGGGTTTCATGCTGCATGCCTGGCGGTTGTCGGATGACTGACGCGAACCTCGGCGCTTCTCATGGCGCTGAGTGCCGTGACGCAGCTTCGATTATCCGGGGTCTACGCAGGCTGCGGTAGCGCATAAATATGGGCGATCGGCAAATTCCGGATGGTGATAGGGCTTTGACCTCGGTGCGCGACAAGCCTTGGCCTTCAGGCCGGGGAAGGATAGCGCGGACGCCGTAGGCGGCAGGACGAGCGCACATAAACCAGCGCTGAAACATGTATCCTGAGGCATCCTTCGAGAAACTGTCTTAGGCGTTTCTCGTGTCTGCCAGCATCCTTGAGCATTTGGCGCCGGTTCCGGACTTCCGCGTCGAGCGCAACAAGCTCTACCCGCTCCCGCTCTAGCGCGGACAAGGGTTCTCCGCCCCGGCCGCGGATGTCCTGAGTCAATGTGACTGTGCGCTGGCGCATCGCCCGATCAGTGCGCTGTCATCAGCGCTACATGCAGAGGGTCCACGGCCGAACTCTTAGGCGCTCGTCGCCACGGCCGGCGCCCGGACCAGCCGCGGCAACTCCTGGCGCACGATGTCCCAGAGGAACCCGGCCAGCTCACGGGCGATGGCCACGCACACCAGCTTGGTGTTCTTGCCGGCCCGTGTCAGGGTGCGATAGCGCCCGCACAGGCGCACCTGCGCCCTCCAAGCGATCTGCTTGGCTGCGGGCGAGGCATTGCTGGCCTTGGCCTTGAGATGCTTGATCTGGCGTGCCGGGAAGCGGTAGCTCCAAGCCGATTCGATGAGCATGCGCCGGGCGTGGCTGTTGCCCGTGAGCATGATCGCCCCTTGGCGTCGGCGCCCGCCGGAGGAGTGCTCGCTCGGCACCAGGCCGAGGAAGGCCATCAGCGGCCTGGGCGAGTCGAGGCGGCTGATGTCGCCGAGTTCGGCCAGCAGCACGATGGCGGCAAGCTTGTCGATGCCGCGCAGCGCAAGATCCGAACCGATGCCGATGGCAACCGTGCGCCACTGGACAGCTTTGGCCTCTATGCTGTGGCCACCCGCTTCCCCAATGCGCTGTCGCGCCGGCACACCCTGCAGCCCACTGCGTGGCAAGGCGTCTATGATTTGCCATGGGGCGGCCATCGGGTGCGGGTGATCATCCTCAACCGCATCGACGAACACCCCCGCAATGCCCCATGGGAAGTGTTTGCCAGCGA
>PR_CR_10_Liq_1_inCRDRAFT_1001195_pt1 | contig 15032 bp, 11 predicted proteins | sample PRCRCaboRojoPR_3_FD_10241 | JGI IMG/M metagenome (IMG submission 10241)
AAGGTAGAGGGCGCACAGGTTTACTTAGATCAGCCAGCCAATAAAGCTATCGTAAAAGCCCAGGCTGTAGCCAAAGAAATGAAGGATGAGTACATTTCTTTGGAGCACTTGGTGGCTGGTATTCAGGCGGGTAGCGATACCGCTGCCAAGTTGCTTAAAGACAACGGCATCACCGCCAAAAACCTTAAGGAGGCCATCACTGAGCTTCGTAAAGGCAATAGAGCCACCTCTGCTTCTGCCGAAGAGCAGTACAATGCCTTGGAGAAATACGCCAAAAACCTTAACCAGTTGGCCAGTGAGGGTAAGTTGGATCCGGTTATTGGCCGCGATGAAGAAATACGCAGGGTGCTGCAGATCCTCTCCAGACGCACAAAAAATAACCCGGTTCTGATTGGTGAACCCGGTGTTGGTAAAACGGCCATTGCCGAAGGTATGGCTCACCGCATTATCAAAGGAGATGTACCCGAAAACCTTAAGGATAAAAAGCTCTTTAACCTGGATATGGGGGCTTTAGTGGCTGGCGCCAAATACAAAGGAGAGTTTGAGGAACGCCTGAAAGCGGTGGTAAAAGAGGTAACCGAAAGTGATGGTTCTATTTTACTATTCATTGATGAAATTCACACCTTAGTAGGTGCGGGAGGTGGCGAAGGTGCCATGGATGCCGCCAATATTCTAAAACCGGCCTTGGCAAGGGGTGAGCTTAGAGCCATTGGTGCCACCACACTGGCTGAATTCCAAAAGTTTTTTGAAAAAGACAAGGCCTTAGAAAGGCGCTTTCAAAAAGTGATGGTAGAAGAGCCCGATACGGAGTCTGCCATCTCCATTCTACGCGGAATTAAAGAAAAATACGAAACCCACCATAAGGTGCGTATTCAAGATGCCGCGGTAATCTCTGCAGTAGAACTTTCACAACGCTACATTACCGATCGGTTTTTACCCGATAAGGCCATTGACTTGGTGGACGAGGCTGCCAGTAAGCTGCGCCTGGAAATCAATTCCAAACCCGAAGAGATTGACGTGCTAGACCGAAAAATTATGCAACTGGAAATAGAGCTGGAAGCCATAAAACGGGAAGGTGACACCACCAAGCAAAATGTAATTAAGGAAGAATTGGCGGAGCTCAATGACCAACGAAACACCCTGAATGCTAAATGGGAAAAGGAAAAAGGTATTGTTGAAAGTATACAGCAGGCTAAGGAGGATATTGAAAAACTTAGGCTGGAAGCCGAACAAGCCGAACGGAGTGGTGATTACGGACGCGTGGCGGAAATACGCTATGGCAAGCTAAAAGAGGCCGAGGAAAGACTTAAACAAAATGAAGCCACCGTAGCCAATTTACAAAACAGCAACGCGCTCATAAAAGAAGAGGTAGATGCCGAAGACATTGCCGAAGTAGTGAGCCGCTGGACTGGCATACCAGTAACCAAAATGCTGGAAAGTGAAAAGGCTAAATTGCTAAAACTGGAAGATGAACTGCATAAGCGTGTGGTAGGCCAGGAAGAAGCAATCATGGCTGTATCAGATGCTGTAAGACGCAGCCGGGCCGGGCTAAAAGACGCGAATCGCCCCATAGGTTCCTTTATATTTTTTGGTACCACTGGGGTGGGAAAAACGGAACTGGCCAAGGCACTGGCGCAGTACCTCTTTAATGATGACAATGCCATCACGCGCATTGACATGAGCGAGTACCAAGAGCGCCACTCCGTAAGCCGATTGATAGGCGCACCTCCCGGATACGTAGGGTATGATGAAGGTGGACAGCTAACCGAGGCGGTGCGCAGAAAGCCCTATTCGGTGGTGCTGCTGGATGAGATTGAAAAAGCCCACCCTGATACGTTCAACATACTCTTACAAGTATTAGACGAAGGCCGCCTAACCGATAATAAAGGCCGGGTTGCTGACTTTAAAAACAGCATCATCATCATGACCTCCAACATGGGTTCTAACCTCATTCAAGAGCGTTTTGAGCACCTTACCGCAGACAATAAGTATGAAGTGTACGAAAACACACGCGAGGAAGTCATGCAGCTGATGCGAAAAACCATCCGTCCGGAGTTTCTAAACCGTATTGATGAAACCATCATGTTCTTGCCTTTAGACAAAGACGATGTAAAGCAAATTGTGCGTTTGCAAATTGATATTCTCAAGAAAATGCTGGCTGCCCAAGACATTACTATTGAAGCTACCGAGGAAGCGGTGAATTACCTGGGAGAAGTTGGCTTTGACCCACAGTTTGGCGCNAGACCTATTAAGCGGGTCATTCAAAAGCGGATCATGAACCAATTGTCTAAAGACATCTTAGCCAATAAGGTTGAAAAAGACAGCATGATTTTAATTGATACCGATGAGGAAGGTTCCCTCATCTTCAGGAATGAACCCCAAGAAATCCCTGGTTTAGAAGAATAGCCAATAAAACTGGTTGGCCCCCCGCGCATTAATTTCGTAGGTAGGCATGGGGAATTTGATAAAGTTTAAGGCCTTGAACACGGTTTTCAGGGCCTTATTTTTTACCGGTATTTTCCGTAAATCAATGTCTGGAGCAATGTAGAATTGACGCTGGTAGGTTATGGGCGGGTTGGGTGGTAAATAGGCCTGGTAGGGAGCCCCGTCTTTAGGATTAATATATGAAGTGTAAAGCATTCCGTCACCGCTGTACCCAACCGACAAGTTTAACCAGGCTGGCCACTTTTCCCAGCCGGTTAAACCGTTTACGTTGGCGGAAAGCCAATAGGTTTGCCCATTGTAATCTTTAAAAAGCTCTTCATACCAAACATTACCTAAATTGTTTTCACGGGGTCCCCAGCCACCTTGGTCAGGATTGGTGTTGGTATAAGGTGAACGGCTAAAGGAGAATTTCATCACAATGTGTTGCTCTTGCCACAAATACTCCTGCCCAATCAGCAGCGCAGAACCGGCAAAATTGGCCACCACATCGCCATAGGAAAAACCGTAGGTATCTGAAAAACCGTCCAAAATCTCAATACCGGCCAGAAATAGAAAACTACTCCCCGCCCCTATCCAGGTGGCTTTTCGTTGCGATAGGCCCGCCCATTCAAACAATTNCGCNTTAAGGTAGCCTACGTAATAACCCGTCATGGCGTGNCCTACCTTATCCATCTGTAACCAGCGGCTGTTATCATTAAAAAAATGAAAATCGCGCTGGGTTTCCTGGCTGTACCAAAGCTCATTTAAGCCTGCATAGGTTGCAGTTAAGGCCATGCCTTCNCCATAGCCCAAGAGCTTAATGCGTTGCCGGTTGGGCTCAGGGGCCGATTGCCAAAAACTGAGTGTATCGGTTTGGGCCGCCATCGGGCTTAAGCCTAAAAAAAGACTGGCCCCCAAGGCCAAAAGCTGAAATTTTACTGCGTACGCACCCATTGAATGTATTTTGCCCGGTTGATGTTGTGTTGGCGTAAATTGGTGGCAAAACTATGATATCCAGGCCTTTTAGGATCAGCAACCATAAAAATAAAGTTATGGTNTTCTGCATTTAACACCGCCTCAATGGCGGTTAAAGACGGTAATTTAATAGGCCCGGGTGGTAGGCCTGCGTGCAAATAAGTATTGTATTCCGACTGATAGCGTAGGTGCTTGAACAACACCCGCTTAATTATAGGGCTGTTGGGTTTGTCTTTACGTATGCCGTAAATAACCGTGGGGTCACTCTGCAATTTTATGCCGCGCTCCAGCCGATTGAGGTAGAGCCCTGCTACGGTAGGCATTTCATCGGGTTGTACCGTTTCACTTTCTACAATACTGGCCAGGGTAACCACCTCATGCGGGGTCAGCTCTAACTGGTCTAGCTCCTTCTGGCGGTTTTGCCAATACCGGCCCGACTCTTTTTGCATGCGCTCCAAAGTATACTTGGGCGAGGCATTCCAGTAAAACTCGTAGGTATTGGGTAAAAATTGCCCCAGTACTTCTTCTTCCTGCAAGTCATAGGGCCTTAAAAAATCTTCTGAGGTATAGGCCTGAAAATATTCCAACGAATCATACTCCAGGTTTTTACCGAGAAACCCCGATAGATCGGCCAGGTTTTTAAGGCCAAAAATAACGAGGTTTAAAGGCTCTTGATCGCCACTGCGCAACTTGTTAAGCAGCGCATTATTACTCATGCCATCTTCCAGCGCGTAGCGCCCGGGCTTTACCTGCTTGGGGTAATTCTTTTTTTGGGCCACCCACTCAAAAGCAGCCTCATTCTTTAAATAGGGCCGTAACGAATCGGTTACCGTTTGAAAGGTGCTGCCGGTTTTAACAAAGAGGTACTGCCCCTCTGGCCAGGTAAGATTTGGACCATACACTTTTTGATAGGCGCGGTAAGCGAAAAAGGCGCCTGCCGCCAGCAGCAGCAAGAAGACTGCAACAATTAGTTTTTTCAAGGCTCTAATTTGATTTTTCTCAAGGCTTCCTGCGCCTGGTTATTCTGAGGATTAATACGAATCACTTGCTGCAAATATTGCTCAACTTTGGCATAATCTTCTTGCTGGTAGGCCAGGCTTACCAAATTCAGGTAAGCCAGCTCATAATCAGGGTAAAAGTGAACGGCCTTGCTCAGCAGCTCCTGTGCTTGTTCCAAACTTCTTTGCTGTAAGGCTATAAAACCGGCATTGTTAAGGGCCTCTTTGTGGCGGGGATGTTCTTCCAGAATTTCCCTAAAAATGGTTTGGGCTAAGGTAAACTGCCCCAAGGTCATGAGCGTGGCGGCCTGCTTATTTTTAAAGTCGGCTACAGCCGGAGCCAGACTCACTGCTCTATCGTAAAACTGCAAGGCCAATGAAGTTTCCTTGGCTTTTTTAAGCGCTTGCCCCACCCGGTAGGCCGTCCAGGCATGCTGGTTGGTGGGCTCCTTTTGAGTCAAGCTCTGTAAAACAGACGCTGCCCCCTGCTGCTTCACCAAGGCTGTGGTAGCCTTGAAATCCTGGCGGAGGTGATTCAGATAAGTCTGCAAGCGCAGTTTTTCAGGGTGTTGGTTATCTAATTGCGCTATGAAACGTTGCGCACTATCCAGGTAAAAGCGTTTGGCCTCAAATTTTTCAAATTGCTGCAGATAAGCCAAAGCTTTTGAGCGAGCACTGGGCTTAGGATTGTTGACGGCAAACAGTCCAATAAACTCGCTTTCGGCTAAAGCCTGTGCTTTGGTTTTTTGAGGCTTACGAATAAAATGGTCATGCACGGTTACGTGCGGAATGTCAATGCTGCCAGAAGAGGGCATGTGGCAGGCCACGCAGTTGTAATCTTTGGCTTTGAGCTCTGTGGGCAAGGCCGTGCATTCAAAATGTTGTCCGCCCTGGTGGCAGTTTTTACAAGTATTGTTAAAACGGGTAAGGTTGGTCTCTTTTACGCTGATGTGTGGGTTATGACAAGAAGTGCAGTTAAAGGTAAGGTCGCTACTTTTAAAGCATTCACTTTGCTTAAAGCGATCCACATGTGAGGCCATGATGAACTGGTCATCGGCATTGGTGTAGCGCGGCAGGTAAATTTCCATCACCTCATTAAGCGTTTGGCCGGGCTTAAAATCAAAATAATTTTTACCAGGCTGCAAAACGGTATTGCCTTGAAGGTGACACCTTTGGCAAATCTCAAACTGCAGTTGAGTAGGTAATTTTTTAGGGTTAACAATACTGGGGTCAATTTCCTTAGCGGTATCGGTAAGCTGGCCCCGCATAATTTTTTGCACATGGGCTTCACCAGGGCCGTGGCAGCGCTCGCAATCTATCCCCTGGTTTACCTTGGCGAATTTGTTGACGCTGCCGGTTTGAAACTTAGTAGGCATGGCGTTGTGGCAACTCATGCATTCCAGGCCAATTTTCCGCGCAAAGCGCACGTTACCGCCATTCTCATAACCGGGCGGTAAATCCAGTTTTCCTTTTTGCGCATACCAGGTAAAAGGAGCTTGATACAAAAAATCATTCACGCTAAAAATGTGTGAGTTGGTATGCTGCCCGCTACCCACCACATAGTCAATCTTTTGCAGAAGTAGGTGGCTGGTATCCCTATCGGGCGTAAGCCTATACTCTTTGAGGTAGAGCGAGTCTTGTTGCCAAAAAGGTTGGTAATACAAATCAAGGTGAGGGTCGTAAAGTTGGAGGGTATCGTGCAGGCTGGCGATACTTTTTTGAGGAGTGGCTGCACCAAAACTTTGGCCCATACCGGTTTGGGTGAAAGTGGCGTGTACTTGACTATGACAACTACGGCAGGTTTCAATCCCTACGTAGCCTACGCTGTCTTGGTGATTCAAGTAGGCTACCGGGGTTTTGGAGGTATTTTCTGGCTGGGCACTGCGGGTGCACTGGCTCATAGCCCCAACCAGCAAGAGCATTGCTCCTAAAACTACCCAAACCTTGCGCTTCATTATCCGTCCTTCATTTTTTGGTAGAGTCCCTGATCTACAAAGTTTCCCTCTAAATTCACCCAATCTTTAAGCACTCCGGCTTTTACGAAACCTAGCTTTTCAAAGAGTCGCTTGCTGCTTAGATTGTTCTCCAGCACTTGGGCATACACTTGATGCAGGGCCCACTGCTCAAAAGCAAAGGTAAGCCCTAATTGCATGGCTTCAAAAGCGTATCCTTGTTGGCGATATTGGCTTTCCGCTACTAAAACGCCTACTCCTACGCGCTGGTGCACGGGGTCAAAATCAAAAAAGTCCAAGGTGCCTATGGCTACTCCACTATCAATTTCAATGATAAAGCGTACTTGCCCGGTTTCCAGAATATCTTGAGGTGCTTCCTGTACCATTTGGGCTAAATCGTCTTTAGAGTGGTAATTAGGAACCGAACTGTATTGCCAATTTTCAGAACGGTTCTCCCAGCGCCAAAGGGTGTCTAAATCACCGGCTGCCAAATGCCGCAGTTGCACTCTTTCTCCGTGTAAACTAGTCATGGCGGTAGGTACCTTTAAACACAAACTCAGCCGGTCCCCTAAGCCAAATATTGCTAAAACCCTTTGGCCCTTCTTCAAAACTCACTGAAAGTTGACCGCCTTTGGTGCTTACCTGTATTGGTTGGGTTAAACCTGATTGTGCAGTGTGGGCCACCAAAGCAGCCGCTGTTACCCCTGTGCCGCAACTGTAGGTTTCATCTTCTACCCCACGCTCATAGGTGCGCATATAAAGGCCGTTTTCACGAAGGGCTATGAAGTTTACATTTACCCCTTCCTGCTGGTAAGGTGGGCTGTTTCGTATGGCTCTAGCGGCCGATAGAATCTCCAGTTCCTCAGGGGCATCGGCAAAAGCCACGTAATGCGGTGAGCCGGTATCTAGATACCAATCGCCTTTAACCGGACTAACCTGAGCTACGTCTTGCATTTTCAGGCTGACCGTGGCCGGCCCCACTTCCGCTTCATGTGCTCCGTCAATGGCTAAAAAGCGATAGCGGTTTCCTGGTACACCTAAATCAGCGGCAAAGCGAGCAATACAGCGCCCGCCATTGCCACACATACTGCTGGTACGGCCATCAGAATTGTAGTAGACCATCTCAAAATCATAGGCCTCATGGCTTCGTAATAGAATAAAACCATCGGCTCCTATGCCGAAGCGTCTATGGCAGATTTGAGCAATTTGCTCTTGGGTTAAATGCAATTGATTTTGGCGGTCATCTACCAAAACAAAATCATTTCCCGTACCTTGATATTTGTAAAAACTAAGGGTATTCAAAACTTGTTAAAACGCTGTTAAAGTGAGTGACAGCAAGACACTAAGACCTGCGGTGGAATAGTTATTGAAAAAGTTTGGTGAAAGTAAAAATTAAGAAGCACATGAAAAATATAGTCAAGATTGTTTTGGTTTCAGCCCTGGGTGGGATCATTACCTTGGGCGGCTACAAGGCCTTTTTTGAAAAGCCCGAAGTTCGTACCTACATTGAATCAGCTCCTGCGCAAAGGACGGTACCTACCACGTACACTCCCAACGCTGAAAATAGCTTTGTAGAGGCGGCTGACAAAACCTTAAACAGCGTAGTACACGTGAAGACGGCCGTAAGGGCACGCTACAGTCCGCAAAGTCCGCTGGACTTTTTCTTTGGCAGTCCCTCGCCCCAAAACCGCAGAGAACCCTTGCGCATGGGTACCGGTAGCGGAGTAATTATCTCAGAAGACGGTTACATTGTAACCAATAACCATGTGATCGAATCGGCCGAAGAAATTTTGGTTGCCCTCAATGATGGCGAAGAATTTACCGCAGAAGTAGTAGGCGCTGACCCCACCACCGATATTGCCCTGCTCAAAATTGAAGCCGAGGCACTGCCATATCTGGAATTTTCAGACTCAGACGTATTACAAGTAGGTGAATGGGTGTTGGCCGTGGGGAATCCCTTTAATTTAACTTCTACTGTTACAGCAGGCATTGTTAGTGCCAAAGGCCGCGCCATTGGGGTGATAAATGAGCGTGCCGCCATTGAATCCTTTATACAAACGGATGCGGCTGTAAACCCGGGCAACAGTGGCGGTGCCTTGGTAAATACGCGAGGTGAATTGGTAGGCATCAACTCTGCCATTAGTACGCATACTGGCTCCTTTGAAGGCTACTCTTTTGCCGTACCTAGCAACCTGGCTAAGAAAGTGGTAGAAGACATTAGAGAATACGGTACCGTGCAAAGAGCATTNATAGGTGTAAACATTGCCGATCTTACCCCCCGCGTGGCCAATGAACTGGAAATTGATCGTACCAATGGGGTGTATGTAGCGGGCGTAACGGAAAACGGGGCAGCCCAAGAAGCCGGAATTGAAAAAGGCGATATCATCATTGCCGTGAATAACAGGGAGGTTAGCAAGAGCAGTGAATTACAGGAAATCATTGGTTCTAAGCGCCCGGGTGAAAAAGTAAAGATACGGGTACTTAGAGATGAGGCCGCTTTTGATTATGAGTTGACCCTGCGCAACGCCAATGGCACCACCAAACGCTTCAAAAAAGAAGACTTGGAGTTTGTAACGCTCCTGGGCGGATCTTTCCGCGCCATTACCGAGAAGGAAAAAGGGGTGTTTGGTTTGCGAAATGGGGTGCGTATAACCGATGTGAAAAATGGGATTTTGGCTGACCAAGGCATACCCAAGGGTTATATCATCACCCAGATTAATCAAATGCCCATTAAAGAAATAGACGATATTAATTTGGCTATGGAGCGTAAACCCGCTGGAAACCCAATAATCATTCTTGGAGTTTTGCCCAACGGCCGTGAAAAATACTTCGCCTTTTCGCTCAAATAAAGGCCAAAAAATCAGCTTTAAAAAGCCTCTTTGTGAATGGGCACAAAGAGGCTTTTTTCTGCGGATATACCGAGGGATTTAGCCTGCTTTTTATTGGCTAAAGATCGGGCTGCCAACCCAGTAAAAAGTATAACTTTGCCCGAAATTTATTAAATCCTCTCAATACTTTTTTACAACAATTATGGCCGAAGCAAACAATTACCAAGAGTTGGTGTCTGAGCGTATTGGCATGGAAAAAGATGCCGTACAGCTCATCAAAAACATTAATGACCTTTATTTAGATAAAGGCATTGAAGCCGTGCTTTTTAGAAACCAGCTGATTGACCAACGCCCTAGCGAAGTTTTAAGCCTTCATGATTATGCCCGTCAATTTGTTGGGCAAAACATTACCGTTGAAACCACCCGCGCCCTAAGCGAAGAACTGGTGCAAATGGAGCTGGCCCCAGCTCGCATGGACATTGGACTATTAAACAGCGAGTGGCTAACAGAAGGCGAGAACTACCACTCTGTAAGAGCCTTTTTAGAGGCCAAGCTTGCCAATTTTATGGGCGCTTCTAACATGCAAAAAACCACGCCCAAAGACGTGGTGCTTTATGGCTTTGGCCGAATTGGCCGATTGGTGGCACGCGAGCTTATTGCCCAGGAAGGCAAGGGCGAGCAATTGCGCCTGCGAGCCATTGTTACCCGTGGAGAAACAGCTGAAAGCCTGGAGAAGAGAGCCTCACTCCTGCGTGTTGACTCGGTACACGGACCATTTCCGGGTAACGTAGAAGCCGATACTGATAATAGGTCTTTAATTGTGAATGGCCGGTCCATCAAAATCATTACCGCCAACAATCCAGAAGATATTGACTACACGGCTTACGGCATTAACGATGCCTTAATTATTGACAATACCGGAGCCTTTAGAGACCATGAATCTCTGAGCCGTCACCTGAAGGCTAAAGGAGCCGCCAAAGTGCTGCTAACCGCTCCCGGTAAAGGGGTCCCCAATATTGTGCATGGCGTAAACCAAACCGAATACAGCCCCAAAGAAGTGGATGTTTTTTCGGCCGCCTCATGCACCACCAACGCCATTACCCCCGTGTTAAAGGTTATTGAAGATGCCTTTGGCGTAGAACGCGGCCACATTGAAACGGTGCACGCCTACACCAATGACCAAAACCTGGTAGATAATATGCACAAGAAATACCGTAGAGGACGGGCCGCGGGCTTAAACATGGTAATTACGGAAACCGGTGCCGGAAAAGCCGTGGCCAAGGCCTTGCCTCAGTTGGAAGGAAAACTTACTTCTAACGCCATTCGGGTGCCAGTGCCTAATGGGTCTTTGGCCATTTTGAATTTAGAGGTGAAAAAACAGACTTCTCGTGAAGAAGTAATTGAAACCTTACGGAAGGCAGCCCTAAAAGGTGATTTAGTAGAGCAAATCAAATTCTCTATGAGTAATGAGTTGGTTTCCAGCGACATTGTAGGAAACTCTTGCCCCTCTGTATTTGACGCGCCAGCCACCATTGTAGATGAGAATGGTAAGAACATGGTGTTGTACGTTTGGTACGACAACGAATATGGCTACACCCGCCAAGTGATTCGTTTAAGTAAATACATAGCCGAAGTGCGCAGAAAGCGCTACTACTAATCACGGCATTTTTGATAGATAATAAAGCCCGATGCTTCCTAAGTGACATCGGGCTTTTTTGGCTCTTTGTGGAGGGCTAGAAATGGGCTTAACAATTTATTCTTTTGGTTTTTTTTACTTTCACCCCTATGAACAAAAACCGGCTCCTTTTAATCTTGAGCCTCGCAGTAGGTGCGCTTTCCGCGGAAGCGCAGAATTTTGAGATTGGCGTAAGTTTAGGGGCTACCGCCAATAGCTGGTATGTAAGCAACACCTTTGCCTACCCAGAAATAAACCGAAACTCCATAGGGATCAGCGGGGTGGCTGCCAATGAAACAGCCACCTACCAATACAATTGGGGCCTGGACTTAGGTTTTCCGGTAAAAATTGCAATTCTGGAGCCCGTAGCCTTGCACAGCGGCCTTTTTCTAAGTCAAAAAAATATACGTTCCAGCATCAACCGAAACAGCCCAGAACTTGAAGAAAGTATTGAGCTTGATATGAGTACCTACCTACTTCGCATGCCCCTAAGTTTGGGTTACCGATTTGAATTAGGGGAGCACCAGAGCCTGAGTCCTAACCTGGGCGCCTACCTGGCTATTGGCCTGGGTGGTGACTACACCGCTGAAGTGAACGTAGAAAGTTACACCGGTGAAGCCAGCGGCATTGAAGACCGCCAAGTGCAAGGCGCAGTTACCTACAGCACCGGCATTGACGAGGATAATGCCCCAGAGTATATTTTCTCCAATAGTTACTACCTCAACCTTATTGACCTGGGTTTTCACTTTGGCCTCAAGTACCGCTACCGCAAAGCCGAACTAAGCGCGGCCTTTAAAATGGGCCTGGTAGATACAGACCCCGCTATTCTCCTGAATATTATTGATGATACCCAAACCAATCGGTACAACCGTACCTTATTGCTCACCGCAGCCTATTATTTTTAGCCCTTGTAAAATGGAGGCTTGCTTACCTTGGCCTTAAGCGCCTTATTTCTGATTTCAATAAAGATCTCCGTATCCGGGGCTTTATAGTCACTTTGCACATAGCCCAAGCCAATAGCCTTGCCCAAAGAGGGGCTTTGCGTACCCGAAGTAACCCGGCCAATTTCTTCACCTCCTGCGTCTTTAATCCGATAGTCTTTACGAGGAATACCGCGGTCTTCCATCACAAAACCTATTAAACGCTGGCTGGGACCGTTTTCTTTCTGGGCCTTTAAAGCCTCGCTGTTTATAAAGTCTTTGGAAAACTTGGTAATCCAACCCAGGCCTGCCTCAATAGGCGAAGTCTTATCGTCAATATCGTTTCCGTACAGGCAGAAGCCCATTTCTAGACGCAGGGTATCGCGTGCGGCCAAACCAATGGGTTTTATATCGGCTTTAGCCCCCGCGCGCATAACTTCATGCCAAACGTGGGCCGCATCTTTGTTGCGCACATACAGCTCAAAACCGCCTGCACCCGTGTAACCCGTAGCCGAAATAATTACATTGTCAACTCCCGCAAAACGGGCCTGTTCAAAAGTGTAGTATTTCATTTCGCCCAATGGCACCTCTGTAAGCTCTTGCATAGCCTCTGAGGCCATGGGCCCCTGCACAGCCAGTAAGCTCCAGTCGTCACTTTCATTGAGCAACAACGCTCCCTCCATTTCATAACCGCGCAACCAGTTAAAGTCCTTCTCAATATTTGAAGCGTTCACTACCAAAAGAAATTGCTCCTCGGCCAGGCAATACACCAGCAGGTCATCTACAATGCCGCCCTGCTCATTAGGCAGGCAGCTGTATTGCACCTTACCGGGATAGAGCTTGCTCACGTCATTACTGGTAACTTTTTGCAAGAATTCAACTGCCTTTGGGCCTTGCACGAAAATCTGCCCCATGTGGCTCACGTCAAAAACGCCCACTTTAGCCCGCACGTGCTTGTGCTCTACATTTAAACCTTCATATTGCAAAGGCATGTTAAACCCGGCAAAAGGGGTCATTTTAGCGCCTAAATCTTGGTGGATACTTTCCAGTTGAATGCTTTTCATAACTAAATTTTAGCCGTGTATATGTTCTTTTTTATTGAAGTCTTTCATCACTTCCGCCTCAAAGCTGAGCAGCTCGTCCCATTTTTGGTCAACCTCTTCCCGGTTGCCATACTGGCGGGCAAACTTGAGAAACATGGTGTAGTGGTTGGCCTCGCTAACCATCAGTTTTTCATAAAAAGAGGCCAACTCTTTATCGGCAATGTTTTCTGATAACACTTTAAAGCGCTCGCAGCTTCGTGCTTCAATTAAAGCGGCAATGAGCAAGCGGTTTACCAAACGCTCATTGCGATCACCGGTTTTAGGAAAAAACTGATTAATGCGCGCCACGTATTCATCTTTACGCTCCCGACCTAAAGTATAGCCTCGCTCCAAAAGACGTTTGTGCACCATTTCAAAATGGCTCATTTCTTCCCGAGCCAATGCGGCCATAGCGGTCACCAAATCGCTGTGCTCTGGGTAGGTTACCAAAAATGAGATGGCCGTGCTGGCTGCCTTTTGCTCGCAAAAAGCATGATCAATCAAGATTTCCTCAATATTTTTTTCGGCTATGTTTACCCAGCGGGGGTCTGTTGGTAATTTTAAACGAAGCATCTTTTACAGTTTGGAGTTTAAAATTTCTGCTAAGCGGTTGGCAAAACTAACCAATTGCTTTATTTCACTAATGGTACTGAGCCTTTCCTTTTCAAAAATGAGAAGGCCTTTTCCGTTGCTCTCTAAGTGGTACTCTTTGTTGGCTTCAAAAAAGGCAATCAGCTCAGCACTAAAAAATTGCCGTATCGCCTCGGGTTCATCCCCTCTTAGGTTAAACCGATGGGAAAAGTCTGGATGCATTTCAAACCTAATGTCTTGAAAGCCGGTAAGATTAGCCACCCGGTCTAGTAGATTCTCTTTGTTGAGCACAAAAGTGGGTAGGCCTTGCGGCAGGAATAATTCTACCATAGTACTCTGCAAATGCTGTTCAGCGGTGTAGGCACCTTCTGCAAAATATACATCGGCTAAAGCCACGCTTACCTGGCCGTTCCAGCCCTGCATTTTATTGCGGATGTACTCAATTTTACGAATGCCGAAATACTGAAAACGCCCAAAATGCTCGCTTTTAAAGTCAGAGGCTTCATTAAACTGCCAATCCATTTTCTTGGCAAAAAGCCGCATGGTGCGCTGCCTCCGTGAGGGCTGCCCGGGATATTTAGGGGCCTTAAGCTGGCGAGCCGTAGGCACTTTAGTAGACAGTGGATGACTAGACGTGGAAGAAAGATGATCCATGCCGATGATCTCCAAATCGCCCCCAGTAGCTTTAAAATTAAAGTGGTAATTCTGTAGTTGATCTAACACGGTATAATCAATAAACTGAACCAGGCTGAAATCAACAATCACTTTGGCATTGCGGGGCAAGGTGTCTAGCTTTTGCTTGATGCCTATAAAGTTTAAAAAGTTGCTGTAGGCCTTTACGCTTAGGTGGTACTGCTCCTGATCTTCTTCATACAATAGGGTGTTTGGTTTAAATAAGTTTTCAAGAAATACCTCTACCCTACCCATGGCTCTGAGCTGAGAAATGAGGGTAACCATTACGCCAATGATTATACCGGTAATTAAGTTGGTGAGCAAGGTGATTAGAAGGGTGACCACAAAAATGATGAGCTGCTCCCATCCTACTAGGGCCATATTTTTAAACACCCTTGGAGCGCATAATTTATAGCCGGTGTACACCAAAATAGCGGCCAAAACCGACAGCGGAATGTGCCTTAATTGCCCGGCAAAAAACAAAACAAAAGCCAGTAGAAAAATGCTGTGAAAAAAGTTAGAAGCGCGGTGGCTGGCGCCCTGATTCACATTTACGCTGCTTCTGGCAATTACCTTCACCACGTTTAATCCGCCCAAAAGACCTGACACCACGGTGGCTATACCTATGGCCTTTAAGCCTTGATTCACATTGGTTCTGCGCTTAAGCGGATCCAGGCGATCTACCGCTTTCATGCTTAATAAAGACTCTACCGTGGCAATGAAGGTGAGCGATAGCACTGCCGAAAAGAAAGCGGGCTCGCTCACTTGACCAAAGTCTGGAAAGGCAAGACTTTGGGCTAAATCTGTAGGAATGGCGACCAGATAGGCGGGCTGCAAAGGCTCTATCAACTGCGGGTTCCACTCGGCCAAGTAGCCCAAGCCGATACTTGCCAGAACCACCAAAATAGGGGCGGG
>PR_CR_10_Liq_1_inCRDRAFT_1001197_pt1 | contig 15015 bp, 12 predicted proteins | sample PRCRCaboRojoPR_3_FD_10241 | JGI IMG/M metagenome (IMG submission 10241)
TCTGATGATGAAACCTCAAGAATCCAGTTCTGCACAACTGTCAAAGCTCAAGTGCGATTCACCTGGCACCCACCAGACCCAAGCCGGAAATTCCCAGAGTAGAACTGAGCGGGGCAGGGCCTCACGCGTCGGTGCCGGTCGGAGCCTGAGCGGCCTCGGCTGCGCCGTGGGTGTCGAGCCAGGCCTGGACCTGGGCCAGCCTCGCGCGGGCCACGGGCACCTCTGTACCGTTCTCGAGCCGTAGAAGATGACGCCCGTCGCGCCGCTCGAGCCTTGCGCCAGCGGCACGGGACACCCACCAGGAGCGGTGCGGCTGAAAACCATCCTCGCGTTCGGTCTGGGCGATCAGGTCTGCCAGACGGGCACGGTGCATGAACTGGTCGTTGTCCAGTGTGACGCGCACGTAGTGTTCCTGGGATTCGATATGGCGCAGCCGTGGGATCGGGATCCGCCGCTCTGCGATGGTCAGGGTGCGAGGGTGCGCGCCCGTCTTCGCGCCTCTCCGGTCGGTGCCAGCCGTCCGTGAAGAGCGTGGGGCATTTCCCTGCAGTACCAGAGGAATGGCATAGCGCAGGAACACATTCTCGAACACCTGCGCGGCGATATAGAAGAAGACGAAGTTCTGAATGATATCCATCGGGTAGGTGCCGCCGGACAGCCAATGGGCGATGCTCTCGGTGGCATACACCGTGGGCGTGAGTGCGATCAGACCCAGAAGCGGGTAGAAGAGGGGCAGGCGGGGGAAGGCGAAATTCAACGCTGCATAGACCACCAGGGTCGCGATATGGACGGACAGGTAAATCGCCAGAGCGATGACCCACATCAGGAAGGACAGCCACCAGGCCATGTAGTTGCGCAAGCCCGCCGGGTCGGTTGCGAAGAACGCCATCAGTACCAAAAACAGGAAAAGCAGGCACAGCCTGTGGGACAGAAGGGTGGGCACTTCGCGTAACGTGAACTGCAGGTGCCCACCGAACATGTCGCGGAAGCGCAATTTATGACGAGTAGTTGTTCCAAAGGCCTATTCCCGGCAAATCATGCTGCGCCAATGGTCATTGTGTGTGTGCGAGTACCCTACGTCCACCGTAACGGTTGTAAAGGTGGGATCATTGGTCTTGGCGCGGGGGTGGTCTGACCGGGTCCCGCGCCATGCCAGCCCCGAAAGCGCGCGACGCCCCGCTGTGCCATCTGCGCGGCATCCGGCCCGAGGGGGCGTTTCGGCATGCGGTCCCTGCCGTGTCGCCGGGCCTGTCCGGCATGGGTCTTGGCGGCCCGGGTCCGAAAGATGAAAAAGTCGCGAAAATCCCGTTGACGGGTGGCGCGGCCCGGCATAAGACACCGGTCACGCCTGAGAGATCGGGCGATGCAGCGGGCGGTTGTAGCTCAGTTGGTTAGAGTGCCGGCCTGTCACGCCGGAGGTCGCGGGTTCGAGCCCCGTCAACCGCGCCAGCGCTGTATCGCAAACGAGACGCAGGATATCGCGCGGTTGTAGCTCAGTTGGTTAGAGTGCCGGCCTGTCACGCCGGAGGTCGCGGGTTCGAGCCCCGTCAACCGCGCCACTTTTCCGTTGGTACGATGGACACGCCATGCGCCGAATGATCGACGACTTGCCCTGGGCCGTGGCGATCGTGCTGGCGCTGACCCTGGGCCTGGCCCCGTTCACCCCCGAACCGCACCTTCTGGAGAAGCTGCGCATGCTGGCGGCTGGCACGTTGCGCGCGCCCATCGACATCTTCGACCTGGCCTTGCACGGGCTGCCGTGGTGTCTTTTGATCGCCAAGGCGGCCTTCGCCCTAGCCGGCCGCGGCGCGGGCAAGGGATGACCCGAAGGCGCGTGCGCGGGAGTCTTCGACAGACTTCGGATCGGACACCTGCAAAGGTTCCGGGCGCCTAGTCGGACAGGAAGCGCATCAAGGCCGCTGCGGTCTCGGCCGGATGGGTGTCTGGAAAGAAATGTCCGCCGGGCACCGCCTCGGCCCGCATATCCGCCAGCCGGTCCGCCCAGGTCGCGGGCACGTCATAGGCGCGCGCCATGGCGCCGTCGGCGCCGTAAAGGACCAGCGCGGGGCAGGGGACCCGGCGGCCGAGGTCGGCGGCATCGAGGGCCATGTCCACCTCCAGCGCCGCGCGGTAGTCGTTGCACATGGTATGCATGACCTCGGGCCGCGCCCAGGCCGCGCGGTAGGCGGCCAGCGCGTCAGCGTCGAAATCCGACAGCTTCGCCGCGCCCCAGCCGGTAAGGCAGCTTTCGTAAAAGGCATCGGGGTCTGCGCCGATCATCCGCTCGGGGCCCGGCGCGGGCTGGGCCAGGAAGAACCAGTGGTAATAGGCCTTGGCCACGGGCCAGGTCAGCCGGTCGAGCAAGAGATGCGTGGGCACGATGTCCATCACCGTCAGCGACAAGAGCACCTCGGGCGCGTCCAGCGCCATCCGGTGCGCCGTGCGCCCGCCCCGGTCATGGCCCACGACATGGAACCGCTCGACCCCCAGGTGCCGCGTCAGCGCCACCTGGTCGGCGGCCATCGCGCGGAACGACATGGCGGCGACGCCGTCGGGGCGGCCGCTGTCGCCATAGCCGCGCAGATCGGCGGCGACGACGGTGAAATGCCGGGCCAGGACCGGCGCCACCCCCTTCCACATCGCGCGGCATTGCGGGTAGCCGTGAAGCAGCAGCACCGGCGGCCCGCTGCCGCCGATGTCATAGGCGATGCGCTGGCCGTCGAGCGTGACCGCGCCGGTCTCGAAGCCCGGGATCACCGGGTCACCGGGTCAGTGCGTCGAGGATCCGCGCCCAGCTGCGCGCGCCCTTGTGAAAGCTGCGCAGGTTATATTTTTCGTTGGGGCTGTGGATCTGGTCGTCCTTGTTGCCATAGCCCACAAGCAGCGCATCCATCCCCAGCACCGTCTTGAAATGCCCGGCAATGGGGATCGACCCGCCCATGCCGACAAAGACCGCCTGGGTGTTCCACTCGTCGCTCAGCGCGTCGCGGGCCTTTTCATAGGCCGGGTGGTCGGTGTTCATGTGGCCGGCCATCGCGCCCTTGCCGAGGGGAAAGTCGACGCTGGCATCGGGCGGGATCGCGCCCCGCACATAGTCTCGGAAGGCCGCGCTGATCTTGTCCGGGTCCTGTTGACCCACCAGGCGGAAGCTGACCTTGGCATGGGCCTGGGACGGGATCACCGTCTTGAAGCCTTCGCCCGTGTAGCCGCCCCAGATGCCGTTCACCTCGGCCGTGGGCCGCGACCAGATCATTTCGAGCGGCGTGCGGTCGGATTCGCCCGCCGGATGCGACAGGCCGACCTCGCCGAGGAACTGGGCGGGGTCGAAATTCAGGCTGTCCCATTGCGCCTTCAGCTCGGGGTCGAGCTCGGGCACGTCGTCGTAGAAGCCGGGCAGGGTGCAGCGGCCGCTGTCGTCCTTCAGCCCCGCCAGGATCTTGGTCAGGATATAGATCGGGTTCGCGGCCATGCCCCCGTAAAGCCCCGAATGCAGGTCGCGATTGGCGCAGGTCAGGTCGATCTGTTCGGTCACCATGCCGCGCAGCTGGGTGGTGATGGCGGGCGTATCGGCATCATACATGCCCGTGTCGCAGATCAGAGCGATGTCGGCGCGCAGTTCGTCGGCGTTTTCCTCCATGAACGGCACAAGCGAGGGCGAGCCCGATTCTTCTTCCCCTTCCAGAAGGAAGGTGATCTTGCAGGGCAGCGCACCATGGACGGCCTTCCACGCGCGGCAGGCCTCGATGAAGGTCATCAGCTGCCCCTTGTCGTCCGACGCGCCGCGGCCCCGCATCACGCGGCCCTTGTCGGTGTCCTCGATCGCGGGGTCGAACGGGTCGCGGTGCCACAGTTCGAGCGGGTCGACGGGCTGCACGTCGTAGTGGCCGTAGAACAGAAGATGCGGTCCGGGGCCGTCGACGTGGCCCACCACCATCGGGTGACCCGCGGTGGGACGCACGGAGGCATCGGCGCCCAGGCTGCGCAGATCCTCTGCCATCCAGTCGGCGGCGCGGGCGACATCCTCTTTGTAGGCTGGATCGGTCGAGATCGACGGGATGCGCAACAGCGCCATCAACCGTTCGAGCGACGCGTCGATATCGGCGTCGATACGGGACAGGACGGGGTCGAGAGACATGGAAGCTCCTGAGGTTGGACAGGGTGGATTGGCCGCGACGGTACCACGGCGCGGGCGCGTGTCCAGCCGGGCGGGGTGCCCTGGTTTCCGATAGGCGACGCCGCGTTCCGGGGCGGAACGCATGCCGCAGGGTCGGCTTGACCTACATCAAGGCCGCGACAAACCGCCAGGCCGTAGGTTGTTGTCTGACAGGGGCGCGGCCTATATCCATTCTAAATCCAAAAGGGCCCGGTCGCGCGCGCCTTTCCCGGGGGGAGAGACGGCCGCAACGGAACAAAACGAAGGAGATGCCGGTGGACTACGCCCGTCAGCTCGATGCAGCGATTGATCGTCTTCACCAGGAGGGCCGGTATCGGACCTTCATCGACATCGAGCGCAAGAAAGGTCAGTTTCCCCACGCCACCTGGCGGCGCCCCGATGGTGCCGAGGTGCCGATCACCGTGTGGTGCGGAAACGACTACCTGGGCATGGGCCAGCACCCGGTTGTCCTCGAGGCGATGCACGAGGCCATCGACGCCACCGGCGCGGGCTCTGGCGGGACGCGCAACATCTCGGGCACCACGGTCTATCACAAGCGGCTCGAGGCCGAGCTGGCCGATCTCCATGGCAAGGAGGCGGCGCTTTTGTTCACCTCGGCCTACATCGCCAATGACGCGACGCTTTCGACGCTGCCCAAGCTCTTTCCCGGGCTGATCATCTATTCCGACGAATTGAACCATGCCTCGATGATCGAGGGCGTGCGCCGCAATGGCGGGGCCAAGCGCATCTTTCGCCACAACGACGTGGCGCATCTGCGCGAGCTTCTGGCCGCCGACGATCCCGCCGCGCCCAAGCTGATCGCGTTTGAATCGGTCTATTCGATGGATGGCGATTTCGGGCCGATCGAAGAAATTTGCGATCTGGCCGACGAATTCGGCGCGCTGACCTATATCGACGAGGTCCACGCCGTGGGCATGTACGGTCCCCGCGGGGGCGGCGTGGCCGAGCGTGACCGCCTGATGCACCGCATCGACATCATCAACGGGACGCTGGCCAAGGCCTATGGCGTGATGGGCGGCTATATCGCGGCCAGTCACAAGATGTGTGACGCCGTGCGCTCCTACGCGCCGGGCTTCATCTTCACCACGTCGCTGCCGCCCGCCGTGGCTGCGGCGGCTGCGGCGTCGGTCGCGCATCTGAAGACCGACACCGCCCTGCGCGAACGTCACCAGACCCAGGCCAGCATCCTCAAGACCCGGCTCAAGGGCATGGGTCTGCCGCTGATCGACCATGGCAGCCATATCGTGCCGGTGATCGTGGGCGATCCGGTGCATACCAAGCAGCTGAGCGACATGCTGCTCGACGGCTACGGGATCTACGTTCAGCCCATCAACTTCCCCACTGTCCCGCGCGGGACCGAGCGGCTGCGCTTCACCCCGTCGCCGGTCCACGGCCCGGACGAAATGGACAAGCTTGTCAGGGCAATGGACGAACTTTGGTCCCATTGTGCGCTGAATCGCGCCGAACTCGCCGGGTAAACCTACGAACGCTGCATCGCGGCTTGAACTGTGCTAACGTGCCGGTAACAAAAGCACATGCCGAATCGGGCGGGCCGTTTCGCGCGGCGCGTGTAGGGAACAGGCGGATATGGGGCATATTCGATGATCGGGCGGCTACCGTCACGACAGAACAAGACGGCATCGCCAGAGCCGAAGGGCTTTGACGATTTCGACCTGCGCCTGGGCGACATGATGCGCGGCGAGCGGGCGACGCTTGGAAAGTCGTTGCTGGATGTGCAGCGCGAGCTGAAGATCAAGGCCGCCTATATCGCCGCCATCGAAAACGCCGATCCCAGTGCCTTTGACACGCCGGGCTTCATCGCGGGTTACGTGCGCTCTTACGCGCGCTACCTCGACATGGACCCGGATTACGCGTTCGAGAAATTCTGCCAGGAAAGCGGCTTTGCCACCGCCCATGGCATGTCGGCCGAGGCGTCTTCGATCCGCAAGCCCGCGCGCGAGGAAAGCCGCGGGCAGCCGGCGGCGCCGCGCGATCCCTTTGCCCAGCCGGCCACGCCCTTTGCGCCGGGCCGCGAGTCGCTTTTCCACCGGGTCGAGCCCGGTGCGATCGGGTCGAGCCTGGTTCTGATCGCGCTGATCGGTGCCATCGGGTTCGGCGGCTGGACGGTTCTGAAAGAGGTGCAGCAGGTCAAGCTGGCGCCCGTGGACCAGACCCCGGTGGTCTTGTCGGATCTCGATCCCCTGTCCCCGGCGTTGCGCACCACCGCCGAAGGCGACGGGGCCGCGTCGGATGGCGGCCTGAACGCCGGGACGAGCGAGGCGCTGAACCGTCTTTACCGCCCGCAGGCGCTGGACGTGCCGGTTCTGGTCGCGCGCGACGCGCCGATCTCGACCCTCGACCCCACAACCGTCGGCAGCTTCACGCAACCGGGCGCCCCCGACACCGCGCCCCGTCGCGCCGAGGCGGCACCGGAGGGCGATACGCCCGTGCCCAGCGTGCCGCAGGTCGTCGAAACCGGACTGCCCAGCCTGGCCGTGATGGCCGTGCGCCCGGCCTGGGTGCGGGTGCGCGCGGCGGACGGCACCGTGATCTTCGAAGGGATCATGGACGCGGGCGACACCTACGATATTCCGGCCACCGAGGAACCGCCGACCCTGCGCGTGGGCGCGTCGGGCGCCGTCTATTTCTCGGTCAACGGCGAAACCTACGGCCCGGCGGGGCCGCGCGGGTCGGTGACATCAAACCTGCCGCTTTCGGCCGAACATCTGACCACCGAATATGCCCTGGCCGATCCGGCGAGCGATGCCGACCTGGAGCGTATGGTGGCACAGCTGACCAGCGATCCGGAAACCGCTTCGGTCCCCGAGGCCGAGTGATTACGCCCCATTGAACGCCGCGCGACGGCTGTTACCTTGGCGGTGACGTATTCAGCCAAAGGTCTGCCCCCATGTCGCTCAATCCCGTCCGCCCGTGGCGCAACATCTATCGCCGCAAGAGCCGCCAGATCATGGTGGGCAACGTGCCCGTGGGGGGCGATGCGCCGATCAGCGTGCAGACCATGACCAACACGGTCACCACCGACATTCCCGGCACCATCGCCCAGGTCCAGGCCGCGGCCGAGGCGGGCGCCGATATCGTCCGCATCTCGGTCCCCGACGAGGCCTCTTCGAAAGCGCTGAAAGAGATCGTGGCGGAAAGCCCGGTGCCCATCGTCGCGGACATCCATTTCCACTACAAACGCGGAATCGAAGCCGCCGAGGCGGGCGCCGCCTGCCTGCGGATCAACCCGGGCAATATCGGGGACGCGACCCGCGTCAAGGAAGTGATCAAGGCCGCGCGCGACCACAATTGCTCGATCCGGATCGGGGTGAATGCCGGGTCGCTTGAAAAGCACCTGCTTGAGAAATACGGCGAGCCGTGCCCCGAGGCGATGGTCGAATCCGGGCTCGAGCACATCAAGATCCTGGAAGACAACGACTTTCACGAGTTCAAGATCAGCGTGAAGGCCTCTGACGTGTTCCTGGCCGCCGCCGCCTACCAGGGCATCGCCGAGGCCACCGATGCGCCGATCCACCTGGGTATCACCGAGGCCGGCGGGCTGGTCAGCGGCACGATCAAATCGGCCATCGGTCTGGGCAACCTGCTGTGGATGGGGATCGGCGACACGATCCGCGTGAGCCTGTCGGCGGACCCCGTCGAAGAGGTGAAGGTTGGCTACGAGATCCTGAAATCGTTGGGCCTGCGGCACCGGGGCGTCAACATCATCTCGTGCCCGTCCTGCGCGCGGCAGGGTTTCGACGTGATCAAGACCGTCGAAGAGCTGGAAAAGCGGCTGGAGCACATCAAGACGCCCATGAGCCTGTCGATCATCGGTTGCGTGGTGAACGGCCCGGGCGAGGCGCTGATGACCGATGTGGGCTTCACCGGCGGCGGGGCCGGGTCGGGCATGGTCTACCTGGCGGGCAAGCAGAGCCACAAGATGTCGAACGACCGGATGATCGACCACATCGTCGAGGAGGTCGAGAAAAAGGCCGCCGAGATCGAAGCGCAGCGGGCCGCCGAGGCCGCCGAGGCGGCGGAGTAGGGCTAACGCGCCAGGTACCGCTCCAGCACAATCGGGGGCACGTCGCCGCGTACCATCATGTCGGGCAGCACATAGGACGGGAAAAGGTCGAGGCCCAGGGCCTCGGCCAGCCGCGCGGTGGCCGGGTCGGCCATGTCCTTGACGGCAATGCCAAGGCCCGGATGCGCGTCAGCCAGATCGGTCAGCATGTCGGGCGCGGGGCTGTCGACGAAGACGGCCATTCCGGCGGTGCCGTCCCCGGATCCGATGCGGGCGTCGTTCGGCTCTGCGAAGAGCGCGCGCGCATGCGCGGCGATGAGCGCCAAGTCGCTTGCCACCTCGTCCGCATAGGGGGCGGGCACCGGCGGGTTCAGCACCGGATCGGCCAGCAGCGCAGGCTCTTCGAGGAACAGCGCGCGCAACTCTGCGTGGAACGCCGCACGCTCGGTGTCGGTCAGGTCGGCCAGGTCCACCGCGCCTGCGGGGGAAGCTGCCACCGCAAGGCAGAGCGCCTTAATCGTCCCGCGCATCCGCGACCATGATCTCCATCTGCTCGAAGGGCACGTAGCCCCGCAGCATCTGGTCCTCGAGAACGAAGGTCGGCGTGCCGGTGATCTGCAACCGCTGGGCCAGCGCGCGGGTTTCCGCGATCGCTTCCGAGATGGCGTCGCTGTCCATCCCCGCCAGCACGGCGTCGGCATCGAGCCCAAGCCCTTCGGCCAGGCGGCGCAGGCTGGCCTGTCCGATGTTGCCCTGGAAGGTCATCAGCGCATCCAGCGTGTCGTGATAGGCTTCGTCCCCCGCGACCGCGCGGACCGAAAGGGCAAACCGCGAGGCCAGCACCGACTCCGGACCGAGGATCGGGAATTCCTTGACGATGTAGCGGATGTTGCCGTCTTCCTCGATCAGGCGGGTGACGTCCTCATGGGCGCGCTTGCAATACCCGCAGCGGTAATCGAGAAACTCGACCAGCGTGATGTCGCCCTCGGGATTGCCGCCGACCCAGGAAAAACCGTCGTCGAAGATGTCCGCCGCATTGACCTGCACGAGGTCGAGATCCTGCTGGACCTGGGCCTGGGCCTGGCGCTCTTCAAGCACCTGGACCGCTTCCATGATGATCTCGGGGTTCTCCATCAGATAGGCGCGGACCTCGGCGCGGAACGCCGCGCGCTCCGCGTCGGTCATCGCCTCGAGGTCGAGGGCCTGGGCCGGGGCGGCCAGGGTGGCTGCGGTCAGGACCGCGGCGATCAGGGGACGGGGCATGTCTCTCTCCGGTCTGTTACTTGGCCAGCTTGGCCGCTCTGAGCACGTCTTGTGCCCGTTTCCAAGGGCCCGAACCCTGCGGCAGAAGGTCCGCGGCCCGTTTCGCGTGCAGCCCGGCATCCTTGAGCCGGCCCTGCACCGCATAGCGTTCGGCGGTGACGAGCGATGCCATGGCATTCTGCCCGTTGCGCGCATAGGCCACGGACAGATCGCGCAGGATGCGCGCATCGCGGAAATCCCGTGCGCGGGCCTGTTCCAGCACCTTGAGCGCCGCGCCGTACTGTTCCGACGCCAGCAGCGCGCGGCCCTGGCCGCCCAGGATCAGCGGGTGCCCGGGGGCAAGCGACGCGGCCTTGCGGTAGGCCGCCACAGCCGCGCCCGCCTGGCGGCTTTCCAGCAGGATCTGGCCTTTCAGGTCATACAGGAACGGATCCTGTGGGCGTTGGGCGATGGCGCGGTCGATGGCGGCCAGCGCCCGGCGGCTGTCGGAGTTGCGGTGATGGGCCACGGCTTCGCGCATCAACGCGATGTCGGCGCTGGGGCTGCCATCTGCGCGGCGCAGCGTCCAGTTGGGTGCGCGGGTAAAGGCCGACAGCTTGCCCTGCGCGCGGGCGAACCAGTAGGTCGCGCTGGGGCTGTCGCCCTGCGGTCCGGGATTGGCATTCACGAAAGCCTCCATCGCCCGGGCGCGTTCACGCGACAGGGGATGGGTGCGCATATAAGGGTCCTGGCGGCCCACGTTCAGCGCTTCCTGTCCCTCGAAAAGGTCATGGACTTCGACCGCGCCACGGGGATCGACCCCCGCGCGCACCATGTAGCGCACGCTCGACTGGTCGGCCGAGGCCTCTTCGGCCCGGGTATGGCTGAGGAACAGGCGCATGGCCGAACTTTGCGCGCCCAGCGAAAGCCCCGCTGCCGCCCGTCCGGACCCGCCGGCGGCTGCAGCGGCGGCAAGGATCGCACCCAGCCCGGCGGCGGTGCGCGCGCTGCGCAGGTTGGCGCTGCGGCGGGCGAGGTGACCGTTTGCGATATGCGCCGCCTCGTGCGCGATCACCGCCTGCAGGGCCGCCGCGCGGTCGAGCTTCAGCAAAAGACCGGAATGGATGAAGATGTGGTCGCTGTCGGCGACGAAGGCGTTCAGCGTCCGGTCGTCGATCAACAGCACGCGGATGCGGTTCGGGTTCAGCCCCGCCGCCTGCAGGATCGGCGCGGCCAGCCGGTTGAGCGCGTATTCGATATCCGCGTCGCGCAGCAGGGTCGCTGCCACCGCCTGAACCGGCATGAGCACAGCAAGCGTGAAGATCAGGACGGCCGCGCGCAGCGGATGCATTGACGGGCTCCTACAATCCCGGTGAAAGGTGGGGTCAGCTTACGGAGGTCAGGATGCGAAGTTCAAGGCGTGGGGCGGTCGATGCCTTCATTGTGATGGACGTGATGGAGGCCGCGCGGCAGGCCGAGGACGCGGGGCGCCACATCATCCATATGGAAGTGGGCCAGCCAGGCACACCCGCGCCGGAGGGTGCGCGCGCGGCGCTGGCCAGCGCGCTCCAGACTGATCCGTTGGGCTATACCGTCGCGCTGGGACTGCCCGCGCTGCGTGCGCGCATCGCGCGGCTTTATGGCGACTGGTACGATGTAGACCTCGACCCTGCGCGCGTGGTTGTCACGCCGGGATCGTCTGGCGCGTTCATCCTGGCCTTCACCGCGCTTTTCGACGCGGGCGACCGGGTGGGGATCGGCGCGCCGGGCTATCCGTCCTATCGCCAGATCCTCAAGGCGCTGGACCTGGAGCCCGTGATCCTCGAGACCCGGGACGAAAACCGCCTGCAACCGGTGCCGGGCGACCTGGCGGGGCAGGATCTTGCCGGGCTCATGGTGGCCTCGCCAGCCAACCCCACGGGCACGATGCTGGGCCGCGATGCGCTGGGGGCCTTGATCGGCGCCTGCGCCGAGACCGGTACGGCCTTTATCAGCGACGAGATCTATCACGGCATCGAATACGAGGCGAAGGCGGTGAGCGCGCTCGAGATCACCAACGACGCCTATGTGATCAATTCCTTCTCCAAGTATTTCTCCATGACCGGCTGGCGCGTGGGCTGGATGGTCGTCCCGCCCGATCATGTCCGGCAGGTCGAGCGTCTTGCGCAAAATCTCTTTATCTGCCCGCCCCATGCCGCGCAGGTCGTGGCGCTGGCGGCGATGGACTGCACGGACGAATTGCAGGCCAACATGGCCGTCTACGCGAAGAACCGGCAGCTGATGCTGGACGGTTTGCCCAAGGCCGGGTTCGACCGGATCGCGCCGCCCGACGGGGCCTTTTACGTCTATGTCGATGTCAGTCACCTGACCGATGACAGCCGCGCCTTTGCGCGCTGCATCCTTGACGAGGCGGGCGTGGCCGTGACCCCGGGCCTTGATTTCGACGAAGCGCGGGGCGGGGGCACCTTGCGCTTTTCCTACGCGCGCAGCACCGCGGATATCGAGGAAGGTCTGGCGCGGCTCGCCCGTTTCATGGGCCGGGGCTAAGACGGGCATTCGCGGGGCGTTCTCAACCCGCGCGCAATCGTGTATCGTCGCGCCAAAAGATAAAGGCAGGCGATGATGAGCAGAGTTCTGACATGGGTGGCGGCCCTGTGGCTGTTGGCGTGGCCCGCAGCCGCGCAGGAGTTCAGCGGGCTGGCGCGGCCCGATCCAGGCGTCAGCATGGCCGAGGACAGCCGATGGGGCGGGGCGCAGCTGACGCTGGGGCTCAGCCAGGGCGTGCCGTGGCGAGCCTATACGCTGGATGATCCCGCGCGGCTGGTGCTCGATTTCCAGGAGGTCGATTGGCAGGGGCTTGACCCCGCCCAATTCGTGCAATCCGACATGATCACGGCGGTGCGCTTTGGCCCGGTGCGCCCGGGCTGGTCGCGGCTGGTGGCCGATCTGGCCGGACCGCTGGCCATCGACACCGCGGCGATGGAGGTCGCGCCCGAAACCGGCCGCGCGGTCCTGCGCGTCGCTCTGGGCGCCACAGACGCCGAGGATTTCGCCGCCCGCTCGGGCGCGCCGGGCGATCCGCGCTGGGCCCCGCCCGCCGCCGATCCGCCGCAGGCGCGCAGCCGGGACCGTGACGGGCGTTTTCTGATCGTGCTCGACCCGGGCCACGGCGGCATCGACCCCGGTGCCCATCGCGACGGGGTGACCGAAAAGGACCTGATGCTGACCTTCGCGCGCGAGTTGAAAGAGACGCTGTTGCGCGCGGGCGGGGTCGATGTGGTGCTGACCCGCGACGATGACCGGTTTGTCTCGCTCGAACGGCGGGTGGCCATCGCGCAGGAGCTGGAGGCCGATCTGTTCCTGTCGCTCCATGCCGATGCGCTGGCCCAGGGCACGGCCCATGGCACCGCGGCCTATACCCTGTCTGACACGGCCAGCGACGAGGCCTCGGCCGCGCTGGCCGCCCGGCACAACCGCGCCGATCTTCTGGCCGGGGTGGACCTGTCGGGCGAGGATGACGTGGTGGCCAATGTGCTGCTGGATCTGGCGCGGCTCGACAACGGTCCGCGCTCGCAGGCGGTGGCGCGGGGCATCATGCTGGGCATCCGCGACGCGGTGGGCCACATCCACAAGGACCCGCTGCGGCAGGCGGGCTTTTCGGTCCTGAAATCGGCCGATATCCCGTCGGTTCTGCTTGAGGTCGGGTTTCTGTCCAGCCCCAAGGACCTGGAACGCCTGGTCGATCCCGCGTGGCGTCAGGCCATGGCCGAGGGCATCCGCGACGGCATCCAGGCCTGGCGGCTGACGGACGAGGCGGCGGCGGGGCTGCGGTTGCGCTGAGGGCGGGATCTGGCGCGGCGTTTGTGCGCTACATGGGTAGAAAACGCAATAATCCCGCGTAAAGACCCGGAATGGCGCGCAAGAACGCGTCCACCGCGCATGGGCCGACGGCTATGGTGCGGGGCAAATCTGTGCCGCAACACCACCAGGGAGCCCCCCCATGTATGTCTATCAATCCATCGCCCAATCCCTTGCCGATCATGGTCAGGACACGATGTTCGGCCTCATGGGCGACGCCAACCTGTTCATGGTCGACCATTTCGTGCGCGCGGGCGGCGGCACCTTCGTGCCCGTGGCCTACGAGGGCAGCGCGGTCCTGATGGCGCTGTCCTATGGCCGTGTCGCGGGCAAGGTGGGCATCGCCACGGTGACCCACGGCCCGGCGCTGACCAATTGCGTCACTGCCCTGACAGAAGGCGCGCGGGGCCATGTGCCCATGGTGCTGCTGGCCGGCGACACCGCGGTGTCGAACCCCCACAACCTGCAGAACATCGACCAGCGCGAGACGGTCAAGGTCACCGGCGCGGGGTTCGAGCAGATGCGGTCGCCCGAAACGGCCTCTTACGACGTGGCCCACGCGATCTACCGCGCCTGGGTCGAAAAGCGTCCCATCGTGCTGAACATGCCCGTGGATTTCATGTGGCAGGAGGTCGAGCATCAGGCCCATGTCTTTCCTGGCTTCACCGCGGCGGCCTATGTGCCCGAGGGCGACGACCTGGACGAGGCCATCGGCATGATCGCCAGCGCCAAGCGGCCCATCATCCTGGCCGGGATCGGGGCCAAGGACGCGGTCGACCAGATCAAGGCGCTGGCCGACCGGCTCGAGGCGCCGCTGGCCACCACGCTCAAGGCCAAGGGGATGTTCAACGACCATCCCTACAATATCGACATCTTCGGCACGCTCTCGACGCCCGCCGCCTATGACGCCATCGCCAAGGCCGACTGCGTCGTGGCCTTCGGTACCTCGCTGCATCACTTCACCACCGACAAGGGTGCGCTGATGAAGGGCAAGCGCGTCATTCAGATCAACAATACCGTGACCGAGGTGGCCAAGAACTATCACCCCGATGCGGCACTTGTGGCCGATGCGGGGCTGACCGCCGACAACCTCGTCTGGTGGCTGAACGAGGCCGAGGTGCCCGGCAGCGGGTTCACCGCCGAGCTGGACATGGCGGCGCTGACGGCCCATCCCAAGGGTGACCCGGACAAGGCCAAGCCCGGCTTCGTCAATTTCGAATACGCGCTGGACCGTTTGGAAGAGGTGCTGCCCAAGGACCGGTTCCTGACCACCGATGGCGGGCGCTTCATGACCGAGGTCTGGTGCCGCCTGTCCTGTCCGAACGCAGAAAGCTTTATCGCGACGACCAATTTCGGCTCCATCGGGCTGGGGCTGCAGGTGGCGATCGGCGCGGGGTTCGCCGTGCCCGAGCGGCCCGTCGTGCTGTTCACCGGCGATGGCGGCTTCATGATGGGCGGCATCAACGAGTTCAACACCGCCGTGCGGATGAACCAGGACCTGATCGTGATCGTCGCCAACGATTCTGCTTACGGGGCCGAGCATATCCAGTTCCTGGACCGCAAGATGGACCCGGACCTGTCGATGTTCGACTGGCCGTCCTTCGCCCAGGTGGGCCGTGCCCTGGGCGGGGAGGGGGTGCTGGTGGAGTCGGTCGACGACCTCGAGGCTGCCGTCACCGCCATCGAGACCCGGGACAAGCCGCTTCTGATCGAATTG
>PR_CR_10_Liq_1_inCRDRAFT_1001198_pt1 | contig 15014 bp, 13 predicted proteins | sample PRCRCaboRojoPR_3_FD_10241 | JGI IMG/M metagenome (IMG submission 10241)
CCGCGGCATCGGCGGCCGCGGCAGCCTCTTCCCGCGCCTTGGCAAGCGCCGCATCGCGGGTGGCGAGCTGCTGCTCCAGCTCCGCCGTCTGCGCCTCGAGGGCCTCGATGCGGGTCTGGGCTGCCTCCAGCTCGCCTGTGCGGGCCTCGGCCGCGCCGTCGTCGGCGGCGCCGGCCGCCACCCTGGCCTGTGCCTCTTCGCGCTCCTGCACCGCCGCTTCCAGCTCCGCCTTCAGCTCGGCGACCACGGCCTGACTCGCGGCGAGCTCCTCCTGCCACTCGGTGGGCTCGCCGGCCACCTTGTTGGCGGCGTCGTCGGCGCGCGCGGCGAGGACCTCGCGCTCCCGGGTCAAGGCCACGAGCTTGTCCTGAAGGTCGAGAATGGCGGCCTCCTCCTTGTCCACCAGGGTCTGCAGGCGCTCCTGGCGTGCGGCGCCGCGCTCCAGCTTGTCGCGCAGGGCCGCTTCCAGCTGGTTCGCGCTGTTCAGCTCGTAATTGAGGCCGGCGATGGTCTCGTTGTCCGCGGCGAGCTTGGCGTTCAGCTCGTGGTTCTCTTCGGTGATCTCCACCAGCCGCTCGTTGAGCGCCGTCACCGAGGCCTTGTTCTGCGCGAGCTCCTGCTCCATGGAGGCACGCTCCTCGCTTGCGGTGGCCAGCGCCGCTTCCATGTCCGCCGCCGCTTGCCGCGCTGCGGCGAGGTCGCTCTCGAGCCGGCTCACCCGCTGGGTGTGCTCGTGCTGCATGGCCTCGACGGCGGCGGAGTGCTCGGACTTCAGGCCCTGGACGGCGTCTGCGTGCTGGGATTGTAGGGACGACAAGGCGTCGGCATGGCTCGCCTCCAGTGCCTCGGAGGCGGCCTTGTGCTCCTTGCGCAGTGCCGCGATCCGCTGCTCGGCGCTCGCGGTGGCCTCGGCCCGCTCGGCGAGCTCGCTGTCCACCGACGCGAGACGCCCACGGGCATCGGCGAGGGCGGCCTCGGCGCGCCCGAGCTTGGCCTGCACCAGGCCGGTGTGATGGTCGTAGATCAGATAGACGCCGATGAGGCAGGCCAACAAGAGCCAGAAGAGGATTTTCCAGAGGTTCGGATCTTGGTCGGTGTGCGTGGACATCTACTCTCTCCGGCGGTGATCTGGTGCTGTTGTTCTGCGGCGATGGCCGTGGATCGGCATTGCCTGTGCAAGGCGAGGAGACCCGGTACTCGGACCGGCGGCAGGCGCTGTCGGTGCAGACGTGCCGCGACCTCGCTCAGCGGGTCTCCGGCTCAGTCCACGGGCGCCCTCTTTGGGGTATGCAGCCGGCTGGGTGATGACAGCGCGCTGACCGTCAGCGCGGGTCCAACCCGTCTCGGCTGCGGATTATGCCGCGGCAACGCGGGCCGAGACAGGCGCGACTCCGCGCATATTGCGCGGTATCAGTCGGCCTGTGCGGCATCGTCACCGGCGCCTTGGCTGCGCCGGTGGGCAGGCACAAAAAAGGGGCCCTGCGGCCCCTTGCACGTCGGTGCTGCGCTGGGCGGGCGGGCCTTATTCCGTTGACCGGCGCCCGCTCGGCATCAGGCGAAGATGTCGTGCACGATGTTGTCGTACCAGCTGTAGGCGTACTCCACCTCGCGGGCGAGGGCGAAGTCCGGTGCGTCCGACGGCGTGAGGCCGCCTGCGCCTTCGACACCGGCGATGGTGGTGCCGTCCTCGCTCAACCGGTACACGGCAGCGACGGAAATGCCGTAATCCTTGCCGATGATGCTGTAGCAGGTGTTGACGTAGGAGGGCACGCCGGGCTCCTCGCCGTTCAGCAGGGCCACCACGGCGGCGGCGGCCACCTTGCCCTGGCTGTTGGCGGAATAGCCGGACTTGGGCATGGCTGTGGCGATGGCGGCGTCGCCGATGACGTGGATGCCCGCATGCTGGGTGGACTCGAAGGTCTTCATGTCCACCGGGCACCAGCCGCTGTCGTCCGCCAGACCAGCGTCCAGCGCGATCTGCCCTGCCGCCTGCGGCGGGATCACGTTGACCACTGCGGCCTTGTACTCGTCGAAGTTGGTGTAGACGGTCATGGTCTCCGGGTCCACCCGGTTGACGCCGGCGTCCGGCCCGGGCTGCCATTCGATCATGCTGTTGTCGGTGCCGAAGCCGTACAGGCGCTCCCAGCCCTGGGTGAACAGGCCCTGCTTGGAGAACTTCTGCTTGCTGTCGAGGATCATGACCTTCGACTTTGGCTTGGCCTCCTTCAGGTACAGCGCGATCTGGCTCGCGCGCTCGTAGGGTCCGGGCGGGCAGCGGAAGGGGTTCTGCGGCGCGGCGATGATCACCAGGCCGCCGTCGTCCATGGCCTCCAGCTGGCTGCGCAGGAGCTTGGTCTGCTCGCCGGCCTTCCAGGCGTGCGGCATCTTCTGCGCCGCGTCCTTGCTGTAGCCCTCGATCTTGTCGTAGAGGATGGAGATGCCCGGGGAGACGATGCAGCGGTCGTACGGAAACTCACCGGAGGCGGTCTTGACGACCTTGGCCTCGGGATCGATGGCGGTGGCGGCCTCGTGGACGACCTTGATGCCGCGGGCCTTGAGGCCGTCGTAACCGTGCTTGATGTCATCCAGCTGGCGGACGCCGCTGATGACCTCGTTGCTCATGTAGCAGGTGTAGTAGTCCTTGTTCGGCTCGATGATGGTGACGTCGATGCTGTCGTCCGCCATCTTGATGTACTTGGCCGCGGTGGCTCCACCGGTGCCGCCGCCGACCACCACGACCTTCTTGCCCTGGCCCAGGGCAATGGTCGGCGCGCCGAGGGCGCCCACCGCCGCGACGGCGCCGGTGGCTTTGACGAAATCACGTCTGTTCATGCTCATGTGGCTGGTCCTCCTGCTCGCTTATTCGTCGTCGTCATCGTCGCCGGCGCCGAAGCTCTCGAAGTCCGTGTACGCGGCGTAGAAGGCGTAGAGGGCGGCGAGACTCTCTTCGCCCTCCGCTTCCAGCATGCGCTCCAGCTTACGGCCCATCTTCTTCGGCAGGATGCGCCGGTCTTCGCGGAAGTCGCTCATGGCGTACTCGACGTAGGGCGTCCACTGACCGGCGAGGATGTAGTAATCCTCTTCATCCGGCACCGGCTTGCCGCCCTCGATGTGGCACCTTTCGCAATACTTGTCATGCAGCTCGGCACCCTTGTCCACCAGGGCTTGGTCGAACTCCTGCTCCGCCGGCTGGAACTGCTGGCTGTGCAGGTACTCGCCCATCAGCTCGTACTCTTCTTCGGTGTAGCCGCGGGCGATGCGGCCCATGATGGTGGAGTAGGTGTCCTCCTCGGCGAAGGCGACCATCATGTCCACGAAAACGTAGGGGTCCATGGCGGCGATGGTGGGCGAGGCCGGGCCGACACTGTTGCCGTTGGTGCCGTGGCAGCCGGCGCAGGTGTCCACCAGCATCTTGCCCGTGGGCATGTCGTCGTCGGCCATGGCGCCGGCGGACAGGCCCAGGGCCAGTGCGCCGCTCACAAGGGCCGTTATCATCGTTGCTTTGGCCATACTTCCTCCTTCACGGAATGATCAGGCTTTGCGGATCGGGCGGAGGTGCGACGCTCCGCCATGCCGGACTGCGGAACCGCTCGCGGTCGCATGATCCGTGCATCTGGGCACCGGTGCAGCCCCGGCTGGGGCTGAGCCACTGGTGCTGCACCATTTGGGCTGAGCCATTGGTGGGCTGAGCCATTGGTGGGCTGAGCCATTGGGGCTGAGCCATTGGGGCTGAGCCATTGGGGCTGAGCTTAGGGTTGAGCCTAGGGTTGAATCAGGGCGGTTACGGCCTCGTCGTTACCGCTCACCCGTGCCAGGTCCGCGGCGGTCCTGCCCTCGGCGTCGGTGAGCTCGGGGTCGGCGCGGTGCTCCAGCAGTGGGGCGATGAGGTCGTTGTGTCGGGTGGCGACGGCTTCGCGCAGCGCGAAGTTGCCGTCGTGATCTTTGATGTTCGGGTCGGCGCCGTGGGCAAGCAGGGTCCTTGCCACAGCCGCATCACCGCGGTTGGCGGCCCAGATGAGCGCCGTGGCGCCGAGGGCGTCGCGGGCGTTCACGTCGGCGCCGTAGGCGAGCAGCGTCTCCACCGTGTCCACGTGGCCGGCGTCGGCGGCGATGATAAGCGCGGTGGCCGCCTCGTTGTCGCGGGCGTCCACGTCGGCGCCGGCGTTGAGCAGCAGCTGCACCACGTCCGTGTGGCCCCGGACGGCGGCCTGCATCAGCGCTGTGCGGCCATCCTTGTCGGCGGCCTTGGGGTCTGCGCCCCGGAAGAGGAGCTGCTGCACCATCTGCGCGATGCCGTAACGCGCGGCGATCATCAGCGAGTCCCAGCCGGCGCGGGTACGGTCGTGCACGTTGGCGCCGCGCTCGATGAGCAGCGCCGTCAGGCCGATGTGGCCGTTCTCGGCGGCGAAGGTGAGTGCCGTGCAGCCGGCGGCGGTGCGCGCGTTGACGTCGGCGCCGTGATTGAGCAGCTGCGCGGTGGTGTTCAGGTTGCCGCCCTCCACGGCGAACATCAGCGCCGTCTTGCCGAAGCGGCTCGCGGCATTCACGTCGGCGCCGGTGGCGAGCAGCGTTTCCACCTGGTGCGCGTCGTCGATCATTGCGGCGATGCGCAGGTCCTTGCCGAGGTCGCCGTCGTGATCCCCAGCGATATCGCTCCGTGCCGCCTCCGGTGAACGGACCCGGCTCCCGGCCTGCACACCGTCGTCAGCGCTCGTCGCCGGTGCCTCGGCGAGCGCGGGGCCGGTGCCGAGGGCAAGGGTCAGTGCCAGTCCCGGGGCCAGCTTGCTCAGGCCGTGACGCAGGCCGTGGCGAGCACGTCGCGTGATCGACGCGCGGGGGCCGGTGGCGGCATCGGTGGCGGCGCTCATGCGTCGTCGTCCGGCTCAAAGGGCTCCAGGTGCACGACACCGGTGTGGCAGTCGATGCAGGTCTGTCCCTTCTCCTCCGCCCGGGAATGGCGGCTGCGGGCGGAGCGCCCCTGCTCGGAGAGGTCCATGTTGCCGAACTCGTGACAGGAGCGACACTCGCGGGAGTCGGACCGGCGCATCTTGTCCCAGACCCGCGTGGCCATGTCCCAGCGGTGGGCTTCGAACTTCTCCGGCGTGTCGATGGTGCCGATGATCTCGTGGTAGACGTCCTTCGCCGCGATGACCTTGGTGATCATCTTCGGCACGAAGGGCTTCGGCACATGGCAATCGGCGCAGGTGGCCTGAACGCCGGACTGGTTCTTGTAGTGAAGACTTTCCTTATATTCGTTGTAATTGATTTCCATGGTGTGGCACGAGACGCAGAATTCCATCTCGTTGGTGTAGGCCATACCGGCGTTGAAGGCGCCGGCAAAGGCCACGCCGAAGACGAACAACAGGACAACTGCAATGAGCTTGCCTAGGCGACCCCGGGTGCTGCTGCGGCCGCGCCGGCCTTCTTGCGCAGACATGCGAATCCTCACTTTGGCGGTGGTGACCTCGGCGATGCTGCCGTGGTGGTGTAATGCCGGGCTCGATGGGGCGGGGAGCTGCGGCTGACCCGTGATACCTTGTCGTCGGGTTCTTTGTTGTCAGTCGCCGTGGATACTATGACATCCTGCGGCCGTTGCCAACCTGGCTTGTGGTGGCCCTTCAGGCCGCCCCGGGCTTTTGCTCAAGACCCCAGAGCCCCTCCCGGGAGCCGTCCACAGGCACCATTTCAGGCGCCGCAAGCGTGAGGTCGGCGGCGCCGCGCCGGCTCCGGAGCCGCCTGCGGATTCGGCCCATGACCGGCCGGGCCCCCGGGGGCAGGGAACCCCTGCGGTCCCGGACCCAGGGCCTGACCTGAGTGGCCGCGGCGCCGGCCCGGAGCACCCGTCCCCATCCTGCCGACTTGTACCGACCCGCCGTTCCGAGAGGCCCAGATGTCGTCCCTCGAAGCCCTCCAGCGCCGCTTTGCCGCGCTTAAAGACAACAAGCTCTTCGAAACCTTCGTCGTCGTCGTGATCGTCGTCTCGGCGCTGGTCATCGGCGCCAGCACCTATGACGTAAAGCCCCGCGTGCTCGCGGTGTTCAACGTCCTCGACGTGGCGGTGACGCTGTTCTTCCTCGCGGAGATCACGGTGCGGATGCTCGCCGAGGGCAATCTGCGCCGGTTCTTCTCGCAGGGCTGGAACGTCTTCGATTTCATCATCGTGGTGGCCAGCCTGATCCCGGTGGAAGAGAGCCAGATGGCGCTGCTCGGCCGGCTGCTGCGTATTTTCCGGGTATTGCGCTTGGTTTCCATCATCCCGGAGCTGCGCGTGCTGCTGAACGCCTTCGTCAGCGCCGTGCCGCGCATGGGCTATGTGTCGTTGCTCATGTTCATCATCTTCTACATCTATGCGGCGGTGGGCAGCATCCTGTTTCACGGCATCAATGAAACGCTCTGGGGCAACATCTCCATTGCCATGCTGACGCTCTTTCGCGTGGCCACCTTCGAGGACTGGACCGATGTCATGTACGAGACCATGGCGGTCTACCCGCTGAGCTGGGCCTACTACCTGAGCTTCATCTTCGTCATCGCCTTCATCTTCCTGAACATGATGATCGGTATCGTGCTGGAGACACTTCAGAAGGAGCACGAGCGCATGGACCGGCTCAACGGCACGGGCGAGGCGGGGGAGGTGCACTGGATCCGCGAGCACACGGAGGCCATGGAGGGGCGGCTCGCGCGCATCGAGCAGCTGCTGCGCGCACAGCAGCGCGGTGGGGACGGAGCGGCGACGACGCGCGGGAGCTCGGATGCCGAGCCCGGCTGACCCGGCCTCAGTCGGCCCAGAGCTGCAGGGCGTTGCGCAGGCCGAGCCGGTCGAAGGCCGCCCGCCCGACGCCGGCGGCGCGGGCCTGCGTCAGCATGCGGTCGATCTGCGCCTCGGCGCGCAGCCAGTCGGCCTCGGCGCCCCCGGGGGCGAAGCGGCGCCGCTCGGCGAGGTAGTACGCGGCGACGGCGATCATCTCGGCGCGCTCGGCGGGTGTGGGGTCGAGGGGCGGTGCGCCATTGTCGGCGCGTGCGGCTGGGTGCTGGCCCATGGAACATCGGGTCGGCAGTTCGGATAGACAGGCGCGATTATGCCAGCGCCGGCGTCCTCGGTTTCCCTGTCATCAGCGCCGGCATCCCCCGGGCGCGGTGCGCGCGCAGATGAAGACCCTGCGCCTGCGCGGTAAGATGCGCGGCTGCGCGGCCCGGCGCGCCGATCCCGACCGCCCGGTACCGCCGCCCAGGCCGGCGGCGCCGCAGTATCCGCATCCTGCCCCGAGGGTCCGATTGCATGACTGAACCGACGTCGTCCATTGCGGAGCGCCTCAAGCCCGTGCGCGCGAGGGTCAAGATCTGGCTCGGCATCGCCTGGCACTGGCTCGGCGTTGCCGCGCGCAAGACCTGGATCGTGCTGAAGCGCCTGCCCATCGCCGCCTACAGCTTCGCGCGGGCGCTGGCGGATGCGCAGTACGCGCGCCTGCTGACGGATCTCTACGTGGACGGCGCCAGCTCCCTGCCCGGCCCCCTGCCCGGCCGCGGTGCGGGCGCGCGGCCGCCGCCGCTGCCGCAGCCCGCGGCCAAGCTTCAGGAGGCCCCGCCGGACTCGGCGCTGGTGCTGCTGGGGCTGCTGCAGAAGGAGGGCCGCTTCGTGGATTTCCTGCAGGAAGAAATCACCCACTATTCGGACCAGGAGATCGGCACCGCCGCCCGGGTGGTGCACGATGGCTGCCACAAGGTGTTGAAGGACTATCTCAGCATCGCCCCGGTGCGCACCGAGGCCGAGGGCAGCCAGGTGACGCTGGAGCGCGGCTTCGACCCGTCCGCCGTGCGCCCCATCGGCAATGTCGTGGGTGAGCCCCCCTTCACCGGTGCGCTCATGCACCGCGGCTGGCGCGCCACCGAGGTGCGGCTGCCCAAGGTGACGGGCAGCCGTGACGTGCGCATCCTGGCACCCGCGGAGGTGGAGCTGTGAGCAGTCGCTTCGCCATCGGTATCGACCTCGGCACCACCCATTCGGCGCTGTCCTTCGTCGAGATCGCCAAGTGCGAGGGCGAGGAGGTGGAGCAGCAGCTGATGCCCATCCCGCAGCTGGTGGACCCGGGCTCGGTGGAGGAGCGGCCCATGCTGCCGTCCTTCCTCTACCTGCCGCACCCGGAGGAGTTCCGGCCCGGCGACCTCGGCCTGCCCTGGCCGGCACCGGCGGAGCAGGTCATCGGCGAGCTCGCGCGCAAGCAGGGCTCGAGCACGCCCATCCGGCTGGTCTCCAGCGCCAAGAGCTGGCTGTGTCATCCGGACGTGGACCGCAAGGCGCCCATCCTGCCGCCGGAGGTGCCGGAGGAGATCCCGCAGGTGTCGCCGCTGGAGGCGAGCGTCGCTTTTCTCACTCACCTGCGGGAGTCCTGGAACGGCCTGCACGGCTTCGACCCACTGGGTGAGCAGGAGGTGACGGTGACGGTGCCGGCCTCCTTCGACCCCGCCGCGCGGGAGCTCACCGCCGAGGCCGCCCGCGCCATCGGCATCGAGCACCTGGTGCTCCTGGAGGAGCCGCAGGCGGCCCTGTACAGCTGGGTCAACGACAGCCGGGGCCGCTGGCGGCACGACGTCAAGGTGGGCGACATCATCCTGGTGGTGGATGTCGGCGGCGGCACCAGCGACTTCTCCCTCATTGCCGTCACCGAGCAGGACGGCACCCTGGAGCTGACCCGCGTCGCCGTCGGCGAGCACATCCTGCTCGGCGGCGACAACATGGACCTGACGCTGGCGCACCTGGTGAAGCAGAAGCTCAAGGCCCAGGGTGTGGAGCTGGACCGTTGGCAGCTCCAGGCCCTGACCCACGGCTGCCGCCAGGCCAAGGAGATGCTGCTCGCGGACGACAGTCTGGAGGCCGTGCCGGTGGTGGTGCCGAGCCGCGGCGCCAAGCTCATCGGCGGCAGCATCCGCACCGAGCTCACCCGGGCCGAGGTGGCCGCCGTGCTCATCGACGGCTTCTTCCCGGAGGTCGCCGTCACCGAGCATCCGACCCAGCGTGCCCGCGGCGCGCTCACCAAGGTCGGGCTGCCCTTCGCCCAGGACCCGGCCGTGACCCGCCATCTGGCGGCCTTCCTGTCCAGGCAGGCGGGCGCCACGGAGGACCTGGAGGGCTTCGTCGAGCACGCGCACTGGGCCACCTTCCTGCACCCCACCGCCATCCTCTTCAACGGCGGCGTGTTCAACGCCGGCGTGCTGCGCGAGCGGGTGCTGGACGTCATCAACAACTGGCTCGCCGCCGAGGACGCCCCGCCCGCACGGCTGCTGGAGGCGCGGGACCTGGACCTCGCCGTGGCCCGCGGCGCCGCCTTCTATGCCTATGTGCGCAAGCACGGCGGCGTACGTATCCGCGGCGGCACGTCGCACTCCTACTACGTCGGTGTCGAGCGCAGCATGCCCGCCATCCCCGGCATGGAGCCGGAGCTCCAGGCGCTCTGCGTCGTGCCCTTCGGGCTGGAGGAGGGCTCCGAGCCCGTCTCCGCGCCCCAGGAATTCGGGCTGGTGGTGGGCGAGCCGGTGCGCTTTCGCTTCTTCGGCTCCAGCGTGCGCCGCGAGGACCAGGTGGGCGACCTCCTGGAGGAATGGCCCGAGGACGAGCTGGAAGAGCTGGAAGAGATCCAGACCAACCTGCCGGCGGAGGGCCGCAAGCGCGGCGAGGTGGTACCGGTGCGCCTGCGGGCCTCCGTCAGCGAGGTCGGCACCCTGGAGCTCACCGCCCTCCCGCTGGTGGGGGACGAGGGGCCCTGGCAGGTGGCCTTCAATACCCGCGGCCAGTCGGGGGAGTAGGGCAGTGCGCTGTTGGCGGGCGGCGGGTCTGCCGGCGCGCCAACCTCTTGTCGGCGCCGGGCGCGGCCCTGCATTGGCGGGCTTCCCATGACCATCCTCGTCGTCGGCGGCACCGGGGCCACCGGGCGCCTGCTGCTTGCCGAGCTGCTGTCCCGTGGCGAGCGCGTCCGGGCCATCGTCCGCTCGGCGGACGCGCTGCCCGACGGACTCCGCCGCCATACGGGCCTGGAACTGGCGGTGGCGAGCCTGTTGGACCTCTCGGACGCGGCACTCGCCGAGCGGGTGGCGGGCTGCCGGGCGGTCGCCTCCTGTCTCGGCCACCGGATGACCTTGCGCGGCGTCTTCGGGCCACCGCGCCGGCTGGTGACCGACGCGGTCCGGCGCCTCTGTCGGGCCATCGAGGCCGGCGACCCGTCTGTGCCGGTGCGCTTCGTGCTCATGTCCTCCGCCGGTGTCGCCCACCGCGATCTCGACGAGCCCCGCGGCGCCCGCGAGCGCCTCGTCCTCGCGCTGCTGCGGGCGCTGGTACCGCCCCATGCCGACAATGAGCAGGCGGCGGAGCGCCTGCGCACCGACATCGGCCCACAGCATCCCCGCATCGAGTGGGTCGCGCTGCGTCCGGACAGTCTCGTCGATCGGGACGCCGTCAGCCCCTACGACCTCCACCCCGCGCCGACCCGCAGCCCGTTGTTCGACGCCGGCGCCACGTCCCGCATCAACGTCGCCCATTGCATGGCCGCGCTGATCACCGACGATGCCTTGTGGGCCACCTGGCGGGGACGGATGCCGGTGCTCTACAACCGCGATGCGGCAGCCGTCCCTGGAACAGGTTGAGCCTGCCTGCGCTGAAGCAACTCAGGCCCGGGTTCCGCGCCCGCCTGTCGTGCGATGTCCCGAGAATTGGCTATGGTTGTTCAGGCGTCTGCAACCACTGCCCCGGAGCCCCCTGCCATGTACAGCTCGATTCGCCGCTACCAGCTCGTCAAAGGGCATCCGGACCTCCTGCGCGAGAAAGCGGATGCTGTTCTCATGCCCAAGCTCAGTGCCCTTGACGGCTTCGTCAGCTATCAGGTCATCGTCACCGGTCTCGGCGGCGACGGTCTGCCGGGCGTCGTCACCGTGAGCGTGTTCGAGGATGAAGCTCAGGCCAAGGCCTCCAGCCGGCTCGCCGCCGACTGGGCACGGGAGATGAGCGGGGTGTTTGCGCTTCAGAAGCTCGGCGAGGAGTCCGGCCGGATCATCAGCCGCACCGGTCCGAACTAGCGACCTGGGCCGCAGAGACGCTTTGTAGGCTGGGTAGAGCGCAGCGAAACCCATTCGGGGTGTTGGAGCGACCGCAGTCGGCTCCGACGCGGGGGCGTCGGAGCCGAATGTGGGGATTGGTCGGTCCGCCGGCGCCCTCAGAAGGCCGCGCCGGGGCTCGCTCCATCGCGGCAGGCGCTCTGAATGGCGCCGGCGGCGCTCACCCCCGCAGCACAGTCGGCGGACGGCGGCAGCGCCAAGGGCACGCCGATGAGCGTCAGCGCCAGCCCGCCGCCGAGGTAGGCAAAGCCGAGGGCCAGGGCGTTCAGCGCTCGCCGGCGTTCCTCCGCATCGGGCGCACTCGCCTCTGGGCCGCGGAAGAGGCCACCGCGGGCGATGAGGTGCAGCAGGCCGCGGCGCGATGCCCTGAGGCGCATGGCGCCGAAGAGCATCAGGCCAAGGCCGCCGAACATGAGGATCTTGCCAAGTGTCTCCATGGGCCAAGCCGCGGTCGCTCAGAGTGCTGCCGGGATATTGTGTCGCCGGCGCCGGATGCTGTCTATTCGGGCTCAAGCCGCCGGCCGGCGCTTGCGTGCCGAGAGAAGCCGGCGGGCAACGCGCTCGGCGCACCGGCGGCGGCTGAGGCGGGTGGTGCGGTCGCGGGCGCGAAAGTCGGGCGCGCCGACGGCATCGTTCAGCAGGCCGAAGTGGTTGACGCCGTCGAGCCATTCGATCTCGGTGGCGAAGGCCTGTGCGAGCCGGCTCAGGGCCGCGCTGTCGATGACGCCGTCTTCGGTGCCTGCCAGCAGGCGCACGCGCTGGCGGCGGCGGTTGGGCGGCTGCCAGGGCTCGCGCAGGGTGGAGGCGCCGAGCAGGGCGATCTCCAGCGACCGGCCGTGCGTCGGCGCGTCGAAGCCCGCGGCGAGCGCCCAGCCGCCCAGGCTGTAGCCGAGGATGCGGATCGGTGGGACCTTCGCGCCGCCGCGGCTGCGCGGCGGTGGCGGCAGGCTGTTCCGGGCGAGACCCCGCGCCGGCAGCCGGCCGCTTCGCAGGCGCCGGACGGTGCGCATGGGCTTGCCCAGCTCGGCGGCGTCGCCGGCGAAGAGCCTGGGCCAGTGGTAGTCCAGCGTCAGCACCGCGGCGCCGGCGGCGGTGAGGGCGGCCAGCAGCTGCGGATAGTCGCCAGGGCGGGTGAGGGCGCCGGGGCTGAAAATGATCCAGGGCGGCGCGCGCCTCGGGGTGTGCAGTGCCGCCCCAGGCGCGCTGTCCGCACCGGCCGTGCGTGGGCTCCGCAGCGCGCGGTGACTGATCAGCATACGCCCCAGGCCGGGCAGGCGCAGGCGCCGGTGGCGGACCATGCCGCGGCCCGGTGCCGGGTTGGGGCGTCCGAATCTGCCGGTCATGGCGCGGGGCGCGGCTGGGCTGGGTGGGGCGACATCGGGTGAATATAGACCGCTCGGGAATAGACTGCTCGGGGCTGTACCAGCGCTTGGCCTTGACCAAGAGGCGACATCCTTCGAGGTTGCCGGCGGCGCAGACCAGGGGGCGGAAGGCGCCCGCCGTCGATGCTGTCGTTGGGTAAGCACGGCGACACGGGATCGCGTTAGTATCTGCGCCCGAGATGACCATCCGGAGAAGCCCGATGCAGTCCGCCCGACAGACGGCCTAATGCGCGGACGCCCGACGCGCTCGGTGCCAAAGCGCGCTGGGTGGGCTTGCCACCCATGACTCGCTCATGTAAGCGGCTGATTGCCAGGCTTGGCTGCAGGCGTGGCTGGCCGTTACCCGATGGACCGAAACACTCGGCGTGGTCCGGCCGCGGACACGGCTGCCTGCGCCACCGCGCCGGGGGCGTCAGCGGCCGGCACAGTCGGAACGGGACCTCACACATGAGAGGCTCCGCTGGTTCCCAAGCTCTGCTTGGGAACCGGGTCGGGAAGCTCTGCTTCCCGGGCTCAAGCAGAGCTTCGTGACCGCATTCCCAAGCAGAGCTTCGGAACGAGTTGAACGCGCTCGGCACGCTCGCGGGTCAGCAGCAGGGCGCGGTTGCGGGCGGGGTCGGCGGTGGGGCCAGGCATCGGTCGGTTGCTCCGCGAATCGGCGCTCCAGCTCGGCAAGGTCGCCGATCTGGTCCCGGCCGGCCTGTTGCCAGGCCTGCCGGGGCTGGGTCTGGGTTGCGGCATTGGCGGCTCGCAGGATCCGCAGGAAGCTGCCGAGCGCGATGCCCAGGCTGTGTCGGTCGTTGACCCCCGCGAGGCCGCCGATCGCCTTCAAGGCCCATGCTCCGGCAGCGGCAAAGTCGCGCTGTGCCTTGGCGATCATGCCGAGCTGGTGGTAGGCGCCGGCCAGCAAGTCCTGATCATCTCGCGCCTCGCAGTGGTCCTTGAACGCCTCGAAGAGCCGCCCGGCGGCGGCGAGGTCCCGGAGGTTCTGGGCATGGGCGGCGAGGGATTGGGTCAGCGCCGCGACGTCCCGGTCCATGCCGAGGGCCGCCGCCAGCGCCAGCGCCAGGGCCTGGTGGAAGCTCCCGCCGTGGACCGCGAAGGGGCCACGCTGCTCGTACAGCTTCTTCGGCGCCAGCCGATCGGCATAGCGGCCCATGAAGTCCACGAAGGCCCGCCGCGCTGGCTCCGGCGGCGGATAACCCTCGGCGAGGAAGCCGCTCAGCGCTGGGTGTAGCTGGTGGATGCCCTGGCCCTGGTGCTGCAGCAGCCCGCCGGCCTCCAGTGCGGCGATGCATTGCTCCAGCGTCGCCCGCGGCAGCGGCGTGCCAGCGGCCTTGGCCATCTGTTCCAGATCATCGATGTCCAGAAACCGCCGGTGCGGCCCGATCAGCGCCAGCAGCGGGGCGTAGGCGTCCGGCAGCCCGGCGTCCAGCAGGTGCAGCGCCGCGAAGATGCGCCGCGTGCTGTCGTCGCCGTCGGCGCCGGTGAAGGCGGCCTCGAGTTCGGCGTGCAGTTGCTTGGGCGGCGTGTCGGCCAGGCGCAGCAGCACGGCACGAATGCCCAGCGGGTGGCCGTCCAGGGCGTCGAGGACCTGCTGGAAGTCCGTGTCGGCGCGGTCGGGCGACGGACGCGAAGGGGTCATCGGCGCGGGCGTCGATGCGCGCGGACTGGCAGGCGTTGAGCACCATGATGGGGAGGCGGTGCTCGCCGAGCAGGGCGGTGAGCTTGGCGGCGGGGATGGGGTCCGGCGCGGCCGCCGCGTCCTCAAAGATGAGCCGGCCCTCGACGCCGCGGAAGCTGTGGGGTGTGCCGCCGTGCCCGGTCGTGCCGGAGGCCGGGCCATAGCCGCCGTGGCCGTCGAAGTGGACGATGTGGTGGCGGCCGGGGGGGCGGCGCAGGTGCGCCTGGAGCTGCGCGAAGGTGGGCGGGCGCAGCACGTCCACGCGCACCGGCAGGCCGCGGGCCTGCACCTGTTCCACCAGCGGGCGGGCCAGGGCGTGGTAGCCGACGTCGTCCTCGCCGCAGGGGCGGGCGATGACCAGCAGGATGTGGTAGTCCAGGAACTGCTCCAGGTACCAGGTGAGGTCCGCGAGCAGGTGGCTGTTCGGCCGGCCCGGCACCTGCACCTGGTCCGGGGCGGCCAGCTCGGCCTCGGCGCCGGCCTCGCCGTCGGGGCGCAGGACCCGGGAGCGGTGGTCGGCGCTGTGGCGGGTGATGAGGGTGTGCATCGTTGGGCGTCCCTGTGTTCTGCTGTGCTTGGCGGTATCGGGTGCTTCGGCGCGGTGATGATCGATGTCGGTGGCGAGGGCGGCGGAGAGCTGGCTGAGCGCGGCTGGGTCGATGACGCCGTCCTCGGTGCCGGCGAGCAGGCGGATGCGCTGCCGGCGGCGGTTGGGCGCCCGCCAGGGCTCGCGAAGGCTCGAGGTGCCAAGCAGGGCGATCTCCAGCGCCCGGCCGCGGACGGGCGCATCGAAGCCGGCGGACAGCACCCAGCCGCCGAGGCTGTAGCCGAGGATGCGGATCGGCGGG